>Ga0079224_100006541_pt1 | contig 15468 bp, 14 predicted proteins | sample Stecom2015_FD_80414 | JGI IMG/M metagenome (GOLD analysis project Ga0079224, IMG submission 80414) | Agricultural soil microbial communities from Utah to study Nitrogen management - Steer compost 2015 | ecosystem: Environmental > Terrestrial > Soil > Agricultural land | place: USA: Utah...
CCAACTCTGTGGGCACGGCCAACTCTGTGGGTCCGGCCAACTCCGCGTAGGCCGATCTGTCCGCTGCGGCCCCATCATCCGCTCCGGCGTCCCCGCCCGGCTCTGTTGGCCCTGCCGCGTCCGCCGGTTCCGTTGGCCACCCTCCGGCGGGAAACCCCGACGTGCTAGCCACGGCGGGAAAACCCGACGTACCGGTCCCGGCGGGTGAGGCGGGCCGAGTCGCCGTCGTCCGGGCAACCGGGCCGATGGTGCCCGTCGACGTTCGCCACGGCAGCGGCGCTGCCGGCCGTACCTGCGTACTCGAACATCCGTTCGGTGCCCGTACCGCGTCGTCCGAGCTCTCCCGCGTTGGCGTAACCGCCAGGACGTTACGGACCGTAATGGGTTCGGCGTCTACATGGGACGGCTGCGCCTCCGTCATCGGCCGCACCGGCGCGTCGTCCTGCAGGGCCCACCAGATCAGGGGTCCGATAGTGAGCACAGCCGCGACAAGACCCACCAACTGCGCTCGGTCACGGTCGAGCTGCATGAGCTCGAGCACCATCCACATCCCGAGGAAGACCACGGCGGCTGAGGCGGCTGCCACGGCCAGGCGGATGGCGCGATCCACACATACCTCCAGGAGTGGGAGAAACCGGCGTCTACCTCCAGGAGTGGGGTGACCCCTGGCGTCTACTTCAGCATGCGCCAGCGGTGGGGGACATCGGGGGATCGGTTGACCTTGTTGGCACGATTTAGCCGGCTTTCTGTTGGGAGGGGTCGCAGGGTCGCGTCCCGCAACGGTCACCAGTAGCCTGCGCACAGCCCCCGCGCAGCATGGAAGGTGATCGCGTGTCCCAGCCTGTCCCGGCCGCCGTCCCGTCGCGGACCCCTGCCTGGCGTTACGCCATCGGCATGTTCGGCACCTCGATCCCCATCAACATGATCAAGGGCTCGATGATCCTCTTCTACGTCGACATCCTGGGCCTGGATGTGCGCGCCTACGGCGTAGTGATGGTGATCTACGCGGTCATCGACGCCATCGACAACCCGGTGCTCGGGCATCTCTCCGACCGTACCCGCACCCGGTTCGGCCGGCGGCGGCCTTGGTTGGTGGTCGGCGCTCCGATGCTCGCGGCGTGCATGATCGCGTTCTTCTCGGCGCCGTCCTCGCTGGACGGCATCGGGTTGGTGCTGTGGTTCGCGGTCTTCGCGATCCTCTGCGAGGCGTTCGACTCCATGCTCAACGCCAACTACGGTGCGCTGCTGCCGGAGCTGTACCCGGCCGAGCCAAGCCGGGCCGTGGCCAATGGGCTGCGCCAGGGCTTCCAGCTCGTCGCGCTCGTGATCTCGCTCGCCGTCACGCCACTGCTTACGACGAGCGTGTTCGGCACAGAAGAGACGACCGAGGGCTTCCAGACCACCGCCATCATCTATGGCGCGGTCGCCGTCCTTGTGATCGTATTCATGGCACTATCCGCCCGCGAGAACCCAAGGTACTCCACAGTGCAGCGTCCAGCGCTGCTGCCCAGCATCTGGTCCATCTTGCGCAACCCGCTGTTCTGGAAGGTCGGGCTCACCGGCGCCTGCTATGGCATTTCGATGGCGCTGGTGCTGTCGGGGATCCAGCTCTACGTGCGTTACTCACTCGGTCTGCCGGTGGCCAATGCCCTGTACCTGCAGGGCATCGTCATCCTGATCTCCGCAGCCGGTCTGGTTGCGTGGACGCGGGTGGTCAGGCGCAAGGGTGCGCTATGGGCCTGGCGGCTGGCGTTCGCGGTCCTCGCCGCCAGCTTCGGGGTGCTGTTCTTCGCCAACAGCCTGATGACCGCGATCGCGGCCGGAGCGCTGGTCGGCGTCGGTTGGTCCGGGATGCTGGCCACCAATGACCTGATCACAGCACGGGTGCTCGACGCCGACGCCGCCCGTCACGGGCAGCACCGAGAAGGGTTGTTCCTGTCTGCGTTCGGGTTCTTCGGCCGGCTCAACGGGATCGTGACCGGGTTGGCCCTGACCTCACTCGGGGTCTTCTTCGGATACAACTCCGGCGACGACCCAGGTGGTGACCCAGGGTTCGCGTTCCGCATGTACCTGTGTGTGTACCCGTTTGTGCTCTGCACGATCGGCGCGATCGCCGCACGCCTGTTCACGGTGCCCGTCGAGACACCCGCCACGGCCCTGCCAGACGAGGCGGCGAGGGAACCTGTGGGGTGACCCGCCGACTCGTCCTCACCGCCGACGACCTGGGCCGGGAGGAAGGAAGCACCACGGTTATCGCGGCGCTCCTCGCCGACGGGTACATCACGGGGACGACCCTCATCACGGTCTCGCCAGCCGCAACCAGGGCGGCGGAACTGGCCCGACAGCTGAACGTCGTGCCACGTCTGCACGCCACGCTCACGAGCGAGGCCGGGCTCCCGCCCTGGCGACCGCTGGCTGGGCCATCGAGTCTCGCTGACCCGGACGGCTACCTTGGAGATGCGGCCCACGCAGTCCGGGCTCAGATCGCGGATGTCCGGCGCGAGCTGGACGCCCAGCTGGCCTGGATGCGTGAGAACGGATTACCCGCACAAGCGGCGGACGGGCACGGTACTGTCCTCTATGGACTTACTGATCCCGGCGCGGGATGGTTGCCCGAGGTGCTGCGGTGGTCAGCGAGCCACGGGCTCGCGTTCCGGCTACCCCGCGACCCAGTGCCGTGGTGGGGTGGGCCGTTGCCACCTCCGCTTGCGGCCGCCCACGAGCAGGCGGTCGCGCTCGCCGACGCACTGGGTGTGCCGCTGCCGGCGACGGTGGTAACGAACCGGCGCGACGCGGTGGAACTCGGTGGCTACCCGGCGCTGCGTGACCACCTACGGCGGTGCCTGTCCGAGCTGCCCGAGGGCACGAGTGAGCTGTTCCTGCACCCGTCAGCCGAGCGCGCCGTCGGTGGCCCGGCCGGTGTCGTCCGGGCCTGGGAGGCCCGGCTGCTGCGGGATCCAGCCTGGCACCGTGCCCTCGAGACCGAAGGCATTGAACTGGTCGCGCAATGGTGGACCTGACCGGCGTTAAGAGTCTGCGCAGCCAGCACCGGCCCGATCCAAGATCGGCGAGTGCGACTAGGGCGTCTCTCCGGCGTTGGTGAGCATGATCTTCGCCGCATCCGCCAGTTGCTCCGGCGGCACGCCCGACGCGGTGATCGCCACGAAAACCGTCTCGCCGCTCGCCACGATCTGGCCCGCGTCGTCGTAGAACGCCCGCTCGCCGACCCCGGGCACGTCAGTCGTGGTGCGACCCTCGGCCTCGATCCGTTCCCGAGTGCCGTCGTAGTTCGCCGCGATCTCGACCGCCGTGATCACGCCGCCCTCATAGATGCATATTGAGCGATCAGGGGTCACCAACTGCGGTGTGCCCTCGTCGGTGACGGTCGTGCCCAGGGACTGGCTCAACTCCGCCGGGGTGATGAGCGTGCAGGCGTCCGGCACGTTACCCGTCTCGGCGATGCTGGTCGGGGGTGCCGTGGTCACCTCGCTCGGGGTCCCGGTCGGACCCGGTGACGGCGAGTCGCCCGAGCAGCCGCCGGCCGCGATCAGGGCCGCCAGGGCCAGGAGGGAGAGTCTTCGCATAGGTGGGTCCGATCTGGTGCGGTCATCTCCGCTCATTCTGTCGCGTCCCGGCGCGTGGGGTTGTACCAATACCACTGGCGCGGTGCGGCTCGTGCCCCGAGGTGTGACTCCCGCCCTGAGGTGCATGCAAGGGCCCCCTCTTAACGCTTAACGCGGTATAGGGGCCCCTTCCTAACATCACGTCGAGCGACCACTCTGTCTACATCGGAGAGTACGCGGGCTGCGATCACCCGGCGCGCTCTCAATCTTCAAGCGACGGCCAACGCTCGACCTCAGCGAGTGGCCGCGCTCAACATCAGCCGATGGCTGCGCTCGACGCGGGCCCGTCAGCGCCGATGCTCCACCACGCTCGCGGGGCAGCGAGATTCGCTTCGGCAGGGGATACTCCGGACGTCGGGTACGGAGGGGTGGCCCGGCGCCAGCGGTGTCAAAAAGTTGCCATACGGAACTTCCACGACATCACTGGCATTGCCGACAAAGCGGAGGGGAGTATGGCGTACCCGGTCATCGCCGAGGTGCTGCTGCCGCCCGCGGCCCGCACCTGGTACGGGAGACGGCGACGCGAACCGACCGACGTACCGCTCGCCCGCCCGGGTTGTGCGTACGTCTTCAAGGCACATGGCGAGTTCGTTACTTATGACGCCCAGCGACTGGACTTCGGCGACGACATCGTGGTCTCGGCGACGGCCGTGTACCTGGTTGACGTCCGCCCGCGCCGGCTCCCGGTCGACATCACGATCCCGTCGGCGCTCCCAGACGAGGATTTCACCGTTCGCGCCACCTTCCGGTGCCGGGTGACCGACCCGGCCGCGGCTGCCGAAGCCGGTCTCGTCGATCTCGATGTTCTTCTGGCAAGCCACCTGGCCAGCGACGACATGCTCGGTTCCGTGGGCCGGCGGGCGGACGTGGGTCGGGCCCACCTGGTACGGCGGCTGGCCGATGCCCGGGTCCGTGCCCTGTGCACGGTCGCGCCCCCGGAGGCGCCCGGCGTCGAGATCTCCCTCGTTCAGGTGGATGTCCTGGTCGCCGACGCGGCCCCGCCCGGCCCCGCAGCACCGTCGCGGAGGGCGCCGGACGACTTGAACCGGGTTGAGCGGATAGGAGGCGGGCGTGTCGACTGACCGGTACGTGCATGCACCGACTCACGGCCCGAGCGGGGAAGCACCAGCGGAGCTGTACGTGCACGCCCCCAACCACGCTCCGCCGACTCCGCGTACCGCAATCGAGCCTGTGCCTGCCGCAATCGGCGGTCAGAGTCAACTGGAGGCCGGCGGGTCTGCATCTCAACCTCCACAAGAGGTCGAGTCAAATCCGAGTGGCCAACCTCAACCTCAACCTCAACCGGAGGCCGAGGCCCAGCCGGGTGTCCAGCCTCAACCTCAACCGGAGGTGCTGGCAAACCCTCACCCTCAGCCACAGCCAGAGCCAGCACCACCAGACTCGATTGCTGAATCTACAGTGGAGCTTGACCCGGAGCCGCCCCGGCCTCGATTCGTGCCGCGTCCAGAGCCGTACGAACCCCCGCCAACGCGACGCTTCGATGTGGCTCGCTGGCTGCGCTCACTGGCCGGAGTGGACGAACGCCTGCTCCGTCCAGTGTGGTTTGAGCGGGCCCGGCACACGGCGCTCGGCGGAATCATTCTTGGCACCGGTCTCATCGCCGGACTGTCGATGTGGACCGCCATCAACGCCGCCTTCGGGTACGAGTCCCTGCTGCACCTGCTGCCGGCCCTGATCTGGCTTGTCTTCATCATCAGCCTGGACCGGGCGCTCGTCTCCACCATGTTCGGCCGCGGCCGGCGGTGGGGAGCATTCCTGATGCGGCTGGCGCTCGCGGTGATGTTCGGGTTCATCATCGCCGAACCGCTTACCATCCGCATTTTCCAGACGGCCATCGAGGAGCACATCCGCGACGAGCGCACCCAGGAGATCGCGGACCTACAGAGCCGGCTGCTCGCCTGCAACACCAAGGAGGTGGCCACTGGAGCGGTCGCGCCGCCCGCGGGCTGCGAGAACTACCTGCTCTCCTTCGACCAGACGCCCGTCGCCGCCGAACAGCAGCTGGTGACGTTGCGGGAGGAGGAGGCAAAGCTCGCCGAGACTGTCAGGGCCGACAACGCGGAACTGGCACGGCTGCAGGACATGCAGGCCAAGGAGTGTGCCGGGACGTCGGGTCCGGGCCTGACCGGGCTGCGTGGCTACGGTCCCGAGTGCCGGGATCGGGGTCGAGACGTCGAACATTTCATCGCCACGCATCCGATGCAGGCCAACAACGAGCGGTTGGCGAGTCTCAGGGCCGAGATCGCCACCCTCGCGACGCAGGTGGCTGAGGCCCAGGCGACGTTCGAGCAGACCCGCGACGAGCAGATCGCCGCGCGGGTGGCGGAGGCCCGGTCGCATCAAGGGCCAATCGGGCTGCTGGAGCGCATGAATGCGCTGCATGAGCTTGCCGGTACGTCGTGGGCGCTGTTCCTCGGCACGTGGGCGGTGCGCCTGTTTTTCGTGCTCGCCGACTGCCTGCCGGTGGTGGTGAAGTTCAGCGGCGGTACGAGTGAGTACGACAAGATCGTACGGTCGCAGGCGGCCGGATCGCTGCGCCGGCACGCCCAGGAGCTGGAGATCCTGCGGGTAGAAGCGGAGCATCACCTCAACCGCCACCGGGCGGACCTCGACGTGGAACTGCAGGAGCATCGGGCCGAGCTGAGCCGCCGACGCGGTGCGGCGGTCCAGCGCGTTTCCGATCAACTGCTCGGCCCGCACCGGTGACGATCGAACGTGGTGTTAGGAAGGGCCCCTTTTACCGCGTTTGGAGTGAAGAAGGGGCCCTTGCATGCACTAATGCCAGCGGAAGAAGCGGGCGGCCGCGGCACCGGCGCACGCCGTGAACACCGCCATGACGGCGAGGTGCAGCGGCTGCGGCCAGTCTCCTGACCAGGCATCCTGCATCGCCTGCGACGCCGCCCCGAGCGGGGTGAAGTCGGCGATCCGGCGGGCGGCGTCGGGCATCATCGGCCCGGGAGTCCACACCCCGGCGAAGAACATCATCGGAAAGTAGACGACCGTTCCAATCGCCGACGACGCCCGGCTGGTCGGCGCGACTGCGGCGATGAGCAGCGCGATGGCGCACATCGCCGCCGAGCCGAGCAGGAACGCGATCCCGAACCCGACCACGTTCGCCGGGGCCGCCACGTCGAAGGCCGTCACCGCCGCGACGTACGCCAGCACCGACCCGAGCACAAGCGCGGTCATGTTCACGATGAGCTGGACCCCGAGCAGGTTCGCGGGGGTTACCGGCGTCGTCGAGAGCCGCCGCAGCACGCCGCGTTCCCGGTAGGCGGTGAGCACGGAGAGCAGGGAGATCATTGTGACGGTGGCGATCGCGAGCGCCATCACGATCGGCAGATAGATGTCGATCGGTCGGCGCCCGCCGATGTCTTCGGCCGGCTCCAGGAAGCCGGGCAGCGCTTTGCCCAGCACGACGACGAGCACGGCGGGGAACGCGATCGCGAAGAAGGCGCTGACCGGCTCCCGGAGGAACAGCTTCGTCTCGGTCCAGACGAGCTTGCCGAGCATCCGCGGCGCGCCGGCGGTGCGGTTGGCGGTGGTGATGGCGGCGGTCATGACTGGCTCCTGTTCGTGGCGGCGGCTTTGGTGACGGCCGTGAGGGAGAGCACGGCGTCCTCGAGCGTGGGGCGCTCGACGCCCGGTACGGCGGTGCCGGCGATCAAGGCGGCGGGGGTGTCCAGGGCGACTAGCCGCCCGGACGCGATGACGGCGAGCCGGTCGCAGAGCCGCTCCGCCTCGTCCATGAAGTGCGTGACGAGGACCACGGTGACCCCGCGGTCGCGGACCGCCCGGATGAGGTCCCAGGTGTCGCGGCGGGCCTGCGGATCCAGCCCGGTGGTGAGCTCGTCCAGGATCGCGATGCGGGGGTTGCCGACCAGCGCGAGCGCGATCGACAGGCGCTGCTTCTGGCCGCCGGAGAGCTTGCGGAACGTCGTGTTGCGCTTCTCCACGAGGCCCATCTCGGCCATCAGGGCGCGCCAGTCGGTCCCGCCACCGGGGTAGAAGGAGCTGTACAGATCCAGCGCTTCCCAGACCTTGATCTGGTCCGGCAGTTGGCTCTCCTGGAGCTGGATCCCGACGAGCCGGCGCACCTGCGCCCGGTCGGCCCGGGGGTCGAGCCCCAGCACGCGCACCGTGCCGCTGTCGGCCGCCCGCAGACCCTCAATGATCTCCACCGTCGTGGTCTTGCCGGCGCCGTTCGGCCCGACGATGCCGAAGATCTCGCCCGGCTCGACGGTGAACGAGACGTCGTTCACCGCCGTGTGGTCGCCGTATCGCTTGTGTAGGTTCGAAACCTCGATGACTGACATGGCAACGACGCTAGAAATCCGCGGCGCCGGCCAGAATGTGTTTGTGTGCCGAGTCAGGGTGTACTTAGCCCCACCCCGACCCGGCGCCTGGCGTCAATGCGGGCACCGCTGCGGTCCCGGGAGGATCGAGCCATGACCCGGTTCCTCCTCGCCCCGGCTCGCGCGCTCGTCCTCGTGGTGTTCGCGGTGGTCGGCTCGGCGGTCGCCCTGGTGTTGGTGACCCTGCTGGCGCTGATCGTGACGTACCCGATGACGGTCGTGGTCGCCCGTCGCCTCGCCGAGCTCGGTCGGCGGCTGGCGCAGGCGTGGGGCGGCGTGGCCATCGACGAGGTGCGCCTGCCCGTGCCGGCACAGCCGGTCCGGCGGGCCGATGGTTGGTACGAACACGACAACCAGCTCTACCGCTCGGCCCGGGTGCCCGCGTTCATGCTCAAGGTGGAGGCGTACAGCAAGGATGCCACCGCCATCCGGGACTGGATTTGGCTCGTGGCCACGCCGGTGACGGGCGGGCTCGCGGCCGCGCTCTCACCGCTCCTGGTCGGCGCCGGTGTGGCACTCGCCGCCGGCTGGCTTCTACCCGGGCTGCCCACCGCGGTCGCCATCGGCGCGGGCATTGCGGTTGTCGTCGCGGGATTCGCCGTGGGTCCGGCGGTGCTGCGGGTGTACGGCCTGTGGACCCGGGAGCTGCTGCAGCCGGCACACCGCTCCTGGTGGCGCCGCTCGGGGTTCGGGCCCTGGCTTGGCCGGGCGATGAAGCGGACCTGGAACGGCGCCGGACTCGCCGGCATGGCGCTTGGCGCGCTCGGTTTGCTCGCCCTCCAGCTGGTCTTCGCGGTCGTCTCGTGGGGCGGGCTCTATCCGCAGGCCGTGCAGATTACCCGGCCGTACCTTGACTACTACCGGCGCAGGGCGGCCGACTGGACCGGCCGCGAGTACCCGCAGCCCTACCGGCCGTTGCCAGCGCCGCCCCTGCCGGACGAGACCGGCAAGTATCGCGCGGGCCGGACCCTCTACCAGACGCAAGAAGCCGCCGTGCGGGCCCAGCGGTACGGGTGGATCTTCACCGACCCGGCGACGTGGCGGGATCTACTGTGGATCGTGCTTGGCGTGCCGGTGAGCGTCGCCGGGTTCCTCCCCGCGCTTCTTGTCGGCTTTGGACTGTACGGACTGGTGTGGCAGCCCATCGTGTGGGCGCCGTGGGGCATTCCGGTCGGGCTCGCCACCGGTGAGTGGGTGACACCGTGGTACATGGGATACCTCTTCGCGGCCGTGGCGCCGCCGCTAGCGGCGATCCCGGGCTGGGTCACGCCGTTCCTCGGGGTGGTCATGACGGGCGCCGGCCTGCTTCTCGCTGGCCCGCTGCTGCGGCTTCGCGGGGCGTTCGACCGCCTGCTGCTCACGCCGACACGGTCCACATTGCTCGCCCAGCGGGTTCGCCGGCTTTCTGAGACGCGAGCCGACGCGGTCGACGCGCAGGCGGCGGAGCTGCGCCGCATCGAACGGGATCTGCATGACGGTGCGCAGGCGCGCCTCGTCTCCCTCGGGTTGAGCCTCGCCACCGCGGAACAGCTCATGGAACGCGACCCGGAGGCGGCCAAGAAGCTTCTTGCCCAGGCGCGGGAAACCTCGGCCACGGCGCTCGCCGAGCTGCGGAACCTCGTCCGCGGTATCCACCCGCCGGTGCTGGCCGAGCGGGGGCTCGGCGACGCGGTCCGTGCCGTGGCGCTCGACAGCCCGCTACCCGCCGACGTGACCGTCGACGTCCCTGGGCGGCTGCCGGCGCCAGTGGAGTCCGCCGCCTACTTCGCCACCGTGGAGGCCCTCGCCAACGCGGTACGGCACAGCGGCGCGGCCCGGGTGAGGGTCGACATCCGCTATGACGCTGGGGCAAGCGCCTCGGGGGTACTGCGAATCACGGTTACTGACGACGGCCGCGGCGGCGCGGATCCGGCTCGCGGCACGGGACTGCGGGGCGTGCAGCGCCGGTTGGGTACATTCGACGGGACGCTGTCGATCGAGAGCCCGGTGGGCGGACCGACCGTGCTGACCATGGAGATACCGTGCGTGTTGTCGTCGCCGAGGACCTCTACCTCCTGAGGGACGGGCTGGTCCGGCTCTTGGAGGCGCACGGCATGCAGGTCGTCGCGGCGGTCGAGAGTGGACCAGAGCTGCGGCAGGCTCTGATCGGGCTCCGTCCCGACGTCTCCGTTGTGGACGTACGCCTCCCGCCGACCTTCACCGACGAAGGCTTGCAGGCGGCCCTCGCCGCGCGGCGTGAGATCCCCGGTCTGCCGGTGCTGGTGCTGTCGCAGTACGTCGAGCAGCTTTACGCGCGGGAACTTCTCGCCGACGGTACGGGCGGTGTCGGGTACCTGCTGAAGGACCGGGTGGTCAACGCGGAACAGTTCATCGACGCCGTACGCCGGGTCGCGGCCGGCGGGACGGCGATGGACCCGGAGGTCATCGCCAAGCTGCTCGCCACCGACGCGGTCGCCAAGCCGCTGGGCCGGCTCACTCCTCGCGAACGCGACGTGCTCGAGCTCATGGCCGAGGGCCGGTCGAACGCGGCGATCGCTCAGCGCCTGTTTCTTAGCGAGAGCGCGGTGGGCAAACACATCGCGAGCATCTTCAACAAGCTCGAGCTGGTGCCCTCCGACGACGACAATCGCCGCGTGCTCGCCGTGCTCGCCTACCTCAACCAGTGAGGCCACCGCCCAGTGAGGTCACGGCCCAGTGAGGTCACGGCCCAGTGAGCTACGGCTCATTGAGGTCACGGCTCGGCCGGCACACCGTGCTCGCCGGCCACCGCTGAGGAGGCGTGCCGCGACCGGCCTCGAGCCAGCAGCATCACCGCGACTCCACAAAGGACAGCACTCGCCAGGTACGGCATCGGCATCGCCACGTCGTACGCGGCACCGGCCGCCAGCGGTCCGAGCGCGCGGGCCGCGGATGCCGCCGACTGGCCGACGCCCATCGCGCCGCCGAGCTCGGCCCCGCCCTCTGCGGTCGCCTTCGCGATCAACGCTGCGGTGGTGGTCGTGAGCAGGCCCTGGCCAACCGCGACCACGCCGAGCGCCGGGTAGGCCACGAACGCCGGAGCGAACGGCAGCACCACCAAGCCGGCGGCGAGGAGCACCGCTCCACCGACCGCAACGCGCCGATCGCCAAACCGGTCCGCCGCCCGACCCACCAGGCCGCCCTGCACCACGATGAGCACGATCCCGACGCCAGTGAAGACGATGCCGAGGCCGGCGGCGGTGAGGTTGAAACGGGCCGCTCCGAGGTAGGCGAACGTGGTCTCCATCCCGGCGAAGGCCGCCATGGTGATGAAGATGGCGAGCAGGACCGGCCGGATCGACGGGTTGCGGAGCGCCGCCGTGATGCCGCCGAAGCGTCCGGGCCGCGATGCCGGAGCCGCGACGGACCCGCCTGTGGTTGCGACCGCACGGCGGGGCAGCAGCGCAAGCGCGAGGCCGATGTTCACGACCGCGATGCCGGCGGCGACGAAGCAAGCACCAGCAAAGCCGGTACCCAAGCCGGCGAGGCCGGCTCCGATCGCAGGTCCCACCACGAACCCGAACCCGATTGACGCGCCAACGGCGCCAAGGGCCCGCAGCCGGTTGCGCGGTTCGACGAGCTCCACCACGTAGGCCTGCGCCACCGCGATCGACCCGCCGCAGCCGCCGGCGACGAGCCGGGCGGCGAGGAGCAGCGGCAGCGATCCGGCGAGCCCGGTCAGCGCCATGCTCACGGCCGACCCGGCGAGGCTCAGCACGAGTAGCCGGCGCCGCCCGTAGCGATCGGAGAGCGCGCCGAGCACCGGAGCGGCGAGGAACTGGGCCGCCGCGTACGCGGTCATGATCGCGCCGAGCCACACGCCCGAGCCGCCGAGGCTGGCGATGTGGAACGGCAGCAGGGGCAGGATGATGCCAAAGCCCAGCATGTCCACGAAGACGGCCAGGCAGACGACGAGCAGGGCGGGCAGCCGGCGCACCTTGTACCTTCCGATCGCGCTCGGTTCGAGTCTGAAATCACGGACCCGGTGGCGCCTTGATATCACGGACCCGGAGGTGCCGGGATGGGCGGGGGAGGCGCCAGTGCCCTCCGCCGCATACGATTCCGGCGTGACCGCCGACGATGCCGGACTCGCCCGGTTCCATGTGCTCGGGACCGAGGACGCGCGAGAGGCGCTGCGTGCCTGCTGCGCCGCACCCGCATGGGTTGATGCGATGCTCGCCGGACGCCCGTACCCGAGCCGCGACGCGATGCTCGGTCGGGCACGTGCGGCCTTGGCCGAGCTGGACTGGGCCGGTGTGCGAACGGCGCTCGACGCGCACCCGCGCATCGGCGAGCGCGTCTCGGGTGGCGGCCGGGAGGCTTCCTGGTCTCGCTCCGAACAGTCCGGAATGGACGGTTCGTCAGCGCAGGTGCGGACCGCCCTGGTGGAGGCGAACCGGGCGTACGAGGAACGGTTCGGGCACGTCTTCCTGATCTTCGCCACCGGCCGCACCGACATCGAGATGCTGGAGGCGGCGCGGACCCGGATCGGCAACGACGAGGCGACCGAGCGGGCCATCGTGCGCGAGGAGCTACGAAAGATCGTCGAGCTTCGGGTAGCCAAGCTGCTCGATGGCCTCGCCGCCGAGCACCCGGGAGGTACGACATGACGTTGTCCACGCACGTGCTCGACACGGGGATCGGGGAGCCGGCGTCGGGGGTGCCGGTGCGCCTCGAGGTCCAAGACGGTGGGGCCTGGGTCGCCGTGGCGTCAGGCACGACCGACGCCGACGGGCGCCTGCGGGACTGGGTGCCGCCAGAGCGCTGGCACGCCGGGACGTACCGCCTCATCTTTGACACCGCCGCCCGGTCGACCTTCTTTCCCGAGGTGACCGTCCTGTTCGCGGTGACCGATCCGGAGCGCCATCACCATGTGCCGTTGCTGCTGAGCCCGTACGGCTTCAGCACCTACCGAGGGAGCTGAGCGTGCTCGGACCGAACAACTACGGCAAGGCGGAGGTACGGCTGGTTCGGGTGGGCCGGGATTCACCGGTGCACACGCTGACCGACCTCAATGTGAGCATCGCGCTCGCCGGCGACCTGGCCGCAACCCACCTGACCGGCGACAACAGCAACGTGCTGCCGACCGACACGCAGAAGAACACCGTCTATGCCTTCGCCCGCGAATACGGAGTCGGCGAGATCGAGGAGTTCGGCCTGCGCCTCGCGCGGCACTTCGTGAGCTCGCAACGGTCAATCGAACGGGCCCGGGTCACGATCGAGGAGTACGGCTGGCAACGGCTCGGGCCGCACTCCTTCGCCCGCACCGGCGAGGGCGTACGGACCGCCGTGGTCACCTGTGACGAGTCGGCGGCATGGGTCGTCTCCGGAATCGACGGGCTGGTCCTGATGAACACGACCGACTCGGAGTTCCATGGGTTCATCAAGGACCGGTACACCACGCTCGAGGAGGCCCGGGACCGGATCCTCGCCACGTCGGTGCGAGCGTCATGGCGGCACGCCTCGGTGCCGGTGGACGGTGCCGGGAATGACTGGGCGGCGTCGTACACCAGAGCTCGCGAGGCCCTCGTCTCGGCGTTCGTCGGCACCTACAGCCTCTCGCTGCAACAGACCCTCGCGGCGATGGGCGAAGCGGTGCTCGCCGCGCGGCCGGAGATCGTCGAGGTACGGCTGTCGCTGCCGAACCGTCACCACTTCCTGGTCGATCTCGCCCCGTTCGGGTTGGACAACCCCGGCGAGGTGTTCTTCGCCGCCGATCGGCCGTACGGGCTGATCGAGGGCACGGTGCTGCGGGAGGGCGCACCGCCACCCGGTCTCGCGTGGACCCTGTTCCCGTGATCATGGCCCGCGGCCCAGACACCGCGCTCATGCCATGATGCGGTCCTGATCGCGTACGGTCACTCTATGAGCGGTCGCGTCTCCACGTTCTTCGCGGTGCTGCTCGGGCTGTCCGTCACGGTGGCTCTGGCGGCGTGTGCCGGGCCGCCACCGGGCTCGTCGCCGGACTCCGGTGTCGGTGGCACCGGGGCCCACGTGCATCCGAGCGAGCCGCCCTCGCAGCCGCTGCGGGACGGAGAGCGGTTCGTGGACCTCGCGCTGCCGCAGCCCTACACACCGCGCCCACCGCGCGGCGGCACCGACGAGTACCGGTGCTTCCTGCTAGACCCCGCGATCACCGAGCCGGTGTTCGTCACCGGGAGCCAGTTCCTGCCACAGAACGAGGCGATCGTGCACCACGCGATCGTGTTCCGGGTTGATCCAGAGGACGCGGATGCGGCTCAGGCTGCGGCCGGGCCAGCGGGCTGGACGTGCTTCGGCGGCGCCGGATTCGGCCGCGGTGTCGCCGGACTGGGCGGCGGTGGCTCCTGGATCGCCGCGTGGGCACCAGGAACCGGTGAGTCGCTGCTCACCGAGGGCACCGGGTACGAGCTCGACCCGGGAAGCCTGCTCATCCTGCAGATCCACTACAGCCTGCTCGGTGTGGACGGCGAGCCCGGGCCAGACCAGTCCGGAATCCGGCTGCGGGTGGTCGACGGCACGGCCGATGTAGCTCCACTGAGGACGGCGCTGCTGCCGGCACCGGTCGAGCTGCCGTGCACCCCGGAGGAGTCGGGCGAGCTCTGCGACCGGGATGCGGCGATCCGTGATGTTGCCCGGCGGTTCGGCACCGCGTCCGGGCTCGCGCCGCACGCCCTGTCCATGTTCTGCACCGGCAGCGAGCAGCCGAAGCCCGGGCCGACGCAGTCATGCGAAATCCCGGTCCGCAGAGCGGGCACCGTGTACGCCGTGGCGGGGCACATGCACCTGCTTGGGCGTTCGATAACCGTCGAGCTCAACCCTGGCACCGATCGAGCCCAGATCCTGCTCGACATCCCGGTGTACAACTTCGACGACCAACGCGCCCGCGAGCTGCCCGAGCCGGTGGAGGTCCGGCCGGGCGACATGTATCGGGTGACCTGCACCCACGACGCGTCGCTTCGTGCCCGGCTGCCGTTGCTGCAGGACCTGCCGCCGCGGTACGTGGTGTGGGGTGATGGGACGAGCGACGAGATGTGCCTGGGCATCGTCGTATGGTCCCCGGCTGAACCCCGGTAGCCGGTGCCCGGCATTGCCGGTGCGTGCCATCCAGGTCGCCGATCCCGTCGTAGTCTTGGGTGACATGAGCGACAACCCGTCCTCGCAACCGACCCGTGGCGCCGGGAAAGTCCGGCAGTTGCGCCTCGTCGTGGAGGCCGACGACTTCGATGCGGCGCTCGCCTTCTACCGGGACGTGCTCGGCATGCCCGAACAGGAGGCGTACGAGGAGGAGGGTGGCGCTCGAGTGGTGATCCTCGATGCGGGGCGGGCAACGCTCGAGTTGGCCAATCCGGCCCAGCGGCAGTTCATCGACCGCGTCGAGGTCGGGCACGACACCGGCCAGCGGCTCCGGGTGGCGCTGGAGGTCGACGATACGCAGGCGTCGACGGCCGATGTGGTCGCCGCCGGCGCTC
>Ga0079224_100006542_pt1 | contig 15468 bp, 11 predicted proteins | sample Stecom2015_FD_80414 | JGI IMG/M metagenome (GOLD analysis project Ga0079224, IMG submission 80414) | Agricultural soil microbial communities from Utah to study Nitrogen management - Steer compost 2015 | ecosystem: Environmental > Terrestrial > Soil > Agricultural land | place: USA: Utah...
GCAGCTCCAGGAGCTGTTGGGCGGCAGCGAAGAGTACATCGCTCGTCTGCTGGACGAGCTGCAGCGGCAAATGGACACCCAGCTGTCCACCAGCGTGGCCCGGGAGCAGCTGTTGCGGCGGCAGCTGCAGGAGCTGCAGCAGGAGCTGGCGAGCCTGCGGTCCCAGTCCGAAGAGGAGCTCGGCTCCTTGCGGGGTACGGGCACGCTGGCGGTGGGTGCCGCGGTGCTGGCCCTCCTGTTGGGCTTGACGGGCCGCTGACGCTGGGGCTTGCGGCCCTGGCGCCCGCTGGGGCCGGGGACCACAAGCGCAGCACTGTCCCGCCAGCCCGTCTTCAGGAACGGCGGGGGAAGGGGCGTTCCGCAGGACGCCCCTTTCCCGCGCCCCGCGCGGGAAAGGGCATTCTGGTATACTGAGACCGGGAGGTGCCGGCCATGGCCGACGTTTATCTGGACAACGCCGCCACGACGCCGCTGGTGCCGTCGGTCCTCCAGTGCATGACCGACGCGTTGGCCCGGGTGTACGGCAATCCGTCCAGCGTCCACCGCAAGGGGCTGGAGGCCGAACGGGCCGTCAGCGGGGCCCGGCGGCAAGTGGCCCAGGCCTTGGGAGCCGAACCGGGCGACGTCATCTTCACCTCCGGCGGCACCGAGGCCAACGGCCTGGCCATCCTGGGCGCGGCGCGAGCCCGGCAGCGGCGCCGGCGCCACATCATCACGGGCAAGACCGAACACAGCTCGGTGCTCAATGCCTGCCGGCTGCTGGAGGAAGAAGGCTTCGCCGTCACGTACGTGCCGGTGGACAAAAACGGCCGCATCACCGCGGCGGACGTCCTGGCCCACCTGCGGGACGACACGGCGCTGGTGAGCCTCATGTGGGTCAACAACGAACTGGGGACGGTGCACCCGGTGGCGGACATCGCCGCCGCGGTGAAGGCCCGTTCCCCTGAAACCCTCGTCCACGTCGATGGGGTGCAGGCCCTGGGCAAGCTGCCCATCAACGTAAAAGAGCTGCCCATCGACCTGCTGTCGGTGAGCGCCCATAAGATCCACGGTCCCAAGGGGGTGGGCGCGCTGTGGATCCGCCCGGGGGTGCGGATCGTCTCCCTGTTGGGCGGCGGCACCCAGGAACGGGGCCTGCGCCCGGGCACCGAAAACGTGCCGGGCATCATCGGCTTTGGCGCGGCGGCCGAAGCCGCGGCGGCGGACCTGCCCCAAGCCGCGGCCCGCATGGCCCGTTTGCGGGAGCGGCTGTGGGAAGGCATCCAGGCCCGGGTGCCCTGGGCCGTGCGCAACACTCCGGCAGACCCGGATCTGTGCGCACCCCACATCCTCAACGTGTCTTTCCCCGGTCTGAAGGGCGAGGTGCTGGTCCACAGCCTGGCCGAAGCGGGCATCTATGTCTCCACGGGCTCGGCCTGCTCATCCCGGCGCACCGGCCACAGCCACGTGCTGACGGCCTTGGGGCTGGCCGACGATGTGGCCGGCGGCGCTCTGCGGTTGAGCTTGTCGCGCCTGACTACCGAGGAGGACGTGGACACGGCCGCGGCCCACATTGGCACTGTCGCGGTCGAGCTGGCGGAACTGGTGCGCGGCTGAGCCCGCCGCCTGCCCGCTGGGACCAGGGAGGGACAATTGGTGGAGCCCTTGCTCCTGATTCGCTACGGAGAAATCGGCCTGAAAGGCAAGAACCGCCACCTGTTTGAAGAGCAGCTGGCGCGCAACGTGCGGGCCGCGTTGGGGGACGCCTGGCCCGGCCGGGTGTGGCGGGCCTACGGGCGCCTCTTTGTGCAGCTGGAAGATCCGGCCCACGTGCCCGCGGCCCTGGAGCGGCTGCAGCGGGTCTTTGGCATCGTCGCGGTGAGCCCGGCCCGGCCAGTGGCGCTGACCATCGAGGCCATCGGGGACGCGGCCGTGGAGATGGTCTCGGCCCAGGACCTGAGCCGTCCCCGCACCTTCCGGGTTCAAGCCCGGCGGCCCAACAAGAAATTTCCTCTTACGTCCCAAGAAATCAATGAGCGCATCGGCGGGCGGCTGCTTAGGGCCTTTCCCCAGCTCAAGGTGGATCTGACCAATCCGGAACTGGTTGTCTCGGTGGAAGTGCGGGAACAGGGGGCCTACGTGTACCTGGATCAGGTGCCCGGGCCGGGGGGCCTGCCCGTAGGGGTCAGCAGCCAGGCGCTGCTCTTGCTCTCGGGCGGCATCGACAGCCCCGTGGCGGGCTGGATGGCCCTGAAGCGGGGAATCCGCCTGCACGCGATCCATTACCACAGCCCGCCCTTCACCAGCGAGCGGTCCCTGGACAAGGTCAAGGACCTGGCCCGGGTGCTGGCCCAGTGGGGCGGGCCCCTGCCCCTGCACGTGGTCCGCTTCACGGAGATTCAGAAGGAGCTGCGGCGCCAGACGCCGCCCGCCCTCATGATCACCTTGATGCGCCGCTTTATGCTGCGGATCGCTGTGCAGAAGGCCCAAGAGGTGGGTGCGCTGGCCCTGGTCACGGGGGAAAGCGTGGGGCAGGTGGCCAGCCAGACGCTGGAGAACATGGCCGTCATCAACGCGGTGACCACCATGCCCATCCTGCGGCCCCTGGTCGGTTTCGACAAGCAGGAAATCGTGGAGCGGGCCGAGGCCATCGGCACCTACCCCATCTCCATCTTGCCCTACGAAGACTGCTGCACCATTTTCGTCCCCGAGCACCCGGCCACCCGCCCCCAGCTGGCCGAGGTGGAGGCGGCGGAAGCGCCCCTGGACGTGGAGGGACTGGCGCAGGAGGCGCTGGCTGGCATCGAGACGGTGACCATTACGGCCGACGATTAACGGAGCCGGGCGCAGCCGCAGGCTGGGATCCAGGGTTTATTCGAACAAGAGGGCCCGAATCACCTGAAACTCTTGGGACGCCCGCTGCACCACCGCGAGCAGGAGCCCCAAGCCAAAGCCAAACGCGAAAGCTTTCCACAGGCGTGGGCGCCACACGGGGATCCCTCCTCCAAGGCGGGTTCGCCGGCCGAGGGCCGCTTCCTTGCTCCATAGGGGGAATTGTACTACAATGAGGGTTGCGCACGCGAGAACCCGGCGTACGGCGCCCCACCGGGGGGCCGCGCCGGTGGGATTGCAGAGTCTTCTGAGGGGGGAACCCCATGGCCCTTGACCTCCCCATCATCAATAACCCGCTGCCGGTGGCGCCCCGGGTGACGCCGCCGGCCGACGCGGACAAGAAGGTGCACATCGTCACCCTCGGGTGCCAGATGAACGTGCTGGACACCGAGACGATGCTGGGCCTCTTGGCCCGGGAGGGCTACGCGCCCACCGACGATCCGGCGGAGGCCGACGTGATCCTGTACAACACCTGCTCGGTGCGGGAAAACCCCGAGCGCAAGGTGTACGGGCAGGTGGGCGTGCTTAAGCGGCTCAAGGAAGCCAACCCCGACCTGATCATCGGGATCTGCGGCTGCATGCCCCAGAGCAAGGTGGAACGCCAGAGGCTGTGGGAGCGCTTGCCCCACGTGGACCTGATCTTTGGTACCATGAACCTCCACCGCCTGCCGGAACTTCTGCAGCAGGTCAAGGAAACCGGCCAGCGGGTCATGGAAGTGTGGGACGAGCACGGCGACATCGTGGAAGGCCTGCCCGTGATGCGGGAAGACAAGCTTAAGGCCTACGTCACCATCATCTACGGCTGCGACTACCGCTGCAGCTTTTGCATCGTGCCCCAGACCCGGGGCCGGCAGCGCAGCCGCCGGGCCGGTTTCATCATCAACGAAGTGGAGCAGCTGGCCGCCGAAGGCTACAAGGAAATCACCCTGCTGGGCCAGACGGTGGACGCCTACGGCAAGGATTTGGGCGACGGCACCACCCTGGCGTCCCTGCTCTGGCGCCTCAACGAGATCCCGGGCATCGAGCGCCTCCGGTTTACCACCTCGCACCCGCGGGACATCACCGATGATCTGATCATCGCCATGCGGGACGCGGAGAAGGTGTGCGAGTGGCTGCACCTGCCGGTGCAGTCGGGCAACAACCGGATCCTCAAGCTGATGGGCCGCCGCTACACCCGGGAGTTCTACCTGGAGTTGGTCGACAAGCTGCGCCGCCACATTCCAAACCTGACCCTCACCACGGACATCATCGTCGGGTTCCCCGGGGAAACCGATGAGGAGTTCGAAGACACGGTGTCGCTGGTAGAGGAAGTGCAGTTCGACGGCGCGTTCACCTTCATCTATTCGCCGCGGCCAGGCACCGGCGCGCCCAACTTGCCCGACCCGACGCCGGAAGAGGTGAAGCGGGAGCGCCTGCAGCGCCTCATCGAGGTGCAAAACGCGATCACCGCCCGCCGCAACAAGGCGCTGGTCGGCTCGGTCCAGGAGGTGCTGGTGGAGGGCAAAAGCGAGAAGGACCCGACCCGGCTCACCGGCCGCACCCGGGGCAACAAGATCGTGGTGTTCCACGGCGGCGACGATCTCGTTGGCCAGGTGGTGCCCGTGCGCATCACCGAAGCCCGCACATGGACTTTGGTGGGGGACGTGGAGGTGCCCGCGGTCAGCCGCACCGCATAAGCCGCCATGTCCACCCCCATGTTGGAACAGTACCGGCAGATCAAGGCCCAGTACCCCGACGCGATCTTGTTCTTTCGCCTCGGGGATTTTTATGAGATGTTCGGCGACGACGCCGAGCTGGCCAGCCGGGTGCTGGATCTGACCTTGACGTCCCGGGAAGCGGGCAAAGCCGGCCGCATTCCCATGTGCGGCGTGCCCTACCACGCGGCCGACAGCTACTTGGCCCAGCTGGTGGCCCGGGGCTACAAGGTGGCCGTCTGCGACCAATTGGAAGATCCCCGCTACGCCAAGGGCCTGGTGGAGCGGGGGGTGGTGCGGGTGGTGACGCCCGGCACCATCGTGGCCCCGGGCTCCTTGGAGGAGCGGGCCAACAACTTTTTGGTGGCCATCACCCGGGGCCGCAGCGGCTACGGCCTCGCGGTGGCCGACGTGTCCACCGGCGAGTTTCAAGTCACCCAGTTCGCCGGCGACGACGCGCGAGAGCAGCTGTTGGAGGAACTGCAGCGCCTGGCGCCCTCCGAAGGGCTCTTGGGACCCGGGATCGCGTCGGACGAAGGCTTCATGGCCGCCCTCCGCCAGCACGTCAAGGCGGCGTGGCCCTACGACGACCGGGCCTTTCACACGGAAACCGCGTACCGCCGGCTGACGGAACACTTTGGCGTCCATTCCCTGGAAGGCTACGGCTGCCAGGATATGCCCCTGGCCGTGGCCGCGGCCGGCGCCATCCTCCAATACCTCGCGGAGACCCAAAAAACCGCTGCGCAACAGATCACAGGCATCACCACCTACTCGACCGCGGACCATATGGTGCTGGACAGCGCGACCCGCCGCAGTCTGGAGATCGTGCGCACCATGCGGGACGGCAGCTTCAAGGGCAGCCTGTTGTGGGTGCTGGACAAGACGGAAACAGCCATGGGCGGCCGGCTCCTGCGCCGCTGGCTGGACCGCCCCTTGCTGGACCGGGCGGCCATCACGGCTCGCCTGGACGCGGTGGAGGATCTGGTCCAGCACGGCGACCTGCGCGCAGAGCTGCGGGCCATGCTGCGGGGCGTGGCCGACGTGGAGCGCCTGATAGGACGCGTGGCCTACCGCAGCGCCAACGCCCGGGACCTGGTGGCTCTGCGCCGATCCTTGGAGCAGATCCCGCGCATGAAGGAGTTGGTGTTGTCCCGGCCGGTGCGGGAGAGCCTGCGGGGGCTGGCCGCCGGGATGGAGGACCTGGCGGCCGTCACGCAACGCATCGCCGCCACCCTGGTGGACGACCCGCCTGGGGGCGTCCGGGAAGGCGGTCTCATCCGGGACGGTTTCGACCAAGAAGTCGACGAGCTGCGGGCCGCCACCCGCCAGGGCAAGGACTGGATCGCTCGGCTGGAGGAGGCGGAACGGGCCCGCACCGGGATCAAATCCCTGAAAGTCGGCTTTAACAAGGTCTTTGGCTACTATATCGAGGTCACCCGGCCCAATCTCCACCTGGTGCCCCCCGACTACCAGCGCAAGCAGACCTTGGCTGGGGCGGAGCGATTCATCACGCCGGCCCTGAAGGAGCAGGAGGCCAAGGTGCTGGGCGCCGAGGAGCGGGTAGTGGAGCGGGAGTACGAGCTCTTTACCCAGCTGCGGGATGCGGTGGCCGCGCAAGCGGCGGCCATCCAGGCCGCGGCCCGGCGCATCGCGACGCTGGACGCCCTGGCCGCCTTGGCCGAAGTGGCCGTGGCCAACAACTGGTGCCGGCCCGAAGTGGACGAGGGCGATGTCATCGACATCCGGGCCGGCCGCCACCCGGTGGTGGAGGCCATGCACCGGGAAACGGGGTTCGTGCCCAACGACACCCGCCTGGACCGCACCGAGCAGCAGCTCATCGTCCTCACGGGGCCCAACATGGCCGGCAAGAGCACCTACCTGCGGCAGGTGGCCTTGATCACCCTCCTGGCCCACGTGGGCAGTTTCGTGCCCGCGGCGGCGGCCCGCATCGGACTGGTGGACCGGATCTTCACCCGGGTCGGCGCGGCCGATGATCTGGGTACGGGCCAGAGCACCTTCATGGTGGAAATGAACGAGGCGGCCAACATCTTGCACCACGCGACGGCCAAGAGCCTGATCATCATCGACGAGCTGGGGCGGGGAACCAGCACCTACGACGGGCTGGCCCTCACCCATGCCATCGCGGCCTACATCCACGACCGCATCGGCGCCCGGACCCTCATCTCCACCCACTACCACGAGCTGACGCGGCTGCCCCAGGAGTTGGCCCGGGCCCGCAATTACCGGGCCGAGGTGGCGGAAAACAGGGGGCGCATCAGTTTCCTTTACAAGATCGTCCCCGGCGGCGCTGACCGCAGCTACGGCATCAACGTGGCCCGCATGGCGGGGATCCCCAAGGAAGTTATCCGCCAGGCCCAGCGGCTCCTAAAGGAATTGGAAGAAGGGCGGCGGCGGCCCGCCCAGCTCAGCTTGACCGCGCTCTTTGACGGAGCGGCAGCGGAGGCGGCTGCCGCGGAGGACCTGGCGGTGCACTTGGTCGAAGACGAAGTGCTCAATCAATTGCGGCGGCTGGACATCCCGCGGCTGACGCCCCTGGAAGCCCTAAACCTCCTGGCCCAGTGGCAGGCCAAACTGGCGGGAACCGGAGAAAAGGAAGGCTGACGAACCGGTTCCGGAGCGGAACCCGGGCCGCGAGACACCCGCGGCAGGAGGTGCCCCATGGCGCAGCGGCCCATCGCCGTGCTGGACGCCCACATCGCCAACCGCATCGCGGCGGGGGAAGTCATCGAGCGGCCAGCCTCGGCGGTCAAGGAACTGATGGAGAACGCCCTGGACGCGGGTGCCCGCCGGATCGAGGTGGAGATCCGGGGCGGGGGCAAGGAGTACATCCGCGTCAGCGACGACGGTGCGGGCATCCCCGCGGCCGAAGTGCCCCTGGCCTTTGAGCGCCACGCCACCAGCAAGATCCGCACCGCGGACGACCTGTTCGCCGTGGCCACTTTGGGTTTCCGGGGGGAAGCCTTGCCCAGCATCGCCGCGGTGGCCGAAGTGGAGATGCGCACCCGCACCGCGGACAGCCTGCAAGGGACCCGCTACGTGATCGTCGCCGGCCAGCCCCAGGAAGCCGGGCCCGTGGGCGCGCCGGTGGGCACCACGGTTATCGTCCGGCGGTTGTTTTTCAACACCCCGGCCCGCTACAAGTTTCTGCGCACCGATGCCACGGAGAAGCGCTACGTGGCCGACGTGGCGGCCCGCCTGGCGCTGGCCCGGCCCGATGTGGCCGTCCGCCTCCTGGCCGACGGCCGGGAACTTTTGGCCACGCCGGGGGATGGCCGGCTCATGTCCGCAGCGCTGGCCATTTACGGCCCCCAGGCGGCCCGGGAGCTTTTGCCCGTGGCGCTGGAAGCCGAAGGCATCGCGGTGGAGGGGCTTGTGGCCAGGCCCACCTGGCACCACGGCAACCGGGAGCGCCTGACCGTGGTGCTCAACGGCCGCGCTATCCAGAGCCCGGCCGTAGCCCGGGCCATCGAGAAAGGATACGACACCCTCTTGCCGTCCCGGCGGTTTCCGGTAGGGGTGGTGCACATCACCATGGATCCCCGGGCGGTGGACGTCAACGTGCACCCGGCCAAGGCCGAAGTCCGGTTTCGCGACGACAGCCTGGTGTTCCGCGTCGTGCTGCGGGCGGTGCGCGAGGGCCTCTTGGGCGCCAATCTGGTGGCCGGCCTCGCGCCCGGAGAGGCCGTTCCCCCGCCCGTCCCGCCGGCCGGCGGGGGCCGTGCGCCAGGGTTCCAGGTGCGGGAATCCTACGGCCCCCCACCACGGCTGCGCCAGCATGAACCGCCGAATGCCGGGGAATCGCCGCAGGCCCATGCGCCGCTGGGCAGCCAGGAACCTGCGGGCGGGCAAGGCCTATCCCACGCCCAGGATCTCGGCGGCACCGATCCGTGGGCGACCGATGCCGAGGGGGAAGATGCCCGCCGCCAGCTGCGGGAGATGACGGTCCTGGGGCAGCTGCACCGCACTTACATTCTGGGGGAGACGCCCGCGGGCCTCTGGATCGTGGACCAGCACGTGGCCCACGAACGGGTGTTGTACGAGCGCTTGCTTCGAGCCGCGGCCGGGGGCCAGGCCGATGTGCAGCAGCTGCTGATGCCCGTGACCATTACCCTGGCACCGGCCCAGGCGGGCCTGGCGGAGCAGTTTCAAGCAGAACTGCAGCAGGTGGGCCTGATCTTGGAGCCCTTCGGCGGCCGCACCTACCTGCTGCGGGGCGTGCCGGTGCCGCTGGCTGGCGCCGGCGCGGGGGAGCTGCAGCAGCTGGTGGAGGAGGTGCTGGCCGCCTGCGCCGCCGAAGGCGCCTGGCGGCCCCACGAGGTGTGCGCCCGGCTGGCCTGCCGGGCGGCCATCAAGGCCGGTCAGCCCTTGGAGCCGCGCCAGATGCAGCAGCTGCTGGCCGATTTGTCCCAGGCCGAAAACCCCTTCGCCTGCCCCCACGGGCGCCCCATCGTGATGACGGTGTCCCGGAGCCTGCTGGCCCGGCGGTTTGGCCGCCACTGAGGCGCGGGACGGGGACGTTTTTGCCACAACCGTGGGCGGGTGAAACCGCGCGAAGGACCCAGGAGGTGGGAGCGCTGCGCATGGTGGTGACCACATCCCGCAATGCCACCGCCGAGGAGGAAGCCCAAGCCCGCGCCCTCGCCCGGGACCTGGGCTTGCCTGTCCGCCCGCGCCGCGGCGCGTGGCGGGATCTGGGCGCGGACGCGGCCTTGGTGGTGACCCGCGCCCGGCTGGTGGTGCAGACCCAGGCCGGCGAGATCTTTTTCCACCCCGGCATGGCCCGGCCCCGGGTGCGGCAGCTGGAGCGGGGCCAGTCCGACGTGATGGTGGAAGCCATGGGCCTGCGGCCGGGGGACACGGTGCTGGACTGCACCCTGGGACTCGGCACCGACGCCTTGGTGGCCGCCTACGTGGTGGGCGAGGCCGGCCGGGTCGTCGGACTGGAGGCGGTGGCGGTGCTGGCGGCCCTGGTGCGCTGGGGGATGGCCCACTACGACCCCGGGCATGATGGGCTGCGGGCTGCCATGCGGCGCATCGAGGTGGTGCACGCGGACCACGAGGCGTATCTGCCCTCCTTGCCGCCCCGGTCCTTCGACGTGGTGTACTTTGACCCCATGTTCCGGGAACCGGTCCACGAGTCGGCCCACATGCGCCCGTGGCGGGAACTCGCGTGCTACAAGCCCCTGACCCCGGCGGCCATCGCCGCCGCGCGGCGGGTGGCCCGCCGCCGGGTGGTGGTCAAGGAACGCAGCGGCAGCCCCGTCTTCGCGGAGCTGGGCATGACGCGGGTGGTGGGCGGCCGCAAGAGCCGCATCGCCTACGGGATTCTGGATGTAGACGCGGGGGAAGGGGCATGAGCGCGCGGCCGCCCCTCTTGGTCATCGTGGGTCCCACCGCGGTGGGCAAGACCGCCTATTGCGTCCTGCTGGGCCAAGCCCTGCGGGCGGAGATCGTCACCGCTGACTCTATGCAGGTGTACCGGGGAATGGATATTGGCACCGCCAAGCCCCCGCCGGAGGAACGGGGCGGGGTGCCCCACCATTGTTTGGACCTGGTAGACCCGCGGGACGCCTTCAACGTGGCCGACTACCGGCGCCATGCCCTGGCGGCCATCGCCGATATCCACCGCCGGGGGCGGCTGCCCATTTTGACCGGCGGCACGGGTCTATACGTGCGGGCGGTGGTGGACGACTTTCTGTTCCCCGACCGGGGGGCCGACTGGGAGCTGCGCCGGCGGCTGGAGGAAGAAGCCGCGCGCCTGGGGCGGGCCGCCCTCCATGCCCGCCTGGCCCAGGTGGACCCGGAAACCGCCGCCCGGCTCCATCCCAACGACCTGCGGCGGGTGGTGCGGGCGCTGGAGGTCTATCAGCGCACCGGGCGGCCCTTGTCCCAACACCTGCGGGAAGCCCGGGCCCGGCAGCCGCGGTTTGATCTGCTCATGTTTGGCTTGACCCGGCCCCGGGAGGAGCTGTACGCCCGCATCAACCGCCGGGTCGAGGAGCAGATCGCCGCGGGTCTGGTCGAGGAAGTCCGCCGCCTCATGGCCCAGGGTCTGGACGAAGGCCACGTGGCCATGCAGGGGCTGGGCTACAAGGAGATCATCGGCTACCTTAAGGGACGCTGGAGCCTGCAGGAGGCCATCCGGATCCTCCAGCGGGACACCCGCCATTACGCCCGCCGCCAGCTCATCTGGTTCAAGGCGGACCCCCGCATCCAATGGCTGGACTTGTCCCAGTACCCATCCCTGCAAGCCGCCACCGCGCCTGTCGTGGCCGCGGTGCGCGCCCGCTGGCCCCAGTACGTCCAAGACGATCCGTCCTGACCCGGCTCCCCGCCGGCGCGGCCTCCGGGCACACGCCCATCCCGCGGCGCATATAGTATGGGGGTATCCTGCAGGGCCCCTGGCCCGGCAAAGGCGGAGGTGTAGGGTCCGGTGGCGGGGCCCGGCCCCAACCCGCGTACCGTCGACGACGTGCTGGCCTGGCTCAGCGCCGGGCGCATTTCGTCGGGGGAAGCCTTGGTTCTTTTCCAACGGCTGGAAACCCGTGCCGCGCCCCCGGCGCCCGCGGGAGACGGCGAGGCCGACGGGGAACGGCAGCGGCGGCTGGAGGCGGTCATGGCGGAACTGGACGCCTTGATCGGCCTCGCGCCCGTCAAGGAGCTGGTGCGGGAGCTGGCGGCCCTGGTTGAGATCCAGCGGCGCCGGGCCGCGGCGGGGCTGTCCACCGAGCCCATGGCGCTGCATATGGTCTTCACGGGCAATCCCGGCACGGGCAAGACGACGGTGGCCCGCCTGCTGGCCCGCCTCTTTCACGGCTTGGGCGTGCTGCCCCGGGAGCACTTGGTGGAGTGCGAGCGGGCGGACCTGGTGGGGGAGAACATCGGGCATACGGCCCAGCGCACCCGGGAGCAAATCCGCAAGGCCCTGGGAGGCGTCCTGTTCGTGGACGAAGCCTATGCCTTGGCCCGGGGCGGCGAAAAGGACTTTGGCAAAGAAGCCATTGACACCCTGGTCAAGGCCATGGAAGACCACAAGGACGAGTTCATCGTCATCCTGGCGGGCTACCGCGACGAGATGGAGCAGTTCTTGTCGGTCAACCCGGGGCTGCGCTCCCGGTTTCCGATCCACATGGACTTTCCCGACTACACGCCTGAGGAGCTGTACCAGATTGCCCTGCGGCTGTGCCAGGAGCGGCAATACCGGCTGTCACCGGCCGCGGGCTTGCGCCTCAAGCGCTTCCTGGCGGAGGAGGCGCAGGCGTCCCCGTACGCGGGCAACGCCCGCCTGGTGCGCAACCTCATCGAGCGGGCCGTGCGCCGCCAGGCGGTGCGCCTGGCCCGCCGGCGCCACGTGTCCCGCGGCGACCTCATGACCCTGGAAGCCAGCGACGTGCTGGAAGCAGCGCACCAGCTGGGCACCCGGCACCGGCCAGACCACCGGGTGGCCGTCCTGCACCCGGGCAAGCCGTGGGCGGCCGGGGCGGGGGTGGCCCGCGGGTGAAGCGGTGCATCGTCATCGGCCAGCCCAACGTGGGCAAGACCATGTTCGTGCTGCAGTTCGCCCTGTACCTGGGCTTGGCCGAGGCCCGCATCGCCTTTGCCGAGGCCGGGGGGCGCCGGTGGGAGAAGGCGTATAGGGTCGATCACGCCCTGGCCGACCTGACCGGCGCCGGGCCCCACCACACCCGGCAGCTGCAGTCTATCCGGCTGGACTTGCCGGTGGGCAAGGGCCGGCGGGCCCTGGAACTGGTGGACACCAGCGGCCTGGTAGACGGCATCCATCCCGACGCCGCCATCCGGCGGGCCATGGCCCAGACCCTGGCCACGGTGCGGGACGCCCACCTCATCCTGCACGTGTTGGATGCCGCCGCGGCGGGGCGCCGGGGGGCGTTGGCCGGCATCGGCGAAGTGGACTACCAGGTGGCGCAGTTCGCCCAGATGCGGGGCGGGTACTTGCTGCTGGCCAACAAGATGGATCTTCCCGATGCTCCCCGGGGCCTGGCCCGCATCCGCCAGGAGTTGGCGGGGCACCCCATCGCGCCCATCTCCGCCCTGCACCGGCAAGGGTTCCACGAGGTGAAAGCCTTTGTCTGGCGCCATCTTTGAATCCGGTCCCGCCGCCGCCCGGCTGCTGGCCGCGGTGGTGGCCGCCGGCGTGGCCATCAAGCTGATGGACGACTACCTGGATCAGGAGCTGGACGCCCTGCTGGGCCGGCGGACCCTGGCTGCGGCCGTGGGCCCGGGGACGGTGGCCTACGCCATGGCCGCCCTGGCCCTGGCCATGCTCTTGGATGGTCCCGCGGCCGGCTCGCTGTTTTTGGCCGCCTACGCGGTGGGGATGGCCCACGACCCCGCCGGCCGGTTGCCCACTGGTCTAGCCGGCTGGCAGGAGGCGATGGTCGCGGCAGGCGCCGGTGCCCTCCTGGCCGGCCTGCGGGTGATGGCGGCGGCGCTGGCGTCCATGCTCTTTATCCAGTGCGTGGACGATCTCCGGGATGCCGCCGAGGATGCGCGGCGGGGTCATGGTTCGCTGGCGGCCCGCCTGGGGCGGGTGGAAACCGGCCTGGTGGCGGCGGCGGCCCTGGTCGCGGGCCTGCTGATCCATCCCGTCCTGGTCATTGGCGCGGCGCTGGCGGCACCCGTGGTAGATCGCGGCTTGCGTTGGGCCGCGGACCGCCTCCCCCCCGGCCCGGGGGAGGGGGCGGGGGAGGGGAGCCCGTGACGCCTGCGGCCTTGGGGTGGGGGTTGGCCGCCTTGCTCTTGGCCGCGGCCGCGGCCTACGGCCTCGGCCGGCGCCGGGGAATCCGGGAGGGGTTTGTTCAGGGCGTCCACTATGCGCCCTTGGCTTTGCGCCAGGTCAGCTTGGAACGGGGCGGGTGCGTCCTTTGCGGCGCCCAACCGGATTTCGTTCAAGAACTTGACACCGCCGCCGCCGGTCCCTATAATCAAAACCAAACTTTGCGTGCTGAGACGAGTTGAGCCGAGTCGAGCTGAGCTTAGCCGAGTGGTCCCGCCGGGGGAAGGGTTCACCCCCGTCCCTGCTTCTTTGTTCACCCCGGGATCCTTGACCAGGCTCCGTCGACGGCCTGGTCTTTTTTGTTCCGTCCGGCTCAACCGCGCGCCGGGAGGCCCCTAGGCATGCGCTGCATTCCTACCCGGGACGAATTTGTCGCCTTGTCCCGTTCCTACAACCTGATCCCCGTGTACCGAGAAATCATCGCCGACGCGGACACACCGGTCTCGGCCCTGGCCAAGCTGGGGACAGGACCATGGGCCTTCTTGCTGGAGAGCGTGGAAGGCGGGGAAACTCTGGGCCGCTACTCCTTCCTGGGCAACAGCGCCCTGTGGACCATGCGCTGCTGGGGAACCGAGGTGGAGATCGCGTCTTCCGACGGGCGGCGGGTGCGGCAGACGGTGTGCGACCCGCTCGCCCTCCTGGAGGAACGCCTGGCGGCCTACCGCCCGGCCCCCGTGCCCGGCCTGCCCCGCTTCTACGGCGGCGCGGTGGGCTATGTAGGCTACGACGCGGTGCGGTTCATGGAGCTGCTGCCCGACGGCAATCCCCATGAACTGGGCACCCCCGACATGGTCTTTCTGGCCACCGATGCGGTGCTCATCTTCGACCATGTGAGCCGCAAGATCCAGGTGGTCGTCAACACTCCCGTGGACGGGGATCCCGGCCTCGCCTACGACGCCGCGGCGGCCCGCATCGAAGCCATCATCGCCCGCCTGCACGGGGAGGCGGGCCTGCGGCCGTTGTCGGGGCTGGACATGGGTGCGGCGCCCCCGCCGGCCTTTGCCGCCAACGTTACCCGGGCCGAGTTTTGCCAAGCGGTGCGCCGGGCACAGGAGTACATCGCCGCCGGGGAGGTCTTGCAGGTGGTGCTGTCCCAAAGGCTCCGGACCCTCCTGCGGCGGGATCCCTTTGATGTCTACCGGGTGCTGCGCTCGGTCAACCCGTCGCCGTACATGTTCTATCTCGACTTTGGCGATCACCAGCTGGTGGGTTCCTCCCCCGAGGTGATGGTGCGGCTGGAGGACGGCCGCGCCCAGCTGCGGCCCATCGCCGGCACCCGGCGCCGGGGCACCAGCCCCGAAGAGGACCAGCGGCTGGCCGCGGAGCTTTTGGCCGACGCCAAAGAACGGGCCGAGCACGCCATGCTGGTGGACCTGGGCCGCAACGACTTGGGCCGGGTGTGCCAGTACGGCACGGTGCAGGTGGACCAGCTGATGACCGTGGAACGCTACTCCCACGTCATGCACATCGTCTCCAACGTCAGCGGCCAGCTCGCACCGGGCCGCACGGCCTTCGATCTCTTGCGGGCCACCTTTCCCGCGGGCACCGTCACGGGCGCGCCCAAGGTGCGGGCCATGCAGATCATCGACGAGCTGGAGACGACCAGGCGGGGGCCCTACGCGGGCGCCGTGGGCTATTTCGGTTTCACTGGCAACATGGACTCCTGCATCACCATCCGCACCGTCATCGTGCAAAACGGCCACGCGTACGTGCAGGCCGGCGCCGGCGTGGTGGCCGACTCGGATCCGGACAAGGAATACGAGGAGACCCTCAACAAGGCTCAGGCGCTGCTCAAGACCATCGCCCTGGCGGAGGAGGCCCAGCCGTGATCCTGGTCATCGACAACTACGACTCCTTCACCTACAACCTGGTGCAGTATTTGGGTGAATTGGGCGCGACGCCCGTGGTGCACCGCAACGACCAGATTAGCCTCGACGCCATCGAGGCCCTGCGTCCCGCCGCCATCGTCATCTCGCCCGGGCCCGGGACCCCCGAGGAGGCGGGGGTGTCGGTGGAGGCGGTGCGGCGGTGGGCCGGTCGGGTACCCATTTTGGGCGTATGCTTGGGTCACCAGTGCATCGCCGC
>Ga0079224_100006543_pt1 | contig 15468 bp, 9 predicted proteins | sample Stecom2015_FD_80414 | JGI IMG/M metagenome (GOLD analysis project Ga0079224, IMG submission 80414) | Agricultural soil microbial communities from Utah to study Nitrogen management - Steer compost 2015 | ecosystem: Environmental > Terrestrial > Soil > Agricultural land | place: USA: Utah...
GTGTCGATTACAACGTAAATGAAAGCAGGTCATTTACACCTATTTACAAGTTATCTACCTATGAATTTAATAATTTTTCAACCATTAACCAGAACATGGGGAAAAACAAGAGTCTGTTGTGGGATAACCTGCTAAGTTATACTTTTGATGTGGCAGATGATCATCATTTTGAAGCCATGATCGGATCTTCTGCTTTTCAGTATACGGGTTCGAGTATGTGGGGCACCAATATCAATGCGGTTTTTAACGACCTGGAACATGCTTGGTTATCCAATGCTACTAACAGAAATGATGCGGCCCGCATCTCTTTAGGAGGAGCGCCTGATGATAAAGACAAGCGCATGTCCTATTTCACCCGTTTGAACTACAATTACAAAGGTACCTATCTGTTAAATGCAACCTTTCGGGCCGATGGTTCTTCCCGTTTTGCTCAAGGGAATCGTTGGGGATACTTCCCGTCCATATCTCTTGGTTGGGTAGCCACTAACGAATCATTTATGGAAAGCACCAAATCCTGGCTCGATTTTCTGAAGTTCAGAGCAAGCTGGGGACAAGTAGGAAACCAGAACATTCCTGCCTTCCGCTATATGGCAGTGGTAAATTACATCAATGCCAATTATATATTTGGTAATCAAGAAGGTGTATTGACTCCTGCTACTTATCCTTACCGTCTAAGTAACGCAAATTTGAAATGGGAAACTTCAGAGCAATTAAACCTGGGTTTTGATGCACGTTTATTGAACAACAAACTAGACGTCGCATTTGATTGGTATAGAAAAACAACCAAGGACTGGTTGATTCAAGCTCCCGTATTAGCTACCGCAGGAGCCGACGCTCCTTATATCAATGGAGGAAATGTGAAGAACAGCGGGGTCGAATTAGCCCTCAACTATCATGATCGTATTGGAGAATTCAACTACAGCATTGGCTTAAATGGCACGTATAATAAAAATACGGTTGGCGAAATTCCAACCGCCGATCAAATTGTCCATGGTGAACCGAATTTGCTATTTGACAACTCGCTTGAATTCTATCGCGCGCAAAACGGATTTCCGGTAGGTTATTTTTGGGGATTGAGAACGGATGGTATCTTTCAAACCGAAGCTGATGTGCAAAATTATAGAAATAGCAGTGACGGACTGGTACAACCTAGCGCCCAACCTGGCGATGTTCGATATATTGATTTAAATGGTGACGGGAAAATAGATGCTAACGATAAAACTATGATTGGCAACCCTAACCCGGACTACACCTTTGGCATCAGCTTGTCAGCCAATTATAAAGGGTTTGATTTTACTTTACAAGCAACCGGTGTTGCGGGCAATCAATTAGTGCAATCTTATCGTAATCACCCCAACCCCTACGCAAACTACACCACCGCTATACTCGACCGCTGGCATGGCCCGGGATCGTCTAATACGATACCTCGCGTTACGGAAGATGCACGTAACTGGACAAATTTTTCCGACTTATATATACATGATGGCGATTTTCTTCGCATTAGCACCATTACCTTGGGTTATGACTTCGGCAAAATCATTAAGAAAAATTACCTCCGGAAGGTACGTGTTTATGCATCGGTATTAAACGCCTTTACCTTTACGAAGTATGAAGGTATGGATCCCGAAATAGGTTATACGGAAGGGTTTGCATCCGGTGTTGACTTAGGGTATTATCCTAGACCTAGAACCTTTATGATTGGAACTAATATTACATTCTAACCAATTTATCGCTACAGACATGAAAAAAAATTGCATTCTTTATATACTTTTAGTCGGCGCATTAACCCTTGGATCTTGTACAAAAGGCTTTCTTGATGCGGAGCCGATTACGGAATTAACCGATGAAAATGCTTATCGTACACCACAAGATGCGTATAAAGCACTGGTTGGTTGTTATGATGGCTTACAAATTATCTGGAACGGAGGGGTATCCTTTCCTGTCGCTTCTGAAGTATTATCTGATAATGCCTTTGGCGGAACAGGAAATTCCGACGGCTTTGGTTATCAAATGCTTGATGAATTTGATCAATTGCGCTCGCCGGCCGACCAGAATCTTTTTGAAGCTAACTGGTCTAACTATTATAAAGCCATTTATCGCTGTAATATGCTTTTAGAAAGATTGGATGGCATCAACTGGGGAAATGAGACTGATTTACGTGCGGTATACGAAGCCGAGACACGTTTTATCAGAGCCTTTTTATACTTCGACATGATACGCTTATGGGGACATATCCCGTTGTTAACTGCTCCCAGCAGTGAGAATATACCGCAATCAGACCCTGTTGAAGTTTACCAAGTTATCGCCGGCGATCTTCAGTTTGCCATTGGTAACCTGCCAAGTACTTCTTACGCCGATCAAGCCACTGCTACCCATGGGCGTGTTACCAAATGGGCAGCGGAGAGCTTAATGGGTCGCGTATTTCTCTATTATACCGGCTACTATAAGCAAACGGATTTGGTAGGTATGGTGGATAAAAGCACGGTACTCGGCTATCTGGAGGACGTCATTAATAACGGAGGTTTTTCGCTGGTAGAAAATTTTGCTCACTTGTGGCCCGCTTCGTTAACCAACTACGCGGGCGAAGATAACAAGGAAACGGTTTTTGCTATCAAATATACCTATACTAGTAGCTATGATGATGGTGACACCCCGGGAAATGCAGATGGTAACCATTGGTTGGTAATGTATGGTATGCGCGAGCAATGGAGTTTTCCTTATGGTAATGGCTGGGGTGGTGCAACCATTAACCCAAAACTATGGAATGCCTATAATCAAAACGATAGCCGTCGGTCAGCCTCCATCATCGCTATTAACGAAGAGGGAATAAACTTTACAAACCAAGCCAGACAAAGGGAATATACCGGCTACTATAACAAAAAATATACACCTTTGGTGGATGAAAACGGAAATAGCATTGCTGTTGAGCTGGGTGGTGTCGACTTCCAAATTGGTCAATTTCAAGATTATGTATCTATCCGCTATGCCGATGTGCTCTTAATGGCTGCTGAGCTCGGGAGCGCCAACGCCCAAAACTATTTCGACGCAGTACGTAAACGGGCATTTGGGACTAACTTTGTATCCGTACCTGTGAGCCCTGAAGCGATTATGAATGAACGCAGATTGGAATTTGCTTTAGAGGGTATTCGTTACTGGGATTTACTACGTCAGGGTGTAGAGGTGGCTGCGTCTACTATTGCTGAAAATACTACCGTCTCAAATGGAGGGCAAGAAGTACGCAAAACGATCGCTGCCAATAAAATCAATGAAACACAAGGCTTACAGCAAATCCCTTACAATCAAATTAATCTATCAAACGGTGTGCTGACACAAAATAGCGGTTGGTAACGAAACTTTAACATACAAAACGATGAACCTAAAAAGAATAAATATTGGATTGATTATTAGCACAATGATGTTGATAATTTCATGCCAGAAGAACGAATATGAGCTAGTTGATCCCTTGGACAAGTCTCAAATTCAGTTTGAGGTTGTTCAGGATTTCGATGCCGACGCTGGTGGTAATACGGTTATATTGAAGAACAACACCCCTGAAACCATTTCTATGTGGGATTATCAAACCGGAAAATCCACTCGGCAACAAGATACTGTACGCTATGCATTTAAAGGGGATTATACCATAAAATTTTCGACTGTAACCGGTGGTGGTATTGTTGAGGTAGATTCTGTAAAAGTTTCCGTAACAGAGAATAACTTAAATTATGTAGCCGATCCTATGTGGAACTATATATCCGGTGGTGTTGGTCATGAGAAAACCTGGGTACTCGACACCGACGGCCTTTTTTTTGAGGGTCCGATGACTTTTGTTGATCCCAATAATTTCTCAACGATTTGGTGGGATGCCGGACAAGGAATCTATCCCGACAATATGGCACGAGGAGATTATGGTGAAATGACCTTCTCGCTAATTACAGGCCCCGATTTCCGGAACATCAAGCGGATGGAAAATAACGTTCAGGAAAAAGGCACCTATATGCTAAATATAGCCGACAAAACCTTAACGATAAACGGAGGAACGATACTCAGAGGATATAAGCCGGCTAAAAACGGTATTACCGGTATATCTAATTGGACTACCTACGAAATTTTAGCCCTTGATGAAAACACGCTGCGATTAGGGGTTTACCGTGATAAGGATGTCGACGGTGAAGGCTTAGCGCTATTGGTATACAATTTTATAGCTAAAGACTTTGCTGAAAGTCAAAATAAGTAAAAATAGAAAGCAGGCTTCGTATGAAGCCTGCTTTCTATTTTACAACTCAACACGCTTACCTTCCATAGCTGATTTTTTTGCAGCTTCTAAAATTTCTACAACAATCACATTATTGTTTAAAGAAGACAAATCGTCGTCTGCTCGCACCTCACCTTTTAAAAGGGCTTCTAGATAGGCTAAATGATTTTCGTAATACTCGTTTGTAAGCGAAATCGATTCTGGTTTCTGATGCGAAGTATACTTCAGGAGCGTGGTCCCATTTACTGCGTGCCACTGCTCTTTCGTAGTAAACACCTGTAAATCCTTAACGCTATAAGGCCAGCACCAGGAAGCTTGGATAATCCCCGTGCTGCCATCCGCATATTCAAGAACAAGGGTAGCATCATCCTCTACTTTAGGATAAATCATGGGTTTGAGCTGTTTGGTGATAGCCATAACGGCCTTCGGTCTTTCTCCGTTTTTAAGCCAAGTCATCAAATTAGCTCCATAACACCCGAAATCCATTAAAGCACCGCCCCCATTCTTTACCGGATCAGTTAACCAATTAAGGAAATCTTCGCTACATCCTATTTCTTTAGGGCCTTCATGACCATCTTTCACCATCATTTTCCTAATAGTTCCAGCTGCTTGTTCACGAAGCAAAGCTTTGAGACGTTGGTTACTTCTATACCAGGTAGTTTCGTAATTAGTTAAAAATAGCGTGGCATTCTCTTCTGCTAATTGAGCAATCCGTGCAGCTTCCCCCGTATTGGTCGCTAAAGGCTTTTCTACCATGACGGGTATTTTGAGCGGCATGCATAATTCAGCAACCTGTACATGCTCATTCGTGGGATTGTACGCGAGTACAACGGTTGGCTTTACATGTTGTAATAAGGTAGCAAGATCTTTGTAAAACAGATTGCCCGGAATTTTATACCTTGTTTGCATTCTTCGCACTAACTGTTCATCTGATTCAGCTATTCCTACTATATCAACTTTCCGTTGCTCATACAAATTCAGCAAAAGATGTACATGATCATGGTTTAGGCCAGCCACGGCAACTTTTAATACCTCCCTACTGAATAGATGGTTAGGCATAAGCAAAACAATAGCAAGCGTTACTTTAAATAATAGATTCATGAGTGTATGGCTATTCTGTCAGGCTAAAGGTAGTGATTCAGGCAAACAAAAAGCCATTGTATCCTAATTATTGCAATTGCTCCGGTCTAACAATGTTGCGGACAATCCATTCTTCCCTGTCATTTATATTGCTTCTTTCCAGAAAAACGGTATAAGTATGTACACGGCCATCCTCCCCTTCTATATCGACACCCGTTTTGAATTCAGTTTCACTCGAGGCCTCATTTTCCTGAATGAGTTGGTGAATGTGACTGCAAACCCAGTCCTTAATCTCTTTATCTGTATGCATATCAAAAAGCTTCTTCCCTATTAATACAATTTAACAAGCGCTTTGTTGTTGATTTTATCTGAGATAAAGGATGAATTAGGCTAAACCTTTTGTCCAAAAGCGTGTTTAGAGTTAAGAATGTAAAAACAGCTCAGATGGACGCATTAATAAAATGACAGGAAGAGAGAAAATGGTAGATAATGATAAAAACAGCAGTAAAACGAAGGCTGAAGAGGATTATGTGGCACATAAAGAAAATCCAGGACCCGCACCGGAAGCATTCGAAAAAACAGACAGAGGTTCAGGAAGATTTTTATTTTTGATACTGGCGCTGATTGTCGTTATTCTGATCATTGTGTGGATGCTTACCTAAGCAGTAAAGTTGCCAATAATATCAAGTATAAAAAACAAAAAAAACGTTATTTAAAACAAGATCGGCCCTGTCTTTTATCAAAGTTTGATACCTTTGTTTTTTCTATTCTGCACAACTATTTGAGTGCTGAAGGTTTACCGGGGGAAGATGGTCATTAACACAAACAGGTGAAAAGCAAAGGAGAGACAGCATTCGTTAGGGCTTCGAAAACACATGAATTTGGGAACACTTTTAAGAATATATTATTTTGAATAAAGTTGGAAGAATTGCACTCAAGACCATTTTATGGGTCGTTGGTAGTATCATTGGTTTAGTACTCCTGATTTTTATTTTAATTCGTATTCCAGCCGTTCAGAATTTTTTGGTCCAACAAGTAGTATCCTATCTGGAGAAAAAAATCGAAACGCCGGTTAAAATTGAAAGGGTATCGCTCGATTTACCTAAATTATTGGTATTGGAAGGTGTTTATTTCGAAGACCAAAAGAAAGATACATTGCTCGCCGGAGAGCAATTAAAAGTCGATATAAGTCTACTTAAGCTCCTAAAAAACAAAGTGGAAATAAACGAAATCGATTTAAGAGGCATTACCGTCAAGATTGACCGCACTTTACCTGACAGTAGCTTCAACTTCGATTACATTATGCGAGCATTTGTTAGTGAAGAGCAAACGCAGCCTAAGCCGGAAGATACAACCTCCAGCATGGAGTTTTCGATTGATAAGATTAATCTCAACCGTATTCGACTCGTTTATCAAGACGAAGTTATTGGTACCAATGCCGATTTCAATTTAGGCCATTTAGATACACGGATTAAGACTTTCGACCTGAACAAAATGCGTTTCGAGATTCCAAAGATCAACATCCAAGGAGTCAATACAGCTATCAGACAATGGACGGTAGCAGACTCCACAGCGATCCCATCTAGCAAAAACTTAGGAGTGGAAGCAGCCGTTGGAGAAGAGGCTCCCCTCCCCGACATTCAACTTGGCAGTGTCAGCTTAGAAGATATCAAAGCACAATACGTGGACGAAGCAAGTGCTTTAAATGCGCAAGTTCTGTTTGATCGACTTTTGGTTGATTTTAAAGACATCGATTTGAGTGGCGAGCGAATAGATATAAAACAGGCCGTATTAGAAAACAATGCGGCAAAGGTATCCTTTGGAAGGATACAAAAACCAACCCCTAGTACCTCTACGCTTGATACCGGCGAAACCACACCTATAAAATGGCAAGTAAATATCTCCGACTTAATTATTGGAAAGAATAAACTTGCTTATTTTGACGCAAATCAGCCAAAAGTGGCCAAGGGCATGGATTATGGAAATCTTGATATGACGGGCGTAGACCTGAAAATGTCTGACTTTTTCTTTTCGATTGATTCGATAAGTGGGAAGCTAAACCAATTGAATTTCAAGGATAGAAGTGGCTTTACCATCACGAAAGCGGAAGCTGATTTCGTCTATACAGAAAAAGGCGCGGAGGCAAAAGACTTATACATTGAAACCCCTAACACCCTTATTCGAAACTATGCCCGGGTAAACTATCCCTCGCTGGAACAAATTACGGAGCGCATTGGCGAAATTCAATTGAATGCTAATATCCAAAAGAGTAAAATTGGAATGAAGGATGTACTCTTGTTAGTTCCGGATTTAGATACGATGGAAGTAATGAAGCCGCTACTGGGCCATACCTTTTTTGTGGACGGAAACGTAAAGGGGCGTGTTGATGATCTTCGCATAGCTAATTTGACATTTACAACCTTAGATCAAACCCGCTTGCAAGCCAGCGCACATATAAAAGGATTACCTGACATCGACAAATTCTATATCGATTTACAATTAAAAGATCTACAGACCGGAAAGCGAGACCTGGATCGCTTAGTAGCGAAGAGCATGCTGCCTGATAGCATAGAATTGCCAAAACAGCTGAACTTGAACGGTACGTTCAAAGGAGGGCTTAATCAATTTACTACCAACATGCATCTTCGATCATCTATGGGAAATGCAAATCTCCGAGCAAACTATGCCGCCCAAAGGGATACGAGTTATGATGCAGATATTACAATCCAAGATGTGAATGTAGGTCATCTGATGAAGATGGATTCAACACTTGGAAAGATATCATTTGCTGCACAAATCAAAGGGAAAGGTCTTGATCCATCTAAACTAGTAGCAGATGCCAAAGCCAAGCTGATACGTGCGGAGGCTATGGGTTATACCTATACCAATATAAACTTAGCGGCCACAGCCAATAGTGGCGATGTAAAAGCATCGCTTAGCAGTAAAGATCCAAACATAAGCCTGGAAATGCAGGCATTTGCAAACTTGAAAGAGCGATACCCAACGTTTAACATGGATCTACTAGTGGATAGTATCAACACCAAAAATTTAAACCTGACCAACGACAATATCCGGTTTCATGGCAAATTGCTTGCTAATTTTGATTCAGCCGATCCAGATTATCTCAATGGAAAGCTGGATTTAACAAATGCTATTATCGCTTATAATACTGATCGATACGTATTAGACACGATCAGTTTGATTGCGCAGACTGACAGTAGTCAAAATCTCTTACAATTACGTTCTGAGTTTCTCAATGCACATATGATTGGATCTTATAAACTAACTTCTTTATCCTATGCTTTTCAGGACGTACTAAACACGTATTATAATCCCAATCCGGCCATTAATAAAAAGACAGGCCTACCGGACACCATTCCTGCATATAGTCCTGCACAAATCGAATTTGGTGCAACTTTCAGAAGGTCACCACTCATCATCCGTGTAATGCCGGAACTAACCGAAATGCAACCTATTACTTTAGACGGCAACTTCAATAGCGAAACCAAATCGATCAACATTAAGGGTGTTGCACCGAAGGCGGTATATGCAGGCACCGATATACAAAATGTTAGCTTTGATGTCAACACTTTAGATAGTACACTCTACTACGCTGCACTTATTAATAACATTAAAGTATCCGGTATCGAAATCATGAATACACTTTTAAGCGGTACCGTAAAGAACAGTTCTATTGATGCGGGTTTGTGGATCAAAGATAAGAAAGGTAAAGAGCAATATCATTTGGGCGCTAATCTACAGGCCCGTGCCGAAGACTTTCTCTTTTCCTTAAAGGAAAACGGCCTTATGTTAAATTATGACAAATGGTCCGTTAATCCCCAAAACACTATTAGCTTTGGCGCAAAAGGTTTATTGGCTTCTCACTTCGATCTCAGCCAAAATGGGCAAGAAATGACTATTGCATCGCAAGACTCCGTACCCAATTCACCTTTAGCCGTTAATTTCAAAAACTTTCGTATTGAAACGTTTGCTAATATGGTGGAAAGTGCAAATTTAGACTTAGGTGGCGGAATAAACGGTAATGCCTTAGTCGATCGACTCGATGGCTACCCCGTTTTTACATCCGATATAACCATCAACGACTTCTACTTTGGCAAAGACACTATTGGAGATATTGGCCTTCAAATAAATAATGCGAAGGAAAACACCTACAATGCGAATATTACTATTCAAGGAAAAGGAAACGATATTCAATTAAGTGGCGACTATATTACACCGCTTGACGCCGAATCTACGATGGATTTTGATTTGTTGGTTAATAATCTTAATATGAGTACCATCGAAGCCTTTAGTTTCGGCAATTTAAGGCGCTCATCCGGAAGCATTTCCGGAAAGCTTGATTTAACGGGAAGTTTAGATGCACCGATCATCAACGGCGATTTGATCTTTAACCGAGCCAGAATGAATATTTCCATGCTAAACGCTACGTTTAACATGGATCAGCAGCGGATTAATTTCAATGATCGAGGCATCAGCTTTAAACAATTTACCTTGACAGACAGTGTTGGTAATAAAGCGATTATCAATGGCAATATCAGAACAAAGACGTATACCGAATTTGCTTTGGGTATGGACGTAAAAGCTGATGATTTCCAGGTTTTAAATTCTACAGAGGTCGATAACAACTTATTCTATGGAAAACTGAACATCGATACCGACCTGCGTATCCGTGGCGCAGCCATGAGTCCGTCTGTGAATGGTACCTTAAGAGTCAATGAAAATACCGACATGACACTGACCATGCCGGAAACGGATCCCGGTTTAGTGGAACGTGAGGGCATTGTAGAATTTACTAGTTTGAGTCCTCGAGATAGCACGGAGATCTTAGCGGTTTACGATACAACCGAAACGACGGGCAATACCATTACCGGGATGAACATATCCTTAAATATCGATGTGGATAGAAACGCGGCCTTTACTGTGATCGTTGATCCCGGAACCGCCGATAAATTATTTGTCAAAGGCCAGGCTCTACTTAACTTCGGTATCAATCCGGGCGGCGAAATGACCCTTGCCGGAACTTACGAAGTGGAAGAAGGTAACTATTCCCTATCCTTTAATATGATCAAAAGAAGATTTGACTTTAAAAAAGGAAGTACAATCACTTGGGGTGGCGACATTATGGACGCTGATCTTAATATGACGGCAGTTTATACCTTGCAAGCACAACCGATTGATTTGGTACAGGTTACCGGCACGCAAGCAAATTATTATCGACAACGCCTTCCTTTCAATGTCAATCTTCATATAGGGGGCAAAATGTTAAAACCCGAGATTTCTTTTGACATTGATTTGGGAACCGGCGGAAATGCCAATACGGTATCGCAGGATGTGACCCAAAATGTAGAAGCAAAACTGGCACAACTACGAGACAACCCTTCGGAGATGAACAAGCAGACCTTTGCTCTGATTGTATTAGGTAGGTTTATCGCTGAGAATCCTTTCTCCAGTGCAGGCGGATCCAGCACTGAAACGATGGTACGATCCAGCGTTAGTAGTTTGTTAACAAGTCAGCTAAATAAAATGGCCGGTGATCTAATTGCCGGTGTAGAATTGAATTTTGATCTACAATCTACTGCTGATGACTATAGCACCGGGCAAGCGCAAAATCGGACAGATCTAAACGTCGGGGTTTCAAAACGAATGTTAGATGATCGGTTGAAAGTGACCGTCGGCTCCAATTTTGAATTAGAAGGAGCTACGCAACCTGGTCAAAAGGCTACGAATATTGCGGGTGATATCTCGGTTGAATACCAATTATCAAGAGACGGTCGTTATATCGCTCGTGTATATCGAAAAAATCAATATCAGGTAACCCTACAGGGCCAATTTATTGAGACAGGGCTGGGTTTCATTATCAATATGAATTACGATGAATTCAGGGAGCTGTTTATGAGCGCTAAGCGCATTCAAAAGCTTAATGAAGAACGAGCAGAGGAAATGAAAGAGCATTTGGAAAAAAATGATGAGGAGGATGAAAACGGCCAGGATAGTGTGGAGCGCCGCAATGACCATCAACCTAAGGAGACGAAGAAAGAAGATGGGGTGGCCGAAGAAAAGCAAGAAGACATACCTGCGGATCACGTCGAAAAGTTAAACAAAGCCTACCGGAATGAGGATGAATTTACAGAGCAAGAATCATCAGAGAAGAGCAACGATGAGAATTAAAATATACACATATATAGCGATTTCAGTACTTTTTGCTTCCTGTAGTAATATCAAGTATTTAAAGGAAGGTGAAAACTTGTATGTGAAAGGTGAGGTGGAATTGAATAACGATTCGATTCCGGACCAGTATAGAGGACCGCTAACCGAACGACTGGAGGGGGTGCTACGGCCGCGTCCGAATAAGAAGTTTTTAGGCTTACGTACCAAACTCTATTTCTATAACATTGCCGGTCAGCCCAAGAAAAACAAAGGTTTTAAACACTGGTTGAAAAATAAAGTAGGTGAACCTCCGGTATTGCTCCAAGATGTAAATGTTCCGTACAATGAAAATCTCGTCAGGAATAGGTTGGAAAACATCGGCTTCTTTAATGCTTATGTAACGACAGATACGACTATTGAAAACAGAAAGGCGACGCTGAACTATGTAGCTACGACCAATAAAATTTACCGTATCAATAAAGTAACGTATGAAGCTGACACAACTACACAGATTGGAAGGGAGTTAAAATTAGCGCAGGAAGGATCGCTTTTGGTGCCCGGTAGACCTTATAACTTGGATAGGATCATTGCGGAACGCGAGCGGATTGATAATATCCTCAAGGATAAAGGTTATTATTTTTTCAGCCCTGATCACCTTTTGGTACAGGTAGACAGTATGATTGGCAATCACATGGTAGACATGAATGTCAAACTAAAAGAGGAAACTCCAAAAAATGCGAAACAACCTTATACGATCAACAACATTTTCATTTATCCGGAATATTCACTAGTTCAGGGTAATTATGAAGTGGCTACTCCCAAAGATGCCGAAGAATACAAAGGCTTTTATTTTATAGATCCACATCGGACCTTTCGAAAGTTTGCACTCGCCAGAACGATGTTTTTCCATAAAGGCGATCTTTATAACCGAGATCGGCAAAATCAAACGATTAGTCAGCTTGTCGGAATGGGAACTTTCCGCTTTGTCAAAAATAACTTTATGTTGGCCGATCGTGGAAAAAGCAATAAATTAGATGTCCATTACTACCTTACGCCACAACAAAAAAAGGCCGTACGTGTTGAATTGCTTGGTAAAACAGCTGCTGTTTACAATGGTTCCGAGGTTAACGTCAGCTGGAGTCATCGAAATGCGTTCAAAGGAGCCGAACTTTTACGTTTAACTGCTTATGGCGGCTACGAAGTGCAATCAGGTGGTGGTATCAATATCAACTCCAATTTTTACCGTTATGGTTTAGAAGCCTCCTTAACTTGGCCACGTATCATTGCTCCTTTTGGTTGGGAGCCTACGCGTCGGTTCGTCCCGCATACTACCACGCTGGTAGGCTACGAATTTCTAAATAGAAGACAGGCCTACCGTTTGAATTCGTTACGTTTTGCATGGGGCTATAACTGGCAGGAATCCGCAAAAAAAACACATCAACTGAACGTATTAGACGTTGCCTACGTGCAACCGGTAAATGTAACCCGCTTTTACGATAGCTTAGCTACAGAGTTTCCCTATTTACAAAGAGCGATCGACCGACAGTTCACTTTTGGTCCGAACTACAAATTTACCTATACCAATACCATGGAAACCGATAGGAAACATACCTTTTACTTTTCCGGTGGTTTGGATCTTTCCGCCAATACCGTTGGTTTGATTTTGGGATCAAACGTAAAAAAAGGGAAGCAAGACAGTATTTTTAACGCTGCATTTTCGCAATATATTAAAACCGAAATTGAGTACCGTCATTATATGAAGCTGGGGCAAAATCGGACGCTTGCCGCTCGTGCTTTGTTTGGTTATGGTTATTCCTATGGCAATTCGACCCGACTTCCCTATGTGAAGCAGTTCTTTGCGGGTGGGCCTAACAGTCTACGTGCTTTTAGAGCCCGGGCAATTGGTCCGGGATCTTATAACCCCGAGCGATTTGGAAACGATAATTTCGTTCCGGATATGACCGGTGATATCCGCATGGAATTCAATTTAGAGTATCGGTCTAAGATTGTTAGTATATTAGATTGGGCGGCCTTTATCGACGCCGGTAACATTTGGTTACAAAATGCAGATACGGTATTTCAAGGTGGCAAATTTTCCAAGAATTTCTTTAAGGAATTAGCGGTTGGCGGCGGCGTAGGGCTCCGCTTTGATCTGACTTTCCTCATTTTAAGAACGGATCTTGCTATTCCACTCCGTATCCCTTATTTACCGGATGGCCAGCGCTGGGTTTTCAATAAAATTAATTTTAGAGACCCTGATTGGCGACGTGATAACTTGGTCTTCAACTTGGCTATTGGTTATCCGTTTTAGTTATACGTTATAAGTTTTAGGTTTTAAGTTTTTGAGTTGTTAGTAGCAACGGTAACACGATTTACCCCATACAAGCGATAGCTTACAACTTATGACTTATAACTTACGACTTGTTTTGCCATTCCCATTCCTTTTTACTATTTTACCATCGTGCGGAACTGAGGTAAAAAACAATAATTTTAACGAATCATTTAATTCCGGAAATTTATGAAAATCACCGTTATTGGCGCCGGTGCCGTAGGCGCAACCGCTGCAGATAATATCACAAGGAAAGAACTTGCAGAAGAAGTTATACTGCTGGATATCAAAGAAGGAGTTGCCGAAGGCAAGGCGCAGGATATTTCGCAAACCGCAGCCCTTTTAGGATTTGACACTAAAATCACGGGGGTGACAAATGATTATGAAAAAACTGCCGGATCAAGCGTTGCTGTTATTACTTCCGGTATACCGCGTAAACCGGGAATGACACGTGAGGAATTGATCGGAACAAATGCAAATATTGTTAAATCGGTTGCCGAGAATCTGCTAAAATATTCGCCTGAGGTGATTATTCTAGTGGTTTCTAACCCCATGGACACCATGACCTACCTTACCCTTAAAGCCACTGGCTTACCTAAAAACAGAGTTATCGGTATGGGTGGCGCGTTGGACTCTTCCCGATTTAAATACCAGATCAGTCAGCATACCGGAGCCTCTCCTTCCGATTTAAACGCCATTGTCATAGGCGGGCACGGTGATACTACGATGATTCCGTTGATAAAACACGCCACTTGGAACAGTATTCCAGTGACACAGTTTTTATCTGCACAGCAACAGGAACAAGTAGTAGCCGACACGATGGTAGGTGGAGCCACTTTAACGAAACTTATAGGCACCTCTGCTTGGTATGCGCCGGGTGCGGCTATCGCCGGGATGGTGGAAAGTATTGTCAGAAATCAGAAAAAACTATTCACGGCTTCTGTTTACTTAGAAGGCGAATATGGTGAGCAGGACATCACGTTGGGAGTTCCTGTTATCATCGGTAAAAACGGCGCCGAAAAAATAATTGCTCTTCAATTGGACGAAGAAGACAAGGCTAAATTCAGACAAAGTGCCGAAGCCGTGAGAAGCATGAATAACGTGCTTTCTGAGAGTAAAATCATCTAAAAAACTAATATCGTTAATGATTAAAATACCACTAGCATTATTAAATCTTCAAGATGACGGCTTCCACTTACTGGTGGAAGTCGTTGTTTTCGAACATAGCTTTAAAGCTGTATTGGACACGGGTGCGTCCAAAACTGTATTCGACAAAACAATCGTAGAGCGTCACATAGGTAATGAGCAACTTAAAAGCAGTGACCGCGTATCTACCGGTTTGGGTACGACTAATATGGAAAGCTTTACTTGGCAACTTCCTGATTTTCAAATCGGCACTTTCCACCTTAAAAATTTTGAAGTGGCCGTGCTGGATTTGTCTTCTATTAATTTCGCCTACGAGAATCTTTCAGTCGAGCCTGTAATCGGCGTTATTGGCGGCGATATACTCACCCAATATCAAGGTATCATTGACTATGGAAAAATGACCCTGACACTTAGCATGAAGAAATAGAGTTTAATAATAGCACCTAACAACCAATAACTAACAACCAATAACTAACAACCAATAACTAACAAC
>Ga0079224_100006544_pt1 | contig 15468 bp, 13 predicted proteins | sample Stecom2015_FD_80414 | JGI IMG/M metagenome (GOLD analysis project Ga0079224, IMG submission 80414) | Agricultural soil microbial communities from Utah to study Nitrogen management - Steer compost 2015 | ecosystem: Environmental > Terrestrial > Soil > Agricultural land | place: USA: Utah...
CAATTAACAGGATTGGCGCCATAATTCCAATTGTTTCATAGGTTGGCAGCAGCCCCATTGCTGCAGTAGCGCCGCCCATCAGACTTAAAGTCAGTACAAGGGTCCTCTTTCTTCCAATTTTGTCGCCGATATGACTGAAAATGATGCCGCCAAGGGGACGAATAAAGAATGCTAACGCAAAGGAAGCATAGGATAGCAGCAATCCGACGGTCGGGTCTTCTGCCGGAAAAAAGATTTTATTAAAAACTAATCCGGCTACTGTTCCATATAGAAAATAGTCAAACCATTCAATGGAACTCCCGACTAGACTTGCTACCAAAACTCGTTTGGATACATTCTTTTCCATAAATTCACCCCATTTATTAGAAAATTTAATATTATACAAATAATATTAAGTAGAATTTTTTTAGATTGCAAATATTTTATAAAAACACGAATTCTCGTTGTTTTAAAATTGGGTTATTTCTCTGAGTATGAATTCATTGTTACTGGGAATGATAATTTTGGATGGAAAGTAAATACTATCAAAAATGGAGGAATTCAGATGGTAAAAGATTCACATGCCCCAAAGAAAAAATCGAACAAAGCGAAACTGCCGAATGAACAAAGAAGGGCAAAAGGTTCGTCGGATACCCGCGGAGGGAATCGATAACAGCAAAAATGACGAGATGTTTCCCCCTGTAAAAGGGGGGATTTTTATTGCATCCTATTTAAGAAAATTTTATTGTTCTTTCATTGACAATATACCTACGGGGGTATATAATGGCGGTAGAATTAAATCCATGTCGTGATATGCGGCTATTTTATTTTCTTCAAAATATACCCCATGGGGTAATGTAAAGGAGAGTGGAAAGCATTGAATAAGCGTATTTTAATTGTCGGAGGAGTTGCAGGCGGGGCCTCGGCAGCCGCAAGGATAAGAAGATTGGATGAAAAAGCAGAAATTATTATGTTTGAGAAGGGTCCCCATGTTTCATTTTCCAATTGTTCCCTGCCCTATCATTTAAGCGGCATTGTGGAAGACAGTGACTCCCTAGTGCTCATGAATCCGGAAACATTCAAGCAGCGGTACAAGATTGAAGCGAGGGTTCATAGTGAAGTGATACAAATTAATCGAAAAAGAAAAACAATTACCGTAAAGGACCTCCTTTCGGATAAAACGTATGAAGAACCTTACGACAAATTGATCCTTTCGCCGGGAGCAACCCCAATCCGGCCTAAAGCTATCCAAGGTATTGAAAAGCCTCATGTATTTACGGTCCGGAATGTGTTGGATATCGAGCATCTGAACAATTATATAAAGCAGAAACAAGTGAAAGATATTGCGGTGGTCGGGGGCGGATTTATCGGCGTGGAAGTGGCAGAAAATCTGCGCCTGGCAAATTATAACGTAACTCTCATAGAATTTGCCAATCAGATTATGACGCCTTTTGATTATGATATGGCGCAAATACTCCATAAGGAAATGGCAGACAACGGGGTGCATCTGATTGTAAATGACGGATTGGCGAAAATCGGGGAAGATTTTGTGGAAACCCATTCCGGAAAAAAATTTGCTGCACAAGCCGTTGTTTTAGCAATCGGCGTCAGACCGGAAACAAGTCTTGCTGAAGAGGCCGGATTAGAAATAGGGGAAACTGGTGCCATCAAAGTCGACAGCAATTATGTCACGAGTGATCCGGATATTTATGCGGTTGGAGATGCGGTGGAAGTATATCATCGAATTCTTCATAAGCCGACCCGTCTGGCGTTGGCAGGACCGGCGCAAAAGCAGGCACGGGCCGCCGCGAATCATATTTACGGCATACCGAACCGCAATTTAGGAGTAATCGGTTCATCTTCGATTCATCTGTTTAATTTGAATGCCGCTTCTACCGGGATTAATGCGAGGACGGCTGAAGCTTCAGGATTCCATTTTGACTCTGTTTATGTTATGCCGTCTGATAAAGTAGGTTTAATGCCGGACAGCAATGTGATGCATTTTAAATTAGTATATGAAAAGCCGACAGGAAGGATTTTAGGTGCCCAGGCAATCGGCAAAGGAAACGTGGATAAACGGATTGACGTTATTGCTGCAATGATTACGATGAACGGTACGTTAGAAGACCTGAGAGATTTGGAGTTAACTTACTCGCCAATGTTAGGCACGGCAAGGGATGTCGTCCATCATGCCGCATTAGTGGCTCTAAATCAATTGAACGGCGTTTACCGGGAAGTGAAAGTTTCCCAAGTTCGCGAACTGGTTGAAAAAAATGCCTATATTATCGATGCCCGGGAGAGGAGGGAATATGAAGCAGGCCATTTAAAGAATGCGGTCAATATTCCTTTAAGTGAATTTAGGAACCGTCTCGATGAAATTCCGAAAGACAGGCCAGTATATATTCATTGCCGTTCCGGTCAGCGGAGTTATAATATGGTGATGGCGCTGCAGCATTTAGGTTATACGAATGTGTATAATATTTCCGGTTCTTATTTGGGCATTTGCCTTTATGAATACTTCAATGACTTGGCTGGCGATAGAGAGAAAATAGTGACCGAATATAATTTTAATTAAACGATAACTGGTGGTGAACATGTCGATCTATCTTTTTATCGTTGCAGCAATTGCAATAGTTGTCACACTATATAGAAGGTATTTTCCTGTACTAGGTATTCCTTGCAAAAAGACTGAAGGTAATAATTCAAGTTCCCTCGTCCTGGATATTAGAGATTACAATACGGCTCAAACGGAAGATAGCGACCTTCGCATCCCTTATGCTTATTTAAAACGGTATATTCGAGAAATTCCAAAGAAAAAATTGCACGTAGTCGCGAATGATCGCCTGGAACTGAATCTAGGATTGCGATACTTGAAAAGCAAAGGGTTTGAAATTGAAAGTTTTGAAATAAGCAGCTGTCCATGTACAGGAAAGGAGTGAAGCTAGTGGAATATGATAAGTCAGTCATCCACCGTCTGAAACGGATTGAAGGCCAAATTAAAGGTGTATTAAGAATGATAGAAAATAATGAGGACTGTAAAGCGGTCGTAACTCAGCTTTCCGCATCAAGAAGTGCCATTGACCGGACCATCGGTTTAATCGTAAGCCTGAACTTGGAACAGTGCGTCCGGGAAAACATTGAAAAAGGGGAAAGCACGGAACAAATCGTCAAAGAAGCAGTAGATTTGCTTGTGAAAAGCAGATAATAGGAGGTAGCTTCAATGAAGGAAATTACAGCAAAAGAACTAAAGCAAAAATATGCAGCTGGAGAGAAACTGAATATTATCGATGTCCGGGAAGATGAAGAAGTAGCAATGGGGAAAATTCCGGGAGCAAAACATATTCCTTTAGGCCAAATTCCTGAACGGATGAAGGAATTGGACAGAAATAAGCAATACTATATCGTTTGCCGCTCCGGCGGCCGCAGCGGGAACGCCTGCCGTTTCCTCCATCATGAGGGATATGACGTAACAAACGTGGCAGGCGGCATGCTGGAATGGGAAGGGGAAACAGAGTAAATTCTCCCTTCCTTTAAACGGACAGGAGGGTTTGGAATGGATATTTTACAGTGGGGATTTATCGTGATTATTGCTGTCTTTTTCCTTTATCGGTTTTTGCCTGTAAAGGGAGTAGTCCAAATAAGTGTCCAGGAAGCGAAAGAGAAATTCAAGGATTCGAATGTCCAGTTTATTGATGTCCGAACTCCTGGCGAATATAAAGCATATCACCGCAAGCCTTTTATAAATATTCCTCTTGCTGCCCTTCCGGAGAAGGCAGGCGAGCTGGATAAGGAAAAAGAAGTGGTTGTTATTTGCCAAAGCGGAATGAGAAGCATGCGAGCAGCAAAAATACTGAAGAAACAAGGATTTCAAAAAGTTTATAACGTAAAAGGCGGCATGAATGCTTGGGTTTAAAAGAGAATAGATTAAATAGGAAAAGAGATAGAGACCCCAAAACTAGGATAGGGGGATTCTATCTCTTTTTTTCTGTGCATCAATAGGTATAGGTTTTCTCTATTACGCCTAAACTATCATTTTAATTTTTGCCAACATACATATTCATCCGAAACATAGAATGATACAAATGATAGGAGGGTGGAACGATTGAAAAAGGCAATCAGCGTGATAGGAAATCTAGCAGTCATATTATTGGTTCTTCTATGCATTTTGCTCGGCTATGTAAAAATACAAATGATAACGAATCCAAATCAGATTCCATCTGTGTTCGGATATAAACTGCTTTCGGTTTTGTCAGGCAGTATGTATCCGGTGTTTGAAACGGGAGACTTCATAATAGTAAAAGAAGAGAAGGATATTCAAGAGGGAGATATTATTACGTATCGGATTGATGATAGTTTTGTCACCCATCGAGTAGAAGAAGTATTTTTTGAGAATGGACAACCCTTTTATAAAACGAAGGGAGACGCCAATAATATTCAGGACCAGTATACTGTTGCTGTTGAACAAGTCGAAGGAGTCTATCAATGGAAAATTCCGGGCGGGATGGTCGTTTTTCAATTTTTCTCCCATCCTTTAGGGTGGATTGCTGCAGCTTCTTTTGCCGGTCTGATTTTCACCGTCAGAGCATTCGTGAAATTGTATCGAAATAATTTAAGAGACTCGCCTGATTCCTAGTATTTAGCAAATTTAAACCTTCAAGGAAAGGAGGAATATTGTTCAACAGACCCTCGAAATTCAATAAAAAGATAAGGAGGAAAATGAAATGAAAAGAAAAGCGACGGCAGGTTTATTGCTTCTGTCGATATTGTTGACAGCAACGATATTTGGAACGTGGGCATATTTTTCCAAGACGTTTAAATCGGAAGACAACATAGCGAAAGCGGCTGTTTTTGATGTAGATGTTGTAAACAAAGATGGGGAAACGATTGCGGATGCAGATTTTGATTTAGATGAAAATTTGTATCCGGGCATGGAAACAAAGGAAGTATACCAGTTTGATATCCAAAGGAACAATACCGAATTGCCGCTGGAATATGAAGTTAATTTGAAGAAGGAAGGGGAGTTATTTAAAGAGGGTTCGCCTGTTGTTATAACCATTGAAAGAAATGTAGAGGGGAAATGGGTGGAGGCAGAGCCTGAATTGAAATTTGTCCCGAACAGCGATGTAGAGCAATTTCGCATTTTGGCAGATTGGCCGCATAGTGATAACGATATCGACTTCCAAGGTTTAACAGGGAAAATCCATTTACAAGTCATCGCGAAACAGACGGAGGGGGAAGAGCCGGCAGGACCTCCGTATTATACGGGAGCGATTGAATTTAAAGTGACGCCAAACGGAAGAACATACAAAACTAGCAATAAGGAAATAGATTTTTACCTTAATGATGATGGGGAGAAGGTAATTGAAGTATCGATGGGAGACGGAGAGGCTGATGATCCAAATGCCTTTGAAAATAAGGTGGGCGACTTCCGGATTGTTGAAGAAGACGGGTGGTTTCGTGTATATACAGAGAAGGAGTATTACGCCAGCGAAACACAAATGTGGAGAGTCCGCCCAGATGCGGTGGATGTGTCGAAAGCAGGAGTCATAAGGCTTGCGAAAGTACTAGGTCCATACTTATCTATTGAATCGAAGGAACTTTACGACTGGTATGTTGGAAAGAAATAGTGAATAAATTTAAGTTGCGGAGACCTAAGCCTTGGAATGAAATTAATCGTAAATACCCAATCAAAACATTCGAAAAATTTGATATATTATAATCGGAAATATATTTCGGGAGGATGATGATGATTTCAAATTGACAATTCAAGTTCGGGTCTCCAATTTTAATGAATATTGCTAAAACGGGATCCTGATATTATTCCCCATGATGGATTTGCGGAATGGGAAATCGTTCGCGAATGCTGGCTGCAGCTTGAAGAGGGAGAACCGGCGAAAGGAAATGTGCCAATCCCCTTAGAAGTCGAAAACATAGAAGCGGAGAGAAAAAGGCTTACCGCAGAACTCAAAATTGAACCGTTCGAGATTCATAGGAGACCGGGAGTTCGGGTAAAATGGGGAACATTTGCTGATCCTTGGGGGAATTTGCCTGGATGTTATGAATACTTGGATAAGTAAGAAGAGCATAGGAAAATGAATCGTGCATAACATAGTTTTGTGAGCACAATCCATAAGGAGGGACGGAGATGGGCAGTCTGCTTAGCAAAGGTTTGGTGAAAGGCGCAAGGTTCATGGATTTGAAAAACCGAATCAATTACTTTAAAGCAGCTCCAAAGGCGCTGGAAAATATAATGGAAATGGAAAAGTATACAAGGAAAACGCCGATTGATAAGAAGTTAAGAGAGCTTATTAAAATCCGTGTATCGCAAATCAACGGCTGTTCTTACTGTTTAAATATGCATACAAAGGCGGCGAAAAAACTTAAAGCGACCGATGAAGAAATTAATCAGTTAGCCGCGTGGAAGGAATCCGACCTTTACAGTCCAAAAGAAAAAGCCGCATTGGAATTGGCGGAGAACGTGACGCTTATTGCGGAAAATGGAGTCAGTGATGAATTGTATGACCGGGTAAGGGAGCATTACAGCGAAAAGGAATATGTTGATTAGATTATGATTATCAATCAGATTAATATGTGGAACCGATTATCGATTTCCATGGGAAATCAGGCACCGCAATGAAGAAAAAAATAATAGAAATTGAGTCTGCTTAAAATTTAAGCAGATTTTTTTATGCATAAATTGAAAAGAGCAAATTTGCAGTATGGATTTCATTGTAATTTCTATTGAATTATAAGAACGTATGTTCTATAATAAAGGCAAGCTAGAATGTGCCAGATTGCACCCTTGCCCATGATACAGCGAGATATGCCCCTTTCTATCATCTTGATACACTTCGATGGAAAACCTCTCCAATAAGTTTCCCTTTATAGGCAAGGATTCGTAATTGTATAATAGGATACAAGAACTATAGAAATGGGAGGGATGGATATTGACGTCATTTTCTTTTATTCATGCAGCTGACATTCATTTAGACAGTCCTCTTTCCGGCCTGGAACAATACGAAGGTGCTCCAGTTGAAAAAATTCGCAATGCCACAAGGGAAGCTTTCAAAAATTTAGTAGATACTGCCATCGAACGGAAAACGGATTTTGTCATCATTGCCGGGGACCTCTATGACGGGGACTGGAAAGATTTTAATACCGGACTCTTTTTTGTCAGCCAAATGGTTCGGCTGCAGAAGGCGAATATACCGGTATATCTTATTCGGGGAAACCACGATGCCAAAAGCATGATTACGAGAGAATTGAAATTGCCCGATAATGTTTATGAATTTTCAACAAGAAATGCGGAAACTTTTGTGCTTTCGGACTTTGGTGTGGCCATTCACGGCCAAGGATTTGCAAAAAGATCGGTGACTGAGAACCTCGTAAAAAATTATCCGCCCTGCAAAGAAAACTATTTTAATATTGGGATTCTCCATACGAGCGCGACGGGAAGGGAAGGCCATGAAAACTACGCCCCTTGTTCCGTCGAGGATATGAAGGAAAAGGGATACGACTATTGGGCGTTAGGGCATATCCATAAAAGGGAATTGCTTCACGAAAGAAATCCGGTCATTCTGTTCCCCGGGAATATTCAGGGAAGACATATTAGAGAGACAGGGAATAAAGGCTGTACTTATGTCGAAGTAAAGGACGGAACAATTGATTCATTGGAACATATCCCCCTCGATGTTTTGCGATGGGAAATTTGTGAAATTGATGCCCAAAATGTTAATCAGTTAGATGACCTGTTGGATGTGGCACGAGAACAACTGACCGAATTGTATGATGAAGCGGAAGGACGCCCGCTGGCAGTAAGAATTATACTGTCCGGTGCGACCGAACTTCATCAGCAGTTACTGGCAGAAAGAGACGAACTTATAAATAATTTGCGTTCCCTTGCATTGGAAATCGGCTTTGGTGATATTTGGATCGAAAAGGTCAAAATCCGAACAACCGGCAAGCTGCAAATGGAGGAAATGAAAACACAAAATACACCGGTTGCTGCCATTTTAGACTTTATTGACGAGGCGAGCCGGGATTCCAGCATTCTGGAAGAGCTGCTCGAGGAGTTTTCCGACATTCAAAAAGCGCTCCCTCCGGAGCTGAAGCAAGGGGAAGAAGCTTTTGATTTCACAAACGCGGGTGCGCTAAAGAAACGGATAAAAGAGGCGGAAGATTTGATTTTATATTACTTATCAGTTACTGGGGTGGAAGGAAAATGAGATTTGACGAGTTGCATTTAAAAGCTGTCGGTCATTTTACAAATAAAAAGCTGGTCTTTGATCCATCGAAGAACTTTCACCTTTTGTACGGATCCAATGAAGCAGGCAAGAGCACCACGTTGCGATCCATTTATTATTTATTGTACGGTTTCCCAAGCAGGACCAATGATGCTTTCCTCCATAAAAACAGCAAACTGCGGGTGGAAGGAAGTTTGCGGAATAATAAGGGAGAGAAGTTAACGTTTGCCCGCCGGAAGGGAAATAAAGACACGGTATTAAACATGGACGGCCGGCCGATGGATGAAAGAATGGTGGATCAATTTTTGCACAACGTACCTGAGTCCCAGTTTTTAAACATGTTTGCCCTAAACCATGAACGTCTTCGGGAGGGCGGACTTGGACTATTGCAAAGCGGAGGGAATGTCGGAGAAAGTGTTTTTTCTGCCGCATCCGGGATAAATGTTGTAAGGAAAATTATCGATAGGCTGGACAAGGAAATTAGAGAATTATACTTGAAAAAAGGGTCCAACCCAGAACTGAATCAGCGGCTAAAAGAAGAGAAAGATCTGAAAAAACAGTTGCAAGAAATTTTGCTGCATGCGAATACGTGGAAAGACCTGGAAGAAAACTACCGTCAGAGCAAGGAAGAAATCGAAGAACTGAACGAAAAGATAAAACAACTGCGCCAATTGCAATCGAAATTAGAACGGATGAAACAAATTTTGCCAAAGGTTTCCCGTCGCAAAGAATTGCTGCAAAAATTACAAGAACTGAAAGACATCCCTAACCTGCCGCATAATATTGCTGAAATTCGCAATTCCGCACAAAGCGAACGTGCCGCTGCTGCCAACGAATTAAAGGGGCTGGAGCAGGAGATTGCGAACTTAGAACAGCAGCTGAAAGAAATAAAGATACCAGCAGAAATTTTAGAACAAGCTTCCCTAATTGAACGGTTGAACCGGGAAGTCAATGCCTATGTGCAAAATAAAAAGAATTTGCCGCTTCTTACAAGTGAAATTGAATATCGGAAAAAAGAAATTTTGTCGATGATGGAGGAAATTAATCCGTCCGAAGCAGCATTGGAAAAGATAAATCATTTCCGGATTCCGGCAGAGAAAAAGCTGACGCTGCAAGAGCTAATTCAGGAGAAGCCGGCCCTCGATCAACAACTGAAACAATTAGAAAATCAAATTAAAAAACAGGAAAAGGAACGAAACGAGAAAGCAGAGGAATTAAATAATTTTCCTGAGCAACTTTCCATCCATGAATTGGCAGAAACGATCGATAAAGCAAAACGGGAAGGAAATATCGAAGAAAATATAAACAAACTGGAAAATGCGTGCAAGGATGCGGAACATTCCGTTAAAGACCTCGTGAAACAGCTTCCGCTGTGGGACGGAACTTATCAGGAATTAGTCGCATTATCTATTCCCGTTTTAAAAGAAACAATCCATGCCTTTGATAACGAGCGAAATCGTCTTCTTCAGCAAATGGAGGAATTACGTTTACAGATTCGTCAGCAAGAAAAAATGATACAAGCTGCGGAGGAAAGCATTCGCGAGCTGGAATCTAATGCGGAAATCCCGTCCGAGGAGAAACTGGCGGATGCACGGAAGATGCGGGATAAAGGATGGAAAATCATTCGCCATAAACTGCAGTATGAAACGTGGCCGGAAGACCTGGCCGAGTATACAAAGGGAATGGCGATCGAAAAAATTTATGAAGATAAGGTCGGCGAAGCAGACAAGATTGCAGATACGATGCGGGCGCTGGCGGAAAAAGTCGGTGAAAAAAATAAACTGCTCAGCGATATTGCTGAAGGCAAGAAAAAGATTGCCGAATTTGAAAAGGAACAAAAAGAGCTGGAGCGGCAATTCCAAGCTTGGGAAGAGAATTGGAACAAGCTTTGGGAACCGGCTGGAATTATTCCCTTAAGCCCGGCAGAAATGAAAGAATGGCTAACTAAATACGAAGCGATTAAGGAAAAAGTGAACCAATACGAGAAACAAGTTCGGGAATGGAAAGATTTAAAGGCAAAGAGAACGGAATTAATAGAGGAGCTGCATTTCGCATTAAGGAAATATGGTCATGAAACAAATGAAAATTCATTGCAAAGATTATTAAACACGGCAGATCAAATATTGGAAAACATTCGCGATACGATGACGAATAGGAAAAACCTGCAACTAAGAATCCGTGAAATCGAAGAGGAAATCCAAGAAAATGAAAATGAAAAAGAGAAATTGCTAAACAAGATGGAGCAATGGAAGAAACGCTGGAATGAGGCAATCGAAGGAACGTCCATTACCGCCAATACTTCCACTAAAGTTGCGCAACAAATCCTTGAAAAATATGACGATTGTATACGCTCCTTTTTGGAATATGAAAAGCAGGTAAGAAGACAGCAGGACATAAAAGAACAGATTTCCCAATTTGAATCAAATGCGGAACAACTAATGGCTGCCATCGGAGAAACAAATTCGGGCGAGGCCTACGATTTATTCGTTCATCATTTGTACGAAACGTGCCAGAAGGCGAAAAATGATCAAGTTGCCTACAACGAACGAAAGGAACAACTTGAAAAGCAAGTGAAAAAGCGTAATAAAGTTAAATTCCGACTAGAAGAAGCGAATGCTCAATTAGAACAATTGCTGCAGCTGGCATCGTGCCGGACGCTGGAGGAACTCATCGAAGTGGAAGAAAAATTCCTGCAGAAAAAGAACGCGGAACAGGAATTGAAGAAAGTGGAGGAAGATATCCTCTCGCTAGGAAGCGGCGAGTCTTTGGAACAACTAGTCGAAGAATCGAAAGCATATCATGTAGACCGTATTGACGGAGAATTACAAGAAATCATGCATAAACTGGAGCAGCTGGACTTGGAGCGCTCCGAAAAAGAGCAGTTCTATGGGGCCATGAAAAAGGAACGGGAAGAGAAAATTCAAGGAAATAATACAAAGGCGGTCGAACTGGAACAGAAGCGAAACAGTCTATTCTCCGAGATTGCCGGGCTTACGGAGAAATATGTCCAGCTTAAACTTGCGTCCGTTCTTTTGCGGAAGGGGATAGAGGAATATCGCAGCCGCAACCAAAATCCAATCATTCAGCGGGCTGGGGAACTGTTTTCCCTGCTAACTTTACAGTCTTTCACTGATTTAACGGTCGATTATAATGAAAAAGACGAGCCGGTACTAATCGGTGTAAGGGAAAACGGAGAACAAGTGACAGTTGAAGGGATGAGTGACGGGACGACAGATCAGCTCTATTTAGCTTTGCGTATTGCCAGCATTGAGAAATACATTTCCGAAAGCGAGCCGCTACCGTTTATCGTTGATGATATTCTCGTCCATTTTGATGACGCCCGTTCGAGGGAAACGTTAAAAGTGCTGCTAGAGCTGGCGGATCAAACTCAAGTTATATTCTTTACCCACCATGCCCGCTTAACAGAGATTATGGAAGAAATTGCAGACGAAAGCCAATATCAATTGATGGAAATAAACCAAAGGGAAGAAGTAAGTTTAGCCACCTAAATGGAACCCGGGACAAACTTTTGTCCCGGGTTTATATTTTTAGTGCAAAAAATAAATGGCAAGTGAACGAAACGCTAACCTATTTTACCAGCTGGAGTAAGAATTTCTGAAAATAATCGGCTGCTTCAATCATCCGCGGACCATACCAAAACATTTCCCCGTCGATGATTCTCACTTCTGTATTTGGAAGAAAGGATGTAAATGCTGGTATATGTTCCTCCTGAAACGGAAAAGGCTCCGTTGCCAAAAAGAGATAATCAAGCTTGGCTTCTTTCAAGTCTTCCTCGGCAACAACCGGGTATCTTCCTTCGTATTTAGCAAATCCATTGACAAAGCCTAATCTTTCTAAAAGGGAATTGATATAAGTATTTTGGCCGACAACCATATATGGATTTTTCCAAATAACGTAGGCAACCCGTTTTCCCTCAGCCGTTGGCAGAGCATTAAACCGCTGCTGAATCGTCTCAATCAAATCCTTTGCTTTTTCTTGTTTGCCTGTTATGTCGCCCAAATCGCCAATTAATTTATAGACATCCTGAACGGACTGAACTTCTCCCACATAAACAGGGAAATCCGTCTCCAGCTGTTCCACTATTTCCTTTGTATTTTCTTCCTTCTCCGCAAAAATAATGTCCGGCTTCAAACTTTCGATTTTTTCTTTTAATACGCGCTTCGTTCCCCCGACAATTTCTGCCTTTTGAACTTGTTCTTTCGGAAAAATGCAGTAGCGGGTTCTGCCAACAATGTTGTCATGCAGGTTTAAAGCATACAGTGTATCGGTAATGGCAGGTACGATAGAAATAATCCGTTTCGGCGGATACGTATATTGAAGATTTCGGTCTAAGTGGTCGGTCACTTCCCTTATTATCATCGAACCCCTCCTTTATCAGCCATTCTATCATGGATGAAATGTTCAAACTACTGGCAATCGATAGCTTCACCATACAACTGATGCTCCTGATATTCGCTTGACACCGCGAATTTTGGCAATATCTTCTACTAACTGATGCATGGCAAGATTTTTCTGCTTCGCTTCTATCATCATGTCAAAATCCTGGTCAAGGGATTTGGCAAGCTTTAAAAAAGGGAGGATAAAATCCAGGGAGACATAATCCGCATGGGAACGGTACGCTTTTTCCGATTTAGGAGAGGAAATATGGACTTTTGGGACTAATTGGCGCACTTTCCACGTCTGAAAGATCCGTTCCAAATAATCGGCAAGTTCTGCTTCCCCTTTATTCGCCATGTAATGATGGTAATCAAGAATCATCGGAATGCCTTCCTGTTCACAAACAATGAGCGTTTCTTTTACGTTATACGTTTTGTCGTCATTTTCCAATGTCATCACTTTTTTTATTTTTTCCGGCAGTTTTTGTAAATTTTTGTGAAATCGTACGATAGATTCTTTTTTCTCGCCATAAGCGCCGCCGATATGAATATTTAAAATAGCAGAATCTGTAATTCCCATCGCTTCCAGCATCCGGTAATGATATTCCATATCCTTTACCGCATTGATCGTCACCTCTTCCCGCGGACTGGTAAAAAGGGTGAACTGCCCAGGGTGAAAGCTTGCCCTTATTTGATGTTTCCTTACCATTTCGCCAATTTCCTGCCATTCGGATTGGAACGGGGTGATGAAATCCCACAAAACTTCCGGATGGGTAGCCAATGGCACGAGCATGCTGGAAAACCGATATAGCGGAATTTCGTGGGCAATATTATAATGCAAAATCCGTTTCGTATGATATAAATTTTGGTAAGTGACTGTATGCAGCTTTTCCAGACGTTCCTCTTTGGGAAGGGCAGCGTAACGTTTAAACGTTAATGTTTTTGACGGGCTGGCGTCCCATAGCCCAAGGGCGTTTGCAACATAGCCGAAACGAATCTTCATTTGAATCTCCTTAAAATCTGTCGTAGTAGTTCTATTTTCTGTCTTAGGAAAAATCATATACAATGCGGAAATGCCGCCTGGAACGGCAGTGAACAGTATGTCCAACTGCACGCGGTTTTGCCTTGTTCCAGCTGACAACCTATGAAATAATATGGAAAAAGATGGATATCGTAATGAGGAGAAAGGGAAATGGAAAAAATAATGATTGTTGAAGATGACCGGAAAATTGCCGATTATTTGTGCCAGTATATCACGAAGTACGGATATAAAGTAGAGGTTATTAATGATTTCGATAACGTGATGGATGCTTTCCGCAAATCTTTGCCGGACCTCGTTTTGCTTGATATTAATTTGCCGAGGTATGACGGTTATTATTGGTGCCGGCAAATTCGGAAAGAATCCATCTGTCCCGTTATTTTCATTTCTGCCCGGACAGGAGAAATGGATCAAGTCATGGCTCTGGAGAATGGCGGGGATGATTTCATTACGAAACCATTTCATCCGGACATTGTCATGGCAAAAATACGCAGCCAATTGCGCCGAGCCTATGGGGAATATGCAATAAAACGGGAAGAAAGGGTGTGCGTTCAGGACGGACTGCAGCTATTCGTCGAGCGGCAAGAACTGCGTTTTCAAGATCGAGTGACGACGTTGACGAAGAAGGAAACGGATATTTTAGAAAGTTTAATGGAACGGTATCCGCGGATTGCCGGAAGAGAGGATTTGCTCGTCAAATTATGGGATGACCAGGCTTATGTCGATGAAAATACACTTAATGTAAATATTGCCCGGGTCCGCAAAAAACTGCAGGAAATTGGCATTGCCGATGCAGTGGAAACCGTAAGGGGGTCGGGGTACCGGCTGAAAGTGACATGGAAAGAAGGGAAAGCATGAAATTATTCATAAGGGATCATTTCCTGCTCGTTTCCATACAAATTATTCAATGTTTCATATTTCCGGTTATTATTTGGCTGGACGGGTATCGAAACGTCCAATTAATAGCCTATGGAATATTTCTGGCTCTCTTCTTTCTGACCGTTTATCTTGTTATCCGCTATTTGCTGAATAGGGAGTTTTACAAAAGATTATCATCCCAAATGATTGAGCTGGACGAGTCGCTGGAACGGACGAACCGGACCCCGATTGCAAAGGCGCTGGATCAGCTGCTTTATTCCCAATATCGGGTTTACAAACAGGAAATCCAGAAAGCGGAAGACCAAAAAGAGGAACATTTAATGTTTATGGACCGGTGGGTTCATCAGATGAAAACCCCCCTTTCCGTCATTGAATTAACGGCACAGACTCTTGATGAGCCGGAATCTTCCAGCATCCGGGAAGAAACGGATCGGATCCGGAATGGACTGAATACGGTGTTATATATGGCCCGGCTGCGAACGATTGAACAGGATTTTCAAATTAAACCGGTAATTTTGTCCAAGCTCGTCCATGAGGTGAATCAGGAAAATAAACGGTTTTACATCCGCAATGAAGTCTATCCCCGCCTAATAGAGGCAAGGAAAGGAATAACGGTGGAAACTGACGAAAAATGGCTGTTTTTCATTTTATCCCAATTAGTGCATAATGCGGTGAAATATTCGGCAGGAAAAAGCAAGCAAATGATTATTTCCCTTTATGAACGGAAAGGGAAGGCGGTATTGGAAGTGAAAGATTTTGGTATCGGGATTCCGAAAGAAGACCAAAAACGGATTTTTAATAAATTTTATACCGGGGAAAATGGCCGCAAATTCCGGGAATCAACGGGAATGGGACTGTATTTGGTAAAAGAAGTGCTGGAGAAATTGGACCATGAACTGGAAATGGAATCCGCTGTCGAAGAGGGAACGAC
>Ga0079224_100006545_pt1 | contig 15466 bp, 19 predicted proteins | sample Stecom2015_FD_80414 | JGI IMG/M metagenome (GOLD analysis project Ga0079224, IMG submission 80414) | Agricultural soil microbial communities from Utah to study Nitrogen management - Steer compost 2015 | ecosystem: Environmental > Terrestrial > Soil > Agricultural land | place: USA: Utah...
AGGGTGAAATGGTATCATATGCATAAAAAAGACGACTTTTAATTCAAAAAATGAATTTTAGTCGTCTTTTTTGATTTATCAATTTAATCACCTATAAAAAACGTAAGTTTTTCAGCTGCCTCGGATGACCCTAGGTTATTTTTTATGGAATTGAAATCGTTTGATTTGGATTGATTTTTTCATCATTCGCATTATCAGTTTCTGCTTGTATCGCTAATTCATTTTTCTTGCTTCTTGAAGATAAAAGGATAAAGTAGCTTAATACTCCAAATAGACAAGAAATAAATAAAGCGTGAGCTAGAGAGACAAATAAATTAAGTCGAGTGAAAACAACGACAGCGCCTGAAATGACTTGAAGGATGGCTAAACCAAGTACGATGTTCCAACCGTAATAGAGAACTCTTTGATGTCTATAGTGCTTCGCAATATTCACTGCAAGCCATACTATCCATAGAACCAATAAGCCAGCTAACATTCTGTGCCCCATCTGAACCCATTCATGGATTTGTGTAGGGAAGCCGATGTTGTTATATGTACACACTGGCCAATCAGGGCAGGCAAGTGAAGCTCCGATATGACGTACAAGTGCACCAGAATAAACGACAACTAAACTATAAATGGTTAATGCGTAAAAGTGCATTCTTAGTTTCGGGTCAATTACAAGTGAGCTGGCATCAAACTTTTTATCGACTTCAAATATAAGCAAAGTCAATAGTAATACAGATGCAAATGAAATGAGCGAAATACCAAAATGGAGTGCTAGGACAACATCAGATTGACCCCACATAACAGCAGCTGCTCCTATTAATCCCTGTAAAACTAAGAAAAAGAATGATATAAATGCTAGAAATTTCGTTTCTCTAATGTGGCCAATAGCTTTCCAAGCCCAAATAGATAAAATGAGAACTAAAATTCCTACACCTCCAGAAACAACCCTATGGCTAAGTTCAACTACTAACTCAAAGGTAATTTCTTCTGGGATTAACTGTCCGTGACATAATGGCCATGATTCTCCACAGCCGTCACCAGAATCTGTTTTAGTTACAAGTGCACCACCGATTAACACAAATAGCATACCGATCGTTGTAATTACCGATAACCATTTTAATGAACGGTTCAAATTATCACCTACTTACTATAATGAAACATACATTTAACATACATTCTATTATTTAACTATATTTCTACGATATTCATCTTATCTAAATAACAGATAAAATTCAAAGAAATGCTATAATCGATATTACACAATTTACGAAATCATTACAACCCACCTAAATTCGAAAAAAATTTATTATTGTAGTAAAAAAGGTTGAATATTTTCAAGGAGTTTGCTAGAAATAGATAGGGGAGAACATTTACGTTTCGACAAAACCTAAAAATCATGAGGTTAACACTATTTTTACAGTGTGAATGGTAATTATGACGCGGTTTCGCCTTACATGAAGGTCACAAAAAAGTCATAAATTATTAACGATTTGTTCACAAAAAAACCTTAAAGTGTGATTTAATATACAGAAAGGGTATTTTTTAATATAATTTATAATATACACAACATAACAATAGCGATAATATGATTGTGCTTTATTACATACATAGTAACTCGAAAACGCTTTTACACTTTTCAATAGGTTTTTTAATACAGAAAGTAGTACAAAATGTTTTATAAAATGAAAATATATAAAAACGAGGCTGATAAGATTGCTGCACGCAATTATGAAGTGAGTCTTTAAGTTTATTGTTAAATAAAATAAGGAGGCTACAGGATGACGACGACTAGGTCTGTACTAGGTACAGATGAAAAAATACAAAATGAAGAAACTCGTGGTCAGGAAAATAGTTCTACGGCCTATAAGGATTTTCTTTCGCTTATTAAAATTGGTATTGTTAACTCCAATTTGATAACAACCTTTACTGGTATATGGCTCGCCCTATTTTTTACAGGGAAAAGTTTCATGCAGGAATTAGATATCGTTTTATACACACTTCTAGGTTCTGCATTAGTCATTGCGGGTTCCTGTGTAATAAATAATTATTACGACAGGGATATCGATCATGTAATGGACCGTACGAAGGTGAGACCAACCGTTACGGGTAGAATTAATCCAAAGCATGTTTTAGGATTGGGTATAATACTCATACTATTAGGAACGGGATTTTTACTACTAACGACAATTACGGCTACGGTAATTGGTATTATTGGTGTGTTTTCATATATTGTACTTTACACTATGTGGTCAAAACGAAAGTATACCATTAACACTGTTATTGGGAGTATCTCAGGGGCTGTACCTCCACTTATAGGTTGGGCAGCTATTGACCCCGATTTGCACCTCATTGCATGGCTTTTATTCTTGATTATGTTTATCTGGCAACCGCCACATTTCTTAGCATTAGCTATGAGAAGAGTTGAGGAGTACCGCGAAGCGGGAGTTCCGATGCTTCCAGTGGTGCACGGTTTTGCAATGACAAAGAGACAAATCTTAATATGGGTTATTTGCTTACTACCACTACCATTTTACATGTTCTCTTTAGGCGGTTTATTCGTATTAATCGCCACTCTTCTAAATATCGGATGGTTAGTCCTTGGTATTAGAGGATATAAGAAGAAGGATGATATTAAATGGGCAACGCAAATGTTTGTTTACTCGCTTAATTATTTAACGATTATGTTTGTTTCTATGATAATTGTTACCTTATTATAAGCGGGTTTCAAAATATAAATGAATCTTCTATATAGTAGAAGGTTTTACTATCTTTGTTAAAAAGATAATGCAAAAAAAATTGAAAGAGGGGTTTGATCAAGCTATGAAAAAATGGCTACCAAATTTGCGCTTGTTGGCACTATTTAGTTTCATGGCGCTACTGTTAGCTGGCTGTGGAGAACCATTTGTTTCTGCACTGCAACCAGCAGGGGAAGTTGCTAAAATGCAATTCGATTTAATGATTTTAGCAACACTAATCATGGTAATCGTTATTGCAGTCGTTACGGTTATCTTCATCATCACTTTAGTCAAATTTAGACGTAAAAAAGGTGAAGAGAACAAGATTCCTAAGCAAGTAGAAGGTAATCATACGTTAGAAGTAATTTGGACTGTTATTCCGATTCTTTTACTATTAGTTCTAGCCATACCTACTGTATCTGCTACATTTGAATTAGCAGATGTTAAGGCTATGGAACCAGACACTAGAGACGAAGATGCAGTAGTAGTTAAGGTTACTGCAAACCTATATTGGTGGGAATTTGAATACCCTGATCATGAAATTGTAACTGGTCAAGAATTAGTTGTTCCTACTGATGAGAAAGTTTATTTTGAACTTATAGCATCTGATGTTAAGCACTCATTCTGGATTCCAGCTGTTGGTGGAAAACTAGACAATAATACAGATAACGTAAACAAATTCTGGTTAGAGTTTGATTCTGAAAAAACAGAAGAAGCTGGTGGCTTATTCTATGGTAAATGTGCAGAGCTTTGTGGCCCATCACATGCTTTAATGGATTTTAAAGTTAAACCACTTCCACGTGCTGAATTTGATCAATGGGTGGACAAAATGGTAGCTGCTAAGGATGCTGAGCATGTACCTGCATCTGATGTTGCAAAAGCAGGAGAAGAACTTTTCACTTCTAATGGCTGTATCGCCTGTCATGCAGTTAATCCAGGAGAAGTCCGTCCGAAACCAGGTACTGGACCAAACTTAGCAAACTTTGGAGATCGCTCAACAATTGCTGGTATTTTAGAGTTCGATAAAGAAAATCTAAAAAAATGGTTGAAAGATCCTGAAGATGTTAAACCAGGAAACCTTATGACTGATACGTACGATCATGATGGTTTATCTGACCAAGATTTAGATGCATTAGCTGAATATCTAATGGGTCTTAAAATTGAAGAATAATGATAGTAGACTAAAATAAGGAGGTCACATTGTGAGTACTGTAGCTCAGAAAAAAGGGTTTGGCGCTGTTTTATGGGATTATTTAACAACCGTTGACCATAAAAAAATTGCTAAACTTTATATTATGGCTGGTGGTTTCTTCTTCCTACTTGGGGGAATTGAAGCACTACTAATTCGGATTCAGCTCGCTGTACCCGACAGTAACTTTGTAAGTGCAGGCTTTTTTAATGAACTTTTAACAATGCATGGTACAACAATGATTTTCTTGGCAGCGATGCCACTATTACTTGGATTTATGAACGCCGTAATGCCAATTCAAATTGGTGCACGTGACGTTGCATTTCCATTTTTAAATGCTTTAGGTTTTTGGTTATTCTTCTTTGGGGGATTATTCTTAAATCTAAGTTGGTTCTTAGGTGGAGCACCTGATGCAGGTTGGACTTCCTATGCATCACTTTCCTTACATTCTGAAGGTCATGGTATTGATTTCTATGTACTTGGTCTTCAAATTGCAGGTCTTGGTACTTTGATTGGTGGTATTAACTTCTTAGCGACAATCATCACAATGAGAGCACCTGGTATGACTTACATGCGTATGCCGTTATTTACATGGACTACGTTCGTAGCATCAGCACTTATTTTATTCGCTTTCCCACCATTAACTGTTGGATTGCTCTTACTGATGTTTGACCGTATCTTTGGTACAGCTATTTTCGATCCTGCATTGGGTGGAAATACAATTATTTGGGAGCACTTCTTCTGGATCTTCGGTCACCCAGAGGTTTACATTTTGATTCTCCCAGCATTCGGTATTTTCTCTGAGATTTTCTCTACATTCTCAAGAAAAAGACTATTCGGATACTCTTCAATGGTATTCGCGACTGTTTTAATTGGATTCTTAGGTTTCATGGTGTGGGCTCACCACATGTTTACAACTGGTTTAGGACCAATCGCGAACTCAATCTTTGCGGTTGCTACGATGGCAATTGCAGTTCCGACTGGTATCAAAATCTTTAACTGGCTCTTCACTATGTGGGGAGGATCACTAACATTCCCAACACCAATGATGTATGCTGTGGCATTTATTCCATCGTTCATCATGGGTGGGGTAACAGGAGTAATGCTAGGTTCTGCTCCTCAAGACTATCAATATCATGACACGTATTTCGTAGTTGCCCACTTCCACTATGTAATCGTTGGTGGGGTAGTATTTGCGGTACTTGCAGGTACACACTACTGGTGGCCAAAAATGTTTGGTAAAATGTTAAACGATACACTTGGAAAAGTAACGTTCTGGTTATTCTTAATTGGATTCCATTTAACATTCTTTATCCAACATTTCCTTGGTTTAATGGGAATGCCACGTCGTGTATTTACATTCCTACCAAACCATGGTTGGGAACTTGGAAACATGATCAGTTCTATTGGGGCTGCATTCATGGCAGTAGCAGTACTTATTATGCTCTATAATATTGTGGTTACATCTGTTAAAGGTGAATACGTATCAGCAGACCCTTGGGGAGATGGACGTACACTAGAGTGGGCTGTTGCATCACCACCTGCTGAGTACAACTTTAAACAATTACCATTAGTTCGTGGATTAGACGCTTTATGGGTAGAAAAAATGCAAGGTAAAAAAGAAATGACTCCTGCAGAACCGCTTGGAGACATTCATATGCCAAATAGCTCAATCCTACCTTTAATCATCTCTTTCGGACTATTTGTAGCAGCATTCGGATTCTTATACCATCCAGACGGTGTAAGTTGGTCTGTTCCAGTTATGATCATTGGAGGAATCATTACTTTCGGTTCAATGACTTTACGTTCTATCATTGATGATCATGGATACCACATTCATAAAGAAGATTTAATGGATGATGATGACAAGAAAGGGGTTGAGGCATAATGCATGTGGAAGAAAAATTAACAGCTGAAACATTTCCTGCAGAGCCTGAAAAAGCGACCCTTGAAGGAAAAAATAAATTTATTGGTTTTTGGCTCTTTCTTGGAGGCGAAACAGTTTTATTCGCCTCTCTATTTGCAACATATCTAGCATTAAACAAAAGTCATGCATCAGGTCCTTCTTCACAGGAATTATTTGAATTACCACTAGCTTTCATTATGACAATGATTCTTTTAGCAAGTTCATTAACTAGTGTGTATTCAATGTACCATATGAAGAACTTTAACTTTAAAAAGATGCAGCTTTGGATTGGTCTAACTGTTCTTCTTGGAGCATCTTTCCTAGCATTGGAAATTTATGAGTTTAACCACTATGTACATTTAGGCCATACTATTACTGGTAGCGCATTTGGATCTGCGTTCTATCTACTTGTTGGTACTCACGGTGCTCACGTATTATTCGGATTATGCTGGGCTATTGCACTTATGGTCCGAAATTCAAAACGTGGTCTAGATTTATATAATGCGCCTAAGTATTATGTCTTCAGCCTTTATTGGCACTTTATTGACGTAGTTTGGGTGTTCATCTTTACTGTTGTATATCTTATGGGAATGGTGGGATAAACACATGACAAATAATACGAATCATTCTAATGTTGATTTAGCCTATCGTAGACGTAAAAGTGCAGAAGAAATGAAACATCATGTGATATCTTTTGCTCTCATGATCTTTCTAACAATCATTGCTTTTATTGCAGTTGGATATGGTGATTTCTCCCCATATCTAGTAGTACCATTTATTCTACTACTAGCTGTAGTTCAGGTTATTTTACAATTGTATTACTTCATGCACATGAATCAAAAAGGACATGAGGCACCAAAATTGTTCCTATTTACAGGAGTATTGATTGCTGCTGTTACAGTCCTTTGTTACTCAACCATTATTTGGTGGTAAGAGTCGAAGAAAGTCGGTGGTATAACCGGCTTTCTTTTTTTGTATATTGGCTGTTATCACGTGATTTTTGACACTAAATGTTCATAAATGGTTTGTTTGCATGGGTATTTCTATAAGGGTATAATTAATAGTATATGTATGCTGTTTAATTTGTTTAAAGGGGTGAGGCTAGATGTCTATAGATATCTTCGGTTTTCGGGCATTGTGGAGTCCATACTTTTTTGTATCACTAGTAATTGTTACCATTTTATATTTAGTGATTGTCGGTCCCTGGAGACATCGATTTTCTCATTCTGAACCTACATCACTAAAAACGAAAATTTTATTTATTATCGGAATGATCCTCCTTTATCTGTGTAAAGGAAGTCCGATTGATCTCTTAGGTCACATGACAATGACTGCCCATATGACTCAAATGGCTGTTTTATACTTAATTGTCCCACCATTTTTCATATTTGGTGTACCTAATTGGATTTGGAGAAAGATTTTTAATAACAGAGTAATGAAGCCAATTGTAAAATTTCTTACAAAACCTTTAATTGCTTTAGTTATGTTTAATGGGTCTTTTTCTTTGTATCATATCCCATTGATTTTTGATTTTGTGAAAATTAACGTATTTATTCATGCGGCGACAACTACGTTTATATTTATTGCTGCTTTCTTTATGTGGTGGCCATTAATCAATAAGTTAGAAGAATGGAATACATTATCAGGTATCAAAAAGGTTGGTTACATCTTTGCAGATGGAATGTTATTAACACCTGCCTGTGCATTAATTATTTTTTCAGATACAGCCATGTATGCAACGTATACTGAACTTAGTTCATGGATGAACGCTCTTGCACTCTGTGTACCTGCCTCGATGCTTGAAAGTATGAATCTTACTGGACCTCAGATGTTTGGATTTATGCCTCCACTAGAAGATCAACGAACTGGTGGGGTTATTATGAAAATTATTCAAGAGTTCGTCTATGCAGGTCTATTAACAAGAGTATTCTTTGAATGGGTTCGCAAAGAACGTGAGGAAGAAAAAATACTGGATAAAAAATTAATGGAAGAACAATTATTTAACCCACGAACAACAAATTAAATAGAAAAAAGAGAATAAAATGGGAGAGGTTAGCTATGAATATCCCGTTATTACCTACACTGAGCACAGCTTTTATTGTTTTAAGTGCAGTTACAGTTGGAATCGGTTGGTATTTAATTAAACAGAAAAAAATTGATGCTCATAAAAGAGCAATGACAACAGCAGCAGTTTTTGCACTGATTTTCTTTGTGATTTATATGTCGAGAACAATCTTTATTGGAAATACTTCATTTGGTGGCCCAGATGATGTGAAGTTGTACTATACTATTTTTCTAATCTTTCATATCACACTGGCAACAATTGGTGCGGTTTTTGGAATAGTTACGCTCTATCTAGGTTTTAAAAATAATATTACAAAACATCGTAAAATTGGTCCAATAACGAGTATTATTTGGTTCTTCTCAGCCTTAACTGGTGTTGCAGTTTATTTACTGTTGTACATTTTTTATAAGGGTGGAGAGACCACATCCATGTTAAAAGCCATTTTTGGTTTTTAAATGAGTTAGAGATTGTAATATGTATAAGGTGTTCTAGAATACAATATTCTAGAGCACCTTTTTATTTTGTATAAGATTCACATAAACCTATGATTCCTAATTTATCAATGTTAGAGGGGAGTGTTAAGGATGATTGAGATCTTTACAGAAAACTTATTATTAGTTCCATGTTCTTTGGATATTGCCAAATCATTAGTTTTTCATCGCAAAGAACTTGAAAAACGATCACCTATAACGATTCCACAAACATGGCCATCTCCATTAATAACTGGTATTCTTCCGTTTTATATAGAAAAACTCGAAAAAGACGAAAGCCATTATGGATGGGGGTTATGGCTAATTATTAATTATGCTGAAAAACGAATCATCGGTGATATATATCTTCAAGGGAAACCAGATAAAAAGGGAAATGTCCAATTAACGTATACGATGAATCGAGATTATCAACAAACAAACTTAACATACGAAGCGGTAGATGCATTAATTGATTGGCTTGTTGCTCAAGCAAATGCAAAAAAAGTACTTATGGAGTGCAGCGATAGTAATTACCAATCGATTCAGCTTTTTGAGAAATTAGGGATGAGGTGCACAAGGAAAGATGGTAGGTTTTTAACATGGGAGTTACGAAAGGCTATTTAAATAGAGAAAAGATTTTCTAGACTAGTGCCCAAATCATTTCAAATTGCATATGGTGGGAGTAACCATATTTTTTATAGAATAAAAAGAAATGGGAAAGGGAAGTGGTTGGGATGGTTAGAAAATCATTAGAAAACGGTTCTCTATATATTAAGAATGATGTTTTGGCAATGATAGCTTCTATTTGTGTAGAGGATATGGAGGGGGTAACCCTTGTTGCGGGTTTCAAAGATGGAATGTCTGGAATTCTAAATAAGAACTTTCATAAAAATGGAATTACTGTTATTGAAGAAGATGAGGAATGTATTTCGCTAGAGATTAAAATTGCGATTGAATATGGTTTAGAAATAAAAAGAACATGTGAACACCTTCAAACGGCAATCATACAAGAGATCAAAAGCATGACAGGTATTTCATTGTCAAATCTGACAATGAAAGTTGAGGGACTAACAAGAAGCAAGGCTTTGGTAACAACGTAAAAAGGAACAGCTTTACTGTTCCTTTTTTTAGATTTAACTGTCTGATTCAGTTGTATTGGAAGACATCGAGCACCTTTTATCAGCATTTGGATGATTGTATCAAATTCTTTAAATGTCTTCACGTATACTTATTATGCGTTTACAACTGCATCGAGTTGTTGCTTAACATTCGAAAGGATACGATTACATTGGTCGACTAGTGGTTTAGGAAATACCTCATCTTCTCCATATTCAACGCCATGTGGGTAATAGTATTTACCAACGAATGGAGCTAATAGCTTAACAGTTGCTCCTGTCGCATTTTCCTCGATAATTCCTTCAACTGCATAACCTTGAACACGAAGATAGTAAATGTCTCCTTTAATTTCAAACTTATAATCATATGTAATTCTTTCATAATCCCACTGACCTGCAAGAATAAATCCTTCAGATGTCATAATGTCAGTTAATCTTGATAACTCGATTGTTACGTTTTCAATCCCCGTATTTTCAAATTTCATGTAAATTCCCTCCAAAAACCGTCACTAAACGATTTATATGTTCTCAGTATAATAATAGTACGAAAACATTCAAGTTGCAACGCCTGACTTTAATATGTCACGAAAATTAAAAAATATTTGATGTGAAATTTCTACAGAATTGGTCAAACTAACTAGGAAAGGAGGGACAAGATGAAGAAATTTCTTTTTATTATTACAGCTGTACTATTTGTTTTTAGTAGTCCAATTATTGCGAATGGACAAGGTACCACTACATATACAGTGCAGCCAGGAGACTCTTTATGGAAGATTGCTGTACGTTATCAGGTCGGATTGACAGAAATTATTCAAGCAAATCCACAGTTTCGAAATCCAAACCTCATTTATCCAGGACAGAAGGTAACCATACCAATTTTAGATAATGTCAAAAGTATTGAAAATCAGGTGATTTCTTTGACCAATCAGCAAAGGGCAAAATATGGTTTACCTGCATTGAAGATTGATTGGGAACTATCAAGGGTAGCACGTTATAAATCTGTGGATATGAGAGACCGAAATTATTTTGACCATACTTCTCCTACATATGGTTCGCCATTCACGATGATGAAAAACTTTGGCATCTCTTACCGTACTGCCGCTGAAAATATAGCAGCGGGACAAAGAACCCCACAGGAGGTAGTAAATGCATGGATGAACTCTCCTGGTCACCGGGCCAATATTTTAAAACGTGATGTTACACATATTGGTGTTGGCTATGCAGAAGGTGGATCAAAAAGGCATTATTGGACTCAGATGTTTATAGGAAAATAAAGCATAAAACGAGGATGATAACATGAAAACTGTGCGAGATATTATGAGTACTGATATTGAATATTGCACACCTTTAGATAATGTATATGAAGTAGCTGTTAAGATGAAAGAATTAAACGTCGGCGCAATACCCATTCTAGAGGATAACAAATTAATCGGTATGATTACGGATCGAGATTTAGTTGTACGTGGATATGCAGAAAAAAAAGCAGGATCTAATCAAGTGACAAATGTGATGAGTGAGGACTTAATTACATGTTCACCTGACACTTCACTTCAAGAAGCATCCGAGTTAATGGCCAAGCATCAAATTCGCCGTTTACCAGTTGTAGAAAACGGACAACTCGTTGGAATTGTTTCTCTAGGTGATTTAGCAACAAATACCATGTCGGATGAACATGCAGGAGAGGCCTTAAGTGACATCTCTGAACAAGAACCATTACATTAAATAAGTGGGGACCTTTGGGAGGCACGCAAATAAGTCACCTCTTTATAGTTGGTGCTAGTTGCAGAATTGATACTCGCTTCTCAAGGGCGGTTTGGTAGCCTACGCGGGTCGTTATGCTCCTTGCTGGTGCTTCCTTGGTCATGCTATTCCCTCAAAGAGCATCGTGCCTTACTCGAATCAACAAATTTAATAAAAGGTATCAATATCTCTAATATGGGAAATTTGATACCTTTTTTTTATTGACAGTGCACGGGTTTTGTGCATTGCGTTTTTCTCGATGTATTTACGCATAAATCTAGTGAAAATTTAATATATATGATAGAAATTGATTTATGTTAGGAAGTGGTCTTCTGAAATTGGCGAAGATTGTTGTTACAATCCTACTATTATCTTCTAGCATATTCTATATTTCTATTAATTATGGAAGAACAGAAAGTGTAAATGGACTAGTTCATACCGCTCCTTTAACCAGTACAATTGAAAGAGGTCTCCCGTATCAAAAGGATATCCTTCAATTTAATGGTCTCTATTCCCTCATTGGAATGGAAAGTTTAAAACTAAAAGAAAAATTAGGTGAGCCGAGTCGAATCGATCGTTCCTCCTATGATTATGATTGGTGGGTATATAATACGAATTTTAATCATTATATTCAGGTTGGAATTGAGAATGATAAAGTTGTAACTGTATTTGGAACAGGAAATGATGTAGAAGTTGAACCTTTTAAAATAGGACAACCATTAGCAGAAATTGAAAGAAAAGGGTTAATTAAATCAGAAATCTCATTAAACGTAAATAAAACCCCATACCGATTTGTCTTAACAGAACAGGAAATGAAAACAAAGCCATTGATTTCAATGGGAGAGGTCTTTATCCAATTGTATGTAGATACGTTTACGGAAAAAATATCAAGTGTTCGATTTTTAGACGGAAAAACATTGATAAAACTTCGGCCATATGAGCTGGCCTACCGTGGAGAATTGTTGTCCGCTAAGAAACTATCAAAATCTGAAAGTATGGAAGTCGAAAAGGGTAACAAAGCCCAGATTTATGATTTAACAAACATTTATCGGAATAGACATGGATTACATCCTCTAAAAGGAGACGAACAATTAGCGGAAGTGGCCTATTTACATAGCAAGGATATGCAAATAAATGATTTTTTTGACCACTTCTCCCCAACTAATGGTGGGCTTGCAGAAAGACTTGAAAAGGGAGAAATTAGTTATCAATTGGCAGGAGAAAATATTGCAGCAAAATATGTAGATGGAATCGCAGCAGTAGAGGGCTGGCTAAATAGTCAAGGTCATCGTGAGACTTTATTAAATGAGGAGTACAATTATCTTGGAGTAGGGGTATATGAAAAGTATTACACACAAAATTTTATCCAGAAATGGAAATGATATAAGAATGCAATACATCGTTGTGTATTGCTTCAAAGTGTAGACAAAGCCAAGCTTGACTTTGTCTACACTCATTTTTATAGGAAACACACGTAAGATTCATTTCCCCAGACTGTCTTGAAAATGTTTGTCAGACAAGGCGTGGCAGTTCGAGACGTGAATAGAAGAAGTTGCCTTCATGAGCGGACGAGTGAGGCAAGCATCGAAGTATGCGAGCGTTTGTCAACAGACAAAAGCAATACATCGTTGTGTATTGCTTTTGGTATGTCCTTATATCTTGGTTGGTCGGTCAATGATGAAAAAGCTACCTGTAGCATGTGCAATTAGCGTTCCGTCATCGCGAAATACTTGTCCTTCAATCACGCATATTTTCGATCCCTTATGAATTAATTTTGCAACACATCGCAATTCTTTCCCTATACCGGGAGCCACATAATTTATTTTCATTTCAGTTGTTACAGCTGCCTTATTCTGTGGAAGGACTTGATGAACAACCGAGCCCATTGCGGAATCAAGCAATGTTGCTGTCATTCCACCATGTACAATTTGTAATGAATTTTGTATTAGTGCTGTATTGGGAATCGTGATTTCATATGTTTGGGAATCAATGACTCGACGACTAGTTTGTAATAAGCCTCCAATATATGAGCCATTTTGCTTGGTGTGTTTACGAATTACAGCATCGATTACAAGCTCCAGTGTATGTTTTTCTTCTTCAGTTGCTTCGAATAAAAATGATTGTAATTTTTGTAGAATACGATCTTCCATCCGATGACCTCAAATCCGAAATATTTTTATTATTCCTATTTTAACAATAATACATAAAAGTTTGCAATTAAAATGGGCGAACAAAACAATTTAATAAAGATAAACTATAGTAGGCAATTATATGACTTTATTCAGCACAGGCCAACAAATTTTCAAAGTTTAGAATGTCCGAAGTAGGTAAAAGCAAATGTGAGATGGGTTTTACGAAAGCTGAGTAAAGGAGCCTCTGATAGACGCCAGGATTATTTAACTTGCAAATCAAGGACCAATCACACCACATCATTGGGTAACGTTCTTAACACCCACTACTTGTGGGGAAAAAATCGGGTAAAAATACGTCAGCCATATTTGATAAATAGGTTTGTAGAGGTGATAAATATGGGGAAAAATCTTCATCCATCTATTCAAGAATTTAAATCCTTCGTGAAAAAACATCCTTTGTTGATTCAGGAAGTACGAAAAGGGGACCTTAATTGGCAGGAAGTATATGAAGATTGGTATATACTTGGTGAGGATGATGAGAAATGGAACAAATATAAGGAGAAAGACAGTCAAAACGATGATAGCGACAAAGTAGATTTTATCGGGAAGATCTTTTCAACCTTAAAAAATGCAGATATGAATAATTTGCAACAACACATCTCAAATGTGGGGGAAGCTCTTTCTACGATTCAAGCCGTAATTCATCAGTTTCGTGGAGAAGAAAAGTCAACTCAACAGCCATCTTCACCCCATCAACACCATCCATTTGCGTTTCGCAAAGATTAAAGGTGAGAAGGGAGAGCATAGATGCGCAAAGAAACATACGAATACATCAACGCCCAAAAAAAACTACGGGCTTTCGTGCGTCAGAACCCAATTTGGTACCGAAAATTAACCCGTAATCCGACCGATTTTTCTAGCTTGGAACATGAGGCCAAGGTGTATTTCAAACAAACAGTCCCACATAAAGTGCAAAAACTGAATCAATCCTTAGAAATGGCCTCTTTCATGCTTCAAATGTATCAAGGCATGCGACAAAGTGATTAATATCATCCATCTCTACCTAAATTCAAACAGTCGAGTATAAAACCTCGACTGTTTGTTTTGTTACCAAAGATGCGATTTACGAAAAATCATGGTATAGTGGATGTGGAGGTGTTTTATATTGATCGCTACAACAGAGAGAGTTGAAATACTTGATGAGGCGCGAAACCTATCATTGATGATTCTACAATCAGAACTAGCAGAAGAATATCGAAGCTGTTTATATACATTGCAAAAAGATAGAGAAGCACAGAAACTAATTGCTGAATTTCAAGTCATGAAGGAGAAATATGAAGAAGTTCAACGATTTGGAAGATATCATCCTGATTTTCGAACTGTTTCCAAAGAAACAAGGGAATTGAAAAGAAAACTTGACCTCCATGAAACAATTGCGGATTTTAAAAAGGCAGAGGACAACCTACAAGGAGTACTTGATGAGATAAGTGTAATCCTTGGTGGGGCTGTGTCAAAGCATATTAAAGTCCCTACAGGGAATCCTTATTTTGACTCAATGTCGAGCTGTGGTGGCGGATGTGGTAGTGGCGGAGCGTGTGGATGTAAGTAATTCAACTGGAATCTGTTTCATTTTTCAGATAAAGCAGTTTTTTTACATGGTTCTTATTGTAAGAAATTAACACACTGTGCTACACTATAAACTAAGTTACTGAAATAAGGAGAAAACACTATGATTGGACAACGCCAAGGAATAATTGTTTGGCTTCACTCGCTAAAGCATTCAAAGATGCTGCGTAAATTTGGCAACATTCATTATGTTTCAAAACGTCTAAAATACGTAGTCCTATACAATGATATGGAAAATACGGATTCAATCGTGGAGAAATTAAATTCTCTATCCTATGTAAAAAAGGTAGAACCATCATATAAACCCTTTTTAAAGATTGAATTCGAAAACAAAAAACCAGATCGAGCAAAGGAATACGATTATAAAATTGGATTATAAAAGGGGCTGTCCGATAAGTCCTAAAAAATAAGGCAAGGGAGAAAAACGACCGTTTTTCTCCCTTGCCTTTTCGTCTACTACACGGGCCTCGTGATGTTGTGGAATAAGAGATTCGATATCA
>Ga0079224_100006546_pt1 | contig 15465 bp, 11 predicted proteins | sample Stecom2015_FD_80414 | JGI IMG/M metagenome (GOLD analysis project Ga0079224, IMG submission 80414) | Agricultural soil microbial communities from Utah to study Nitrogen management - Steer compost 2015 | ecosystem: Environmental > Terrestrial > Soil > Agricultural land | place: USA: Utah...
CCGCCCTGCTCCGACAGCACCTTCGTGATCGCTGCCGTCAAAGACGTCTTGCCGTGGTCAACGTGACCAATCGTCCCGATGTTAACATGCGGCTTCGTACGCTCGAACTTCGCCTTCGCCATGCTGATACGACCTTCCTTGGGCTCTCGTCTTAGTGTGGCGCCTGCGCGCGGTCGGCTTGCGCCTAACCTCGCTGTACTGGAGCGGGTGACGGGAATCGAACCCGCACGACCAGCTTGGAAGGCTGGGGCTCTACCATTGAGCTACACCCGCACGCAGTGTCTGATCCGCTCGTGGAACCTCATCTCCAAGTGTCGAACTGCAGGCGGTGGTGGAGGGGGTTGGATTTGAACCAACGTAGGCTAAGCCAGCGGATTTACAGTCCGCCCCCTTTAACCACTCGGGCACCCCTCCTCTGGATCCGCCCGCGCGACAGGTGCGGCGATCTAGGGGCATTTGCCCTGCCCTGTCAACCGGAAACGTCACAAAAGCCCCCTCGCATTCAGCGCAGCGGCCGCACCGAATGTCGGCTGGACTTCTATAGAGCTAGAGTGTAGGCGGCGGTATGGCAAGAAGCAAGGCACGTCGCCGGCAGGATCTTCCGTCGGCCGCCCAAAGCCCCGAATCGAAGAAGCGCGACCGCGCCGGCGGCAGCGCCCCCAGCAGAACTGGCCTGCTGCTTTACGGCAGCCATGCGGTGCGTGCAGCCCTGGTCAATCCTCGTCGCCGCTGCCATCAGCTGTTGCTTACGGAAGAGGCGGAGCGGCGAGAAGGCGCGCGCCTCATTGATCTGGTGGAAGGCCGAGCCAAGGCGCCGCGGATCGAGCGGGTCGAGCGGCAGCATCTCGACCAATTGCTGCCGGGCGCAGTGCATCAAGGCGTGGTCCTGGAGGCCTCCCCGCTCAGTCCTCCGCCTCTGCAGCAGTTCCTGCGGGATCTGCCAGAGGGCCCCGCCCTGCTGCTGCTGCTCGACCAGGTGACCGATCCCCACAATGTCGGCGCCATACTGCGCTCGGCCGCCGTCTTCGGTGCAGCGGCCGTGGTCGCGCCGGAGCGCCATGCGGCACCGGAAGGCGGCGCCCTCGCCAAGGCTGCGAGCGGCGCTCTCGAGCTGGTACCCTACCTCAGGGAGGTCAACTTGGCGCGCTGCCTGGACCACCTGAAGCAGGCCGGCTTTTGGGTTCTGGGACTCGCCGGCGAGGCCCCCCAAAGCCTCGCAGACTTCGATCCACCCGAGCGCATCGCCCTGTGCCTCGGCGCCGAGGGCACGGGCCTGCGGCGGCTCACCCGTGAAGGCTGCGACATCCTGCTCTCTCTGCCGGCGGCCGGCGATTTCCGCGACCTCAATGTCTCCAATGCGGCCGCCGTGGCCCTTTTCGCACTCAGCGCCAAGCGGCTGGCGGCCGGATCCAAGGAAGCAGGCGACTGACCCAGCGCCTTCCGCTCCAAGCGACGCTTGGCAGGGCCTGCCGGCGGGGCCTCGAATCACCGCCGGCCAAAGAGCCGCTCGATGTCCGCGAGCTTCAACTCCACGTAGGTCGGCCGTCCGTGGTTGCATTGGCCACTGTGGGGCGTTGCCTCCATCTCGCGCAAAAGGCTGTTCATCTCCTCGAGGGTCAAGCGGCGGCCCGCCCGGACCGAGCCGTGGCAGGCGAGCGTGCCGCAGACCTCCTCCAGGCGCTCCTTCAGCGTCAGGACCTGGTCCATTTCGGTCAATTCATCGGCCAGGTCGCGCACCAGCGAGACCACGTCGGTTTGACCGAGAAGGGCCGGAACCTCCCGCACCAGCACGGCCTCTGCGCCAAATCCCTCGATCACGAGCCCAAGTTCGGCCAGTTCCTCCGCCCGGGCGAGAAGGCGCTGAACCGCGGACTCTTCCAGGGTCACGACCTCAGGGACCAGCAGCAGCTGGCGGGCGACACCGGACCTCGCCAGTTCGCGCTTCATCCGCTCATAAACAAGCCGTTCATGCGCCGCATGCTGATCGACGATGACAATGCCGTCTTCGGTCTGGGCGACGATGTAGGTCGCATGGAGCTGCGCGCGGGCAGCCCCGAGGGGAAAGGCGACCTCAGGCTGACGCTCGGGCGCCTCTGCGCTCCGCTCCTCTGACGGCTGCGCTTCCGCAACCACCTCGCCCCTCGCCGCCGGCGGGCTCGCCAGCCCTGGCAGGGGCGCGTAGAAGGCAGCGGCCTGGGCGAGGCCACCCTGGGAGGGCGGCGGGCCGTCGTAGCCGCGGCTCCAGAGCCCGGCTGTAGCAGGGGCCGGCAGAGGTGCTTCCGGTCGGAAGGCGCCGAGCGCCGCGCCGGCGACGGTGGTCGAAGCCCGATGGCCGGCCTGCGCCAAGGCGTGGCGGCAGGCCGAGACGATCAGCCCGCGCACCAGACCGGCGTCGCGAAAGCGCACCTCCGCCTTGGCCGGATGGACATTGACGTCCACCGCCTCCGCCGGACACTCGAGAAAGAGCGCGACCATGGGATGGCGATCGCGCGCGAGAAAATCCTGATAGGCTCCGCGAATCGCCCCCAGCAGCAGGCGATCCTTCACCGGCCGCCCATTCACGAAGAGATATTGATGTTGGCTCGTGCCCCGGTTGAGGGTCGGCAGGCCGATCAGCCCGGTCAGCCGCAGGCCCTCGCGCAGCGCATCCAGCGGCAGCGCATTTTCCTGAAATTCGCGCCCCAGGAGCTGTCCCAGCCGTCGGCTCCTGGCGTCGAAGAGGTCGCTGCCCCCTGCTTCCAGCTGCAGCAGGCGCCGCCTTTCATCCGCCAGGAGGAAGGTGACCTGCGGATGGGCCATGGCGAGGCGCGCGACCGCATCACGCACATAGTTCTGCTCCGTGCGCCCCTGTTTGAGAAATTTCAAGCGGGCGGGGGTGGCGAAGAAGAGATCGCGCACTTCGACCCGCGTGCCCTCCTGGAGCGCGACCGGGCGCAGGGCCCCCACCTTCCCTCCCTCCACCGAAAGCTGCCAGCCCTCCGCGCTGCCGCGGGCGCGGCTGGCCAACGTCAGGCGCGCCACCGCACCGATCGAGGGCAGCGCCTCACCGCGGAAGCCCAGGCTGCGAATATTGACCAGATCGTCATCGGGCAGCTTCGAGGTGGCGTGACGCTCCACCGCCAGCGCCATCTCCTCGGGCGTCATGCCATGGCCGTCGTCGCTGACCGAGAGAAAGGCGCGGCCGCCATCACGCAGCTGGACCTCGATGCGCCTTGCCCCCGCATCCAAAGCGTTCTCGACCAATTCCTTCACCGCGGCCGCCGGTCGCTCTATGACCTCCCCGGCCGCGATACGATTGACCAGCGTTTCCGGCAGGCGACGCAGGGTCATGAAGTCGCCGCTCCGCTGGCCGCCAGATACTCTCGCGCCAGGACCTTCCCCTCCTCCACTGCCGGCTGGTCGAAGGCGTCGACCCCGAGCAGTTCCGCCGCCAGCACCGTCTCCAGCATGAAGTGCATGAACAGGCCGCCCAGCACGAACTCGTCCAGCCGGTCGAGAGTCAAGAGGCGGGTCGGACGGCCATTGCGGACCAGGGTCTCCGCCGTCGCGCGCGCCATGGCGTCGAGCAGGTCCCCCATGTGCCGTCCGGCCAGATAGGCAAGCCGCGGGTCCTCGACGATCTTGGGGGAGATTCGCGGCCCCTGTCCCTGGGTTTCCAGACGGATCAAGGTGAAGAGCTTATCTGCTGGCCCCTGGAGGTAGAGCTGCAGTTGGCTATGCTGATCCACCGGTCCCAGCGCTCGGATCGGGGTCGTTCCCTTGCCCTCCTTGCCGAGGCTTTCCGCCCAGAGCTGGCGGTACCAGAGGCCGAAGTCCGCCAGGCGATCGACATAGGGCATGAGCACGGTCTGGCTATAGCCGCGCTCCGCCAGGAGCACCGCAAGGGCAGCCCCGGCTGCCGGGCCCTCCAGGTCGGTCCCCCGCTCCCCCAGGGCTTGATCGAGGATCTCGGCTGCCCCTTCGCGCAAGGCGGCGGCATCGAGGCCTGCGAGAAGTGCCGGCAACAATCCCACCACCGAGAGGACCGAGAAGCGGCCGCCCACTCCCAGATCGTGCTTCAGGCGCGGGAGCCGCCAGCGATCCGCCAAGTTGCTCAGAGGTGATTCCTTCGGCTCCGTAATGACCGCCACCTGGCCAGCCAGCCGGCTTTCATCGACGGCTTCGATCAAGGCCTCCAGGATCACGGCCAGTTGGCAAAGGGTCTCCGCGGTGCTGCCCGACTTGGAGATCGCCACGACGCCGGTGCGCTCCATGTCCAGACTGTCCAGCAGCCGCTCGAAGCCGAAGGGATCCACGTTGTCGACGAAGTGGAGGCGTGGGTGCCGCGGTCCCAGCGGCAGATCCGCCAGGGCATAGAGCGTCTGCCCCCCCAGAGAGGATCCACCAGTGCCCAGGATCAGCACGTCGTCGCAGCGCTCCGCCAAGGCCGCGGCCAGATCGCGCGCCGGCTCCAGATCGGCGCGCCGATCCGGTAGCAGCAGGAACTCGGGATGGCCCTCCCCGGCCATGCGCAAGGCGGCCAGACGCTCGAGCGCGGGCCTCAGGCTGCTGGTCTTCTCTCGCAGCAGCGCTTCCTCGAGCGCGCCACGGCCGAGACGCTCAGAAAGGCAGCCCGACAAGTCGAAAGTGATGCTCATGCCTGCCTTCTTCTCCTCACTTCGTGACCGCCCTCTCACGAGGGAAGTCTCAGGCTGGACCCCGCAGAGGTCGGGAGCTTCTCGATGCGTAACCGCGCTTCAGGCTAGACCGGATGGCGCTGGAGTGAAAAGCCTCCTTGCTGCCTGCCTACCTCCCCACGATGCCACTCAGGCTCGGACGGCCATGCGGATCGGACCATCGCTGCGGCCCTCCAGAAGTTGCCGCAAGCGGGGTTCTTCCGCGTGGCGAGCCTCCTCGGTCGTCCCAGCCCAGACAATGACCCCCTCGTGCAGCATCAAGAGGTGATCGCTGAACTCCTGGGCCGCGCGCATGTTGGAGGTGATCATGAAGACGGTTTTCCCCCGCTCGGTGGCGCTGCGGATGAGCTTGTTGGCATGGCGGGTCATGATGGGATCCAAACCGTCCGTCGGGGCATCGAGCATCAGGACATCGGGATCGGACATGAAGGCACGCGCAAGCGCGATGCGCTTTTGCATCCCCCCTGAAATCTCGGCCGGATAGCGGTCTGCGACCTGGGGACGCAGGCCAAGGCTCGCAATGAGGTCGATTGCCCTGGCGCGCGCCTCCTTGCGCGAGCACTGCCCCTGCTGCAGAAGCCGAAAGGCCACGTTCTCCCAACAGGTCATGCTGTCGAAAAGGGCGTTCTGCTGAAAAGCCACCCCCAGCCGCGCCAGGAGCGCCTCGCGTTCCTGGCTCGAGAGGTCGGCTTGCTCGCGCCCCTCGATCGCGAGCCGCCCGGCATCGGGCCTCAACAAGCCCAGCAGGCATTTAAAGAGGACGGTCTTGCCGGATGAGGAAGGGCCGATGAGGACCGTCGAGCAGCCATGCTGTACCTCGAAGGTGACCTCGCGCAGCACCTGCTTTTCGGCGAAGCTCTTCGCCAGGCCCTCGACTTGAAACAGCCTCTTCTTCTGACTTTGCATGGCGGCTTAGGAAAAAAATGCTCTCAGGACAGCAGGTCGAAAGGGAGGAACCGGCACCTTGGGAGGAGTAACCCGCAGCCCACTGGAAGGACCGGCCCCCCTTGGACGATAGCGAAGGCGGGCTTGCTCCACCAATGAAAGTTCACCTCCCCCAATGGCGGGATTGATCTTCGGCCCCCTCCCGCGCGTGATGGCACAGGTAGAAGCGCGACCTAAAGCTGAAGCACAGATGGGCGCAGGCTTCGACGGGGTGAGGATGCGATTGATACGAAAGCAGGCTCTACCGCATGCCCCGCGATCTCGTAAAGGAAGGGCCGACCCTACCCCGCGGCATCCCGCAGTGCGCGTCTCTCCCTTGCATAGCCGACGCCGGATGCTGCTCTTGTCGAAAAGAGTCTTGGCGGCTAAGGGTTTGAAATCCTTTGACCCACTTCAGGAGGCAATGGTTATTACGTCTCGGACTGGAACTCCCGGCCGCTTCCTCCAATATCAAGCTGCAACGAACTGCAAAGGCGATTTCCTATCCTTAGGATCACCCTTGCCGTGCGGCTGAGGCCCAGGGCGGAGGATGAGGGAAAGACAAGGAAGGAGATCCGTTACGGTTGTGGGGCGCAAATATCCTGAACTTGCCCCGGGTCGACATCGCGAAACGGTTGTACCGTCCGCAGAGGACAGCAAGAGGCCGGGGCCTGCCTTACTACCGCAGGAGACCACTGGCCGCGGAAGCGATAACCGCTCGTCATGCCAGATAAGCGGGAACAGGCGATCCGGATAAGAGAGTTACTATCTGCCCCCAATGGGAAAGGTGCCAGAATGTATCACAAAACCGACATCCACATTGGCCGACGACTTCGAGAACGCCGCGTGTCGCTGGGCATGAGCCAAAGCGAGCTCGCGGAAAAGCTTGGCGTCAGCTTTCAGCAGGTGCAGAAGTACGAAAGCGGTGCCAATCGCATCAGCGGCAGCCGCCTCTGGGATATCTGCACCGTGTTAGGCATCCCGGTCGGCTACTTCTTCGAAGGCCTCGATGGAGCGCCGGAGGAGGAGACGAAGCCGCTTGACCGACAGTCGCTCGAGTTGGCACGGGCGGTCGGCTCGATCGAGGACGAAAACCTTCGCTCGCAGATCGTCCGGCTCGTCAAGGCTTTCGCCAAGGCAAGCTGACAGCGCAACTGAGGGCGGTGAGGAGCAGTGGGGTCAAGGTTCCCCGCCACCCCCAGCGGTGACGCGCGCTTTGTGCTTTTGCCAACTCCGCCGGGCTGCATAGCGACTGGCGCCTCTCCGGGATCCCAGGTCCCCAGACCGGATCGCAGGCCAATCGCCCTCTCCTGAGCGATTTGACCGCGCGAATCCGGTCTTGATCCATGAGGCAGAGCAAATAGAGCGGATCGCGCCAAATCAGCTTCACGAAGTGACCCGGTTTGGTGCGTCGATCTGCTCCATCTATCTGATGTGGCCTTGAAGCGGGCCGTTTTATGAGCCCGCTTCAAGGCGATCTGCTTTGGATCCCCAGCTTTCCGAAAAAGGGCTTACGGGGAAAGCGGCTCCAGGCCACACCAGGTGGCCGTGAAGAGGGCCAGGGTACGCGTCACCTGCTTCAGGGAAGCGAGGCTCACCCGCTCGTCGAAGCCGTGGATGTTCTCGGTCCGCGGCCCATAGACGAGGCAGGGGGTGGCGCCATAGAGGACGAAGACGCGGCCGTCGAGGTAAGCGGGCGTCACCAGCTCTTCCAATTCCCGGTTGAAGACCCTTTGATGGGCCGCCGCGAGATGCGCCTCGGCCTCGCTCCCCGGTTCCAGGACATAGCCTTCGGCAAAGAAGCCATTCCATTCGATTTCCGGTGGGTTGTTGCTGAGGTAGGCATCGCCGCGCGCCGCCTCCCGGACAGCGGCCTCGATTTCCGCTGCCGCATCCTTGGCGGCTATCCCCGGATAGAGCGCAATTCGGCAATCGAAGGAGCACCAGGCCGGTACGGAAGAAGCCCAATCACCGCCTTCGATCTTGCCAATGTTGAGATTGATGGGGTGCTCGAGATCCTCGAACCAGCGGTGCTGGCTCTTGCGCTGGTTCCAGGCTTCCTCCAAACGCCGCAGCGCCTGGATAAGCCGATAGGCCGCCTCGATGGCATTGGCTCCACTGCCGGCTTCGCGGACGTGCACGGGATGCCCCTTGACGTGCACGCGAAACCAGAGCACGCCGCAATTGGCCCTCACCAGCATCTCGTCTTCCGGCTCGGGGATGACTGCCGCATCGGCCTTGTAACCGCGCAGCAGGCAGGCCAGGGCTCCATTGCCGGTGCATTCCTCCTCGACCACTGATTGCAGGTGGACAGTGGCGGCCGGCTGATAGCCCAGCCGGCGCAGCGCATCCATGACTGCAAGGTTTGCGGCAAGTCCGGCCTTCATGTCGCCGCCACCGCGACCATAGAGCCAGTCGCCTTCGATGCGCGGCTCGAAAGGGGGGCTCGTCCACATGTCCAGCGGTCCCACCGGCACCACGTCCATATGGCCGTTGAGGATCAGGGAGCGTCCCTTTTCCTCGCGTGGCCGATGGGTCCCCACGACGTTGATGGCATTGGAATAATCGACCTTCACCGGGGAAAAGCCGGGATGGTGTTGGATGTCCTCGACCCGCACCTGCCAGCGGTCCATGGCATAGCCGCGCCGCCGCAAGCTGTCGAACCAGAAGTCCTGGGCCGTGTGCTCCTGCCCGCGCAAGGAGGGGAAACGGATCAGCTCGCAAAGGAAATCCAGCTGTTCATCGAAACCTTGATCGACCGCGTCAATGATTTCCTGCGCCAGTTTCGGATCGAGGGTCATGCGATGCTTTCCTTTTGCTTCTGCGCCGCCTGACGAGCGACTTCAGGTATCTTCCACTCCTTGCCCGGCACCGCGGCAAGGAGAGAACGGGTGTAGGCGTGCTGCGGCTCGGCGAAGACCCTTCGGGTATCCCCGTACTCCACGATCTGACCCTGCTGCATGACGGCGACACGGTCACAGATCTGGGCCGCCACCCGCAGGTCGTGGGTAATGAAGAGCATCGCCAGCTTGAGGCGCTGCTTGATTTCCTCGAGCAGATCGAGGACCTGCGCCTGAACCGAGACATCCAGCGCAGAGACCGGTTCGTCGGCGACCAGCAACTCGGGGTCGAGGGCCAGGGCGCGGGCGATGCCGATACGCTGCCTCTGGCCGCCGGAGAACTCGTGCGGGTAGCGCTCCGCCGCCGAGGGATCAAGGCGAACCAGGGCCAGCAGCTCCCGGGCGCGCGCCATGGCTTCCTTCCAGGAAGCACCATGGGCCATGGGCCCTTCGGCGATGATCCGCCCGACCTTGCGACGCGGATTGAGCGAGGCGTAGGGGTCCTGGAAGACCATCTGGACGTGGCGCCGATAGGGAGCCAGCTTGCGCCCGCTCAGGGAGTTTAGATCCACCTCCTCGCGAAAGCGAATGGCGCCGCCGTCGGCATCGAGCAGACGGACGATGCAGCGCCCCACCGTCGACTTGCCCGAGCCGCTTTCGCCCACCAGCCCCAAGGTCTCGCCGCGGCGGATCTCGAAGCTCACGTCCCGGGCGGCCGAGACCCTGCGGCCCTTGGTAAAGAGACCGCGGGCAGTGATATAGGTCTTCTGCAGTCCCTCTACCTTCAAAATCGGCTCACCCTCCACCCGCGGGCGTTCCGGCGGCGGTTCGAAGGCTGGGACCGAACCCACCAGCCGGCGCGTATAGTCGTGCTGCGGATCGTTCAGCACCTGCCGGGCCGTGCCCGTCTCGACGATCTTGCCGAACTGCATGACCGCAACCCGGTCGGCGATCTCCGCGACCACCCCAAAATCGTGAGTGATGAACATCACACCCATGTCGCGCTCGCGCTGAAGGTGCTTGATGAGATCCAGAATCTGCGCCTGGGTCGTGACGTCGAGCGCGGTGGTCGGCTCGTCAGCGATCAGGATGGCCGGCTCCAGTGCGAGGGCCATGGCGATCATCACCCGCTGCCGCTGGCCGCCGGAAAGGCGGAAAGGATAGGAATCGCCAAGGTTGTCGGGATCTGGCAGCCCGACACTGGCCAGTAGATCCCGCACCCTTTCCCGGCGCCCCTTCTTGCTCAGCCTGCCATGGGCGTCGAAGACCTCGGCGATCTGCTCGCCAATTCGCAGCACCGGATTGAGCGCCGTCATGGGCTCCTGGAAGATCATGCCGATCCGGCTGCCCCGCAGCGCGCGCAAGGCAGGCTCCGGCTCGCGCAACAGATCCCGGCCTTCAAAGAGGATGCGCCCGGCCACCGGCTCCACATAGGGACGCGGCAGAAGCCCCATGATGGTGTTGGCGGTGATCGACTTGCCGGAGCCTGACTCGCCGACGATGCAGAGGATTTCACCGCGACGCAGCTCGAAGGAAACCTCCTCGACCGCAAGGGCTCGATCGGCGCCGGACGGCAGCCGCACGCTCAAGCCTTCCACCCGCAGCAGCGCTTCCTGAGCGGCCATCGCCCTCACCTCCCCTTGCGCGCCAAGCGCGGGTTGAGGGCATCGTTCAATCCCTCGCCCACCAGGTTCAGCGCCAGCACCGTCAGGAGGATCGCCACCCCGGGGAAGAAGCTCATCCACCAGGCCTGCCGCAGCACGGTGCGGGCGGCACCGATCATGTAGCCCCAGGACATCTGGTTGGGATCGCCCAGCCCCAGGAAAGACAGCGAGGACTCGAGGAGGATCGCCGTGGCCACCATCAGGGAAGCCATGACGATCACAGAGGACATGGCATTGGGCAGGATCTGCGTGAGGATGATCCGGAGATTCGACTGGCCGATGACCACGGAGGCCTGGACGAACTCCCGGCTGCGCAGGGAGAGGAACTCGCCCCGGACGAGACGTGCCACCGGCGGCCAGGAGACAATAGCGATCGCCAGCACGATGGAGGTGAGCGAGGGCTGGAAGATCGCGACCAGCACGATGGCCAGCGCAAAGTTCGGAATGGTCTGGAAGAACTCGGTGAAGCGCATCAAGGCGTCGTCCAGCAGACCGCCGTAGTAGCCCGCCAAGGCGCCCAGCGTCACCCCGACCAGCAGTGCAACCGCGGTTGAAACGATCCCGACCAGCAGCGATACCCGGGCGCCATGTGCCAGGCCCGCCCCGATGTCGCGGCCAAGGGTATCGGTGCCGAACCAGAAGCCTTCCACGGTCATGGGCGCAAGGAAGGGGCGCTGCACCATCCGCCAGGGGCTGTCGGGATAGAGAAAGGGAGCGGCCAGCGCCACTGCAATCACCGCGAAGAGGATCACGAGGCCGATGACCGCGCCCTTGTTGCGTGAAAAGCGCTTCCAGAAATCCCGCATCAGGCCACCTCGATGCGCGGATCGACGAAGGTGTAGACCAGATCGGTGATCAGGTTGAAGAGCACCACCATCGCCGAGGATACAAAGAAAATGCCCAGCAGCAGGTTGTAGTCGCGTTGCAAGAGGGCGTCGAACATCAGGCGGCCGATCCCCGGCCATGCGAAGACCGTCTCTGTCAGCACCGCCCCGCCGATCATCTGGCCCGCCTGGATACCGGCAAGGGTAATGACCGGCAGAAGCGCATTGCGCAGCACGTGCCGCCGGGTGATCCGGCCCGGTGCCACCCCCTTGGCCTTGGCGGTCTTGACGTAGTCCATCTCCATGACCTCGAGCATCGAGGCCCGGGTCATGCGCGCATAGACCGCCATGTAGAACAGCCCAAGCGTGACTGCGGGCAGCACGAGGTGCGCTGCGATGTCTCCGATATAGGCAAGGCCGCTATGGCCGGCGCCCACGGTCACCATGCCGAAGCCCGGAAGCCAGCCCAGGTAGACCGAGAAGAGGAGGATCGCCATCAGGGCAATCCAGAAGAGAGGGGTCGCGTAGAAAACCAGGGCGAGGGCCGTTATCAGGGTGTCGGTCCACTTGCCAACCCGCGCGGCCGCCAGCGCCCCCATCAGTATCCCGCACAGCAACGCGATGCAGAAGGCCGTGCCGGTGAGCAAAAGGGTCGCCGGCAATCTTTGCCAGATGAGGGAGGCGACCGACTGGTTCTGCCGGTAGGACCAGCCCAGATCCAGGGTCACGATGCCCTTGACGTAGATGAAGAGCTGCTCGTGCAGCGGCCGGTCGAGGCCGAAGCGCTCGCGCAGCTGTTCGATGAACATCTCGTCGGCCGCACCTGCCTCGCCCGCCATCACCTGGGCAGGGTCCCCCGGGGCCGCCCGGATCAGGAAAAAGTTCAGGACCACGATGGCCAAGAGAACGAAGAGGCCTTTGATGAGCCGCCGACCGATATAGGAAAGCCTGCCCATGTCACCCCTGGCGCAAAGGCATCAAGAAGGGATCAGAGGCCTGCCGGCGCCCCCCGATCAGGGGCGCCGGCAGGGCTGCAACTCAACGGTCGAGCCAGGCGTCAAGGAAGCCGTCATTGACGCCGATCGCGGTGGTGACGAGGTTCTTCAGATCGCAGCGGTAGATCGTCGGGAACTCGATCTCCAGCAGCCAGGCGATGGGCGCGTCCTCGACGATGATGCGCTGCATCTCCGAGTAAATTTCCTGACGCTTCTCGTCGGGGAAGGCGACGGCGCCCGCGGCTGCCAGTTCATCGACGCGCTCGTTCACGTAGCCCCCAACGTTGTTCCACTGGGAACCCTTGGCGATGTTCGATGAGATGTAGTTGCGGGTGACACCCAGCGCCGGATCGCCGTACTGGTAGAGGTAGGTGAAGGCCATGTCGAAATCCCAGTCGCCCAGGCGCTGGTTCCAGCCCCCCACGTCGGTCGCTTCCATGACGATGTTGAAGCCGGCGTCCTGCATGTTCTGACGTACCGCCTCGGCCCAGCGCTGCCAGGTCTCCCCATAGGGCAGAGGCAGCATCCGGATCGGCTCGCCGTTATAGCCCGCCTCCTCCAGCAGCTCCTTCGCCCGGTCGGGATCGTAGTCGTAGTGCTTCACGTCAGGCTCGTAGAAGCGGACCACCGAGCTGACGGGTCCGGTCGGAACCTTGCCGAGGCCGTTCCAGATCACGTCTCGCGCGAATTCGCGGTCGATCGAGTGGAGCACCGCCTGGCGGACGCGCTTGTCTGCCAGCGGTCCTTCACGGTTGTTCAGCCACATCCAGGCCATCGGCGAGAAATATTCCCATCCACCGCCGGTGATACAGGTGTTGGGCAGCTCCGACAGGCGCGGCACGTCGAAGTTTTCGACCGAGCCACCGGGCAGGACGTCCACATCGCCATTCTCATAGGCGACGGCGCGCGAAGCACCATCGGGGATGACATGCCAGTAGATGTCGTCGAGATAAGGCAGTCCCTCGACATGATAGTCTTCGAAGCGGGTGAGGTGAATGTAGGAGCCGCGCTCCCACTCGACGAACTTGAAGGGTCCGGTGCCGATGGGATGGTCGTTGACGGGATTGTTGTAGTAGTCGGTTCCCTCGTAAAGGTGCTTCGGCAGGATCGGCATGGATCCTACTTCGAAAATGCCGAGGAAGGGGCCGAAAGGCTGCTTCAGTGTGAAGCGGACGGTGTAGTCGTCCAGTGCCTCGACCGATTCGACGTGCTCCAGCGAGACGCGCAGGCGGGGGTGGGTTTCGGCCAAAAGCTCGGTGACGGAGAAGACGACGTCGTCAGCGGTCATCTTTTCGCCGTCGTGCCAGAGGACATTGTCCTTCAGGTGGAAGGTATAGACGGTGCCGTCATCGCTGACCTCCCACTCTGTGGCGAGACTCGGCATGGGCGTGAGATCCTGCTTGTAGCGCAGCAGGCTTTCAAAGATGTTGCCGGCGACCATCTGGGTCGGGGCGTTCTGCCAGAGGCCCACGATCAGCCCCGGTGGCTCCGGTTGAATCACGACATTCGCAGTGCCGCCTCTTTTCGGTTCCTGTGCCAGCACCGATCCCGCGGCGACAGCCAGTGCCGTCGCCAGGCCAAGAGCGATGGCCCTCTGACCTTTCCGCATAGTTCGCCTCCTGTTCCCTGAGCTTTTTTGCCGGAGCGTTTGCCGCACCCGTGGCCGAGGACCCTGCCACAGAATCCTTGCGGCCGCCAAGCGCGTTTATTGGAAAACGAACTTTCGCTGACCGAAGCAAAATCGACATCGGCCGTACTTTTGCACTGGGCGGGATGCAGCTGCCGACGAGGAGCACATCCCTTTCCCGCGGAAAGCGGGTCCGGGACATTCTGACTTGGGACGGTGGTCGGGATGCTTACGCGCAACCTTTTCCGCAAGGACCACATCCGAGCATTGCGCCGCTTACGGAAATCCCTGACGATCTGGAACAGTTGGCGGCGAGGCAGCCCCTCAAGAAGGGCAAGCGACGAGCGCCGCTAAGAAGTGCGACCACGCTCGCCCAAGTAGGATCTTCATAACCCCAGCACGAAGGTCTTCAGAGATCCATCAGGGGCGACGGCTGCGGGAGAAGCCAAATGAAAGTCATCCACGATCCGGGGAACGCCCGTCACGATCCTTCCTTCTTCCTGGTCCGCGGACAGGCGAAGCCGAGTGCCGAGAAGCCTGAAAGAGCCGAGCGCCTGCTGGAAGCGGTGAAGCGCCAGGGGCACGAGATCCAGATCGCGGAAGACTTCGGTGCGGCTCCGCGCGCCGCCGTTCACACCCCCGAATATCTCCACTTTCTCGAAACCGCCTGGGGCGAGTGGCAAGGACTCGGTGACAGTGCCGCGGAGATCATCCCCAACGTGCATCCCGGGCGACGCCCCGCCAGCTATCCGCGCCATCTCGTGGGACGGGCTGGGTGGCACATGGCCGATACCGCCTGTCCGATCGGCGAGCATACCTGGGAAGCCGCCTGCGGTTCCGCAAACGTGGCAAGCCATGGCGCCAGGCTGCTGCTCGACGGCGAGCGTGAAGCCTATGCCCTCTGCCGCCCGCCGGGCCATCACGCCTATGCGGACATGGCGGGCGGCTTCTGCTTCCTCAACAACTCTGCGATCGCGGCCCAGCAACTTCGGGAGGCACACCGGCGCGTGGCGATCCTCGACGTGGATCTGCACCACGGTAATGGCACCCAGGGCATCTTCTGGAAGAGGCGCGATGTTTTTACCGTCTCGATTCACGCCGATCCCGCCGACTTCTATCCCTTCTTCTGGGGCCATGCCCATGAAAAAGGCGAAGGAGAAGGAGAAGGCTACAATCTGAATCTCCCGCTCCCGCTCGGCAGCGGTGACGAAGTCTTCCTGCAGGCGCTGGATCAGGCCCTCATCGCAATCCGCGCCTATGCGCCGGGCGCGCTGGTGGTAGCACTGGGGCTCGATGCCTTCGAGGGGGATCCGCTGGCGGGCCTCGCTGTCACCACCGAAGGCTTTGGGCGGATCGCTGCCACCATTGCCCGCGAAGGCTATCCGACACTGCTGGTACAGGAGGGAGGCTACTTGACGCCGGAGCTGGGCCAGAATCTGGAAGCCTTCCTGGCAGGCTTCGAAGCGGCACGGTGAAGCGACCTCCTGAAACGGCGCCATTCACTGCTCCGACGGATCGCGGTCGGTCAGGCCTTTGGAGGTAGCGTAAAGCAGGGAAAACAGCTCGCCTCTTGACGCCCCATTGGGAAGGCAGGATGCTGCGGAACCTGTGCCAAGAAAAATGCCGGGCCACTCGGGCCCGGCAAGTTGAACAGGGAGGCTTCACGTCTGGGAGACGTAGGACCCCCGGCGCGAGGGACGCGCCCCAGGGCCCTCTGTCCGGAATGGGATCCGGACGGGGGTTTCGGCGGGAGGAGCCGAAAACCGGGAGGATGTTGCGTCGCAACATCGACAAGTCAAAATCTGGGGCTTCACCCCCTCATTGTCCATGCACAAACCGACATTTTCGGCATGCGGCACTCGCATGGCTGCGCCTGTAGCCTGCAAAAAGCGGCATGAAGTTGCAGCAAAGCGGC
>Ga0079224_100006547_pt1 | contig 15462 bp, 11 predicted proteins | sample Stecom2015_FD_80414 | JGI IMG/M metagenome (GOLD analysis project Ga0079224, IMG submission 80414) | Agricultural soil microbial communities from Utah to study Nitrogen management - Steer compost 2015 | ecosystem: Environmental > Terrestrial > Soil > Agricultural land | place: USA: Utah...
AAATTATTGTGAAACATATCCTGTATACGTACCCAATTGCTCGGATTTCCGACATCCATGGCATTTGCCAGTGTCTGTACGGAAGGCTTAGGTGTATAAGCACCCGATTGTAGGAAACGAGGCACGGTATCATTCACATTCGTTCCAGCTACAAAATGTTTCACGGGTAGTCCCATTTTGTATGCCAGCAAACCTGCTCCGATATTTCCAAAGTTGCCACTTGGTACTGTAAAGACAACTTCAGACATCCCTTGTGATTTTAACTGTGCATACGCCCAGAAATAGTAAAAGGTCTGTGGAATCAAACGTGCGATATTGATAGAGTTTGCCGAAGTCAAACGGAGCGCTTCATTCAAATCCTTATCATTGAAAGCGGTTTTTACCAACGCCTGACAGTCATCGAAAGTCCCCTCAACTTCCAATGCACGAATATTCTGTCCATTGGTTGTCAATTGCTCTTCCTGCACTTTGGATACTTTTCCTTTCGGATAAAGGATAGTTACACGGGTGCCTTCTACGCCCAAGAAGCCAAGAGCAACGGCTCCGCCTGTATCTCCCGACGTAGCGACCAAAACATCTAATAACTTATCACCTTGGGTGGAGAAATACCCCATCACACGGCTCATAAATCTTGCCCCAAAATCCTTAAAGGCATAAGATGGTCCATGGAAAAGTTCCAATACTGCTGTGTCAGCACTGAGGAACTTGACCGGTGCATCAAAATTGATGGCATCTGCAATAATTGCTTTCAAATCGACTTCCGGAATATCGTCGCCAATCAAAGCATTTGCCACCGTAAAAGCAATCTCCTGCAAAGAATATTGCTGGATATTGCGAATAAATGCTGGATCCAATTGTGGAATTATCTCCGGCATATATAAGCCCTTATCTGTGGGTAAGGAGTTGAAAACTGCCTCTTGAAAAGAGACACGTAAATCTTTATTGTTCGTACTATATAGTTTCATTGTTTTTTTATTGTGATTATCTACGATGAGCTCGCAAGCTCGGTTACACGGATTATTCTTTTTTGTTTGATGTTTAAAGTTTAGGGCTTAGCGTTACATTCATTAATTTTAAACCTTAAACAAAAGAAACTTTAAACTAACTTCGTTAAAGAACTTTTGGCCCTCCAACGTTGACAGCTGAAACATATTTAAAACTATCTATTTCGCAATCGGTTAAGTGTTGCTGAATACGTGCTGCGGCTTGCTCGGCAATTTCTTGTCCTCTTGCAATGGCAACTACTGAAGGTCCTGAGCCGGAAATCCCAAAGCTGAGTGCTCCTGCATCCAAAGCAATCTGCTTCATCGCATAAAACTCTGGAATCAGAATCGCACGCGTTGGCTCGATCAGCACATCTTGCATGCTGCGGCTTATCAAATCATAGTCTTTGCGGTACAATCCTGCCACCAGCCCAGCTATATTTCCCCACTGGGTGACAGCCTCTTTCAATAATACTTTCTCTTTGATAAGTTGTCGGGCATCCCGGGTCGGTACATCTACTTTCGGAAAGACAACTCCTGCATACAATTCCTCTGGCACGGGTAAAGCAATCACATCCAATGGTTCATATCCACGAACTAACGTAATACCGCCCATTAAAGCCGGCGCGACATTATCCGCATGACCATGTCCGCATGCCAATCGTTCGCCTTCCACACAGAAAGGAAGCAGTTCTTCTTTGCTTAAAGGATTTCCTAATAGGGTATTGATCGCAAACAAACCCGCTACTGTACTCGCCGAACTGGAGCCTAAACCACTGCCAATAGGCATGTGTTTAATCAGTTCAATCTCCACACCCAACTCTTTTTCGATACCCAAATGCTTTAATAGCATCTTTACACAGGCACTGACGGTGTTTTTATCGGCATCCAAAGGAAGGCGACCGTCATCCCCCTGAATTGACCGAATCCGAACACCCGGTTCAGCCACCCGGTACATATTGACTTCATCCCCTGGATAATCTACCGCAAAACCTAAAATATCGAATCCACATATCATATTGGCAACCGTTGCCGGTGCAAATACGCGAATCTGGTCAAGGATCTTATCAAAATCTATTTTCTTCTCATTCATATTCTTGTGATCACACAGATTTGGAAGATTATAAATCATCTCCCTATCTGTATACTTTTTTCTCTTTGTTTTATGTTTTTTATCTTGATTCTTTACTCTTGGCTCTCTTCTCAATACTCAGATACCCACGCTATACTCTTACGCTCCTACATTTACCAGATCAGCGAATACACCTGCTGCTGTAACTTCTGCTCCTGCTCCCGGGCCTTTAACGACTAACGGGCGTTCTTTGTACCGTTCTGTCGTAAAAGAGATAATATTATCACTACCGGACAAGGTGAAAAACGGGTGGGATTCATCGACCATTTCAAGGGCGATAGATACTTTACCATCCTCCAATTTACCGATGTAACGTATTGCTTTGTTTTCCTGTTTAGCTTTCTCCTTCAGTGCGTTGAAATATTGATCCGCTTTTAATAGCTCTGTATAGAAATCATCTACCGAAGTAGCTTTCAGGCAAGCTTCGGGAAGAATAGCCCCCAAGGCAACATCTGCAGGTTCAATAACATATCCTGCGTCTCGTCCCAAGATGAGCATCTTCCGCATAAAATCTATACCGCCCAAATCATCACGAGGATCCGGCTCTGTATAGCCCAATTCTTGTGCCTTCTTCACCACATCGTAAAAGGACGCCTCTCCCGTAAAGTTATTAAATATATAGGATATGGTTCCTGAAAGTATAGCTTCTATTTTAAGGATACGGTCACCACTGAGCATCAAGTCCTTAAGCACTCGAACGATAGGTAGCCCTGCCCCCACATTGGTTTCATAGAAGAAATCTACACCATGCTTACGGGCGGTATCGTGCAGATTTTTATATTGTGCATATTCTCCAGAGTTCGCAATTTTATTACAGGTGACCACAGAGATATTCGATTTAAAGATGTCTTCGTAATAAGTGGATGGCAACCGACTTGCTGTGTTGTCTACAAAAACACAATTCGGTAGATTCATGGACTTCATACGATCGATAAAGGCTGCCAAATCGGCTACTTCACCTTGGTTATCCAATTCCTCTTGCCATACGGCCAGATCTACACCATCCGCATTAAAGAGCATTTTCCGGGAGTTTGAAATCCCCACGACCTTGATGTCAATATCATTGTTCTCCAACAGGAAGCTATGCTGCTCATGAATCTGTTTGAACAAAGTCGCACCAATATTCCCCGTTCCTACATTGAACACATACAAGGTCTTATTCAGCTGTGCGAAGAAGGCATCGTGAACGGCATTCAATGCTTTTGCCAAATGTTCTTTGCCGATGATAACCGAGATATTCAGTTCGGAGGAACCTTGCGCTATAGCCCTTACATTGATGCCATTTCTTCCCAAAGCATAGAACAGGCGTCCAGACATGCCCGGCGTACGTTTCATGTTCTCTCCAACAATAGCCAGAACAGATAAATTCTCTTCCACCACCGGCAGTTGCAGTTTATTGGCTTCCAGTTCCAATTCAAATTCAATAGCAATCAGCTTCACTGCTTTCTTGGCATCATCCGGGTGTACGGCAAACGTGATACTATGCTCCGAAGAGGACTGTGTAATCAACACAACATTAATCTGCTCCCTCGCCAACAGCGTGAATAGCCTTCCACTAAATCCAGACTTACCAATCATTCCACTACCGGACAGGTTAATCACCGAAATATCGGAAATAGATGAAATCCCCTTAATCGGATAGGCGGATTTGCCACTTTCAAATTGTATAACCGTGCCGGGGAAAGCAGGTTCAAAGGTGTTGCGGATAACAATCGGAATTTTTTTGAGGAACGCAGGAACCATTGTTGGTGGGTAAATCACTTTTGCCCCAAAATATGACAGCTCCATCGCTTCCGTATAAGATAGAATCGGTTGTGAAAAAGCTTTTTTTACGATGCGTGGATCCGCTGTCAGCATCCCGTTGACATCTGTCCAGATTTCGATAGCAGAAGCTCCCAATACTGAACCAAAAATAGCTGCCGTATAGTCCGAACCTCCTCTTCCCAGGGTGGTTACCCTTCCCTTCTCATTAGAACCGATAAACCCTGTCACAAACAAAAGTTTATCGGCATGGGTATGCGCCAGAGCCTGTATCAGTTGCGTACTTAGTTCCTCATTCACATGTGCATTACCGAAGTTGGAGTCGGTTTTGACATAGTGCGATGCATCGATAAATTCTGTTTGGGGAATATATTGCTCCATGATTTTGGAAACCATATAATTGGACAGGCGCTCACCAAAGGAAACGATCAGGTCTTTACTTTGCAGGCTCAGCTCTTTCAAGGAACTAACCCCTTGCAGGATTTCTTCCAGCTCATTAAGCATGAGCTTTAGACGCGTAAAAACAGGATTTTGATATTTTATGGCAATCAATTTCTTGACCACTTCAAAATGCCTTTCCTCCAATAACTTTAGGTCATCTTCAAAAGGTTTACGTTCTGCTGCACCTTCTGCCATCGACGTCAACAGGTTGGTCACTCCTGACATCGCCGACAGCACGACCAACGGCTTTTCGCCTTGATCGTAGGCTTCTTTTACGATGTCCAGAACAGCTTTGATGCTGTCCACTGTGCCGACCGATGTTCCACCGAACTTTAATACTTTCATTTTTTAATTTATTATAATGTTAAAATAGTGATTTCTAAAAACTGTATTTACAAATTATCGAAAAACAAAAAAGAGCCATCCAATGGAGGAAGGCTCTCTATATTTTGTGTACACTTTCTTATACAATAGATTACTTCCTCCGATAGTTTTGCCCGGTGGTAATAATAATCGATGTAATAATTCCGTGTAAAATCATTGTATTATTGTAAATCGGTTTAAAGATAAAACATTTCATTTTAAAATATCAAATATTTTTTCACATTCATTGACATTTTTATAAAAACATATTTCTAATTGTAGCCACTCCTCTACATACGGTTTTTCTTCCTTTATTGGCAAGCAATAAACATCATTGTTAAAAATCGTTAAATAAGTGTTAAATAATCACGAAAAAGATTGGAAAGAAAGTCTTTATGTAGTAGATTTGCTCCAGTCTTGTACAAAATAGAAGACGGCACTTATATAGTTGTAATTAAAGCGAACAAATGAACACAAAAAAAATGTTAGCGGGAATGCTCTTGATAGGCGCATGTCTTATATCCCAAGCACAAACATCTAAAAAAAATGCCTCAGCTGATCCTGATAACCTAGCTAAAGAATATTTCTCACAAATCATGGGCGTTGCCAACAATGCGATGACGAATACCAAACTTTATCAGTTTGTATACGAATGGCTTGGCACACCTTACCGCTTAGGTGGTGATTCTAAGAACGGTATTGACTGTTCAAAATTCTCCTTGGCTGTCTACGAGAATGTATTCAATACAACCATTGGCTACAACAGCCGAAATCAATATGCGAATGTAAAGCAGGTTAACAAGAAAGATTTGCAACCAGGTGATTTGGTTTTCTTCAAAATCCGTAGTCGCCAAATCACACACGTAGGTGTTTATCTTGGGGATGATAAATTTGCTCACGCTGCATCCAGCAGAGGCGTAATGATTAGTGACTTGAACGAAGCTTACTGGAAACGCTACTATTATAATGGCGGTCGTCCATTTGAGGAAAGTAGCAGAACCATGACGGCAAATAGCGGTCTTGACAACGAAGACAAAAATCTCAACTAAGGTTAAGAAATTTATAAATCTAATAAAAGGTTCCGCTGTAAGTCATCGGAACCTTTTATTCTTTATATAAGATTTTGTATTTTTACGCAGCACATAAACACAAGAAGATGCCTCATAAAAGAACACTTATATTAGACAAGAATCAAATTCATCAGAAATCTGTTCGCATTGCTTATCAGATATTAGAGGACAATTTTGAGGAAGCATCCATGGTTTTAGTGGGAATTGCAGACAGAGGCTATGTGTTTGCAAAACGTCTCCAAAAAATCTTACAGGAGATTGCACCCGATAAGAGTTTCGAACTCATAAAAGTAACAATTGAAAAGACCAAACGAAGCTTAGAGGCGTCAACTGATTTACCAATAGAAACAGCGAAAGACAAAGTCATCATTCTGGTTGATGATGTATTGAATAGCGGACGTACTTTGGCTTATGGTTTGGGGATGTTCCTGAACATTCCGTTAAAGAAAATGCGTACAGCGGTACTTATTGACCGCTCACATCACCAATTCCCATTATACAGTGATTATTATGGATTGAAGCTATCTACGATCCTCAAAGAGCATGTGGAAGTAGAACTAGAAGAGTTTGATAAAAAAGAAGATGCGGCTTGGTTATCCTAAGCCGCATCTTTCTTTTTCTATGCTTTTTTCCTAATCTTAAGTTTCTGACCAACCTTCAGGTTTGTACTTCGCATTCCGTTGTCCGACTTAATCTGCGACACTGTACTGCCCTTATGTTTCGCGGCAATACCGGATAGTGTGTCCCCTTTGCGCACGGTATAGTTTACATAAGCTGTACGGGTGCTCGAAGTTTTAGGTTGCTGTTTCTTACTATTCGTCGAGACCAACTGCGTTGGTTCTTTTTTTACGATTAAGGTTCTCCCAACAACAGTGCTACGGGCGGTCAAACCGTTCCAAGCACGAAGATTTTGCACGCTGACCCCAAACTTGCGGGAAACAGATGCCAGCGTTTCTCCACGATTCACTTTATATCGGTTAGTTGCGGCCAAGGCCTGCCCTTCTCCTGCCATAGGCAGCTTGTCCATCGGCAATTGGTTATGCAATGCGGCATACAGCAGGCTATCATTTAACTGTGGGGTCTGGGGCAACAACAATCTTTTTGGATTTTCCGGACTTGCGCTTACTACAAGACGCTTATAAGCCGGATTAAATTTCCGTATGGTTTCCACTGGCAGATCCACTGCCGCAGCAATCTGTCTCAAGTCTACTGGTCGATCCAACATTATCGGATTTGCTTCCCAAGCCAGTTCGGTTTGCCCCACGCCTATTCCATACTCTTCGGCGTGTTTCATCGCATAGGTCATCGCAATAAACTTGGGGATATAGTTTCGGGTTTCCTGTGGCAAGTAGGGTGAAAGTTCCCAGAAAGTAGGATTATGCAGCCCTGAACGTTGAATCGCTCTACGCACAGCGCCTCGGCCACAATTATAAGAGGCTAAAGCCAGCAACCAATCGTTGAACTCGTCGTAGGCATCCAAAAAATAGCGACTCGCCGCACGACTTGCTGCATAAGGATCTTTGCGCTCGTCCACTTCACCATCCATTGTCAAATTATAAATCTTGGCTGTAGGGTACATAAACTGCCAAAGACCAACGGCTCCCGAACGGGATACCAAATGTGGATCCAAAGAAGATTCAACCACAGAAATATATTTGATTTCCTCTGGTAGATTGTTTTCCGCCAAGATTTGCTCGTAAATAGGGAAATAATGTTGGGACATGCCACGCAGCTTACTCATGTAGGGGTTGTAATTACGCGAAATGTATTTATCGATATACGAACGAATCTGTTCGTTATACCCCAAAGGGATATTACGCTGTATCTTACGGATACGATCGGCAATAAGAGAGTCTTCAGCCGAATATATATCTGTAACGTAACTAAGTTTTTTCAAGGAATCCAGTCCTTGCAGGAGTACCTGTTTTTGTACAGATATGGATTCCAGAAGCTGTAATTCGAAATCTTCCGAATCAGAATAGGCTATATCCTGAGCGTATGTCTTCGGTGAAAGAACGGACAGACATAAAGCTAACGCCCACAAATGACGCTTCTTCATATATTGTTGTTTTTATAAAAGCTAAAGAGTTCCAAACCCTCGTAGCGAAACTCTTTAACTCTTCTTTACAATGTGCAATAGTTAGTTTTGATTGCTATTGTTGGATACATTGGTTGTTGTATTGGTGGTAGGCTCGTCCTGTTTAGGCTCTTCACGCTGACCATCTTTAAATTCTTTCACACCACGGCCTAAACCACGCATAAGTTCCGGAATTTTTTTTCCGCCAAACAACAACAATACAAGAACAACGATAATGATAATCTCTTGTGTCCCGATAAATAATAATCCCGATGTGTACATAATCTTCAATTCTTAACGCCATTCCATGTAGGCGTATCACAAATATATAATTTTATTCTTTAAATCCTTGTAACTAATTTGCTAACCAAGAGGTTGGGTTCATCGCTGTTTGCCCTTGGAACACTCCAAAACTCACCACCGAGAAGCCCAAGTCGGGGTCTTCACTGGCGACACCAACTTGTTGACCACGAGCGATTTTCTGCCCTTTCCGAACGGATACACTCTTCATATCTGAATAGGAGGTAAAATACTCCCCATGTCGGATGACAACCATCGAATTGCCCCAAACCTGCACCACCTCCCCATCGAATACAGCTTTCACGGCTGCATTATTGGACGTGCGCATCGTGACCTGGATATTATCTATCCCTACGTTGCGCTCTACTTTTTCAAAGCCAAAGTTTGTCACTATATTACCTTGTGCAACTGGCCAAGGCAATCGCCCTCTGTTCGATTTGAAGTCAGCAGATAGCTTCGCTGCCTCTGGGGTAGAACGCAAGATTTCGCTATCTGATTTACGCGGTGTTTTCTTCTCTACTTCCTCAACGGTTTTACCGGTGCGCTTTGCCTCTGCCTGAGCCTCACGACGCAATCTTTCTTCTTCCGCTTTCCGCGCATCTTCAATTTCCTTACGGATAGCTGCCTGCATCGCTGCGTTGACTCGTTTTTTCTCTTGCTGTTTTTGTGTCAACTGACCACGGAAACTGGATTCTTCTTTCTTCAACTGACTAAGCTCTTTCGCATGTACAGCACGATCTTTAGCGATGATGTCCCGTTCGGATTGTTGCTCTTTCAGCAAGGTATTCTGACGAGCCTTATCACGCTCCAGCTGTGCAATTTTAAGCTCGATTTGTTTCTTGGTTTCTTCAATTTCGGAGGCTTTTACTTTTCGAGCGTCGTTGAACTGCTGTAAGTATTTCACCCGCTTAAAAGCTTGGTTAAAGTCTTTGGAAGCGAAGATAAACATCATCTTATTATAGCCGTTTTTATTGCGGAACGCAAAGAGGATCATTTTCTCATAATCCTTGCGCATCTTCTCCAATTCGGCTTTAAGCTCATTGACGGCTTTGGTATTCGATTGAATATTGTTGTTGATGATGCGAAGCTCGGCATTGATGGTATTGATTTTATCCTCGCGCAGGTTCAATTGGCGACTCAAAGCCGTTACTTCTTTTTGTGAAAGGAGCTTTTCCTGGGTTTTGGCACTCAAGACTTTCGTTAATTCTGAAATCTCCTGGTCTATCTTCTCCAGACGTTTTTTCAGCTCAGCACTGCTCTGCGCAGATACTATACCTAATCCCAATAAACTTATACAAAAGAAGCTAAATAGTAATTTCTTAAAATCCATGAACCGTTTTTTTCTGTGCTCGGTCTTATATCAAAGCCTACAAAAATAAAAATATACGTTGCACTAAAGCAATTAATTTCACCTTTTTTATGTGATAATCATCAATTTATTACCTTATACCGACCTGATACTGAAAAAGGCATCTCAATCTCTTCATTGAAAGCAACCCGATTGTAAGACAACTGGGCTTTCATTACAAAGCCATCACCTGTAATATTTAACGTTAATCCTTGTGGAAAATTGTAACCGTTGGTCTTGGTATAATCTTGATAATAGGCTTCCAAGCCCTGCCCTGCTCCCACTTCCTGCAATGAAAAGACAAAAGGCCTATTTTCTTTGTTGATACGGTATTGATAAGCCAATTCATCCTTCAAACCAACAACGATGAATTCATCGGTAGCACTTGCCACTTGAACTTGATCGGTGCGAAGTAACCGGGAGGACACATTAGCCAATAAAAGATCCTGCAGGGTAGCAAATGTTACGCCTTTATTGGTGTAATGATAGATGTAATTAAATGGCTTAACGATATATTCACCTTGAAGTTTATTCAATATTTTGACACTATCGGGTGTAATCATCACACGAGCAACCTCTACCCCCAATATAGCCGTCACCGAGATCCAAATAGCCTTATCACGCTGCACACGCACATTCGCGGTCACATCATGTGATTCTTTGTTCATCTGCACCCTTGTTTTTGCCCGGCCCGAAAAGGTATGGAAATCGAGATTGTTCAGTTCGAAACTTTTGATAGTGGCATTGCTGACATCAGTTGTTTCTACCGGTTTACCTGTTTTCGGCACAGCAATCTTCTTCGTCTTACAGGACGCGAAAAATAACAGCCCGATCAATCCCATATAGATATATTTATTCCACATAACTCTTCTTTGTAATTTTCTCTTTTAATTTCTCCACATCAAGATCACTTCCTTCATTCAATGCTAATGCCTTTTCCCACTGTCTTACGGCTTCTTTTGACTGATTATTCTTATATAGGATGTCTCCATAATGGTCGTACAGAACAGCCGATGGCTCAGAACCTGCCAGTGCTTTCTGTATCCATTTTAATGCTTCGCTATAGTCGCCCTTCTTGAACAATATCCATGCATAGGTATCCTGAAAAGTACCAGAGTTCGGATCCAACTCATTGGAGAGACGAGAATATTTCTCCGCGACATCCAACTTTTCATTACGCTCAGCCAAATAATACGCATAATTATTCATCGCTGTAGCATTTGTACTGTCCAACTTGATTGCTTCTTCATAGGCTACATCCGACACATCACTCATGGAAAGTTTATGGTACAGATCACCCAAACCTGCATAAATCAAGGACTGTAAAAACGCATTTTCCTCACCGCTGTTATCCAACGCCGCTTCCAACATCTTGCGGGAATTATCGGTATCATCTTTCACCATATATGAAAGCCCTGTGAAATACAACAACATCGCATTATTAGGATTCACCGACAAAGCTTCCTGTCCATGCTGTATGGCAGCATCCACCTCATTAAGTCCCAGTTCTACATTCATCAACATGCGCCAAGCATCTACATGGTTCGGATTAATCCCTACTGCAGTCAAGAAAAGAGAGCGTGCTTCCTGAAGGTTGCCTCTACGCCACAACACATCCCCTTTCGCCACATGGCTGTCGGCAATTCGAGGATGACGCAGTACCATCATATTCGCTAGTTCCTGCATCTGATCCAGAGTGATATTGGATTTTCCGCCCAAGATGGTAAACATCACACGGTGTTTATCACCATAGTTGACTTCGTGCGACTCAAAGGCCTTCAATAGTGCATCGAAAGCCTGTTTATCTTTTTTACTCGCAGTATAAGCATCTGCTAAGTCAAAGTGCAACAGTGGGTCTTTACTCACTTGCAGACCTTTTTCCAGAATCTGTGTAGCTTTCTTTATGTTCTTTTGCTGCGTATAGATATAACCCAAACTACTATATACCTGACGTACCGGAGATTGCTTGGCTACCCAAGGGGTCAACAATTGTTCTGCTTCGGGAAGTTGCTCCAAGTCTAACAGGATTTCGGCTTTGATGACATCCAGCGTATCGGATACACCAAATTTTTCTTTCGTCAGTTCGTAGGCCCGCAATGCCTCATCCGATTGCTTGTTGGCATGCAGCATCATGATTTTCTCACGATAAAGCACGATATTATCGCTATGCTTGGCAATGCTTTCGTCCAGCAATCCGAGTGCGGCAGGGAGATTATTGCTTCCTTTGTACAGTTCTAGTAGATAATTGGCATATAGCAGATTGGACGGCTCACTTTCCACCGCCAATTTAGCAGATGCTATAGCCAGTTCATAATTACGCAGTTGGCCAAACATCAGCGCCTTCGCATAGTGGGCTTCTGCTGCGTTAGGGTATTCACGGATAATCTCATCCAAGGTTTCGATTGCTCCTGACACATTACCTTGCCGCAATCTATTCTCTACCAATGCCAACTGGGCTTTGTAAGGTTTGTCCTCAGCTGTTTGTGCAATAGCTTGTTCTACTCCTATCCATCCCAGCATCAACAAACCCAAACAAACTATTCTTATATATTTCTTCATGAACATTCTTCGCATCTTATAAAGATGACAAAAAAAAGCAAAAGTTTAGTGATTCTATCTTAAAATAGGTTAAAATTTGGAGTTGTATCATATTAAATACCAAGCCTAAGCGCACGGCCTCATGGATATAACAAGTACTTTTTCCGCATTTCTTTATATTGACTCAAACCTGGCTCCCAACTTTTGCGAATTTCTTCTTCCGAAACACCGTCAATAATCTGTTGACGGAACAGACCATTTCCGATCTGAATTTCAATATTATTCATTTGGTTGCTGAACTTGGATTCAAAAAATTTTTCCTTGTGAGGATGTGCTTGATACAGCTCCATAATCCATTGAATGTTGATTTTTCCGCTTTTACGCAATTCCTCTGTATCATAATTGCGTAGGTCAAGCCCATAACAAACCTCATCCATAAAAATAGGTGTTTCGGCCATCCCCTTGATGGAGGTAGGCGTAAACGAAAACGAATATTTACCTTTAAGTTCCGGGCTACCCAATACTGTAAATGGGTATTGCGTCCCTCGACCATGGTTGATATAAACGCCTTCAAACATACAGGTGGATGGATACAGCAGAATAGCTTGCTGCGTATTGAGATTAGGTGATGGTTTCACAGGAAGCGTATAAGGCATATCGTGATTATAGTTGGCAACTGGAATAATTTTCAGCTTACATCGGGCTTGATTAGAAAGCCAACCCTCCCCATTTGCCATTTGCGCAAATTCGCCAACAGTCAATCCATGCGACATGGGTAGCGGAAACATCCCGATACCTGACTTATATTTCATATCCAAAATTGGCCCGTCAATCAAATAGCCATTCGGATTCGGACGATCAAGAATCAGCATTTCCTTGTCACTGTCTACGCAGGCTTCCATTAATCGCACTAAGGCATTGATATTGGTATAAAACCGAACGCCCACATCTTGCAAATCGTACAGCATAATATCCACATCAGCCATATCTGCTTTCGTAGGTTTGTTTTTCTTCCCATACAAGGAAATAATCTGAATACCGGTTGCAAGGTCTTTCTCATCCCCTACATGCTCTCCGGCACTTACATTTCCACGAAAACCATGTTCTGGACCAAACACTTTTACGATATTAACTCCAAGTGCTTGCAGGCTATCGACCAAATGTCTGTTTCCGATAATTGTCGTCGGATTAGCCATTACAGCTACTCGCTTTCCTTTCAAATAAGGCACATAGTTCTCGGTTTGATCAGCACCGGTACGTATTTCGGTTTCGAGAGATTGGGCATTACTACTGCTTGCACCAAGCAACAAAATAAAACAGAATAACCAAATATTTCTAGTCTTTAAGTTCATGATTATTGGAATTTAAACAACACTAAGAGCCTGTTTAAAAATAAAATTCATACGTCATTTCGATGAGGGGCGAGGAGAAATCTATGGATAAGCTTCTCCTCACAGCTTCAAAACGCAGATTATCACGTCGCTAACGCTCCTCATAATGACGCGTTTTGGGCTTTTGTAGAAATTTAAACAGGCTCTAAAAACAAATATAATGATTCGGCTTAAAAAATACCTTTTAAAAACAAAAGCCTGTCCGATCTTCGAACAGGCTTTGTTATCATATTGCGTGATATAGAGTCTCAATACTCAATACGCACTACTCAATACTATTAATTACGCTCCTAATTGTACGCGTTTGAATGCTGTAACAGTCAACCCTTTAGAAACTGAATCCAAGAACTGAGCGATGCTTTTCGAAGAATCTTTTACGAATTCTTGGTTCAGCAACGTCGTATCTTTGAAGAATTTGTTCAATTTACCTTGAGCAATTTTCTCTGCCATTTCAGCAGGTTTACCTTCAGCAATGATTTGCTCTTTTGCAATAGCAATTTCGCGATCAATCGTGTTTTGGTCAACACCATCTTTGTCGATAGCGATAGGGCTCATCGCAGCAATTTGCATAGCTACATCTTTACCTGCCTCTTCAACGCCAGCCGCATCAGCTGAAAGACCTACCAATACACCCAAACGGTAGTTACCGTGGATATAAGCTACAACTTTCTCTGCAGTGATTGACTCGTATTTAGATACGTCTATTTTTTCACCGATAACACCTGTTTGCTCGATCAATGCTTCAGCGATAACTTTACCGTCTACAGTCAAAGCTTTCAATTCTTCCAAAGAAGCCGGGCTGTTTTGCAAAGCTACGTCAGCAATTTTCTCAGCGAATGCTACGAAATCAGCGTTTTTAGCTACGAAGTCTGTTACACAGTTTACTTCAACAACGATACCTGATTTGCCATCAGCAGTTGCTTTAGCAATGATTACACCTTCGTTAGAGTCACGGTCTTGACGGCTTGCTGCTACTTTAGCGCCTTTTTTACGCAAGTAATCTACAGCAGCTTCGAAATCACCATTGGATTCTACCAAAGCTTTTTTACAATCCATCATACCAGCGCCAGTTTGCTGACGCAATTTGTTTACATCTGATGCAGAAATTTGTACTGACATGTTTATTTCTTTTTTTAATGTTTTACCAATTGAAAGCTCAACAAGATTACGAAATCCTTTATTAAGCCTGTGTTAAATAACAAAAAACCGGACAAACATGCGCTGATTCTCGAGAGCCAAAGCTTCAAAAAACGAACACTTGTTTATCCGGCTTATTAGGGAATATTATTCTCCGTCTTTCGCTTTGCGAGGGCGTTTAGCTTCTTCAGCATCACCGTTGTCGATAGCTGCTTTAGCTGCCGCTGCTTCTTTCTCAGCGTCCTCTTCTTTGTCGCGTTTACGCTCGTCCAAACCTTCTTGGATAGCTTTTCCAATGATACCTGCAATTAGGCTGATGGATTTGCTTGCGTCATCGTTTGCCGGGATAGGGAAATCGATGTTAGAAGGGTCAGAGTTTGTATCGACCATAGCAAAAGTAGGGATGCTCAGTTTCAATGCTTCAGCCACCGCGATGTGCTCTTTTTTCACATCGATAATGAACAAAGCAGCTGGCAAACGGTTCAAGTCAGCGATACCTCCTAAAAGGTTTTCTAACTTGATACGCTCACGCTGAATCATCAACTTCTCTTTTTTAGACAATACATCGTATGTACCATCTTTTTGCATTTTATCGATGTTAGACATCTTTTTGATAGACTTACGCACTGTTGCAAAGTTTGTAAGTATATCACCTAACCATCTTTCTGTAACGAAAGGCATGTTCACTTCTTTCGCTTGTTGAGCGATGATTTCTTTCGCTTGTTTTTTCGTAGCTACGAATAATACTTTACGACCAGATTTAACGATTTGTTTGATAGCTGAAGCAGCTTCTTCTAATTTCGTTAAAGTTTTGTTCAAGTCGATAATGTGGATACCGTTGCGTTCCATGAAAATGTACTTAGCCATTTTCGGATCCCACTTACGAGTAAGGTGACCAAAGTGAACACCTGCATCCAATAA
>Ga0079224_100006548_pt1 | contig 15461 bp, 13 predicted proteins | sample Stecom2015_FD_80414 | JGI IMG/M metagenome (GOLD analysis project Ga0079224, IMG submission 80414) | Agricultural soil microbial communities from Utah to study Nitrogen management - Steer compost 2015 | ecosystem: Environmental > Terrestrial > Soil > Agricultural land | place: USA: Utah...
CCAGCCCGAGCAGGGCAAGGTGGACGCCGACCGCGGTGATCAGCAGGACCAGAATCGACGCCTCTGCCAGCGGCTGAAACGCCATTCGGTAGATGTAAACGCCTATCGGCGCGACCAGGGCGACGGTCAGCGCGACATCCGCCAGCACCGGCAGCTCCCTGGGGGCCAACCACCAAGCGAGCAGGCCGATGGCGCATGGCAGCAGCAGGTCGAGGCCGACGATGCCGCGCAGCCGGCGGACGCTCAGATCCCTCCGATTACGCCACAGCTCCAGTAGCGCCGTCGCCAGGCCCAGGCAGATCAGCAGGCCGATGGTGCCGGGGGCACGCCCTTCCTCAAGCGCGGCCAGCGTCAGCGCCCCGAAGGCCACGAACTCACCCTGCGGGAACAGGATCACCCGGGTCACTGCGAACACCAACACCAGCGCCACCGCTACCAGAGCGTAGATTGCGCCGTTGAGCACTCCGTCCTGCAGCAGGAACAGTACGATGGTCGTATCCACTGCGTTTCCTCGGCTGCTGCCGGCGCCCGACGCAAAGACGCGGACGCCGGCAGACTGTCGACAGAACGGCTCTTATCTCTCCAGCAGCGTGAACTTGCCGTCCTTGATCTGGACGATAGCCGCCGCTCGCTGGTCGTAGCCGTTATGCTCGGTCGGAGAGTAGGTGGCCGGGCCAGCCACCAGCGGCAGGTCGGTGGACGCCTCGATGGCATCGCGCAGCGCCTTGCGGAACTCCGGGGTACCCGGCCGGCCGGCCTTCAGCGCCTCCGGCACCGCATGCTGCAGTATCACCCCGACATCCCAGGTGTGCGCGCCGAACATGATCGGCGGCCGCCCGTACCTGTCGGTGAACACCTTGACGAACGGTTCCGCCGCCTTCCGGATCGGATCGTCAGCAGCCAGCTGGTTGTGGACGAGGAACGGCCCGGCCGGGAACACGGTACCCTCGACATCCTTGCCGCCGAGCCTGATGAAGGCGGGCGTGGCGATGCCATGGCTCTGGTAGATCGGCTTGTCGTAGCCGCGGCTGCGCAGGGTCTTCTGCGGCAGCACGGCCGGAGTACCGGACGCGCCCACCAGGATGGCATCCGGCTTGGCGGCGATCAGCTTCAGCACCTGACCGGTGACGCTGGTGTCGGTGCGGGCATAGGACTCGTTGGCGACGATCTCCATGCCGCGCTTCTCGAAGGCTGCCTTGGCCGCCTTGTACCAGTCCTGACCGTAGGAATCGTTGAAGCCGATGAAGCCGATCCGCTTGGCGCCGGTCTTGACGATGTAGTCGGCCAAACGCTCGGCCATGATCGAGTCGTTGGGGACGACCTTGAACACCCAGCGGCGCTTGTCATCCATCGGCTCGATCATTTCCCGCGCCGGGGCGGTGGCAATCAGCGGGATGCTGGCTTCCGCCGCAAGCTCGACCAGCGGCAGCGACGGTGGCGCGACGCTGGATCCTACCAGCACGTCCACGTTCTCCTCGGTGATCAGCTTGCGCGCGTTCGCCACCGATTGTGTGGCGCTGGTCCCATCGTCCAGCAGAATCCAGCGCACCTTCTCGCCGCCGATCTCGTTCGGCAGCACCAGAACGGCTTCGCCCGCAGGCACGCCCAGGGCCGCGGCAGGGCCGGTCATGCTGAGCGTAATACCAACCTTGATCTCGGCTGCGGCGGGCGAACCGAATACCGCCCCGGTCAAACCGAGTACAGCCGTTAACACGAGCTTTCCAGCGATACGCATAGGTCTTTCCTCCTCCTGAGAGCTGCTCGCCGCCGCGCGGTGGAAATGAGCTTTTTCTTATCTGCATCGACCCTATAAGCGGATGCGCGACGGCTGAAACAACCTTGACACAACCTTTCCGATTTTGTCCACTAGTAAACAAAATATCAGTCCCGCCGGATACAAAAACCAGCGCCGGCAGGCACAACAAAAGGCAGCAATGTCTGGCCAGGGAGGAGGGTTACCGTGGTTGCGGAGGATGGTGCGAAGACAGCAGGTGGCGGCGTTGACGCCGGATGCCGGTTCGCTCAATACCCCTTGATGGTGGAACGGCGGCCGGACGGCAGCATCGTCCTGCGCGCCGAGGAAGCGCTGCGCCCCTATCGGGCGCGCCTGCACGATTTCCTGTTCCATTGGGCCGAACAGGCCGGCGACCGCACGTATCTCGCCCAGCGCGGCGAAGACGGCGACTGGATTCACCTGAGCTACCGCGACGCCGCGGAACAGGCCAGGCGGATCGCCGCGGCGCTGGGGGAACGGGACCTGGGTCCGGAGCGGCCGCTGCTGATCCTATCCGGCAACTCGCTGCAGCACGCGCTGCTGGCGCTGGGCGCCATGATCGCCGGGGTTCCCTATTCGCCGGTCTCGGTCGCCTACTCGACGATCAGCAGCGACTACGCCAAGCTCAAGCACATCCTCGCGACCCTCGATCCGGCCATGGTCTACGCCGAGGACGCGGCGCAGTTCGCAGCGGTGCTGCAACTGCCTGAGATGCGCGGCCGGGAACTGGTGGTGGGCCGGCCGTCGGCGGCGGTCCCCGGCACCACACCGTTCTCCGAACTGCTGGCGGGCGGCTCCGCCGAGCGCCTGCGGCAGGCCGAACAGGCCGTCGGCCCCGACAGCGTGATGAAGATCATGTTCACGTCGGGCTCGACCGGCGTGCCCAAGGGCGTCATCACCACGCACCGCATGCTGTGCGCCAACCTGCAGGGCTACCACCAGCTGTGGCCGTTCATGACCGAGGAGCCGCCGGTCATGCTGGACTGGCTGCCGTGGAACCATGTGTTCGGAGGCAACAGCAACATGGGCCACGTGCTCAGCCTGGGCGGAACCCTGTATCTGGACGACGGCCGGCCGCTGCCGGGCGAGTTCGACAAATCCCTGCGCAATCTGCGCGAGGTCGCGCCGACGCTGTACTGGAACGTCCCCAAGGCCTTCGAACTGCTGGTCGCGGCGCTGCGACGCGACGATGAATTGCGCCGGCAGTTCTTCTCGCGGCTCAGGGTGATGTTCTACGCCGCCGCTGTGCTGCCCGAGCATATCTGGCGCGAGCTCGACCAACTGGCCCGGCAGACGGTGCCGCGACGGATCAGCATGACCACCGGCTGGGGCCTGACCGAGACCGCTCCCTCGGTGACCCTGCTCAACCGCCATGGCGCCGAACCGGGCGAACTGGGCGTACCCCTGCCAGGCGTCGAGCTGAAGCTGGTGCCTGTCGAAGACAAGCTGGAAGCGCGGGTCCGCGGTCCCAACGTCACCCCCGGCTACTGGCGCATGCCGGAGCTCACCGCGAAGGCTTTCGATGAGGAAGGTTTCTTCAGGACCGGGGACGCCCTGGTCTTCATCGACCCGTCGCGCCCCGAACTCGGCTTCCGCTTCAACGGTCGCATCACCGAGGATTTCAAGCTGCGGACCGGCACCTGGGTGAACTACGGCGAATGCCGCATCCGCGCGCTCAAGGCGCTCGGGACGCTGGCGACCGACGTCGTGGTGACGGCGCCCGACCGCGACGAACTGGGCCTGCTGATCTTCCCCGGCCCTGGCATGGCCGCCGACGATCCCGCTTATGTCGAGCGGGTGACTGCCGCGCTGCGCGAGATGAACCGTGGCGAACAGGGCTCATCGCGGCGGATCGCCCGTGCCATGATAATGCGCGAGCCGGCGTCGCTGGACAGCGGCGAGATGACCGACAAGGGCTCGCTCAACGTCCGCGCCGTGCTGGAGCGCAGGCGTGAACTGGTGGAGCGCCTCTACCAGGGTGGCGACGACGTGATCGTGCCATGAGCGGCGGCGCACGCCAGAGCGCGCCGCTGCGCACGCAGCTCGCTGCCGCACCGGGCCTGCAGCGCCCGGCGGCACTGCCGCAATCCGAACGAACATGCGCCCGCATGCCTGGCGGCCGGTTCCGCGGCATCGCCCGTACCAGCCAACTCTATGACCCGCCTGTCGCGGTCTTTCCCGAGCTTTTCTCGGCCGACCGCTAACGGCCACCACGGAGGAGTAATGCAGACACCATCAGCCCGGCTGGCGACAGCCGCATCGCAACGGTTCGAGCCAGGCCAGGAGCCGACCGCGATCGATATGGGGCCGGTACAGGACTGGATCGGCGTTCTGGTTCGGATGGTGCAGTACCAGCTGTTCGAGGCCTTTTATGAGCGCTTCGGCGAGTACGGCCTCACGCCGGCCGAATTCGCCGCACTGACCGTGGTGCAGCGCAATCCCGGAATACGCCAGGGGGTCCTGGCCGCGGCGCTGCTCATCAAGCGCGCCAACATGACCAAGCTGGTGCGCCGCCTGGTGCAGGCCGGCCTGCTGACGCGCCAAGTCCCCGCCGACGACAAGCGGGCCTACGCGCTGTACCTGACGCCATTCGGCGAGCAGCGGGTAGCGGACGCGCTGGCGCAGGCCGACGAGCACGAGGCCGCCAGCACCCACATGCTCACTGCCCGAGAACGCGCGCAGCTGATGAAGCTGCTGCGAAAGATGCTTGCGGCCGGCAACGCCAACGGCGACCGCAAGGAACGATAACCCCAGGTAGGAAGACCTCTATGAACGGAACCGTCAGACTGGAGTTCGACGGCGAGATCGCCCTGATCGTCGCCAACAACCCACCGGTGAACACCATTACCGCGGCCCTGCGCGCCGACCTCGCCCGCGTCCTCGACGAGCTCGAGCGCAGCGATGCCCGCGCCGCCGTGGTGCAGTGCGAAGGCAGCACCTTCTTTTCCGGCGCCGATATCGGCGAATTCGACGGACCGCCGCGGGAAGAGGAGTACCACCGGCTGTTCGGCCGACTGGAAAGCCTGCCGATCCCCGTCGTGGCGGCCATGCACGGCACGGTCCTCGGCGGCGGCCTGGAGCTGGTGCTGGCCTGTCACTACCGGGTCGCCGCGCCGGGCACGCGCCTCGGCTTCCCCGAAGTCACGCTGGGCATCATCCCCGGCGCCGGCGGCACGCAGCGCCTGCCGCGGCTGGTCGGCGTCGAAGCGGCCCTGGAACTGGTTACCGGCGGCCGGCCGGTCGACGCCGGGCGCGCGCTGGAACTCGGCCTGATCGACCGCATCGCCGACGGCGATCCGGCTGCCGCCGCGCTCGCCTACGCCCGCGAGCTGCTGGCACAGGGCGGCGGCCCCCGCCGTACCGGCGAGATGACCGCGGCGCCGGCCGACGCCGGCGTATACGACCAGGCTCGGGCACGGGCGGCGAAGCAGCTCAGGGGCCGCCAGGCACCGCTGACGGCGATCCAGGCGATCGAGGCGGCCACCCGGCTGTCGCTGGACGACGGCCTGCGCTACGAAACCGAGCTGGTCAACCAGGCCAAGCAGAGCACCGAGAGCAAGGCGCTGATCCATCTGTTCTTCGCCGAGCGGGCGACCCGCCGGGTACCGGACCTGCCGGACGGCACCCAGCCGCGTCCGGTCAACAAAGTCGCGATCATCGGCGCCGGCACCATGGGCAGCGGCATCGCCATCTGCTTTGCCAACGCCGGCATTCCGGTCACCCTGATCGACGTCGACCAGGCAAGCCTGAAGCGCGGCCTCGAGCGCATCGAGAAGGACTATGCCTCCCGGGTCGCCCGCGGCCGCATGAGCGAGGACGCGAAGGCGGCGGCGCTGCGGCTGATCGACTCCGCCCTCGGCCTGGAGGCGGCCGCCGAGGCCGATCTGGTGATCGAGGCGGTGTTTGAGGACATGGCGCTCAAGCAGCGCATCTTTACCGACCTGGACCGCATTGCCAAGCCGGGCGCCATCCTGGCGACCAACACCTCGACGCTGGACATCGACGCGATCGCCGCCGTCACCAAGCGGCCGCAGGACGTGATCGGCCTGCACTTCTTCAGCCCGGCCAACGTCATGCCGCTGCTGGAAGTGGTGCGCACCGGCACCACGGCGCCCGACGTGATCCGCACCGCCATGGACCTCACCCGCCCCATCCGCAAGACGCCGGTGCTGGCGCGCGTGTGCTACGGCTTCATCGGCAACCGCATGATGGAGGGCTACGCCCGGGAGGCGGAGCTGATGGTGCTGGAGGGCGCGACGCCGCGGCAGGTGGACAGCGCGCTGGAGAACTTCGGCATGGCGATGGGCATCCTCGCCGTGTTCGACCTCGCCGGCATCGATGTCGGCGTCAACGTCCACAAGGCGAACGCCGACCGCTATCCGCCGGACCCGACCTACTACCAGGCCGACTTCGCCCTGGCCGAGGCCGGCCGCCTGGGCCAGAAGACCGGCGCCGGCTACTATCGCTACCAGCCCGGCGACCGCGCCCGCTACGACGATCCCGAGGCGATCGCCATCCTCCGCGAGCGGGCACGGCAGCTCGGTGTACCGCAGCGCAGCGACCACAGCGACGAGGAGATCGTCGAGCGCTGCCTGCTGCCGCTGATCAACGAAGCCTTCCACATTCTCGAGGAAGGCGTCGCCCAGCGCGCTTCCGACATCGACGTGGTCTGGACCTCCGGCTACGGCTTCCCTCGCCACCGCGGCGGCCCGCTGTTCTATGCCGAGACCATCGGGCTGCGCACGGTCTACGACGGCATCCTGAAATACCGGGAGCGGTTCGGACCGATGCACTGGCAGCCGGCGCCGCTGCTGGAGCGGCTGGCGACCGAAGGCCGCTCGCTGGCGGACTGGGAACGCAGCCGCGGCTGACACCGGCAGCCGCCCCACAGCCCGCCCTGGCCGCTCACGCCGGCCAGGGCGGCATGGTCCGCGCCAGCGCCCGCAGCTGGCGCCGACGCTCCGCCCAGTCCGGCAGCGCCCGGTCCATCAGCCGGTAGAAGGCCGGACCGTGGTGGAACTCCCGCAGGTGGCAGAGCTCGTGGACGATCACGTAGTCGATCAGGTGAGGCGGATAGCGCACCAGGTCGGTATTGAGCGTGATGTCGCCGCGGCTGGAACAGCTCCCCCAGCGGCTGCGCATGCGCCGCAGGCGCAGCCGCGGCTCCGGCAGCCGTAGCGCCGCCAGCGCCTCGCGGCAGGCCGCCAGCCGCTCGGCGAACACCGCCTGTGCCTGGCGCCGATACCAGGCGTCCAGCAGGCGCGGCACCTCGTCCGGCACCCGGCAGCGCACCTGCAACCGCTCGCCGGCCAGCCACACGCCGTACGGCCTTTCCTCGATGACCTGCAGCGGATAAAACCCGCCGAGGAACGGCTGCGGCTGATCGACGGCGAAACGCCGCGGCGGCCGCTGCGCGAACTCCCGCAGCTTGCGCTGCACCCAGTCGCTGCGCTCGGCAAGGAAGGCGGACACGATGCTGTCGGGGCAGCCGAGCGGCGCCCGCAGCTCCACCCGCTGGTCGGGGTAGACGTATAGCGCCAGGCTGCGCCGGCGGCTGTAGCGTACCTGATACTCGAAGGGCGGCTTGCCCGACAGCGGTACTCCCATCACACCACCAGCGGCGGCTCGTCCAGCAGCGCTGCCTGCTCCCGCAGCGCCAGCACGTGCTCTTCCCAGTAGCGCTCGCTGCCGAACCAGGGGAAGGCCTGCGGGAAGGCCGGATCGGCCCAGCGGCGCGCCAGCCAGGCGGCGTAGTGGATCATGCGCAGGGTACGCAGCGCCTCGATCAGGTGCAGCTCGCGGCGGTCGAAATCGTGGAATTCCTCGTAGCCGGCGAGGATGTCCGACAGCTGCAGGCTCTGCTCGGCGCGGTCGCCCGACAGCAGCATCCACAGATCCTGCACCGCCGGCCCCATGCGGCAATCGTCGAGATCGACGAAGTGCGGGCCGGCATCGGTCCAGAGGATGTTGCCCGGGTGGCAGTCGCCGTGCAGGCGGATGTAGGCGACATCGCCGGCGCGGGCATAGCAGGCGGCGATGCGCTCGAGCAGGTCGTCGATCAGGGTGCGGTAGGCATCGGTCAGATAGCCGGGGATCAGACCGGACTGCAGCAGATAGCGCGACGGCTCGATGCCATGGCTCTCGCGGTCCAGGGCCGGCCGGTGGCGGAAGGGCTCGGTGGCGGCGCGGGCGTGGATGCGGCCGAGAAAACGGCCCAGCCACTCGCGGGTGTCCGGATCGCTCAGCTCCGGCCAGCGGCCGCCACGGCGCGGGAACACCGCGAAGCGGAACCCCTTGTGCCGCAACAGCGTCTTCCCTTCAACGGCAAGCGGGGCCACTACCGGGATCTCGGCCTCGGCCAGCTGCCGCGCAAACGCGTGCTCCTCGAGGATGGCGTCGTCGCTCCAGCGGCCGGGCCGGTAGAACTTCACCACCACCGGCGCAGCCTCCTCCAGGCCGATCTGATAGACCCGGTTCTCGTAACTGTTCAGCGCTAGAAAACGGCCGTCGCAGCGGAAGCCCACCGCCTCCACCGCATCCAGCACCTGCTCCGGCCCCAGTTCATAGAACGGAGCCCCTGCAACCTCAGCCGGCCCTGCCATGGCTCCTGCCCTCCTGCCAGACCGCATTTGTCTCCGCACGCCACGCTCCCATCTCCAGCCAGAGCGACCGAGGAGACGAGCGATGCGATCGATCTACATCAACGAACTGCCGTTCGATGCGACCGAAGAGGACGTGCGGCCCCTGTTCGAGCCATATGGCGTCGTTCATACCGTCATTATCGGAACGAACCGCGACCTGGGCGAGATGAACGCGTTCGCCCTGGTCGACATGGAGGAAACCGCGGCCGCGGTCGCCATTCGCGAACTCGACGGTATCACTATCCGCGGTCATGCGGTGCGAATCAGCGATCTTCCGGGCAGCCGGCGCTCCCATCACTCGCCGCTGCCACGACATCCCGCCGGCGGCGCGTGACCGTGCTCCAGCCGCCTGCCCGGCGTTACGCGCCGCCCGCCACTCGCTTAGAATTGCCGGCTCGCAGCCAGCGACGACGAGGAGGATCTGCCGGTGGCTCTGAAGCGGCTCATGGGTGTCAGCGTCAGCTTCGGCGCGGCGCCGCTGCTGGACGGGGTGGATTTCCAGATCGACCGCGGCGAGCGGGTCTGCCTGCTCGGGCGCAATGGCAGCGGCAAATCCACCCTGCTCAAGGTCGTGGCCGGCGAGCTGGTGCCGGACGACGGCGTCATCCACAACGCCCCGGGCCTGCGCGTCGGCGCCCTGCCGCAGGATGTGCCGCCGGGGCTGGAAGGCAGCGTGTTCTCGGTGGCCGCCAGCGGCCTGGGTGATCTCGGCAGCCTGCTCTCCCGCCACCAGGCGCTGAGCCGGCGGCTTGCTGCCGGCGACGATGCCGCCTTGGCCGAGCTGGAATCGGTACAGCATGAACTGGAGGCTGCCGACGGCTGGACGCTGGTGCCGCGGGTCGAGCAGGTACTAAGCCGCCTGGGCCTGGAACCCGACCATTCCTTCGTCGAGCTCTCCGGCGGCGTCAAGCGGCGAGTGCTGCTGGCGCGGGCACTGGTGGCGGAACCGGACCTGCTGCTACTGGACGAGCCTACCAACCACCTCGACATTGCCGCCATCAACTGGCTGGAGGAATTCCTGCTCGGCTTCCCCGGCGCGCTGCTGTTCATCAGCCACGACCGCCGCTTCCTGCAGCGGCTGGCGACCCGCATCGTCGAGCTCGACCGCGGCCGGCTCAGCAGCTACCCCGGCGACTACGCGGCCTACCAGGCTCGCAAGGCGGCGGAACTGGAGGCCGAGAGTACCCAGAGCGCCCTGTTCGACAAGAAGCTCGCGCAGGAGGAAGCCTGGCTGCGGCAGGGCATCAAGGCCCGCCGCACCCGCAACGAAGGCCGGGTGCGGGCGCTGCTAGCCATGCGCGAGGAACGGCGGCAGCGGCGGGAGCGTCAGGGCACGGCCAGGCTGGCGCTGCAGGAGGCCGAGCGGTCCGGACGGCTGGTGGTGGAAGCCGAGCGCATCCGCTACCGGGTCGGCGAGCGGCTGCTGATCGACGATTTCTCCACCACCATCCTGCGCGGCGACAAGGTCGGCATCGTCGGCCCCAACGGCGCCGGCAAGACCACCCTGCTCCGGCTGCTGCTGGGCGGCCTGGAACCGGACTCGGGCACCATCCGGCGCGGCACGCGGCTGGAGATCGCCTATTTCGACCAGCTGCGCCACCAGCTGGACGAAGAAGCGAGCGTCATCGACAACGTCGCCGAGGGCAGCGACACGGTGCTGGTAAACGGCAAGCCCAGGCACATCATCGGCTACCTGCAGGACTTCCTGTTCGCGCCGGAACGCAGCCGCACGCCGGTCAAGGCGCTCTCCGGCGGCGAACGCGCCAGGCTGCTGCTGGCCAAGCTGTTCACCCGGCCGGCGAACCTGCTGGTGCTGGACGAGCCGACCAATGACCTCGACATGGAGACACTGGAGCTTCTTGAGGAATTGCTGATAGAGTTTGCCGGCACCGTGCTTGTGGTCAGCCACGACCGGGCCTTTCTCGACAACGTCTGCACCAACATCATCGCCTTCGAGGGGCAGGGCGTGGTGCGCGACTATGTCGGCGGCTACGAGGACTGGCTGCGCCAGCGGCCGGCGCCGGCAGCGCCGGCATCCTCACCGGCCCCGGCGAAACCGCCGGTTCGCCGACCTCCGGCGCGGCAGAAGCTGGGCTACAAGGAACAGCGGGAGCTGGAAGCGCTGCCTGGCCGGATCGAACAACTGGAGGCGGACATCGGCGCTCTCCAGGCGCAGCTCGCCGATCCTGCGCTGTACCGCGACCGCCCGGCAGATGTCGAGGTGCTGCGCAGCCAGCTGGAGCAGGCGGAACGGGAACTCGAGCAAGCCTTCGAGCGCTGGGAAACCCTGGAAGCCAGGCTCGACTGAGTCCCGGATTCGTTGCACAGTGCGCAGATTGTGTGTGACGAGAGTGGCATTCTGAGGTCCACTTAGCGACATTCGACAGCCGACAGGCGATAATTGCTGCCCAGGCTGCCGGCTGGGCAAGCACGCCGCGCATCGGGGCCGCTCGGTGCAGGCAGAGAACGAACAATGAGGTGTGCTTGCGCCGGCAGTGCGGTCGGTCCCGTAGCACGGCGCAAGAAAACGAATAAGGCTGCGGCAGGCATCTGCTGCGGTAGCAGGAAACCGACCGGTGCGAAATACCTTCACAATAACGATCACCGACTTCCGCGGCGCGCGGCATTTCCCGATTCATCAGATTGTGAAGACCTACGCGCTGGCCGTCGTGATCATCCTGGCGGCGACGCTGCTGCTCGGCGCCGGCCTGATCTACTGGCTCAGCGGCCATGTGGCCGATCTCAACGAGGAAATCGCCGCGCTCGACGCGCGCCGCCAGCTGACCCAGGGCGAGTTCGCGCTGCTGCTGGAGGAGCACGAGCGCCTCAAGCAGGCCGTCGAGGAAAAGGAACGGGAGCTCGCGCAGATCAGCGACGAGCTCGGCACCATCGAAGTGATGATCGGCCTGGAGAGCGATCCGGCGCTTGACATCCATACCCGCCTGGACACCGCGAGCCAGACCGCGCTCGAGAAGATGTTCATCATGCAGAGCATCCCGAACGGCTATCCGGTGGAATACAAGGGCAAGACCAGCAATTTCGGCTACCGCCAGCACCCCGTCATGGGCCAGCGCGCCTTCCACTCCGGCGTCGACCTGCGGGCCAGCATGGGCACCCCGGTGTACGCCACGGCCGACGGCGTGATCGAATGGGCCGCCTTCCATAAATCGAGCGGACTCGGCAATCTGATCATCATCAACCACAACTTCGGTTTCACCACCTTCTATGGCCATCTGGATCGCGTCGCCGTCAAGGCAGGCGATTTCGTCCGCAAGGGCGACCTCATCGGCTACTCGGGCAATACCGGCCTGTCCAGCGGGCCGCATCTGCATTACGAGGTGCGCCATATCCAGCGCCGACTGAATCCGGAACCGTTCATGCAGTGGACGCTCAACGACTATGACAGCCTGTTCGAGAAGGAGGGGCGGGTAAAATGGGACTCATTGGCAAAGGTAGTAAAGGAAAGGTTCAGCCTAGCGGGACGACGATTGTCGCAAGTGGAACTAAGCTCCGAGGGGAACTGATCCTCGACGCCGCGCTCCACATCGACGGCGTCGTCGAGGGCACGATCGAATCGTCCAGCGACGTGTCGATCGGCTCCGCCGGCAGCTTCGAAGGTACGCTGCGGGCGCACCACGTGGTGGTCAGCGGCCATCTGCACGGCAATGTCGACTGCGTGCGGCTGGAAATCGTCGCCAACGGCAAGGTCTTCGGCGAGATTAATATCCAGGAGATCGTGATCGAACCGGGCGGCAAATTCGTCGGCGAGAGCCGCATCCGCGACCAGGCGCCGGTGCCGGCCCTGCGCCACCAGGTCGACGCCGAGGACGTGGAGACCGTCGAGGGCACTCCGGCGGATCTGCACCAAGTCTAGAACGGGCGCAGGCTGCGAGCGTCCGCGCCAACGCCAGCCTGCCGCACCTCCTTCACAACGGGCCGGCGCGCGGCGAGTCCGCGCCCGGTTCCAGCAGCAGCGCCAGCTCTTCCACCTGCGCCTGCCGCTCGGCCAGGCCAGGCCGGGCGCCGGGGTTCAAGGCGGACCACTCCGGATGCGCCCGTGCCCGGGTCAGCGCTTCCGGCAGCCTGCCCTCCCGCCAATCCCGATCCTCGGGGCTTGCCAGCCGGATCTTGTCCTCCGCGGCATGGCCGCGCGCCTCCAGAGCCTGCAGCAGCTGCAGCTGTCGCAGGGCCAGCAAGCGCAACACCGCATCGTCGACGCTCAGCTCACGCTCGCCCTTGAACCGGCCGAGCAGGCGGCGCCCGTAGCTGCGCGCGGTCTCCGCCGTCCCCCCGGCAATGGCGCCCAGCAGCGCCGCGGCACCGAGACTGGCGCCACCCAGCAGCAGGTCGACGCCGGCACCGACCGCGGCGCCGGCGGCCATGCCGCCGCTCATCTTCACCCCCAGCTGCTTGAGCGTCTCGGGGTTGAACAGATCGGCCCCCCAGCGCCCGTTCAGCAGCGGCAGCTCATCGGTACTGGCATCGCCCGGGCGGAAGGCATACAGGCGCAACAGCTCGTCGACGCAGCGCTGCTCGCGCTGTCGCACCGCATCGCGCAACGCCTCCACGGCCTGTCGCACCGATTCCGGCTGAGCCGGTACGCCGCGCCGGCAGGCAGCAACGTCGATCAGCAGCCCCGCGATCAGCCGGGCGGCACTGCGGCGACGCTCCAGGGCCCTGGCCTCCAGCTCCTCGACCAGCCGTTCCAGCATGGGACGGGCCGGTTCCAGCAACAGCGCCAAGCTTTCGTAGAGGCGGCGCTCGCCATCGACCGGCGGTGCCACGCTGTCGAAGCGCACCAGTGCATGCAGGCCGAGCCCGGCCAGCGCCGCGCGCCAGTCGTCCTCGCGATGGCTGCCGCCGGCGACGAAATTCAGCACCGGCAGCAGCGGCTTGCCGCACATGGCCAGCACCGCCAGCTCGTCGCGGTACTTCGCCAGCACCGGCTCGCGCACATCCACCACATACAGCCCGGCATCGGAGGCGAGCAGCTGGCGCAGCACCTTGGCTTCCTGCTCGAAGCGCTGCCGCGCCTCGACGCCATCCAGAAAGCGCGCGATCTGCGCCGGCGGGTCGCGCCGCTCGCCCGGCAACGCCGCCCGCTCCAGGTACTCCAGCAGGGCGATGGCATCCTCCATCCCGGGCGTGTCGTAGAGTTCCAGCAGCGGCTCGCCGCCAACCGACAGCCGGGCGCCTTCGACATGGCGGGTGGTGCCGGGCCGCGCCGACACCTCGCCGAAACCCGGGTCGCGGGTCAGCGTGCGCAGCAGCGAGGTCTTGCCGACGTTGGTATGGCCGACCACCGCCAGCCGCAGTGGCCGAGTCATGGCGTTTCCTCCATCACGGCGGCATCGCCGTCGGCCAGCCAGCCCAGCGGCACGGCCCCGGCAGATAGCAGCTGCAGCGGCTGCAGGGCCGCCTGCCAGGCCTCCAGCCGCTCCTGATCCACCGTCTCGCCGGCCGGTGGCGGCAGCAGCCAGACCCGTGCGTCGGCCGCCGAACGGGCGAGCTCGGCGATCAGCGCCAGCGTGCCGCGGTCCGGGGAACGGCGCGGATCGCAGGCGATCAGCAGCCGCGCCGGCGGGCTCCGTCCCAGCGCTTCCAGCACCTGCCGACGCTGCTCGCGGCTGTCGAGTATGCCGGCATCGGCGACCGTCTCCGGCAGCGCCGGCGGCCACGGCCGGCTGTCGTCCAGCTCGATGGCGACCAGCACGGCTCCGCCGGCCGGCAGCACCGCCTCCGAGCCGTCTCTCAAGGAAAGATGGCCGGCATCGTCGGCCGGCGCCGGGTCATGGATGCCCAGCCTCTCGCTGCCCGGCTGCAGGCGATCGCGCAGCAGGCTGTAACCGGGCAACTCCGGATCGAGCGAGAGCGTCGCCACTCCGCGCCGCCAGCGCCACAGGCACAGCACGGTCAGCAGCAGCCGCGGCGCGATGCCATACACGGTCAGCGCGCCGATCAGCCAGCCCGACCACGCCTGCCGGGCCGCCTCCGCTGCCACTGCCGCGTCGCCGCTGGCGCGCACAACGTCGGGATCGGGCAGCGGAAATCCCAGCAGGGCAGGCAGCGCGCCGAGCCGGTCGGTCAGGGCGATGAAGGTCTCGCCGCTGAGCAGGGTGGTTTCCCAGACAAAGTCGTAGCGGCGGGTCGCCAGCAGCAGCAGCAGCGTCCCCAGCGCGGACAGCAGCGCCAGCAGCCACAGGCCATGCACCAGCAGCCCCAGCCCCCAGCGGCTCAGCCGCCGACGTTCGAGCAGCACCAGCAATGCCGGCGCCAGCTGGGCTGCCCGGGCATCGCGGCTGAGCTTCTCGCTCAGCCATAGCCACAGCCGACCGAGCGCGCCGCCGGCATTGCCCAGCAACAACAGCCCCGCCAGCCAGCCCAGCAGGGTGAGCAGATGCAGCCCGAGCAGGCTGCCCAGCGCCCAGAACACGTTAACCGGCCGCTCGCCGACATCCAGCGCCGCCACGGCCAGCCCGGCACCGGTGACGACCGCCAGCAGCAGCAGGACCGCCAGCGCCAGCCGCGCGCCCTGCTGCCAGTGCAGCAGGGCCGTCCGCAGCCCGTCGCGCTCGGCAAGCCACAGCGCCCGGCGCTCGATGCGCTGCGCCAGCGTGCCGCCCGCCTGGCGGGCGCGGCGGTTGGCCTCGCCGTCCTCCAGCGGGCCGCCATGTTCTTCCCGCAGGCGGACGGCTTCGCACAGCCAGAACCTGTCCAGCCGCGACAGCGGGGAATACGGTTGGGAGGGGCGGGTCACACCACAACTCGCGGACAACAAGACTCGATATCCAGGAAGATAAGCGCTTCGCCGCGGGCGATCCACACGACCGCGGACAGCCGGCGTGTATCATGGGAGGCCGGACCGGCCGCGGCGAACCATTGCCGGTAGCGCTGGTCTGACCCCACAGTTCCACCATCAGGCTTCATCATGCAGCAGCTTCCCTACCGTTCGCCGCCGTCGCTCCTGGCCCGCATCATCGGCGGCCTGGTCGCAGTGACGACCCTGATCGTCGGCCTGACCGTCGGCTTTGCCCTGTTCCTGATCA
>Ga0079224_100006549_pt1 | contig 15461 bp, 9 predicted proteins | sample Stecom2015_FD_80414 | JGI IMG/M metagenome (GOLD analysis project Ga0079224, IMG submission 80414) | Agricultural soil microbial communities from Utah to study Nitrogen management - Steer compost 2015 | ecosystem: Environmental > Terrestrial > Soil > Agricultural land | place: USA: Utah...
CAATTTTCATCCGGCGTTGCATCTGGAAAAGTAAGCATATTTCTTTTGAACATGAATTCCCCGGAATTACCTTGGCGACTAATATGCCGAAGCGAAACAAGCAATATCACTTTACAACGGTGCTCTCGCCGATCGACGGCATTTTTATGAAGACGGCGATTTTCATTCCTCAAGAAGTTGTCAGGGAATTACCACCGGGAAGACTGCGGGTAAAGGGAACTTGTAATGGTGTTCCTTTTTCGTTAGGTATTCAATACCGCAAAGGGGGCACGCGCTATCTGTCTGTAAGTGCCGGCATGCGAAAGGCAGCAGGTATCAAGGAAGGCGACAAGGTAGATATTGTTTTCCGGTTGGTAGATCCGGACCAGCTCGAGGTTCCTGAAGAGTTGGAGGCAGTGCTCGAACAGGATGATACGGCGCGCAAAGCCTGGGAGAAATTTACGACAGGGTATCAGCGGAGTCTCATCCATTACGTTACGTCGGCGAAGAGTGTGGACGTAAGAATCGCCCGCTCAATTGATTTGCTTGAGCGGGCGAAGGCCGGTCTTCTGCACGGTCAGAGAAAGAAATCTAATCGCGAATAAATTCGATCTCAATCCGGTCGTTCAGATGAGCGTATTCACTGGATGGCTTCACGAGCATGTCGCTCGATCCCCATGAGAAGATATTCACCCTTCGAGGTTCAATGCCATTATCGAGGAGGTAGTTGCGGACCAGTTCCGCCCGTGCGGTTGTGAGATCTTTCGCACGACCCACTACCGTTTGCACAGAATCCGGTTCAAAGAAGGAGAGGCGGTCAACAGGAATGTTGATCTCTCTTTTGCCCCGCCCATTGCAGTGGGCATGAATGACGATTTCATAATAGGGGTTACTGTGCATGAGACGGACGAGTTCGTCGAGATCATTTCGGGCCCCTGCTTCCATGATGGCGGCGTCTTTGTGGAAGACTACGTTAGGCATTAGCGAAACATCCCCCCGTCCGACGCGTTGTAGTTTAAACGGAATAACCCAGATTCCATTTTGATCAATATATGCTCCTTGCACGGAACGAGCTGGATTTCTGTAGTCGATCAATTGAGGTGCTTCCTTGTATCCAAAGAGGTTGCAGATCATTGCCATGGGTGCTGCCTCTCCGGGTCTTAGGAGATCAACCAGTGTGTTGGTTTCGTAGGTAGCAAGCTGTCGGCCTTCCTCGATATCGATATGGTGTATCCGCGTTTGCAGTACCTGCCCTTCGGGCGACTCGACACGGAATTTGAAATATTTTCCGACAGGTTTGGGTGGTACCGCGGAGAGGTGTGCCGGATTCTCCGACGTAGATCCGCCTGCTACCAGGCCTGACGATGGCGAAGTACTTGCGATTGCCCTCACACGATCATCGGGTGAATACAATGATTCAGTAATTGTACTCCTGATCTGATCAGTCTTTTCACGGACAGCGCCGGGGTTGTCTGTCGTCATTACATAAAATTGAACTAAATCCTGCTTTCTCATCATAGACAGTAAAGTGTCCATGTGATGCATAGCCGACTGATCAGTCAGCTGGCTTGCGCGATCATCTTTGGCGAACGCGCCTACGACTACGTAATACTCCTGTGCAACAGACTGGCTGAAGCTTCCCATGGTTGTAACTGCAATGGCTACAACGCACATCATCACTACCCTCATAACTTTGATTGATTAGAAACCAGAACTCACAATATCATCCGACCGGCAATAGTTAAATTCTCGTGCCAATTGCCGCCGTCAACCGAACAAGATTGACGGCAATACAATGGGCGTGGAAGCGTTATATCGATGTGGTTAGTCTTACACTTTTGCTGAACCGATTTCATCTGTTGCAGAGTTGTTAAGACGCAGGAAAAAATGTGTTTTGTGCCTTGCCTTGATATTTGACAATTAATCCTCGATAGATGTTGTTCGTCGGGAAAAGGAGATTGCTTGTACGGTAAAGCGAAACCGGATCGTTGTAGTAGAATGGTGGCGTTTCATTCCTCATGCGGAACGCGTGAGAACACCTATCATCGTTTGTATATTTTCTTTCCCGAATACAACGGTGAAGTCTACCGTTCAGGATCGGGCATCGGAAGTGATAAAGCCTGAGGCTAAGTGATTCTTCTGTGTTTGGTGGATTCAGGTGCGCGGCAAATACCGGTCCACGATTCATATTTATGGTATACGGTTAAGCATGATAGGGACCCTTTCTGGGCGTTAGTCCGAGCCTTTCAAGCGATTGTATCATGCTCAGGAACAGCGGGCATATATTTTTTGTTTTACGAGTAGTTGAAGTTTAATGTATAATAAATATTTAGTTATGGCACAGAAAAAAAGTCAAGGGGGAACTTCCAATCGTGGTTTCGCTTCGATGAGCCCTGAACAGCAAAGAGCGATCGCGAGGAAGGGGGGAGAAGCTGTAAGTATGAACCGTGCCCATATGGCGGAGATTGGTAGGAAGGGAGGAGAAGCTAGCGGACAGAACCGCAGACAGGCTGCACAGCAGGCCAGAATGAATCAGGAGAACCAGAACCGTAATCAAAACGAGAGTCAGAATAATCCGTCGAACTCTGGTACGCAAGGCAGTCCTTCAGGGGAAGACCGCGAGCGTTAATCCTCTTCCAGGAACAGCATGAGTTTACAAAGTGTCCCGCTATAACGGGACACTTTGTTTTTATGTCTCCGTCCCCCTCCACTAATCGAAGTAGCAGGCTGTTCACAGGATTTTTAATGTAGATGAAACTCCGCACGCTGCCGGACTATCATACGGATTACCTGTCGGCATAAAATTGTTAATTCACCGCCATGATAGTCGGAGAAGAAAAGGGGGCGTGTATGGCAGCCAGGGAGAGAAGAGGTGGAGCGCGAGGCTTCGCCTCCATGGACGACGAAAAAAAACGGAGAATTGCAAGTCAGGGAGGTAAAGCCTCAGCTGAGGGTAAGAATACTGCCAATCGAGGATTTGCTTCTATGGATAGGGACAAACAGCGGGAAATATCAAGTCTCGGTGGTAAGGCCTCGGGCCAAGCCCGTCGGCACCACACCGGAGACGTTGATGAGGATACCACGCGCGACGAAAAAGCAGGAGAAAGTAGCACTTCGACAGGTTCAGAGATCGCTGCAGAAAGGGAGACATCAGGATTGTCGGAAGACGAGCAAAGGTCTCTCTCCTATAGCGAGACCGATGAAGATGAAGATGAGGGACTAGGAGATGGTAACCTGCAACGGAGTGTTCGTGGAGGCGCACGTGGAGATTAACACCACCGGTATCCGGATCAAAGGCAGTCTGAAAAGACTGCCTTTTTCATTTCAACGCTTTTGACGAAAGCGTGTATGTTTGTGAAATGTCATATCCTGTTCTTTCCGTTTTGGATGATCTTAAGGCTGCCCTGGCCGCTGAGTCGATGGTGATTCTTGAGGCGCCTCCGGGGGCTGGGAAGTCAACAGTATTGCCGCTTCACTTGCTGGATGAGCCGTGGTTGGCAGGGCGGAAAGTGGTTATGCTGGAGCCGAGACGCCTCGCTGCACGGTCGGTAGCTATGCGTATGGCTGACCTTCTGGACGACGACGTCGGCAAGAAGGTGGGTTATCGGGTGCGTTTTGAAAACAAGGCCAGTGCCTCAACTCAACTCGTCGTTGTGACGGAGGGAATCCTCACTCGCATGATCCAGAACGACAATGCTCTTGAAGAAGTGGGACTTATTTTGTTCGATGAGTTCCATGAGCGAAACCTCCATGCCGACCTGGCTTTTGCACTGGCCCGACAGATTCAGCAGGTATTGCGACATGACCTGCGCATACTGGTCATGTCAGCAACTCTCGATGGAGACAGGCTGGCTGAAGCATTCCGTGCGCCGGTCATCCGGGCGAAAGGCAGACAGTATCCAGTCGACATCCGCTACGTTCGGGAGGACGAGTCTGATCCGATTTCCACGCGCGTAGCGCGTGCGATAAGGAAGGCCTCCCGTGAACAAGGGGGCGATATCCTGGCCTTCCTACCGGGAACGGCTGATATACACCAGACAGCATCATTACTCGAGAATGATGGGGTACCGCTCGACGTATATCCTCTTTATGGTGACCTGGATTTCAAGCGGCAGCAGGCCGCTATTGTGCCCAACGCCAGCGGAAGAAGAAAGGTGGTACTTGCAACGTCGATAGCGGAGACGTCTTTAACTATTGAGGGTATTACCACGGTGATAGACAGCGGCTACGCCCGCGTCCCACAGTTTGATCCACGAAGCGGCTTTACCCGTCTTCAAACGGTAAAGGTGACACTTGATGCGGCAAATCAGCGGGCGGGTAGAGCGGGTCGGCTTGGTCCCGGCGTCTGTTACCGACTTTGGAGTGAAGGCGCACATCTCCTTGCCCATCGAACACCTGAAATCCTTGCAGCCGATCTCGCACCCATGATGCTTGAGCTGTATGCATGGGGCGTTCGAAATCCCGATGAGCTCGATTGGGTAACACCGCCCCCCCAGGGAGCCGTTAGTCAGGCTGTCGATTTGTTGGAACAACTTGGTGCGGTTAATCACGGCGTCATTACCATGCGGGGAAGAGAAATACTGCGATTACCAACGCATCCCCGCATTGCTCACATGCTTCTTGAAGCCAGGAATTCGAACGAAGCCGATGCGCTTTGCGTGGCAACGGATGTGGCTGCCCTCCTCGAAGAGAGGGACCCGCTCGCGGACAAGAACACCGTCGATCTCACCATGCGCATTGAAGAGCTGCGACGCTGGCGGCGGTCCGGGAAAATACAGGGTCCGTTTGATCGGATTGAGAGACTCGCAGCATCGTGGCGACGTGTCTTTGATATAGAGATGAACAACGATCCTGTTGCTGATACGACCGTTGGCCGCTGGCTTATGACGGCATATCCCGAGCGCATAGCGCGACGGATGGAAAAGAACGGGGAGCGCTATAAAATGGCCAATGGCAGGATAGGGAAGTTGCCCAACCATGATTCGTTACACCGACATACATGGATCGCCATTGCTCACCTCGACGCACGACTTCACGAAGATAGGGTCTTCCTGGCCGCACCTGTTGATGAAACGGATATTCGTCTAATGGGAAAGTCGTCTATTCGTGTGTTTTGGGACACCGAACGTGAAATGGTTGTAGCCCAGGAGGAAGATCGACTCGGACCACTTCTGATTTCATCTCGCCCGGTTCAGGAAATACCTTCAGACGAAAAGATAGCTGTGATCTGTGACGCGATCCGTCAACAGGGATTGTCGTTTTTCGGTGACTCGCAAAAAGGCTGGCAGGCGCGTGTTATGAGTTTGCGCTCCTGGCGGCCAGCCGAGCCATGGCCAAATGTCAGCGACGAGGCGTTGCTCGATACCCTGGAAGTATGGCTCGGGCCGTTCATCCAATCGCACTACAAGCGAAGCGAACTGCTCAAGCTCGATCTCATTGCGATGTTGAATACCCTACTTCCCTGGGAACTAAGTACGCGGCTCGATGAACTGGCTCCGACAAGGCTTCCCGTGCCCAGTGGATCATTGATCGCATTGCGTTATTTTGAAGATGGGAGCCCCCCGGTGATGGAGGTTCGTCTTCAGGAAGTGTTCGGGTGGGTAGATACGCCTTCCGTGAACGAGGGGCGTAACAAGATCGTACTGCATCTCCTGTCTACCGGCTTCAAACCGGTTCAGGTTACGCAAGACCTCCGAAGTTTTTGGACTAATACCTATGCCGAGGTACGAAAGGAACTTCGGACCCGCTATCCAAAACACTCCTGGCCTGAAGATCCATGGACCGCCGAAGCGGTGCGAGGTGCTCGTCGAAAGTACTAATCCCAGGGTACGGAAGTTAGTTTGGTGATGTAATCGTCGATGTACTCATCCACACGCTTACGCCTGTATTGCATGATGAACCGCGGATGGGCGAGTGGTATAATTGTCTTGAAAATAGGGTGTTTTTCACCTGTGCGCTGCAGGTAGCGGAAGTTTTCACCTTCACCGAGACAGAAGGCAACATCGGTTCTTACACCTAGGCGAACGAGATTCTCAAGACTTTTCCGAATAAAGGGTTCAAGGGCGGTCTTGAGCGCGGGGGTGTCATAATAGTTGAGATTCTTGCCATGACGAACGAATCCCAAAGGTGAAACGGAATTGATGAAAAATCTTGAAAAGAATTTTGCATATCCTCCGAAGGCATCAATCATCTGGTGAATAAAAGCTGCGGATAGCTCGGGTTTTCGCGTAAGGGAAGTATGGATGCCGAATTGTGTTTCCAGTTTAATGGGGTCTGTAAAGGGAATCCCCGTGACACCCGCTCCGTATCGGCCCGGGTTGATCCCCAGAATCAAGATCCGCTCGTGGTTGTCGTTGTAAAACTGACGATAGAATTTTTCACACGCGGCAATAGCTTCCGGATCCTGATAGGGGTTCATTACCTCAACTTCGTCGGGAAGAGTCGCGGTGATCTTCAGAGTGCGGTAAAAAGTGAGAACTCGATCTGCAAAGGTCATGTCCTAAACATAATAGAAATCCAAGCCCCGCAAAAGAAAGTGTTCAGACAAACTCAAAAGCGCTTTGATAGAAGCCTTCGGCCTGGACATGCTCCAATAATTCGAGGTAGAAGGGGTGATTGCTGAGCGTAGCGCTATCACCAATGATGATGAGCTTCTTCTTTGCTCGGGTCATTGCTACGTTCGTTCGCCGGATGTCGCTCAGGAAACCCACTTCTCCTTGTTCGTTGCTGCGGACGAGCCCGATGGCAATGACGTCTCGTTCCTGTCCCTGAAAGGCGTCGACTGTATTGATTGTGACCAGAGGCCAAACTTCCTGCAACAGGGGCGATGCCTCGGCGAGTTTTCGCAGATGGTCAACCTGAGCGCTGTAGGGAGTGATGATGCCCAGCGAGAGCCGTTGCGCCAGCCATGACTCAGTCGTTATGTCGTCAATCAAAGCCTCTACTCGTTGTATAAGAAAGGTAGCCTCCTCTATATTATACCGGCTAAGGGTCTCCGGATCCTGTTGCTCTCCGTAACCACATCCTGCTGTATCGATAAAGCTTACGGGGGATTGGTCCGGTCGAAGACGTTGATTCTTGACTGAGGGATGCGCCACCAATTTTCCATCATAAAAAAAACGCGATGGAAACTTCATGATCTCATCATTCATCCGGTACTGAACTTCCAGCATTGATACGACGTGAGGCTGCCGGGCAATTCCTTTTTCAAACAGTGTCGTTGATAATCCCTGGCGCGAGGCCTCGATCGATTTTATTGTAGGGGGAAGTTGTTGGTGATCGCCGGCAAAGACGACTTTGTGCGCCCGGAGAAGAGGAATCCAGCAAGCGGGCTCAAGCGCTTGTCCGGCTTCGTCGATAAATACGGTTTTGAACTTTCGGCTGCGCATCACGGGGTGCGATGCTCCTACCAAGGTCGTGCAAATCGCGTCTGCATTCTGGAGTATATCGTTCGTGATATGAAACTCCAGCATATCGGCATCTGATTTGAGCAGCTTTACTTCCTGCATCATCAGGCGGCGTTGTTCGCGTTCGTGGTATCCAAACTTTCGCTTGTACTTAAGTGCGCTGGTGCGGAGTTGCTCCATCCGTTTTCTCAGCCCTTTCAATTCCTTGAAATCCGGGTGGGTAGCGATACGGCTATCGAGTGTCTTGCTGAGGGTTTGTTCCGTAACCCGCGCCGGATGACCGATGCGGACTGCCTGGAGGCCCCGTTCGCTAATCTTGTCGACTAACAGGTCGATCGCCGCGTTACTGGGGGCGCAGACGAGAACCTGGCCTTCCCGGCGGATGGTTTGGTTAATTGCTTCGACGAGCGTAGTGGTTTTTCCTGTGCCTGGCGGACCGTGAATAAAAGCTACGTCTGTACCCGTCAGAGCCCGCTTGAGTGCAGCGCGCTGACTGTCGTTCAGTATAGAAGTTCCTTCATCGTTGAGCGGAAAATTTTCTACTTCCGCCTTTACTTCGCCTAGTAGAATACTTTTGAGTTCAGAGACGCGATTGTCTTCTGCTTTTATGACTTCGCGCATGGCATACTCCATTTCGCGATAGGTCATTTCGTCAAACATGACGTCGACACCGAGGTGACCGTCGTCGAGCCATTCAGGAAAGTCGTCGCCATTGAGCGTAATAACCATCGTCTCATCGCGAACGTAGTTGACAACACCCGAGACGTGTTCCTTCTCCGGACGCCCGCTTGCGTTGCAGAATACATTCACGAGACGCCCGCTTTGAAAAAGGTGTGGCTGGTTCAGGTTATTGGTTCTCAGTATTTCAATAATCGGACGCTCGCCGGTCCCTATGTAATCTCGTCGCAGTGTTACCGGGTACCATGTTGACCCTTCTTTGGTTCGCTGATTGAGCGATTTGAGCAACACCTTTTGCCGGTATTGTTCCAGGTCAGCCTGGCGTTCCAGTTTTATGAGTTCGAGTGTTTTTCGTAGCTGATCGTCCGGTTGCACTTCGCTTTTATTAAGATCAAAAAGAAAATTATGCCGAAAGCTATTGCAGCAGCCTTCGGAGTTCATCAAGCGACTGACGATTTTTTTTCGAGTTCATGTTGTCGATCAGACTTTGCTTCTCACGGGTTGTCAATCGCCAGCTCAACGAAGCGCGTGCGTTATTCTTGCGAATGCTATCCATATTTTGAAGGATTGGTACGTAAGATCCAACCTGATACTCAATATCAATCCGGTGGATTTCTCCCGGGAACCACGATTTGGCGTAGCCGATCAAAAGATCGCTCGTAATGTCCTGAAAGTTCTCAAAGTTGTTGTAAACACTACTGATGGGTTGTGTAAATGCGTCAATCAATGTTTGTCCCTTTCTAACCGGAACAGGAGCAAGCTTGGGGGAGTCGCGAATCGACACGAAAACAACTCCCGAGGTGTTTTCGTAGATCCAGTTGCGATAGGCATAAAGGAACCGCACTGCGTCGTTAAGTCCGAAGTTGTCGGAAATACCAGCGTCCATGATATATAAGGGAGGATCGCTGGGCAACGAGGTGTTGGGTGTAATGTAAGGAAAGGTTGCGCACATACGCAGTCCCGATAAAAACCGGAGGTTTTTGCCTCCATTGTTTGCGAACAGGCGATGAAAATCGATGCCACTGTGTTTCGGCCAGTCGTACTGGTCGTACGTTGTCAGTTCCTCGTTAAGGAATGAGACTGGTCTCGATGCTATGTACAACTTGCGCCCGTCATTGATTATCGTCGGACTAAGGATCATCATAGGAATGACCGCTGAAATTTCAAGAGAATCGTAGGCGGTAATCGACTTGTCCATCAGCCCGTCAGTACTTTGATTGAGCTGTTGCTCGAACGTATAGGCGCGGTCTTTCAGGTATTGATGTCCTGCATATTCGAAGCGCGTAAAGCCTACGAAGAGATCGTTGGCGAGCAGGCTGAAGATTAGCGGGTTGAGGTTGTCAGCCGAGATCTTGCTTCGGTATAGATGCTGATAAGGATTAATGCCTTCAGTTTTTTCCAGAAGCTTGAGTTCGCGGAAGTAGCTCGCACCAATCAGTCCCCCCGATGCGCCGGTGATGAGGATGCTGTGATCCATGAGGCGGCCGCCGGTCAGACTGTCGGCCGTTTGTAGCGCGTTGAAGGTCCACAGCGCTGCCCGCTTCCCTCCGCCACTTGCGCAAAGGAACACCATCTTCGGTTTCCGGTTATCGGGAAATTTGTTTCTCCAGTTAACCAGCATTGGGAATGTCCGCTCTTTGTCTTCAGCTATCGCTTCACGGCTGTTGTGCCGGCGGAGAGTATGGATAGAATATTCAGCCGGAGGCGATTCGTAGTCCATGCCGAAGGCTTTGTACTGCTTTGCGAAAAAATCCTCACCCACCAGGAAGTTAAGGAATACGAGGAGGATGACAGCGATCGTGGCCGACCAGTTCCCGAACCAGTATGAAAAGGCGCCGGCGACCATGACGAAGATTGTCAGGAAGATCATGAAGCTCGCAGCCGCAGGGAGCTGGAAGGCGGGATAATCCTTGAAGAAGCCCAAAACCAGGACGGTTGCAAAGATGAAAAGCTCGATAACGACCAGGTTGAAGTGGTTCTGGTCGAACACCTGAAGGATCGTCGCCCGGTCGTAAAATTGTGTATCCTGAACCTTGTGTATACGGAGGTCGTAGTCAAGGTAGTTGTCAACTCGAATCTGCTTTTTGCGGGCGATGTCGAGCTTTTTCATCGCGCTGGCACGCGTAGCCTTGACGTTAGTCTTGATTTGCTCATCAATTCTGCAGACAACGTACTTAAAGATATCGTTGTTGGTAAAACGGAAGTAAATGAAATATGCCAGGGTCATTGCAAAATACCCCGAGCAGAGTCCTGCCAGGTTAAGGTATAACGACCTGGTGGTCGTGTACTCATTGCTGATCTGAAATGCGATGATCTGGTAGACGTATATCGCGAAGAAGCACAGAGGAATAAAGCTGTTGTTGATACAGAATTTTGTGAACGGTCGCGGGAGAGTGCCGACGAAGGTGAAGCGGTGTCCGTCGTTAATATAACACGTGATATGGAACGCCATCGTGAAGCCCGCTGTGCAGGCCCCCATGATGAAGAAGCTGGTAAAGTTGACGTTGTTGAGATACTCCGGGTCCAGGAACAGATACGGAATACCCAGGTACTTCCCAAACGCCCCGGTTATCATGGCAATAAGAACTACCCAGCAAAGAAGAAGAACGTGATTCCGTTTGATGTTGTTCAGCAGAAGCTGAACCGGAAACGAGTAAGCGAATGCCACCAGGAAAGAATATATCCGACGCATGGATCTCTAAATTTACCCAATTTATGACAGTCGCTGAAAATGGCGAAGCTATTTATTTGGAAGGCCCAATGCCTCGTGAAGGGCGTCGGCGATACTCCGGTCATTGGAAAGCCTCGGAACCTTGTTTTGCCCTCCCAGTTTGCCCTTTGATTTCATATAATTGATAAAAGCACCGCGGGGCAGGCTGGTAATACGAAGGGTGCGCAGAATGTTCCCGGTAATCAGGTCGTCGTAATAAACATTCAGTTGGCGAAGGTGGTTGTCGAGCGTTAGGGCGAATGCGTCCAGGTCTTGAGGAGGTCGGGCGAACTCGATCAGCCATTCGTGATGCGGAAGCCCTTCGTTTACGGTAACGCGGGGAGCTACGGTAAATTCCACGAGTTCCACACCGGCGAACTGCTCCATGGTTTGCTTCATCGCCCGCTCCACTTCTTCGCCGATTACGTGCTCGCCGAAGGCAGAAATGAAATGTTTTATACGCCCCGTCACCAGCAGGCGATACGGGTTCTTGGAGACAAACCGGACGGTATCTCCAATCGAATAGCCCCAGAGACCGGCGTTGCTGTTAATGACAAGCGCGTAGTTTTTCCCGAGTTCAACTTCCTCGATGCTAAGCCGCCGCGGATTGGTGTTAAAGTATTCGTCGGCGGGGATGAATTCGTAGAAGATGCCCGCGTTCAAAAGTAGCAGGAGCCCCTCTTCGTACTGGGAGTCCTGATAGGCGATGAAACCTTCGGAAGCCGGGTACGTCTCAATACTGTCGACCGGGGCGCCGATTGTTTCAAAGAGTTTGGCGCGATAAGGCTCAAAGTTTACGCCTCCGTATACGAACATGGAGAAGTCGGGAAAAACTTCTTTGATGTTTTTTCCCGTACGAGCTACGATCCTGTCGAAGTACATTTGAGCCCAGGGCGGAATGCCGGAGATTAGCGTCATCCGCGTAGGAAGTGTCTCGTCAATAATACGCTCAAGCTTCTCTTCCCAGTCCTGAATGCAGTTGGTGGCGTACGAAGGCTTTTGGTTCGTTCGCAGATACGAGGGTACATGGTGGTTGACAATCCCGGATAGGCGTCCCGTATTAATCCCTGCTTTCTGTTCAAGTTCGGGACTGCCGGAGAGAAAGATCAATCCTCCATCGAGGAACGAGGCTTTTCCCGTTTCGTGAACATAGCTTAACAGGGCATTGCGCGCGCCGTTGATATGATTGGGAATTGATTCTCGGGTGATCGGGATATACTTTGTACCGGACGTAGTCCCCGATGTTTTGGCCAGATAGGCAGGCTTGCCGGGCCAAAGGACATCGGCCGTGCCCTTGACGATCTCATCGAAATAAGTTTTCAGGCCTTCGTAGTCTCTGACCGGAACTTGACGGCGGAAGTCGTCGTAATTTCGTATTTGGTCAAATCCATGTTCCCGGCCGAAGGTTGTATTCCTGGCGGCGCGGATGATTCGATCGAGAATTCCGTATTGATAGGGAAATGGATTGAGGGCCCATTTCTTTGTCTGTGAAGCGATATATGCGGCGAGTGGCTTTGCCAGCGTCGAACGAATACCCATATGTTCAGGCGTAATGTGAGTTGATTTCTGTGCGTTTCAACGCGTTCAAAGAAACACAATTTTATGAATGACGTTTTAAAAATATCGTATAGCTTGGCAAAACTTTTGCGGGAATCCTGCCGTCCATTTTGAAAGTTCGTCATGAAAACAACGCTGAAAATAATCGCTGCAAGTTTCATATCCGGGGTAGCCGGCGTTTACACGGGATCGTTCCTTATCGACAAAGGTGCCGACGAACCTAATGATAAAGCGCCAGCATTTCACTCAGTAGGCTATTCGCGGCTCAGCCCGGCCGATGATTCATCGGACGCCGTGTGGCCTACACGTGACAGGGCGGAGCGGACGGTAATCGAGGAATCGTCATCGGAGGAGAGCGCTGCTCCAGAGGTACCAGCTGTTGATTTCACAGAGGCAGCGCGACGTGCGACACCGAGCGTTGTTTACATCAACAGCATTTCACAGGGTATATCTTACTCTTACTGGGACTGGATGTTCGGAGAGAGCCCCGGACGTCAACGCCAACTGAGCAGCGGTTCAGGCGTGATCTTTACTTCCGATGGATATATAGTGACCAATAACCACGTGGTGGCATCGGCTGAGCGTATCGAGGTAAATTACAACAAACGGGTCTATCAGGCAGAACTGGTAGGAACGGACCCTTCTACTGACCTGGCCGTAATCAAAATAGACGCTACTGACCTCCCCGCTATTGCTGTGGGTAGATCGTCGGAAGTTTCGGTGGGCGAGTGGGTGATTGCCGTGGGTAATCCTTTTTCACTGGCGTCGACTGTGACTGCCGGAATTGTCAGTGCCAAGGGACGCCGCATCGGTGTGTTGAAAGACAAATTCCCTATCGAGTCGTTTATCCAGACCGACGCGGCAATTAACCCGGGTAACTCGGGAGGTGCGCTCGTCAATACACGAGGTGAACTGGTGGGCATCAATACGGCGATTTTATCGCGCACGGGGTCTTATACCGGTTATGCTTTTGCGGTGCCGGTGGATATTGCCCGCAAGGTATTCTCCGACCTCGTTAAGTATGGTATTGTGCAGCGTGCCGTATTCGGGGGTACTGTCGTGGAATACGACTACGCAAATGCCAGGAAGTACAATCTGGACACCCAGGTTGAGAGCTTCGATGGTGTGTTGGTCGCCGCTCTTGAGCGCGAAGGCCCGGCGTATCTTGCCGGCTTGCGGCCCGGCGATGTTATCACGCATATTGATGACGTTGCTATTAATGCTCAGAGCGAATTTGAAGAAGAGTTAAGCTACCGTTCGCCCGGTGACGAAATCACGGTGCGCTATCGCCGGGACAAGAAGAGCGCCTCAATAGATGTTCGTTTGGTAAATACCGAGGGAACGTCGGAGATTGTCAGGCGCGATATTGTCGCTGTAGAGGAATTGGGCGCGCACCTGGAAGCCACGCAACATGGGGTGCGCGTTTTCCGGATCACGGAGAATAGCGTCTTGCGGAAAATCGGTATTCCTGAAAACTTTACCATTATGGCACTCAATCGCGTTCGCGTGAAGAAACCGGAAGAAGTTGTGCAGTTTTTCAAGAAGCACCGCGGCCGCGGATGGATTTACGGAATGAATACTTCCCGACAGCAGATGGAAATACCGGTGTATATCCGGTAGGGAGGGGCAGAAATACCGGTTAATTGACGCGCAGTTTCAGCTTCTTGCCCAACTCATCGACCGAGTTCTTGAAATTGGCATCGGCCCGCATCATGTCCTCGACAGATTCAAGTGCGTGAATCACTGTGCTGTGATCACGTCCGCCGAAGTTTTCGCCGATAAGGGCCAGGGTTAATTGCGTGTAACGCTTGCAGAAATACATCGCTACCTGGCGGGGGATTACGATCTCGCGTTTCTTCACTTTCCCTTTCATCGCCTCCAGATCGCACTTGAAATACTCGGCAACGGTCTTCTGAATGAAATCGACGCTAACATCGGATTGGATCTCGCGGATGATGTTTTTCATAACGTCTTTGGCAAGCTCAAGGTCGATTTCCTTCTTGAGAAGGGTTGCGTGGAAGATAAGGGAGTTTAACACTCCTTCCATGTCGCGCAAATTTGTGTCGACGCTATACGCGAGATACTCCGCGACCTCGGTCGGAATTTCGATGCCATCCGCCTGCATCTTGCGGTTGATGATGGCGAGCTTCGTCTCGAAGTCGGGCTCCTGCAGATCGGCGGTGAGTCCCCATTTGAAACGAGAGAGAAGACGTTCCTGGAAACCTTTTAAGTCACGGGGCGGACAATCACTGGTCATGATGATTTGCTTGCCCGACTGATGAAGTTGGTTGAAGATGTGAAAGAACATCTCCTGAGTCTTTTCCCGCCCGGCGAGGAATTGCACGTCGTCGAGGATAAGCAGATCTACCTGCAAATAGAAACTCTGGAAATCCTGAAGCTTGTGATTCTGCAGGGCGTTCAGGAACTGATTCGTGAAATCGTTCTGATCAACATACAACACAACCTTTTCCGGCATGTTGTTCTTGATTTCATTACCAATAGCCTGAACCAGGTGCGTTTTTCCGACCCCAACCCCACCGTACAACATGAGTGGGTTGAAGGAAGTGACCCCCGGTTTCTTTGCGACGGCTAATCCCGCCGAACGGGCGAGCCTGTTACAGTCGCCTTCCACGAAATTGTCGAAGGTGTAGGCCGGATTGAGCCGAGGGTTGATGTTATGAGGATTAACGGTCTTTAAAGTGAAGGGAGAATAGTCGCTATTGTCGAACGCGGTTCCCGCCGCCCCGGCACGACGGTTACCCATTCCATTGGCCGGATAATTAACCGCTACAGGCGGAGCCTGCTGATTGCCACTGTCTACAACAACGGAGTATTCAAGACGGCCGGTAGCACCAAGTACTGTGTGAATAGCCTTTTTAAGAACACCTACGTAATTATCTTCCAGCCACTCATAGAAAAACTGAGAAGGAACTTGAATAGTCAGAACATCGCCCTCTACCCGTACAGGGGAAATCGGTTTAAACCACGTGTTGAAATTCTCCTCCTCCACGTTCCGCCGGATAACTTCGAGACACTCATTCCATACTGTTCCGCAGCTTACTTCCATTAGCACTGAAATTGTTGAAGGTTTGTCTATCCCCAGAGGACGGGGGAGACAAAGATGTGAAAAA
>Ga0079224_100006550_pt1 | contig 15461 bp, 10 predicted proteins | sample Stecom2015_FD_80414 | JGI IMG/M metagenome (GOLD analysis project Ga0079224, IMG submission 80414) | Agricultural soil microbial communities from Utah to study Nitrogen management - Steer compost 2015 | ecosystem: Environmental > Terrestrial > Soil > Agricultural land | place: USA: Utah...
GCGATGATACCGAGGTGGAAGACAAGCTGCGTTATTATGCGACAAAGCTTCCTACCCGGGGTTGCCCGGAATATACCAAACGCATCCGTAAGGAAGGCCTGAAATGGAACCACAAGCGTATCGAACGCGTGTATGTGAAGTTAGGGATGAACAAGCGGAGAAGGAAAATGAAACGTCGCGTGCCCAATCCTGAAAAGTCACCCCTTCTTCAGCCGCTTGCTCCCAATATCACCTGGAGTGCAGATTTTATGCACGACCGGTGGAAAATGGGAGAAAAGTGCGTGTACTTAATATCATCGATGATTATAACCGGCAAGCCTTAATGTGTGAGGTTGGATTCGGTTTTCCCTCGAAAAAAGTAGTAGAGCTGTTCAAACAACTTATTGACTGGTATGGAAAACCCACTAATATCCGGACCGACAATGGAACGGAATTTATCGCGGGGGCTTTTAAGCAATTTTGCACGGACAACGCCATTAATCATATCCGGATTCAAAAGGGGAAACCGATGCAGAACGGCTATTGTGAACGATTCAACAAGACTTTCCGGGAAGATGTGTTGGACGCGTATCTGTTTGAAAACCTCGAGCAAATGAGGGATATCATTGCGTCCTGGATAGAAGATTACAATACCGAGCATCCGCATTCCAGTCTGGGGGACTGTTCGCCATTAGAATTCAAAGAGAAAAGAAGTGCATAAATTTTTTACTTTAGACTTGTCGGAAAAACGGGGGACTTACATGAGCACCTGCGCCAGTGGCAGCACCGACAGGCGGCCACCATGCACCTGGAGCATGTTCCCGGGGAAAAGTTCTTCGTTGACTTTACCGGCAAAAAACTGGCGATAGTCGATCGGGAAAGCGGTGAGGTGCGTCCGATGGAGGTGTACGTTTCCGTGTTGGGATACAGTGGGCTGACCTATGTGGAGGCCGTTCCCTCTCAACAGCAGGACGGAGTGGCCATTGCGACCGAAAACGCCCTGTATTACTACCGAGGCGTTCCCCGCGCCATGGTGCCGGATAACGTCAAAGCCATCGTCCACAAAGCCGATAAATACGAGCCCCTGATCAACGAGCGTTTTCTGGACTTTGCCAATCACTACAACCTGGCCGTGTTGCCGGCCCGTCCCCGGCGGCCGCGGGACAAAGCCTTGGTGGAGAACGCCGTCCGCCTGGTGTACAGCCGCATCTTTGCTCCCTTGCGTGATCGCACCTTCTTTTCTCTTCGAGAGCTCAATGAGGCTATTTGGACCTTGCTGGAACAGTATAACAACGCTCCTATGCAGAAACAATCCTGTTCACGCTGGGAAAAGTTCATCCGAGAGGAAGCCCCCCACCTGCAACCACTGCCACAGAGCAGATACCAGCTCAAACAGTATAAGACCGCCAAAGTAATGAAGAACTGCCATGTGCAGTTAGAAAAACATTATTACAGCGTGCCGTATCGCTATATCGGCAAACAGGTCCGGCTTATCTACACGCCCAATGAGGTACGCATCTTCTGCACAGGGGATCAAGTGGCCTGGCACCTGCGCTCAGAAAAACCTTTCGGATATACCACCCAGGCAGAACACCTGCCTTCCTCGCACCGGTTTGTCAGTGAATGGTCGGCCGAAAAGTTTATTAGTTGGGCCGGACGGATCGATCCGGACGTGAAGGCTTATATTGAGACCCTCCTTGAGCGCAAGCGTTATCCCGAACAGGCTTACCGAGCCTGTCTGGGTATCCTTTCCCTGGAAAAGAAAGTCGGCCGACAGCGCCTGGTGGCCTCTGTCAAACGAGCGGCCCACTATGGGATCTATCACTATACGGCCATTAAAAAGATCATTGAAGGCGGCTTGGACCGCCTTTTTGAAGAGCAGCAAACTCCTGCGCCTACCTTGCCTTTTCACGCGAACATACGGGGAAAGGATCATTATCAATAACCGTTCACTTTCAAATCCAACTTTCATATCATGAACCAAGTACTCAAACACATGAACCAGCTGAAGCTCTACGGCATGAGCCGGAGCTATCAGACCCTTATCGAGACCGGTAAGACCGGAGCCCTGACCAACGAAGAGGCACTGGAGCTGTTGCTGCAATCCGAATGGGAAGACCGCCAGCAGCGAAAAATCGACCGGCATCTGCGCAATGCCCGCTTCCGCTATCAGGCCTCGGTGGAGCAAACCGACTTTGCCCATCAGCGTCACCTGGACAAGTCCCAGTTCCTCCGTCTGGCCGAAGGCAGTTACATTACCCGGCGGGAAGATGTGCTCGTCACCGGCCCCACCGGAGCAGGGAAAAGCTTTCTGGCCTCCGCATTGGGGCATCAGGCCTGCCAGCAGGGTTACCGGGTAGCTTATTACAACACTCAAAAGTTATTCGCCCGCTTGAAAATGGCCGGCGGCGACGGCTCCTACTTCAAGGAAATGACCAAGATCGAGAAACAGGACCTGCTCATTCTGGACGACTTCGCGCTCACTCCGATGGACCAGCATCAGCGGAATACGCTCATGGAAATTATCGAAGACCGGCACGGGCGGGCTTCCACCATTGTCAGCTCGCAACTTCCGGTAGCAAACTGGCATCAGGTCATCGGAGAAAGCACCATTGCCGATGCCATCCTGGACCGCTTGGTACATAAAGCTCACAGAATCGAGCTCACCGGAGCCTCCATGAGAAAAACGATACAAAAAGAAAAATGAAATAAGTACCTTTAGCTGGAAAATCGGCCGTCTTTAGCAAGACGTAGCCCCGCCCGCCTTCGGCGGAGAACAGAGCCTTTCAACAGGTGGTCAACATGCGGCACCACTGGTCAACATCACGGCATTATGCAATACGCTCAAGCAGGAGACACTGCTCCATCTCATGCTTTCGGAAGCGGTGAAAACCTCCGAAATAGGGGGAGAGTACCTAAGTCGCGAGGACGTGATGTCTTCCATTCGGAATAACCTGGGGTTAAACGATACACCTGTTTATGTAAAAGACCAGCGAGCATCGGGCGTGGCTCAATTGATGGTGGCCGTCAGGAAAGACTTTCAGGAGCCGCTGACACTGGATACGCTCAAGAGCTGGCACCGGTTACTTTTTACTGCCAATGCAGGTCGTGTCCATCCGGGTGAGTGGCGGCAGGGCGATGCTCCAATGCAGGTGGTTTCAGGTACTTACGGACGTGAAATCGTCCATTACGAAGCACCGCCATCGACACGGGTACCGGAAGAAATGGAACGCTTTGTTGGGTGGTATAATTCAGCATCTTTGCCGCTAAAAGGGCAGGTGCCCGAGGCCATACTGAAGTCATCAATCGCTCACCTGTATTTCGAATCCATCCACCCGTTTGAAGACGGCAACGGCCGCATTGGTCGGGCGATAGCGGAAAAAGCGCTATCGCAATCACTCGGTCGTCCGACTATGTTAAGCCTGTCAAAAACCATCGAGGCAAACAAGAAAGCGTATTACGATGCATTGAAGGAAGCGCAACGCGCATCGGACATTACCGCATGGATGGTTTATTTTGCAAACGTGATCCTAGACGCACAACGCGATGCCAAAGACATGGTACTGTTTACTTTGAAGAAAGCCCAGTTCTATGACCGTTATAAAACACAGCTTGACGAGCGGCAATGGAAGGCGATCAACAAGATGTTGGACAAGGAAGCGGAGGGTTTCGAAGGCGGGATGACTGCCAAGAAGTACATGAGCATTACCAAGGTTTCCAAAGCCACCGCTACGCGCGACTTGCAGCAATTGCATAAACTGGGGGTATTAGTTCAGAAGGGAGCAGGGCGTTCCGTCCGATACCAGTTGAATCTACCATAGCTGTTGAGGCAAACAAGAAAGCATATTACGATGCATTGAAGGAAGTGCAATGATTTGCAACAATTGCACCAAGTGTATGTCCTGGTGAAGGAAGGGGCTGGCCGTCCCGTGCGGTATCAATTGAACCTACCAGAACATCAAAATGGGTTTAGGAAGTATTGGGGTATTGAAAAAAAATTATAATATTCGGGTTAAGAACTAACCGCCAATTGTGAATAGACAGCGCAAAAGCAGTGAACCGGACGTGCTTACTCGTTTACGGGAAGGAGACGAGTTGGCCTTCAGGACAATATTTGAACGGTTTTACGTGCGCCTTTGTGTGTTTGCTGACCGCTATTTAAACGATGGCGATGCAAGTAAAGACATCGTCAATGATGTATTCGTGAAACTATGGAACGGTCCTAAAAAATTCGATCACCTTGACCATCTGCTTGCCAGTCTCTATCTCACTACTAAAAATACAGCTTTGAACTACCTCCTCGTGGAAAAACGGGCTGTAAAACGGAATCTTGCTTATCAGACCAGTCTCAGCACGGACGTAAAATTCTATCTGGCGGAAATTATCCGTACCGAAGTTTGCGCTGAACTATACGAGGCGATTTCAAAGCTACCCGAGAAAGCGGGCCGGATCATTCGTGAAACTTACCTCGAAGGCAAATCGAATAAAGAGGTAGCCGATGCCATGGGAATTACCTTGCAGACGCTTCGGAACCAGAAAAGCCGGGCCCTGGCCATCCTTCGTAGAAGACTTGCCCGCGAGCATTTTGAGCTATTGACTTCGGGCGCCCTGATGGTAATTCACTTTCCATACAGTACATTCTAGGAAAACTTTTGGTACAAATCCCGTTCGGCGTTGTATTTCAGATAATACGATGAAATACCGCGATGAATTTCGAAACGGAAAACGCTGCAATAACCATGGGGCGGATCATTGCCCGGTCACTCAGTAACACCATGACGCCTGCGGAGCAACATGTACTGGATGATTGGCTGAAAGACCCCGCGCATCGCCAAATCTATAACGCCATCCGCGATGGAGCAGCCGTTAGCGAAGCTTTTTCCGCTTTCGGCGGCTTTCATCCTCAGGAAGGCTACCGGCAATTCATCGCGTCCGTTCAGGAAAAGCAATCGCATAGCGCCCGCCTTCGCGTATGGAGAACAGCGGCTGCAGCCGCGGCTATCCTGGCATTTCTTACGATTGCAATAACGATTCACAGGATGAATAATCGGGCCGACAAGGCATTGGCGCTTCGGGCGTTAACAACTGATATTGAACCGGGAGGCAACCGGGCAACGTTAAGACTTGCCAACGGGCGGACAATCAGACTGGATGAATCAAGAAGCGGCATCGTGGTGAAAAAGGGGCAGGTTACGTATGCCGATGGGAGTTCGCTTGCGGAAGTAGGGAATGAGGGGCTACCAGCGGCAGCACCGATGATGGAGCTGAGTACACCGAAAGGAGGTACCTACCAGGTAACGCTGCCCGATGGAACCGAGGTATGGCTGAACGCCGCCTCAACGTTGAAGTATCCCGCGCGATTTGATGATAACGAGCGGATTGTGGAGCTGGAAGGTGAAGCCTATTTCGAGGTTCGAAAATCAGCGGTGCCGGCAGCACTATCATCGGATCTGCACTCCGGTCGGAAAAGAGGAGAAACCAAACAGCAAAGCCGTTCATTCAAGGTCCTAACGGCGGACCAGGTAGTGGAAGTTTTGGGTACCGAGTTCAACGTATCGGCTTACACGGATGAATCTCAATCGAAAACAACCCTTCTGGAAGGCAGCGTCCGTGTGTCGTCAAGATCGGAATCAGCGGTCGGTAGCGCCGATTATCAAGCATCAATCATTATTCGGCCAGGCGAGCAAGCAATTGTCAGTAAACATGGACTTAACAAAATTCAGGTTAATGTGGCATCGGTAGCTGCATGGAAATCGGGCAAGTTCGATTTCAATGGCAAACCACTCCCACAAGTAATGAAAGAAGTATCCCGTTGGTATGATTTGGAGGTGGTATATGAAGGCGGGGTGCCGCAAGGCCAATTGGTCGGCGATGCATACCGCAATCAGAATCTGTCCCTTGTGCTGGACATGCTGGATGTTCTTGAAATCGATTATAGTTTAGATGTTCAAAATAGAAAGTTAACCATATTCGGCACGAAAGGGGGTACTAGATAAAAACTCCACAGGGAAAGGACGTTAGGCTAGCGTTTAAAAAGCAAGGGAGGTGCCGCTAACACCTCCCTTAAATAGCCTGGATAGAGCTTAAAAATATTCACCATCCAAAACTTTGTAAAGTTAATGAATAAGAGTTACTTATTAAGGGTAATGAGGCTGCTTATACTCTTGTTGTTCGTAGGGCTGATGCACGCCAATGCTGCAATCAATGCGCAAACCATCACCCTAAAGGGTAAAGATCTTTCGCTGGAAATCGTGCTGCAGGTAATCCGCCAGCAAACGGGGTACACCATATTTACCGCTGAGCATGTTTTAAGGGATGCAAAACCCGTGACGATTGATGTCCGGGACATGCCTGTGGACGCGTTTCTAAAAGCGATTCTGGTTGACCAACCTTTGGCTGTCACGATTGAAAACAACACCATCATCATAAAGAAAAAGGCTAGGCAAAGGCAAAACCTGTCTGCCGCGATGGTGGAAACGAGGCTTCAGCAGCGTGAAGTGAATGGACAGGTTACAGATGAACTGGGGAATCCGCTGGAAGGGGTAACTGTTGTCATAAAAGGAACATCAAAGGGTACCGTGACCGATGTGTCCGGTCACTTTCGGCTTCAAGCGAACCAGGGCGATATCCTGGAGTTCCGGATCATTGGATTTATGACGGAAAACATCACCGTATCGGAGTCGACAAGCACACTGCATGTGGCCTTGCTACCTGAGGTACTGAGCCTGGATGAAGTGACCGTCTCCGTGGGCTATTGGACGCAACGGGAAGCGGATGTCACAGGAGCAATTTCCTCCATGTCGGCCGAAGAAATAACTGCTTCCGGAAGCGGCACGTTAGAGTCGGCCTTGGTAGGCAGGATGCCTGGTGTAATAGTGAGCGCTTCCGATCATGCGCCAGGTGCAGGAATGGATATCCGGATCAGGGGAATCAGCTCATTGAATGCAAGTTCTGCCCCACTCTATGTCATCGACGGGTTTCCCGTGGAGGGAGATTTCGATAAAGGGAGACACCTTGAATCAACGGGCCAAAGTCCGTTGACAAGCATTGATCCCAATGACATTGAGTCAATAAGTGTGCTGAAAGATGCGTCGGCAACGGCGATATATGGAGCCAGGGGCGCGAACGGCGTCGTCATTATCACCACCAAAAGTGGCAAGGAGGGTAAAACCGACATCTCACTCAATACGCAGTACGGGGTGCAACAGATGATCAATCCCTATGAATCACAAAACGCGTATGAATATGCTCGTTATTTACATCACCGCTATTTTCCCTTCGCCAAGCGTATGGTAGCTCCCGATCAGGATCATGACCATTATGTCTGGTGGGACGTCGAACAATACCGGGATGCTCCCAGTACGGATTGGATGAAGGAGATTACGCAGCTCGGAATTACCCAGAACCACAACGTATCGGCAACGGGTGGTAGCAGGAACAGCAATTTCCTGGCTTCGGTAGGTCATTATCGCCACCGGGGGATCGTCAAGGAAACGCAGTTCAATCGTTATACCGGAAACCTCAAGGCCTCTTCCAAACCCACCAACTACCTTTCGTTGACTTTAAACAGCAATTTCTCGTACAGCGAGAACAACGGAACGGTAACGATCAACTCCTTGGGAAGTGCGGCTGGGGCCGGCATATTGCAGCAGGCCTTGCGCGCCAGCCCGCTGAAAACGGTTGATGATCCATCTCAGACGATAGACGACGACGACGGCGTGCGGGGTAATCCGTTGGGCACACTTCGGGATGTGAACATGTTTACGAAAAACCTGCAGATTCGAACGAATGCGTCCGTTTCCTTATTCCCCGCCCGTGGTCTGGAAGTTAAGGTGATGGGCGGAGTCCGCCATGGGAAACGGGATTTTAATTTTTTCGCGCCGTCAACAACAAGCTGGGGATATACGGCAAACGGCGTGGCGCGGATACGGAACCAGAATACAACTTCGTGGTTGAACGAAAATACCATTACCTATGACCGCAGCTTCGATGACCATACCTTGAATTTGCTGGGAGGCGTAACCGTTCAAAGCGATCACAACGAACAGGGCGAGATGTATGCGACGAATTTTCCGATCCAAAGCATGGGTTATCACAACATCGGCGTGGGCGAAAGCTTTTCTCAACCCTATTCATCGGGGTCGAAGAGCCTGTTGCTTTCCTACCTTTGGCGCGCCAATTACGCTTTTAAAAACCGATATCTGTTTACGGCCTCTTTCCGGGCAGACGGCTCCTCTAAATTTGCGGCAAATAATAAATGGGGGTATTTTCCGTCATTGGCAGTCGCATGGCGCTTGAGCGACGAACCGTTTGTCAGCGACTTGGGTGTATTTCAGCAGCTAAAACTGCGGGCAGGCTGGGGACAAACGGGTAACCCGAATATTTCGCCGTACCAGTCGCTGTCAAATTATGGGATTACCAAACAGCCTTCGGGAACAACGCTTAATACAGCGGTGTTCCCGCTCAATACGCCCAATCCGGACCTCAAATGGGAAAAGACCGTCCAATCAAATATCGGTTTGGATATGGCGATTTTGCGGAATCGGCTAACGGTAACGCTTGACGCCTACCTGAAGCGCACCAAAGACCTGCTGATCCAGGGCGATATTCCCCCTTCTACGGGTTACAATGTATACCTCTATAATTCAGGGGAGATTGAAAACAAAGGTATTGAATTGGCGCTCAATGGGGTGATTACCAATAAGCAATTGAAATGGGAAGCCGATTTGAATTTTACGCTGAATCGTAACAAGGTTGTGGATCTGGGTGATTTGGCTACCCAGAGCTGGATGCAGGTGCCAGGTGTCGACAATCAGTCGACTGCCATATTGCAGATTGGATCGCCTATCGGGCTGTGGTATGGTTATCAGACCGATGGGTTGTGGTCGCAGTCTGAATTTACCTGGGATGGCACGCGTTATGTTTTGGCGCCGAATGGTCAGGATGAAGAAGGTAATCCAACCTATCCTGCTGCGATAAGCGGCACCAAGCCGGGTGCGTGGAAGTTTAAGGATCTCAGCGGACCCGAAGGCGTGCCCGATGGAAAGATTGATGCCTATGACAAGACCGTTATCGGAATATCGCAACCCAAATATCTGGGCGGCTTGAATAATCGGTTTTCTTTCAAAAATATCGATGCATCCGTGTTCCTCGAATGGAGTTATGGCAAGAAGATATATAACGCCAATCATCGCTACGTGATTGAACAGGTAAGCGCGTATTCCAACGTGTTGAGGAAGGATTACTGGCTTCCCATTCAATATGCATTAGACGGCGATGGGGTGGAAACCGATGTGGTACTCGATGAGGGGAACCCCAATGCTCGTTACCCCGGGCCTGGTTCCAGTGATTCCTTCCAGGAGATGCACGATGGTTATATGGAAGACGGTTCGTTTCTCCGAATCCGCACGGTCAGCTTGGGCTATACGTTCAACAGGGACGTACTTGGTGGGTTGCGGATGAAACAAGTCAGGTGCTACGTAAATATCGCCAATCTCTGGACATTTACCAGGTATTCTGGATTTGACCCGGACGTGAACGCCAAAGACCTGAACGGACTGCGGCCTGGCTTTGATCTAAGTTCCTATCCGTTGGCTCGTACATTCATGATTGGATTGTCGGCGACTTTTTAACTAACATTAGAACCGAGAGATATATGAAAACGAAATCATTCTGGTGGATTTCCCTATTCGCTGCGATAAGTAGTTCATGTACCAATATGCTGGATGAGAAGCCGCTCTCTACGCTTTCTCCCGAAAGTCTGTTTAATACGACAGCTGACATCGAGTCATCGCTTAACGGCATGTATCGCGGCCTTGGCGAGAATACGACCTCGCCTAACGGAAACTGGAAGGTACTCTATCCCGTATTCGGATGGGGAATCATGGGGACAGACGAGTTAAGTATTCGACCCAACAATACATCCCAGCAATCACGTTTTTCCCGTTATACGCTTACGGCGGGTGATGATCAACTGATCAACAATTGGTACTGCCTGTATAACGTAATTAACCGGGCCAATACCATCATCGCTTACGCAGAACAAGCGGATGTCAGTCCCGACTATCTTCAGCAGGCCATCGGTGAAGCGTTATTCATGCGCGCGTTTTGCTACATGGATTTGGTACAGTTCTACGGCGGGGTTCCGCTGCGCTTGGTTCCGACTGAAAACATCAAGACCGCACTTGGGTTGCCGCGGGCCAGCGAACAGGAAGTATGGGCCCGGATTATTGAGGACCTAACAAATGCCGAACAAGTGTTGCCTTCTACGGCGGCGCCCGGTAGAGCAACAAAGTGGGCTGCCAAGGGGCTGTTAGCCAAAGCCTACCTTATCCGTGGAGGATATCCGGTAGGCAAGTATGCTGAAAGGGAATGGTTCGAAAAAGCCGCCGCAAAAGCATATGAAGTAATCGAGGGAAGCGGCATCAGCTTAAATCCAACTACGCCGGGTAGCCCCGGGGCGTTTGTAGAATATGGAAAGCAGTTTATGGTTTCGGGTAAGAACAGCCCGGAGTCTATCTTTGAAATCCAGTTTCTGGAAGGCGACTTCGGCAGCGGATGGGGATACCGGACCATCAGTGGTGACCTTAGTCAATATTCGGGTGAATACGGTAGCTATTTTGCCGCCAACGGGGGTACGGCAATTAGCATGGACTTTGCGCTGAGTTTCGATGACAACGATATCCGGTTTCAATGGAGCATTGGTCCGTTTACGGTGAGCAACGGGCTCAGAAGCAGTGTAGCGTTAACGCAGTGGATGCCTCACAAGCACCGGTGGGAAAGCCGTCCTCCCAATTCCTGGGAATCTTCAATGAATGCAATTGTGCTTCGTATGGCAGATATTTACTTGATTTTCGCCGAAGCTTACAACGAAGCGAACGACGGGCCCAGTGGCTGGGGAGCATATCCGATTGACGCCTTCGATGCCATTAACGTGGTGAGAAACCGGGCACAGGTTACACCGCTCACAGCGGACTATTTGCTGAAAGATTCGCCTTATGCGACCGAGGACTTGCTCTACGGCATCTCCTTGGCCAGTTTTGATAAAAGCAATGCGAATTATGACGGCAGGCATGTATACTATAAGGGAAGCTTGAAAGAACGTTTTCGCGACGCGGTGTTAATGGAGCGTGCGTGGGAGTTATGTTTTGAGCGACACCGCTGGTTTGACCTCAAACGAACCAACCGGCTATTGGAGTTTGCTTCGCAAGCCAAGATGGGAATGCGGGGGCGCTTGGCCAGTGTGGCCGATCCGATCGATAAAAGTAATTTTGACGGGCGAAACCAAACGCCCGCCATTAGTGGAACCGCCTATCCTCCTTCGGATATTCGGGATCATCATGTTTATCTGCCCATTCCGAACATTGAGATCCAGCTTAATCCGGAAATTTCACAGGCAGATCAAAATCCCGGTTATTGAGTATTTAGAATAAATGAAGTGTTCGGCCACGGCCCGCGTAAATGGGGCCTTGAATTAAAACAATGATCACGATCATGATAAAACTGTTTGCCATTTGCTGTTTATTTGTTGTTTCCATATCCGTTGGCAACGCCCAGAACGTTCACGTAGCGACCCACGGTAACGATACGAACGATGGATCGTTGGATCGTCCTTTCCGGACGGTTGCCCGGGCAATCCAGGCACTGTCTCCGGGTGATACGTGTTTCCTGCACGCCGGCGACTATCATGAGGTGATCCGGTTGAACGGACTGCGGGGGAAACCTACAGCTCCCATTGTATTTACAGCATATCAGGGCGCGAAGGTGCGTTTGAACGGGACGATCCCCGTGGAAGGGCGATGGGAAAAAGAGGGCCCGGTATATCGGATGAAAGTGGATACACCGATATGGCAATTGTTTGCCGATGAGGAAATGGTGACGGCCGCGCGTTGGCCTAATGCGCATATGACCGATGCGCATTTTTGGAACCAGACGGTGACCTACCGGAAGCTGGCGCCTTCCTCCCGGTTCGGATATTCGGTAGATGAGCGGCCTACCGGGGAAATTACGCGGCCTAATCGGCTCAGGGATGAGGGTGCACTCCAACGCGCCGCCGCCTTGATAGACAGTCTAAACGTGCAGACCCTGGCTGAAACCAACGTGGATATGACGGGAGCGATTGCGATTCTCAATATCGGCTCCTGGATGAGCTGGGCCCAGTATATCGATAGCCATGAGGCGGGAACCGGCTCCTTTACCTATAGCACTGATTTTTCATCGCAACTGGACGCCGCCTGGAATAACAAGGTGCAGGCCACGGCTGGCAATCCCGATTTTTGGAATACCAAAAACACGCGCCACGGGCAGGGACATTATTTTATTGAGGGTAAGCAATGCCTGGACGCCCCCAACGAATGGTGGTACGACCACGAGTCAGGGATGGTGTATGTGATACCGCCGCAGGGCAGGCAGATTGATCAGATTGAATTTCGCGGTAAACATGCAACGTATGTGGTGGAAATGGAAGATTGTGCTGATCTGGTAATGAACGGCATCGATTTTTTTGGGGCAACCGTGAAAATGGATCGTTGTCAGAACATCACGGTTCGGGATGCTCACTTTAAGTTCCCGGCCTATTCACGGCGTATGTTGGGCGAATTGGGGCCGGTACCAACCACGCTGGTTAATAATGCTACCGACAAGCTGCCGAGCAACAACAGTTTTATCAACTGCATCTTTGAGCAGTTTGACGGTCAAGCCATCAAAATTCTGAATGGATGCGGCGGGATGTTCGATAATATTCTGATTCACGACGGGGACTACAGTTGCATCGGCAACGGCTTCTCCATTGACGCGGGTACGAGCGCTGACATCCTATTTCGCCGGATTACAATATATAACACGGGTTCATCCCAATCCATTAAGGTAGCCAACCGTTCGCGGGTAACCTTATGCCGGTTCTATCAGGTGGGTGTATTCCAATCGGACGGGGCGCCATTGCAGATTGGCTATTTTGACGGGGTCAGCTACGACCACAACTGGTCGCACGACAATATTAAACACGCGTTCCGCTTTGACGGTGGGGGTGGTCCGCCCACGCCGCCAAGTCGAAACGGCACCATGCACCACAATGTTGCCTGGAATACCGGTCAAATGCAGGTAAAAGGCGACAACCAGCTGATATTCAACAATACGACCATCAATACACCGGGTTTGTGCATGCTGCTCTGGGAACGAATGAATGGGTTCCACACCCAGTCCATTGTATTAAATAACCTATGTACGGAATTTAAAACGCGGTGGTGGGGCAAAAACCATCCGAAATTTCCTGGTATAATGGGTGAAAACCGTTGGGGCGATCCTGCGCCCTTATTGCGTGACCCCGCCAATGGTGACTTCAGGCCGCGGTACACGGCCAACGAAATCCTCGATAAGGGGTCTTTTTCGGAAGCGGTCGGCCACGTGGCATTTAATGAGGATAATTTCACCGTGGTGGGGCGGCCTGATCTTGGAGCCTATGAATACGGGTGCACGAACTATTGGATTCCTGGATACCAGAATGTGCTTGCAAGCACGCCGATTCCTTTCGATGGTGGTATAAACGTGAAACAGGATGCGGACCTGATGTGGCTCCATGGGTACGAGGCCGATGCAGCGGATGTGTACCTGGGTACATCGGCAGCGGAGGTGGAAGCCGCAACCCGCCACAGTGCATGCTACCTGGGCACCTTCACAAATAATATTGCCCCGCCCGGTAATCTCCGTAAAGGCACCACCTACTATTGGCGTGTGGATGTCCGCAAAGGAAGTCAGGTCCGAAAAGGAAACCTATGGTCATTTACGGTTGAACTTTAACAGGTTGTCAGAATAATCTAAACGTCATGGCCTTAAGCTACTTTTTCAAGAAAAAAGCCACCTTACTGTTGGTTGGCATTACTTATTGCAACATTCTGCTGGGGAACGGTCCGGATAAGCCAAACATTCTACTGATTTTAGTGGACGACTTGGGGAAAGAATGGATTAGCGCCTACGGTGCGGAACAAATCCAGACGCCGCATATAGACCGTCTGGCGGAAGGCGGGCTGTTGTTCGAGAATTTCTATGTCATGCCGCAGTGCACACCTTCGCGTGTTACCCTGCTTACGGGCCAATATCCGTTTCGTCACGGTTGGGTAAACCATTGGGATGTGCCCCGTTGGGGTGGGGGCGTACACTTCGATGCGGATAAAAATCCGTCTTTGGGACGTCTTATGAAATCCGCAGGATATAAAACCGCTGCCGCGGGTAAGTGGCAGGTCGACGATTTCCGTGTTATGCCCGATGCAATGCTACACCACGGTTTTGATGCGTACTGCATGTGGACGGGCTTTGAAGCGGGGAATCCGCCAAGTGCCGAGCGGTACTGGGATCCATACGTCCATACCAATATGGGTAGCAAAACCCTTGAAGGAGCTTTCGGTGACGATGTTTTTTCTGACTTCCTGATTGATTTCATGAAATCCAACGCGGATGACCCCCTGTTTCTTTATTATGCGATGTGCCTGACTCATCCTCCTTTTACCAACACACCGGCCGAACGGGAGGTGGAAACAAAGTATGACCGCCATTCCGCCATGGTACGCTATATGGATTCTCTGGTCGGAAAAATGGTCGATGCGTTGGATGAACTGGGCTTGCGGGAGCGCACCATCATCGTCTTCACAACAGATAACGGCACCGTTTCAGCCGTTTCAGGGATGATGAACGGGAAAAAAGTGGTAGGAGGCAAATCCTCAACCAGCGAGCGAGGAGTCTGTGTACCTTTTATTGTAAATGCTCCAGGCAGGGTACCCGCCGGAAAGACGAACGCGTTGGGCGACTTATCCGATATCCTGCCTACTTGCGCAGCGATTGCCCAAACCGAAGTCCCGCGTAACTTTACATTTGACGGGGTTTCTCTTATGGATGTTTTCACCGGAAAGAACGTTGAATCGAAGCGTGAGTGGATTTTGGCAATGGGGGGCGACGGCAGAGGCTCGAAGGCAGCACTCTCCCCAAAAGGAATGGAAAACGAGTATCGGTTTAGAGACAGGGTAATCCGTAACAAAACACATAAATTGTATGTTTCCTCAAGTCGAAAGCCGGTAAAACTGGTGTCGGTAATTGAAGGCAAGGAAGCCACGGAAAACCTGCTTGACAGTCCGGACGAGCGGGATGCGGCGGCTTTCCGCAAACTTTGGCACGCCGTGGAGTCGTTTCCCGCACAGGATGCCGACCCGTTTTACACACCGCTGCCCCCGCAGCCTTGGGATAGGGAAGTTACGGTCCCCACCCAAACCTGGAAGAAATGACTTCCCGTACGATTATGTTTCGGTTTCTAGTTCCCTTCTGCCTGGTCCCGGATTTGCGCCGGGTAGCGTTCACCTACAATTTTAATCGCCGCTAACGCGCCGTTGATCTGAGCTGACTCCTCATGGGTCAAGACAACATTTGCCGCGGCAAGGTTCTCCTGCAAACGGTGTAATTTGGAAGTTCCCGGGATGGGCACGATAAATGGTTTCTGA
>Ga0079224_100006551_pt1 | contig 15460 bp, 14 predicted proteins | sample Stecom2015_FD_80414 | JGI IMG/M metagenome (GOLD analysis project Ga0079224, IMG submission 80414) | Agricultural soil microbial communities from Utah to study Nitrogen management - Steer compost 2015 | ecosystem: Environmental > Terrestrial > Soil > Agricultural land | place: USA: Utah...
CGGGCTCCAAGCGCCGCCCCGCGCTCCGCGGATAGACGAGCACGACGTCGTACGGGCGCGTAGCGTGGAGTTCGTCGATCGCGTCGAGCGTCTGCGCGAGCCGGGTCCAACCCACGGAGCGTGCCTTCGGGAGGCCGGGGCGCGGGCGTTCGACGTGTTCGGAGTACGTGCCGTGGAAGTGGAACACGAGGCGCGTGGGACGGTCTGCTCGCGGGGGCTGGGGCACGTAGATCACGACCTCCCGCCCACCGTTGCTCGCGAGCTTGCCGATCCAGAGCCGACCGGGCGTCGTGCGGTCACGCGCGAACGCAGCGAGACCGGGGTCGATCCCGGCTTCGAGCACGGGGCTGCCGTGGGCCTCCGGAGGCGCGGTCGCGGGCCGTGCGTCGGCGATCGGCTGCAGTCCGAGCCATGCCCACCACCAAGCCGTCACGCGGAGCATGGGAGAGGAGTAGCGCAGGTTCGCGGAGCCGCGCACGGGATTGGCGAGGCGCCGGAATGACGGTATGTCCGAAGGATGGGCCGCTGCAGGACCCGGATGGTTCTCCGTGTAGGCGTGGCGGCGTTGCTGTCGGTCGCGGGCACGACGGCGTGTCGTCGTGCGGAGCCGCAGATGCGGGCGACGACGTCGGCCGAGGTCGAGCCCGCAGCGCCCCCGAGCGACGCCGAGGCGCAGGAGCGAAGCGCCCCATCCGTACGGGCGGAGGCGGCCGTCGTTCCCCCGCCCGGTCCAGCGCAAGCGGGGAGCTGCCCCGAGCGCGAGGACCCGGACCTCGGCATCCTCGTCACGCCCGCGACGGTCGTCACGGGCCAGCCCTTCCGCGTCGTCGCGGCGACGCTCGCGAGCGAGGCGCCGCTGTCGATCCGGATCGAAGCCGAGGGCGCTCCGCTGCCCGACGTCGCGTTCACGGTGCAGCCCGGCGTGCCCTCGACGACCGTCGCCGAGATCGCGGCCGCGCCCGCGGGCGAGCTGCAGGTCGTCGTCGGGGCGGCGGGGCAGGGGCTCGCCTGCACGACGATCGCCACGCGATCGCGCGCGTCCGAGCGCGTCCCGCCGCCGCCCGGCGCGGCGGTGTGGTCCGTGCAGCGCAGCTGGAACGCCGCCGAAGAGGCGTTGTTCTCCGCGTGGGTGCGGGCGCTGTTCCACGCCGAGCGGGGGGAGGAGCTCGCTTGGTCCGCGCTGCACGAGGTCACGACGCTGCGCGAGCGGAACCTCCTGCACGATCACCTCGGGTGGAACGAAGATGCCGCCCCGGATGCGGGCGGGCTGCACCTGCGCCCGGACTGCGCCGATGCGCCGTACTTCCTGCGGGCCTACTTCGCATGGAAGCGCGGGCTGCCGTTCGCGTTTCGCCGATGTTCGCGCGGCCAAGGGGCGGCGCCCCGCTGCGGGAGCCTGCATACGATCTCCGATCCGCCCCCGGACGGCGTGGACGCGCGCAAACCCGGGGCGCTCGGCGTCGTGCAGCGCTACTTCCGGCGCACGCTCGCCTGGGGCGTGCATTCGGGCAACGGACGCACCGCCTACGCCGACGACGACACCGACTTCTACCCCGTCGCGCTGTCCCGTCGCGCGCTCCGGCCCGGCACGATCTACGCGGATCCGTACGGTCACATCTTCGTCGTCGTGGAGATGATGGCGCCCGAGCAGGGGCTGCCGGGGGTGCTCTACGCGATCGACGGTCAACCCGACGGCAGCATCACGCGCAAGCGCTTCTGGGAAGGCAACTTCTTGTGGAACCCGGATCCGGCGCTCGGCGGCAGCGGGTTCAAGGCCTTCCGTCCCGTGGTGCTCGAGCGCGACGGGAGCACGGCGCAGCGCACGAACGACGCGATCGCGGCGGCGCCGGGGTACGGCGACGCCTCGCTCGAGCAGGCGCGGCTACAGGCCGACGCCTTCTACGATCGGATGGACGCGCTCGTCACCCCCGGCGCGCGCGATCCGATCGTAGCGCAGCGCGAAGCGATCCTCGCCCTGCTCGAAGCCGCCAAGGTCCGCGTCACGTCCGTGCACAACGGCGACGTCCACCTGCAGAACGGCGGCGGCGTCGTGGCGATGCCGCGCGGGTTCGAGATCTTCGAGACCACCGGCGCGTGGGAGAACTACGCCACGCCGGCCCGCGATCTCCGGCTGCTCATCGCGATCGACCTCGTCGAGAAGTTCGACGCCAAGGTGCGACGCAACGCCGACGTCTTCCTCGCGCCCGATCGCGAACTCGAGGGGATGCTCGCCGAGCTGCGCGCCGAAAAGGCCCGCTTGCTCGAGGATCCGGCGTTCGCGTTCGAGTACATCCGCTCCGACGGTTCGCGTTGGTCGCTCGGGCTCGACGCGCTGATCCAGCGCGCCCGCGCGCTGGAGGTCGGCTACAACCCGAACGATTGTCCGGAGGTGCGGTGGGGCGCCGCGCCGGGGAGCCCGGAGATGGCCACGTGCCGCCGCCGTGCGCCCGCGGAGCAGCGCCGCGCCATGGAGGCCTATCGCACGTGGTTCGCGGAGCGTCGTCGCCCGTCTCGCGGCGATCCGGGGCCGTCGTTCTGAGCGTCCGGCCCCGCGTGGGCCGTTCCCGCTCCGAGTGCGCTCCGCGAGCAGGCGGGGCGCTTTGACCCGTTCAGAACCAGCGAGGGTCGAGCGATGGGGATCCCGTGGCAGAGCGTTGGAGTTGGCTCCCCCAGGAAGAAACGGCCGTCGCAGGTCCGGAGCACCGCCGCGTCCCCGCGTGGTCACCCGTGGTGGTGAGCGCCCCCGGAGCGTCGAGCACCACCTTCGTGCCTCCGAGCCTCGGCAAAGATTCGGACGCGCCGGTCGAACGCACCGAGCAGCGCCAATCGGATCGCTATGCGGTCACGCGCGACATCCTCGTGCGTCACGGCGGTCGCGAGTGGATGGGGACGATCACCAACCTCAGCCTCGGCGGCGCCCGATTGCGCCTGCCCGAGCCCAACGTGCTCGCGATGGGCGATCGGATCCAGGTCGCGTTCTCGATTCCCACGCACGCCGACAAGCTCACCGCGACCGCGCTCGTCCGTTGGCGCGTCGATCGTGGGGTGCCGCTGTTCGGCATCCAGTTCATCACGGGCTTCCGCGCGCGCGAGACGTGGGCCCTCGGCCGCTACCTCGAGCAGTTGCGCCGCGAAGGCTGAGCTTACTCGCGGAACACGCGGTGGAGCGCCCGCACGAGGTCGTCCACGTCGCGATCCTCGCAGAAGAGGGTCGCGCGCAGGGGCGATGTCGCCATGGCTTTGATCTGCACGCCGATCCCCGCCGCGACCGAGCGCGTCGCCGCGAGCTTGGCTGCGTTGCGCCCGACGAACTCGCCGACCACCGAGACCGCGCCGCAGGGCTCTTCGATCTGGACCTGATCGAGCAGCGTCTCGCGTAGCTTCGGCCAATCGGGGACGTCGTCGAGGCTGAACCAGAGATCGGCGATCTCGTGATCCGCATCGAGGTGGAGCACCGGCAGGGCGGCCTCCGCCGCGGCCGCCAGCATCCGGTCCATCGAGCGCGCCCCCGCGGCGCGCAGGCGCACGAGGTTGCGTTGCCCGCTCACGCCGGTGACGGCGGGATCGCGGGTGATGTGCTCCGGGCGATCGATCCGCGTGCCTTCGCCGTCGCCGAGGGTGGCGCGGGCATAGAGCGCGACTTGGCTGCGTCGGGCGAACTCGACGGATTCGGCGTGCAGGACCTTGGCGCCGTGCGAGGCGAGCTCGAGCATCGCGTCGTACGAGATCGCATCGACGAGCTCCGCCGCCGCGACGACCCGCGGATCGGCCGAGTAGATGCCGTCGACGTCCGAGCAGATCTCGCAGTACTCCGCGCCCAAGGCCCCCGCCAGCGCCACGGCGGTGGTGTCCGAGCCGCCGCGCCCGAGCGTGGTGATCTCGCGCTTGTACGAGATGCCCTGGAACCCCGCGACGATGACGATGCGCCCGCGCTCGAGCTCGTCCTGCACCCGGAACGGCCGCACTTCGATGATGCGCGCGCCCGAGTGGCGATCGTTGGTGATGATGCCCGCTTGCCCACCGCTCAGCGAGATCGCTGGATGTCCGCCTTCTTCGAGCACCATCGCGAGCAGAGCCGCCGAGATCCGCTCGCCGCACGACAGCAACATGTCGAGCTCACGGCGTGGCGGGGCCTCGGAGACCTCCTTGGCGCGGGCGATGAGTTGGTCGGTCGTCTTGCCCATCGCGCTCACGACCACGACGACGTGGAATCCGGCTTCTTTTGCCCGGATCACGCGCGCGGCCACGGTTCGGATCTTCTCGACGTCGGCGACCGACGAACCACCATATTTGTGCACCACGATGCGCATGCCCTGGGGTTAGCACACGGTCCGCGCCACGTGGCCGCGCCCGCATGCATCCGCGGGGCCCCGCGTCGAACGTTCGTTCCCTCCACGCCGGACCGCCGTGACGAGGCCCCGCGCCACCGAGCTCGGAGGCGCGCGCAAGACCGGTAGCGACGCGCTACGCCGGCGACTTGCGGAGCGGACTACCGCTCCGGGCCATCCTCTCGCACTATGGCCCGCGCATGCCGTCGCCCGCTCTCCGTTCGGGAACGTCGATTCGCCGGCGCGGGGGCGTGCTCCGGACGAGCGTCGTCGCGGCCGCGGTGGCGCTCGGCGGGAGTACGCCGAGTCGAGCCGCGCCCATCGTGCGTGACTTCGAGGGACCGCGCGCGGTGGCGGAGACCGACCCCGAACCTTCTGAACCCTCCTCCGACGTGACGCCCACACCTCCGCCGCCGCGACTCGATCGCTGGGAGGAGACGCTCGAGGTCGCCGTGGGCCTGTCGCCCGAGGCCGCGGGCACGGCCGAAGAGCGCGACTGGGTCGAGCGCCTCTACGCCTCGACGCAACGCTCGGAGGATCCGAAGACCACGGTTCGTCGGCTGCGGCCCGGGATCGGCAGCCCGCGCGAGGTCTGCCGCAAAGGCGGGCACGACCTCGTGATCCTCGTCGGGTACGTGCCGGAGCTCGAGCCCGCCGTCGTGCTCGCGCACGATTGTCGCTTGGACGCCGCGCTCGGCATGCGCTCGATCGACGTCGTCGATCGAGCGGGGCTCGTCGGTGCGCTATGGGCCGAGCACGACGGACTCGTGCGTCAGGGGATGAAGGAGCGTCGCCGCCGGGTCCTCGGTCCCCGCGCACGCATCGGGATCATCGCGGCGGTGGGGGCCGTGGTGTTGGGAGGCGCGATCGCAGCACTCATCGCCACCCGGTTCCGCGACGAAAAAGTGTCGCTCACCGTGGGCCCATGAGCGCCCGCGACGGCGCTCGCCCCGGGGAGTTGCGCGCCTCGCCGACCGTGCACAGAGTAAGATCCATGCTCCTGCCCGCGTCGCGCCGACCCCCCAAGCGAGCCGTCGGCCGAGCAAGGGGCGCCTGGTACTCTCGCCTCGCGGAGAGCCTCCGGCGGGGGTGGATCGCCCTCGCGTGGGCCCTCTGGCTGGCCTCGTCCAACGTACACGCGGCCGCCGGGGATCCGAGGGACTGGACGGTCGATCTGGCGACGCAGCAGCGGCAGCTCGGGCGGGTCGAACTCCGCTACGAACCGCATCTCGAGGGCGGCGCCGACATGCTGGCGAAGAACATCCCGCAGTGGTGGTCGCAGATCGAGCAGGACCTCGCGCTCGACCTGCCCGACGATCTCCGCATCATTTATGTCGACCACGCGGGGCGGGTCGCGGATGCGTCCGGGATGCCGCGCTGGGTCGCGGGCGTCGCCCGTCCGGCCACGGGCGAGATCATGATCGCACGGCACGGCCCGGATGGCGCGCCCACCGATCTGCGCGCGCTCGTGCGCCACGAGATGGCGCACGTCGCCCTGTACCGTGCCTCGGGCGGAGCCGCGGTCCCGCGGTGGTTCAACGAAGGCATCGCCGAGAGCTTCGAGAACAACGTCGACCTCGCCCGCTTCGAGATGCTCGGCAACCGCGCGTTCGGCCGCGGCGTTCCTTCGTTGGACGGGTTGGAAGCGCAGTTCCGCGGCGCCGACGGCCTCGATGCGGCGGGGGCCTACGCGGCGGCGCGTGACCTCGTCAACTTCATGCGCTTCTACGACAGCGAGGGCGTGGCGCTGCGCCAGGTCCTCACCGAGATGCGTCTGGGCCATCGCTTCGAGGTCGCGGTGATCCGAGCCTACGGGCGGTCGATGGACGAGCTCGCCGCGGAGTGGCGGGAAGGGTTGCCGGCGCGATTCATCTGGATTCCCCTGCTGGCGGGGGGCGGAATGCCCATGGTCGTCATCGGCCCGTTGCTCTTGGCCGCGTGGATCCGGCGTCGTCGCCTGCGACGCATCGCGTGGGCTCGCATGGAGCGCGAAGACGCGGAGCTGCGCGAAGCCTGGGTAGCAGGGTAGAACGCGTCGGAGCCTCCCATGCAACGCATCGAATCCGGCCGTCTTCGCGGGCGACGCCTGCATCCGCTGCCCAAGGGCGTCGATGGCCTGCGTCCGACGGCGGCGCGTGTTCGCGGCGCGATCTTCGATCGTCTCGCGCCTGCGCTCGCGGGGGCGCGCGTCCTCGATTTGTTCGCCGGATCCGGGGCGCTCTCGTTCGAAGCGATCAGCCGCGGGGCGTCCCACGCCACGTTGATCGAGCTCGACGGGCGGGTCGTTCGGCATCTGCGGGCGGAGGCCGTGGCGCTCGGGGTCACGGAGCAGGTGAACGTCGTGCAAGGCGACGCCGCGGCGGTCTTGCGTCGCCGAGCGAGCGCGTCTCCGTACGATCTCGTCCTCATCGATCCTCCGTTCGCGCGGCCCGACATCATCGATGTGCTGGTCTCTGCGCTCGCTCCCCACTGGCTCGCACCCGATGCGATCGTCGTGTGTGAACGAGAGCGCGTTCGCGGCCAAAGCGTGCTCGTGCATTGGCCGGCGTGCTTCGAGCTCGAGGTCACGCGGATCTACGGGCAAGCGGAGGTCGAGTTTCGGCGGTACGCGCCGCGGGTCGATGGCTTCGAGCGCGGTGACGACGCGACGCCGTGATCGCGGTTCGCCTCGGGTCGCTTGGGCGCCGGCGCGTCCATTCTTTTCACCGCAAGATCCGCGCGACGCGAGTCGATGACCTGACGCATGAGCGCCGCAGTGCGGGTGTTGCTGTGTGCGGACGACGACTGGTCGGATCCGACGATGGACCGCCTGAGCGCGTCGGGGATCGAACTCGGCGGGCGCGCGTCGAGTGGCGGCGACGCGCTCGCACAACATCGCCGTGGGCAGAACGACGCGCTCATCATCGTGGGCGACCTCGATGGGTGCCACGGTTCGCGCATCGCCAAGGTGTTGAATCGCACGCGAGCGGTGCCCACGGTCATCGTGTGTAGCGAAGCGCACCACGCCGAAGCGCTGCGTGCGGCGAACGAGCAGGGGGGACCGAACATCCACGTCTTGCCGCTGCCCGCGTTTCGGCCGGAGGCGGTCGCCGAGCGGCTGCGCCCCGGCACGACCGCGCTGGCGACCGAACCGGAGGAGAAACCCTGGATTCCGTCGCCCAGCAACCTCGCGGTGGCGATGGTCGGTCGCGAGCACTTCGACGCCGTCGTGCTGATCGGTTCCGCGGGAACACCCAATCTGCTGCCGCGGCTGCTCAAGCGGACGCGCCATCGTGAAGCGCCGCTCGTCGTGGCCGTACACCACAATCCGCGCTGGTCCGAAGCATTTTCGGCATGGGTCGCACAGCTGACGGGCCAACCCGTGTTGCCGTGGTCGTCCGGGTCGATGGCGCCGCGAGCCACGTACGTCGTGCGTTCCGAAGGGGACGGCGAAACGCTTCGGCCCAATCTGGGTGAAGTCGTGAAGAGCTTGGTCGGCGGGGGCCGACGTGTCCTCGCGTTGCTCGCGTCCGGCATGGGCACGTGCGATGTCGAATCCTTGACGCGCCTGCGGGATGCCGGAGGAGCGACCGTCGTGCTTCGCCCCGTGTCGTGTCCGCAGCCTGCGATGGTTCAGTCCGCGATCGCAGCAGATCTCGTCGACGCGCGCGGCAGCATCGAGGAGCTCGGGTGGCTCGTCGCGCACGCACGACTCATGCGGCGCGTCACTCCCGTCGCCGGCTGACAACAATCACCTGGTCGTGCCCGGGCTTGGCGTGTATCTTGACTCGGTGCGCATCCGTTGTCCGAGCTGCGGCAAGCAAGACGAGGTCGCGAGTGACTTTCGTTGGCGCCCGTTCTGCTCTCGCCGCTGCAAGATGGTCGATCTCGGCAATTGGCTCGACGAGGTGTACAAGATCTCCCGTCCCCTCGGCGCGAGCGATTTCGAAGAAGATCCGGGGTTGTTCCAGCGTCTGGTCGAAGATCGCGAAGTCGTCTGACGCAGGCGCTCGAGCCCCGAACCGAACACGCTAGCTCCAGCTGCCGCCGTGCGTTTCCGGGGCGGCCGTTCCTCGTCCCCGCCGCACCGCACACGACCGTGGACGTGCGGCGCGGTCGCGCCGAGTTTCAACGCCGGCGGTTCTTCTTGCGCGCCTGTTTCTGCTGCTTGCGCAGGTTCTTTCCGCCGCTCTTGGATGCGCCGCCCGGGGCGAGCCCAGCGAGGCTCGACAGGTCGGGCATGCCACCCGCGCCGGGCATGCCCATCCCGGGAAACGGAGGCATGCCGCCGGGGAGGCCCCCGCCCATGAGCGACTGCATCAGCTCGGGGTTCTGCGCCATCTTGCGCATCGCCCCCATCTGCTTGAGCTGCTTGAGCCCGGGCAGACGCGAGAGCAGGCCCGAGCCTCCGCCCATCATGTCGCCGAGCATGCCGAACATGTCGCGCATCGCGATGAAGCGACTGACGAGGCCGCGCACCTCTTCGTCGGGGCGACCGCTGCCGCGGGCGACACGAGCGACGCGGCTCTCGATGAACGCTTCGGGCCCCAGATCCGCCATCTTGGTCGGATCCTTGGCGCGCAGCGGCTTCTTGCGGCGTTGCAGCTTCGCGGCGGCCGACGAGCGTCCATCTGCACCGTCGACGAGGAACAGGCTCGGATCCTGCCGCTCGCGCCGGGTCATGGAGTGGATCATCGCCTCGATCTTCACGAGCTCGCGATCGTCCATCGCTTGATCGAGCGTCTCTTGCGGGATGTCGGCGCCGAGCATCGCCCCGAGCGGCATCTTCCCCATCAGATCCTTGAGGCTGCCCATCTTCTGGATCGCCTTGATCTGATTGAGGAAGTCGTCCATGCCGAACGAACCGCCGAGCATCTTCTCGGCGTCTTGGGCCGCCTGCTCTTCGTCGACGACCTCCTGGAAGTCCTGCATGAGGCCGACGAGGTCGCCCATGCCGAGGATGCGTCCCGCGAGACCTTCGGGGCGGAACTCCTCGAGCTTCTCGAGCGTCTCGCCGATGCCGAGGAACTTGATCGGCTTGCCGGTGACCGCCTTGATCGACAACGCCGCGCCGCCGCGCGCGTCACCGTCGAGCTTCGTGAGGATGACGCCCGTCAGATCGAGGCGCTCGTCGAACGTCTTGGCCGTGTTGACGGCGTCCTGACCGATCATCGCGTCGATCACCAGGAACACGTTCGCCGGTTGGACGCGGCCCTGGATTCGATCGAGCTCGACCATCAGGGCTTCGTCGATCGCGAGGCGACCGGCGGTGTCGTAGATGACGACGTCGTAGCCGCCGACGCCCGCCTCGTGGTTGCCCTCGGCGGCGATCTCGACCGGATCCGCGCCCTCTTTGGCGAAGACCGGAACGCCGAGCTGCTCGCCGATCACCTGCAGCTGTCGCACCGCGGCCGGGCGGTAGATGTCGCACGCGACCAGCAGGACCTTCTTGCCTTCCCGCTGGAGCTTGCGCGCGAGCTTGCCCGTGGAGGTCGTCTTACCGGAGCCCTGGAGCCCCACCATCATGATGCCGGTGGGTCCGCGCTTGGCCTCGACGAGCGAGGTGTCGACGGGGCCCATCAGCGCGGCGAGTTGCTCGTGGCAGATGCGGACGAAGTGATCCTCCGGGCGCACCCGCATCGTGCGTTCTCCGGATTTCGCGACCAGCTTGACCTGCTCGCCGAGCGCCTCCTCCTTGACCGAGGCGAGGAACTGCTTGACGACGCGGAACTCGACGTCGGCCTCCAAGAGGCTCATGCGGACGTCTTTGAGCGCTTCGTCGATGACGTCTTCGGTGAGCTCGGCGCGCCCGGTCAGGCGTTGGCGAGCCGAACGGAAGCCCTTGGAGATCGTCTCGAACATCGGACCCGGTACATAGCACAAGTGCGGTCAACGCGGCTTGGAGCGTGATTCGCGAAAGTGCTGGTGCCCCGCGCTCACCCACCAATCGGTCCAGGCCCGGGCGGCGACGTCGCGTGACTGGCGGTCCCCCAGTGGCGAGAACGGGATGCGGTGACCCGTGACCCGGACGAGCTCGTCGTGCGCCCACCGGCGCACGGGGAGATCGCGGTGCCGGAGGCTGTCGATGATCCACTCGATGCGGTGGCGGTCGCGGTGCTCGGCGTACCAGTTCTTCCAGCGATGCGGCTTGAGGCCGTGCTGTTGACCGGTGATCGAGCAGAGCGATTCGAGGGCCGCCTCTTGGATGAAACGATCGCGCGACGACAGCAGCTCGACGAGCGTCTCGATCGCCGCGACGTCGCGCAGGGTACCGACGGCTCGCGCGGCGTAGAGCTGATGGTTGCGATCGCTCGAGCCGAGTTCGTCCCGGACGAGCGCGAGCGCGTCGCCGAACCGCGGGTAGCGGGCGTAGGTCTCGAGCACGCGCATCGCGATCACCCGCACGTCGGCGCTCCCGTCGAACGCCAGGCGCGACAGCGGGAGCATGCAGGCGGGGTCGCGGAGCTCCTGGAACAGGAACGCCGCGTAGAACCGCACCTCCGGATCGGGGTGGGTGAAGCGCTCGAGCACGTGCGGCACGAACTCGTGGCCGATCGCGATCGCGACGCGGACGAGGGGGCCGTGCGCGGACGGGGGCGGCAGGGCACGGAGGTCGCGACGCAGGACGTCGAGCGGACCGGGGAACACCGCGGCGAGGCGCGCGAGCCCGGGGTCGCCGAAGTCGAGCAGGGCATGATGGTCGTGCTCGCCTCGCGCGATGCTGTCCAACACCGCGTCGATGCGGCGCTGTTCGACCTCGCTCGCGGCGTGCGGCAGGCTCGGTCCCGTCCAATCCTCGTCGTCGAGCAGGATGCGGCCGCGCACGCTCGGCTGATCGATGGGCGACGACAGCGGGATGATGCCCGAGCTCTCCTGCTCTTCGAGCGGCGGTGGGTTCGACGACGGCGGGCGGTGAGGGGCCGCGAAGGCCGAGGCCGGCGCGGGGCGAACGGGTTCGGGGGCGACCTCCGGGGGCGCCTCCACGGGCGACGACGCAACGGGCGTCGTGCCGAACGCGGGCGGCGGAGCGACCTCCGACGGGCGCGCCCGGTCGCCCGGGAGCAGCAGACGTTCGAACACGGCCCCGACGTCGCGGCACAGGTCGAGCAAGATCGCGGCTTCACCCGGGACGAACTCGCGGCCTCCGTGGTCGGCGTAGAGCACCATCAAGGCTTGGTGCGCGACGACGATGCTGCACATCAGGCAGGGGTACGCGTCGTCGTAGCCGAGCAGGGCCTGCAACGCCGGATCGGCCGTGTCGCCCGCCCAGCGCAGCGCGTGCAGGACGGTCGACGCCGGCGTGTGTTCGATGTCCCAGCACGCGCCGACGGGAACGTCGAGCGTGCTCGTGCGACACGCGAGCGCCCGCAACGTGGTGCCGTCGCGGCGGAACAGGACGAGCCGCGTCGTGATGACCGACGCCGCGCGGAGGAACGCGGCCAAGGCTTCATCGGAGGTCTGCGCACCGAGGAGAGCGCGTCGCGGTTCGGCGAGGGCCCGTTGCGCGCGAGCTTCCTCGAACGGCGCGGTCTGGCGTTCCGGGATCGCGATCGGGGTGCCACGCGCGGAGAACCGCACCGGCGGTGGGCTGCCGTGGCGGGGCAAAGGCCCGCGCGGCACCCCTTCGGGCAACGCGTCATCGCCCTCGCGCGACCCCGAACCCTCGACGAGGGTGAGCCGCGGAAGCGTGCGTGGCACCTCGATCGCAGGCGAGGGCGCGCCCGCGGCCGGAGCCATGCGAGCCGCGCTGCCATGGGCTCGCACCGCCGCGACGTAGGCCGCACTCAGCACCGCGAACCGCTGCGGCACCACCGACGCGTCGCGTTCGGCCGCGATCTTCTCGAGGCAACACTCCGGCGCCACGACGACGCGCACGCCGGGCGCGGTGCGGTAGAGGGCGCCCAAGCGGTCGTCGGGGAGATCGGGATGCACGGCAACCCAGAGCTCACCCGCCGCCTCGACGAGCGGTACGGCCCAGCCGAGCTGCAGGAGATCCTGCGGCACGCGATGCCACGGGCGTTCCCCGGCATGGACGAGGTGTTCGACGGACGCCGTCGGCAACCCGGTCGCCGCCATCAGCAACCCGCCGAGTTCGGTCGGTTCGACGAGCTCGAGCTCGAGCAACGCGGTGTCGAGACTCCCGCCGTAGATCTGCTGGCGTCGCAGCGCGGCGGCCAGGCGCTCCGAGGGAAACGCTCCGGGACCTTCGAGGTATCGTTGAAGATGGCTCACGCGTCCTTCACCACGTAGGTTCGCGCCAAGTGGTCGTGCCAGGCTCGTCGCTCGAGATCGAAGAGGGCCCACCACCACCCGAGGAGTCCGAGGGCGGCGCCGAAGAAGTGCGACACGACCCGGACGCCGGCCCACGCGGGGTGGGGCGGTCGCCCGTGACGATCGATCACGCGAATCCGGAGCCACCGGGCGCCCGGCGTGCGTCCGGTCGTGCTCCAGAACAGTCCGAAATAGACGGCCGACATCAGCAGGAAGGGGGCCGTGCGGGCCAGCACGGCTCCTGGGTCGGCTTCGAGGAAGCGGAGCAACGCGGCGAAGCCCCGGTCGTCGCCGAACAGCGATGGCGGCCCGACGATCGCGAGCAACGCGAGGTTGAGCAAGCCCGCCGTTCCGAGCAAGACGCCGAAGTCGGCCAGACCCGCGGCGGCGCGTCGCCACGAGGCGACCACGCGAACGGGGATCAACGCGTGTTCGCACGCCGGGCAACGCGTTTGCTCGCTCGCACTCTGCGATGCATCGAGCGGAGCATCACAGACCGGACAGAAGGTCCGCGTTTTCGACCACGCGCGCAGCAGCGCCATCCCACCGAGTCTACCACGAAGGGTGGACCTAGCGCGCATGCCGCGGTGCCTGAATGAGGCCTCCCTCGCGATTCCAGAGCCGTGCGAGTCCCGCGGTCACCGCGACTTCCGTCCGAAGGATCCATGGTCCAAGGGACAGCGGACGAACGCCGGAGGTGTGGAAGCGTCGGGATTCTTCGCTCGTCCATCCACCTTCGGGTCCGATGAGTAGCCGGGCCCCCCGGCTCGCATCCTTCGATTCCGTCGCTTGGGCTGCGGGGTCCAGACGTTCGTGTTCTGCGGCGAACCACGTCGGTCGGTCGGTCGCCTCCGCGAGCCAGTCCGCCAGGGTGACCGGCCCGAGGATGCGCGGCGGCGTGGGTCGGCCGCATTGCCGCTGCGCCGCACGCAGCACGCGTTCGAGCCGCGCCGCCGACGGAGCCGCATTGAAGCTCCGCGCCGTCTGCAGCCACGTGAGCGCCACGGCACCGCCTTCGCACGCGCGCGCGACCACGTCGAGGGCCGCTTTGGGATCGATGAGCGCGACGCCCAACTCGATCGCCGGCACGTCGGGAAACGCGAGCGCAGCCTCCAGGCGAACGCGGCACGCGCCCACCGACGCGTCGAGCAAGGTGCCCGAGCAACCACCCACGTGGCCGTCGAACACCTCGACCGCGGCGCCCGGGCGTACGCGACGAACCCGAACGAGGTAATGCGATTCTTGCGGGTCGAGCTCGATGACCTCGCCCGGGACGAGCGGCGCGTTCGCGAAGACGCGGGAGGTCATCGCGACGCGGTCGGTGGCGCGAGATCCAGACCGCTCCATCCGTCGAGTTCGCGAATCGGATTGCGGAGGGTCCAGCCCGCCGCGAGGTAGGCCCGCTCCACGTTCTCGGCCTCTTCGGGGAGGATGCCGCTCAACGTGAGGTGCCCGCCGGGCTCGAGGTGGTGGACGAGCGCGCCCGCGATCGGGATCAACACCGAGGGGCGGATGTTCGCCACGATCACCTCGAAGCGCTCCTCGGTCGCGAGCACGTCGAGGCCACCGGTGCGGAGCTCGAGCCGATCGGCGAGGCCGTTCGTCTCGGCGTTCTCGGCCGCGGTTTCGGTGGCCTCCGGATCGACGTCGACCGCCACGGTGCGTTGCAGGCTCGGGAACAGGCGCAACGCCGACAACGCGAGGATCCCCGAGCCGCACCCGAGGTCGAGCAACGTGCGCGGGGCCAGGCCACCGCGGTGCAGCGTACACAGACGTTCGACGCAGAGCTGCGTGGTCGGGTGCAGCCCCGTCCCGAACGCGCGCCCCGGATCGAGCAGCAGCTCGAGCTCCGGGTCGGCTTCGCGGCGTGCGATCCAGCTCGGGCGCACGAGGAACAGACCGTCACCGAACAGGAGCGGGCGATAGAACTGCTTCCAGAGGTCTTGCCACTGGGTGTCGCTGCGCACCTCGGAGACGAAGCTCGCCTCGAGACCGTGGCGTGCGACGAGCTCGCGCGCATCGGCTTCGACGCGGGCGAGCGCGGCGGGACGCGTGTAGATGCGCAGCGCCGGGCGTTCGACCGCGTCGTACTTCGGCAGCAGGGTCTGCACGCCGTCGATGTCGGGATCCATCGCGAGGAGGGCCCCGACTTCTTCGAGGCGATCCGCGGCATCTGCGAGCGCTTCACGCCCGATCGGTCCACCCGGCATCGCGACCGTCAGGGTCGCCCACTGCTCGTCGTGTTGCGTCATGACGGCCTACCGCGTGATGCGAAGCTGCGCGCGCAGCCACTCGGCTTCGCTCGCCAACGCCTGCAGCTTCGCGTCGGTCTGCGGACCGTCGTACTTCGCGATCGCCTGCTCGACCTCGCCGAGGCGCTGCTCGACCGCCGGCACGTCGACCTCGTTCGCTTCCGCGGTGCGCTCGACGAGGAGGACGATGCGGCCTCCCCCTTTGATCTCGAGAAAGCCCGCCCCGACGGCGATGCGCGTGCTCTGGTTGCCTTCGCGAAAGCGCACCACGCCGGGAACGATGGCCGTCACCAGGGCTTCGTGGTGGGGCAGGAGGCCGAGTTCACCCTGGATCCCGGGGACCTCGACCCCCGCGACTTCGATGCCACTGCGGCGTGCCCCGAGCGGAGTGAGGATGTCCAGTTTGATCGTTTCGGCCATGGCGCGCCCCTTCCTTCAATTCGCAGTGCTCAGCCCTTGGTCAGGGTCTTGGCCTTCTCGATGGCTTCCGAGATGCCACCGACGAAGCGGAAGGCTTCCTCGGGCAGATCGTCGTGCTTGCCTTCGATGATCTCGCGGAAGCTCGTGATCGTGTCCTGGAGCTCGACGAAGCGGCCCGTCATGCCGGTGAACTGCTCGGCGACGAAGAAG
>Ga0079224_100006552_pt1 | contig 15460 bp, 14 predicted proteins | sample Stecom2015_FD_80414 | JGI IMG/M metagenome (GOLD analysis project Ga0079224, IMG submission 80414) | Agricultural soil microbial communities from Utah to study Nitrogen management - Steer compost 2015 | ecosystem: Environmental > Terrestrial > Soil > Agricultural land | place: USA: Utah...
CCTGGTGGCCGTTCTTTCCACGCTCGACCTGATCATCCCGGACATCGATCGATGACGGACTACCCGGCCCTGCATCCCGTGGGCGATTGGATCAGGGACGCCCTGCCTCCGCCCTATGCCGCCGTCGCCAACGGGGCGCTGGCCGTCGCGTCCATGGTCGCCCTGGTCACGGTAACGGCCATTTTCCTGATATGGCTGGAGCGGAAGGTCTGCGCCCGTTTCCAGGCGCGCCTGGGACCCACCCGCGTCGGCCCCTTCGGCCTGCTCCAGCCCATCGCCGACGCCATCAAGCTGCTTATGAAGGAGAACATCCGGCCGCGCAAGGTGGACAAGCTGGCTTATCACCTGGCGCCGCTCCTTCCCATCACCGGATCCTTCCTGGTGCTGGCCGTGATTCCCTTTTCCCACAATCTCCAGGTGGCCGACCTATCCGCCGGGGTCGTTTACGTGGTGGCGGTTTCCGGCCTCGGTATATTGGGCGTCCTCATCGGCGGATGGGGGTCCAACAACAAATACTCCCTGCTGGGCGCCATGCGTTCCGGCGCGCAATTGTTCTCCTACGAACTGTCCCTGGTCTTATGCATGCTGCTCGTGGTCATGGCCGCCGGCACCGCCTCCCTGCGGGAAATCGTGCTTTCCCAGCAGGGCACCGTGCTGGACTGGTGGATATTCAAGATGCCCCTGGCCGGCCTAGTGGCTTTCGCCGTTTTCATGATCTCGTCCACGGCCGAGCTCAATCGCGGCCCCCTCGATCTTTCCGAGGCCGAATCCGAGCTAACCGGCGGCTTCCATACCGAATACACCGGCATCACCTTTTCCATGTTCTTCCTGGCCGAGTTCGTGAACATGTTCGCCTCGGCGGCCCTGGGCGCCACCTTTTTCCTGGGCGGTTTTCTGGCGCCGCAATTCGGAATCGGGCCGGTGGACGGAGTTCTGGCCGCGATACCCGGCGTGGTCTGGTTCTTCGCCAAGGCCTATCTGATCATTTTCCTGTACATGTGGTTCCGCTGGACCTTTCCGCGCCTGCGCATCGATCACCTGCTGTCGCTGGAATGGAAGTTCCTGCTGCCGGTTTCCCTGGCGAACCTGTTGCTCGGAGCCACCCTGGTCACCTTCGGACTTCTCATACCATGACGGGGGGAGCGAAATGAATGAAGAGATTCCGGCCGCATCCGGTGTCCCGGTAAAGGCCGGGAACAATCGCCCCAGCCTGCGGCGTTTCCTGGGAGATGCGGCCTCGCTGTTCAAGGGCATGGGAACGACATTCCGATACGTATCCCGCCCCAGGCGGGTGGTCACGCGCGAATATCCGGAGAACCGCGGCGATCTGAAGTTCCCGGAGCGTTTCCGGGGCCAGGTGGTGATGCCCCATGACGGAAACGACGACCATAATTGCACCGCCTGCACCCTTTGCGAAAAGGCCTGTCCGAACGGAAGCATTTCCATTCTCACCACCAAGAACCTCGCGTCCAAGCGCGTGCTGGGGGCGTTCGTGTACCGGCTTTCCTCCTGCACCCTTTGCAATCTGTGCATCGAGGCCTGCCCATTCGACGCCATCCGCATGGGCCACGGTTTCGAAATGGCCGCCTACTCGCGCGACGACCTGGATTTGATCCTGAACCGGACCGAGGGGCGCTGATCGTGCGGGACGCCTTTTTCTACGCGCTTTGCGCCGCCCTGCTCGGGCTGGCCGGGGTCACGGTGCTGGCCCGCAACCTGTTCCGCGCGGCCTTGGCCCTATTGGGAGTGCTCTTGTGCACGGCCGTCCTGTTCATGTTATTGCGGGCGGAAATGGTGGCCCTGGTGCAGGTGATGGTGTACATCGGCGGCATCATGATCTTCGTCCTGTATGCGGTATTGCTTACCTCGGAGCTGGGCGGGCGCATGCCCGGACCCTCGCCCGTCAAAATCGCGGCTTCGGTTTTCTGCGCCGCCCTCGCCTTCGGCGTGGTCGGGGCGCTGGCCAGCCGGGCGGGACGCGCGGATAGCGGAGCTTCGGCGGACGGCGCCGCGCCGGGACCGGACAATATCGCCTCCCTGAAAGCCCTGGGCCTGCGCCTGCTCGATCCGGGTCCGGACGGATTCCTGATCCCCTTCGAGCTGATTTCCCTGGTGCTGCTGGCGGCCATGGTGGGGGCCATCGCGATCGCGCGGGACGACAAGGGCCGGGCGCCATGAACCTGACATCCTGTCTTGTCCTTTCCGCTTCGCTGTTCGCCATCGGCACCTACGGGCTGTTGACGCGCCGAAACCTGATCGCCGCCCTCATGTCGCTGGAGCTGATGGTGAACGCGGCGTTGATCAACTTCGTGGCCTTCGCCCGCTTCGGCGGGCCGCGGGGGGCTTTGCCCGATCCCGAAGCCGGCAGCCTTTTCGCTTTGTTCGCGGTGGGCGTGACCGCGGCCGAAACGGCCCTGGCCCTCGCCATCGTCATCGCCGTGCACCGCCAACGCGGGCATCTGGACATACGCGCCTTGGACCGGATGCATGGGTAGCGCGGACGCGGGCATGGATTCCCTCAAGCTGGCCGCCTACGGCATCCTGCTGCTGCCCCTGCTTTCCTTCCTGATCAACGGCTTATGGCTGGGGAAGAAAAGCCGGACGGCTTCCGCGTGGCTGGCCACCTTGGCCATGGGTGCGACCCTGATCCTGGCCGTGGCCGTCGCCTTGGGTTATCGGGCCGAAGTGCTCGGGCATCCGGAGGCGTTCGCTTTCCGTTCGGCCGTAGTCTGGGAGCATACCTGGATGGCTTTTCCTACCGGGTCGGGCGCGTTCCTGGCCGCCGAAGCAGGCTTCCACCTGGATCCCATTTCGGTGATGATGGTGCTGGTCATCGCTTTCATTTCCTTCCTGGTCCATGTCTATTCCATGGGTTACCTGCGCGACGCCGCCGCTTCCGGAAGGTTCTTCGCCCTGCTCTCCTTTTTCAGCTTCGCCATGCTCGGCCTGGTGGTTTCCGGGAACCTGATACAGACTTTCTTCTTCTGGGAATTGGTGGGCGCGGCTTCCTATCTGCTCATCGGTTTCTGGTACGCCAAGCCTGCGGCCGTGGCCGCCGCGAAGAAGGCTTTCATCCTTACCCGCCTGGCCGATGCGTTTTTCCTGATGGGCCTGCTCCTGGTGGGCTACCAGGCCGGTGGCTTCGATTTCGCCCACCTGAACCATCCGGCTACGGCCGCGGCCCTCGATCGTACGGTGGGAGCGGGCTTTCTCGCCTTCAATCTCCTTACCGCCGGGACCTTGCTCATCTTCATGGGCGCCTGGGGCAAGTCGGCCCTGTTCCCGTTCCATGTGTGGCTTCCCGATGCCATGGAAGGCCCCACTCCGGTTTCCTCGCTCATCCATTCCGCCACCATGGTGGTGGCGGGAGTCTTTCTCACCGCGCGCCTCTACCCGCTGTTCTCGGCGGCCGATATTACCCTCCTGGTGGTGGAATCGGCCGGCGCCTTCACGGCCCTTTTCGCCGCCGTCATCGCCTGCACGCAAACGGACCTCAAACGCATCCTGGCCTTCTCGACCCTTTCGCAATTGGGCCTGATGATGATGGCCCTGGGCGCGGGCGCGCCGGAGGGCGGGGAGGGGTTCTCGTCCGCTACTGGCGCGGCATCGGCGGCCTATTCGGGTTCGATGTTCCACATCTTCACGCATGCCTTTTTCAAATGCCTGCTGTTCCTCTCCGCCGGCGCCGTCATCCATGCCATTCATTCCAACGACATCCGCAAGGCCGGAGGCCTCCGGAAAATCCTGCCGTTCACCTATGCCGCCACCCTGGTCGCCGCGCTCGCCCTTGCGGGGTTCTGGCCCTTGTCGGGTTTCTTTTCCAAGGAAGAGATCCTCCATGCCGCCCTGTCCAACGGCCATTACGGAGCGTTATTCGCCGGGCTCGCCACGGGCGGACTCACGGCCTTTTACATGTCCCGGTATTTTCTCCTGGTATTCCATGGGGAATACCGGGGCGGAGAAGCGCCCGGCGCAAGGCGCGAGGGATTGTTGATGACGGTCCCGATCCTGATTCTGGCCCTGCCCAGCGCCTTCGCCGGCTGGATGGGACGCGGGTTTTTCACGGAATACGTGCTGCCCTGGCCCGCGCTGGCGGGACAAGGGGCCATGGCCGCCGCAGGGGATACCCTCGCGGGCGCCGGATCGTGGCTCCCGGTAGCAGCCGGTCTGCTGGCCGTGGCGGGAGCCGGTTTCGGCTGGTACCGGTATGGTCTTGGGAAAAAGACGGCGGGATTCCCCGGCCGGGAGGCGCCGGCCTGGTACCGGGTGATAGCGGACAAGTTTTACGTAGACGAGGTTTGGCTGTTCCTGGCCAAGCGGGTGGGCGGTTCCTGGATAGCCGCTCCCGCGGCCTGGATCGAGGTCCGGATCGTGAACGGCGCCTTCGACCTGGCATCGGGTTTTCTGCGCCGCCTGGCCTTCGTGCAAAGCCTTTTCCATAGCGGCCAGGTGCAATGGTATATGGCCGTGGCCCTTCTGGGCCTGCTGCTGATTTCCGGCCTGGGAGGATATTGGATCCCATGACCACGGCCTGGATGCTATCCTTCACCTGGATCCTGCCGCTCCTTTCCGCAGCGGCCCTTATGGCCTTTCCCCGGGAAGGAAACGCCGCGGCGCGCCGCTTCGCCCTCGCGGTCAATGGCGCCAACCTGGCGTTGGTCGCCTGGCTATCCGTCCTGTTCGTACTGGATCCGCCGCGAACGGCGGCAGGCTCCGCCGAAACCGTCCTGGCCTTCGTCTCCGATTATGCCTGGTTCCCGGCCCTGAACATCCGGTATCATGCGGGCGTGGACGCCATTTCCATGTCCCTGATGTTCCTGGCGGCCGTGGTGGTGTTCTGCGGAACCCTGGCCAGTTGGAACATCGGGTCGAGGGCCCGGGAATTCTTCATTCTGCTGCAAGTGTTGGCGGCGGGGGTGTTCGGCAGCTTCATCTCCTTCGATCTTTTCACCTTCTTCGTCTTCAACGAATTGACCTTGATCCCCACCTACCTGCTGGTGGGCATGTTCGGCAGCGGACGGAAGTCCTATGCGGCCATGAAGCTGAACCTGATGCTGATGGGCGGCTCTGCCCTGATCCTGCTGGGCATATTGGGTCTGTATTTCGAATCCGGCATCCGCAGTTTCGACATTCTGGAACTGTCCCGGATCCGTTTCGACGACGGTTTCCAGCTCTGGGCCTTCCCGGTTCTGTTCCTGGGATTCGCCGTGCTCGGCAACATGTTCCCGTTCCATATCTGGTCGCCCGACGGACACGCTTCCGCTCCCACGGCGGTATCCATGTTCCTGGCCGGGGTGCATATGAAACTCGGCGGTTACGGGTGCCTGCGGGTGGCCATGTATCTGCTGCCCGAGGGGGCCCTGGCCTGGATGGACGTTTTTCTGGTCCTGGCCACGGCGGGCGTGGCGTGGGGCGCCATAGTGGCGGTTCGGCAGAAGGATCTGAAATACATGAACGCCTATTCTTCCGTGTCCCATTGCGGACTGGTGTTCCTGGGCCTGGCGGCGCTCAACCTCGTCGGCCTGCGGGGAGCGGTCATGCAAATGCTGGCCCACGGCTTCATTACCGCGGCCGTGTTCTGCATCATCGGAATGATCTACTCCCGCACCCATACGCGCATGATTCCGGAAATGTCCGGCCTGATGGCCCGCATGCCCTTCCTCTCCGTATCCTTTATCATCGCGGGGCTGGCGGCCCTGGGACTGCCCGGCCTGGCCGGCTTCGCCGCCGAGGTGAACGTGTTCCTGGGGGGCTTCGCCGCGGCGCGCCCGTTGACTGTAGTCTGCACCTCGCTGGCGGTGATGTCCATAGTGGCGACGGCCATCTATGTGCTGCGGGCCACGAATACGATATTGCACGGGCCGCCGAACGCCTCCGCGCAGGGCGTTACCGACGCCACCTGGCTGGAAAGGATTCCCCTGGCGCTGCTGCTGGCCTGCATCGCGGCCATGGGCCTTTTTCCCGGTCCCATCGCGCATTTGCTGGACCAGGCCCTGCTTCCCATTCTCGCCAACCTCGACCGGTAGGATGAACATGCTAGTCTCCTTCCTGCCCGATCTCGCCCTGCTGGCCCTGGTCTTCCTGGTCCTGGCCGCGGATCTTTCCGGGGAAGAGGGGAGCCGGGCATACCATGCCGCCTGGATCGGTCTGACCGGAATCAGTCTCCTTATCATCGGCATGCCTTTCGCCGGTTCCTTCGCAGGGGCCGGATCCGGGCTCTACTCCGCCGCCGAGGTTTCTTTCGCGGGCTACCGGACCTCTCCGGGCATTCTGTCCTGGAAACTGATCTTCACCCTGGCCTCTTTAGGAACCGTGCTGCTGTCCCGGCCGTATTTCCGGGACCGGGGGAACTTCCGCGGTACCCTGTCCAAGCCCGGCGCCTTTTTCGCCCTGATCGTACTGTGCGCCTTCGGCATGTTCACCCTGGTTTCCGCCCGCGACTTGCTGGTGTTCTATCTGGGATTGGAACTGGCCACCTTGCCGCTCTATGCCCTGGCGGCTTTCCAGACCCGGGACGCCGATTCCGTGGAAGCCGGTTCCAAGCTTGTCCTCATGGGGGGCTTCTCCTCGGCGCTCACCCTGTTCGGGCTGTCCCTCCTCTTCGGCGTGGCCGGCAGCTTGGGATTCGCGGCCCTTGCCGATGCCGTGCGCACCGTCCCCAACCAGCCCGTGCTATGGGGCGGAGTGTTTTTCATCCTGGGAGGCCTGGGCTTCAAGCTGGCCATGGCTCCTTTCCACATGTGGGCGCCGGACGTGTATCAAGGCGCGCCCACTCCGGTAATGGCCTTTCTTTCCGTGGCCTCCAAGGCCGCCGCGGTGGCTGCCTTGGCACTGCTGTTTTTTGGCCCCTTGGACGGCCTGCGCCCGGTGCTGGAAGGTTTTTTCGCCGCCGCCGCGGTGCTTTCCATGGCCGTAGGGAACCTGGGCGCCATGCGCCAGCGGGACCTGCGCCGCTTCGTGGCTTATTCTTCCGTGGCCCAGGTCGGGTATATGTTGCTCGCGCTGCTCGGGGAGCCGGCGGAGGCCAAAATCGCCCTGCAATACAATCTGATCGTGTACGGGGTTTCCGGCTTCGCCCTGTATTTCATAATGGGCGTGGTGGGCCGGGACGGTCCGGAAAACCTGTCGTCGCTGCGCGGTCTGAGCCGCCGCAGTCCCGGCCTGGCGGCCTTGCTCCTGTTAAGCATGTTCTCCCTCGCCGGAATCCCTCCCTTGGCGGGTTTTCTGGGGAAATTCCTGCTCTTCTCGGTAGCGGCCGCCGAGGGGCGCTATCTATTGGTCGGTTGCGCGGTCGCGATGGCGGTGGTATCGTTCTATTACTACATGCTGCTGGTCAAAGAAGCCTATATAACCGAGTCGGGAGAAACCGCCGTTGCCGCGGGCGCTCCCATCATCCTGGGGACGGGAAGGGCTCTGGCCGTATGGGGATTGGCAATGTTACTCTTGCTGCTGGGCGTGGTTCCCATGGCTGCGGATTGGCTGACCGCCCGAGCCGGATGATAACCGGGCTATTTTGGGAAATCGGAATAGGATGAGGTCGAAGGGGAAATGAGCATCGCGGATCAGGCCATGCGGATGGCGCGCTTCGGGCGGAACGGGGTATTCCTGGTCTCCGTCCTTATCCTTTTATGCCTCCGCGACGCGAAAGGCGAATTCCGGAACCACATCGAAATCGGATCCCTGGTACCGGGGTTTCTATTGGTCGTGCTTCCGGAATATCTGGAATTCAATACCGGCTATATGCAGGGTCCGGGCGGATACGGCCATGTGGCGTATTGTCTTTCATCCCATCGCGCGGCCTTCAAGTTAGGCCTGGGGGTGACTTCGGCCAGGCAATTTTCGACCCATGCCCAAATCCAATCCAACGGCCTTTTCAAAACCCCTGTGGGCAAAGTCGATCCGTACTTCGGATCGGGATTCCATTTCGCGGCTCCCTTCCGCGAAAGCCACGAAGATTCCGACACTCCGGAATTCATCGAAGGATCCAGCGCTTACTTGCCTTATTTCCTCGCGGGCTTTACCTGGAATACAGGTTCCACTTTCAAAATCTGGAAAATCACCTGCCGGTTCCCCATCGATGTGGGTTTCAAATACGATGCGGATCTGGAAATCAGGAAAGAACGCGTGGTCGCCGCCGACACCTATTATGAATGGGATCATGCCGAACGGTCTTTCCTGCGCTCCGAAATACAGGAAGGGGAAATCCGGAAGTTCGGATGGTATATCCTCACTTCCATGTCGTTCGAGTTGTGAGGCCGTGGCCTGGCGCGCCGGATCAGACCTTGCCCAAATCGGCCAGGCGCACGAAGCCGCCCTTGCCGTTCATGAGCTTCACGGATGCCCAGTCTCCCCGGGTTTCCACGATTTCGAACTTGGTGCCCTCGTGCACCTTGGTCAGCAGTTGGAAATTTTCCCCGGGCCCGCTGAACATTTCCGCCGAGGTCTTTAACACGATCCCGAATTGCAGGGTTTCCTGCTCCTTGATCTTGATGTAAAGCGATGGCGCCAGCGCCAGTAACCCGAGAGCGGACAGGACCATGGCGGCATACAGCGCGCTTCGCATGGCATCGCCGGCGTACAGAGCCAGGATGCCCGCCAGGAACGCCAGGGAAAAAAGGCCGAGCGTCAGCCACAGGCCCTCATTGATGGAAAAGGAGTGGTGGAAAAAAGCCAGGGACCGGGTCAGCGCATTGGTTTCGGGGACGGGGTTCTTGTCCACGATTTTCGCATTGAGAAAGCGCAGATTGTAGGCAATGTCCTCATCGTCGGGAGCCAGCTTGCGGGCCTTCTCATAATAGAGGATGGCCATCCCCAATTGGTTGACCCGGTAAAGGCTGTTGGCATAATTGAAATACAGGCGTGAATCGGCGGCCCCTTCGTCCAGGGCGCGGCGGTAGAGATCGACGGCCTTGTCGAAATCGGCTTTTTCGTAGGCGGCGTTGGCCTGCTGGTACGATTTGGTGGCCCTTTGCAAGGCCTGGTCCGTGGCCGCGGATGCGGAAAAAACGGTCAGCATAAAAACCAGGGAAAGCAGGGATAACAGGCGCATGGTCATAGTTCCCGATCCAATCGGCGCAGGAGTTTTTCCGAGGCGTCCAGGGCTTCCTTCCAGGCTTTGTCGTCCTTGGCGCTGCCGCCGAATTGGCCGAAGTCGCAAAGCTGGATCACCTTTTCGTATTCGGCCACTGAGCCTTCGGAAACGCCGCCCTCGCGCAATTTCGCCTTGGCGTCGTCGAGTGTGAGTCCGCGGAATTCCACGTTCAGCTTGTCGCTTGCGAATCCGGTGATGGCCTGGGAGAGGGCTTTATGGAACTCCCGGGAATTCCTCTGCTTGAGGGCCTCGTTGGCCTCCTTGAGCCTGCGCTTGAGCTGGGCGCCGGCCTGGGTTTTGCGCTTGAGGGTGGCATCCGAAGCCAGGCGCCGGCTGCGGGTCCGCGCCAGCAGAAGCATGGCGAAAGCGGCGGGAGCGGGGGAGAAGAGCAGCCAGAACCAGGGCCGCTTGTAGAGGAAATCGTTCTCATTGCGCAGGACCACGTTCCCGCTCTTGATATGGCGGATATCCGAACCGATGTCGGCGATTTCGCGCTGGGTCATGACGCGCCCGGAAGAGGATGCGATTTCCTTGCCCTGGGTCACCGAGAGAGTGATGGGCGCGGATTGGGCCTCGGCATAGACTCGCTTCTGCGGATCGAAAAAGGTGAAGGAGACGGGCTTGAGGTCGTATTCGCCGCGCCGATGGGGGACCATCACGTATTTGAAAGTCTTGGTCGTGAGCAGGGTGGAGCCCTGCACGGTCGTTTCGGTTTTCACCTCCGGATCGAACACTTCGAAATTTCCCAGGTCGGGAAGCCGGGGCTTGGTGATGGATTTGGGTTCGCCGTTGCCCCGTATGGTCACGGTGAGGGTAACGGCGTCTCCGGAAGGCAGGGTGGACTTGTCGGCGGAAGCGGTCAGGGAATATTGACCCACCGATCCCGTGAAGCCTTCCGGCGCGCCGGCGGGCAGCGGAATCACTTCCATGGAAATGGGGCTGGCCATGGCGGTCAAATTGACCACCGAGCCGCCGCCGAAGAAATCGTCCTCGAACACGTCGAAAACCGAACCGGTGCGGCGGCGTTGGTTGCGGGAAATCTGCTGATACTCCACGGGAATCCCGGACATGTCGGCGGTTCCGGCCAGCAGGGGGAACAGGACTATGCGCACGTCGAAAACACGCGCGTCCTGCCCGTCGATTTTGACCACCTTGGCCTCCACGTTCTTGTCCAGCCTCTGGAACCAGAACTTCTCGCCGATCAGCTTCTGCAAATCCGGGGGGAGGTTGATCTGCTGCACGCCCTGGGAGGGGATGATGCGCAGATTGTAGAGCACCTGTTCACCCACGAAGGCGGTCTTCTTGCTGAGGGAGGGTTCGCTGGTCAGGCCGGGTTCCTGTTTCACTACGGTGATATTGGCGCTGCCCAGGTTCCGTTCATAGGTTTTGTAGGCGTAACGTATCGGGCCTATCGGGAACACTCCGGCGCTTTTGGCCGTCAGGGTATAAATGAAGTTGGTGATATGGAGATTGCGCTGGGAAATCTTCCCGTTGACGATCGTGGTCTGGGAACTGGACGAGGTCCCCGATTTCTTGGTCACGGTGAATTTGTCCAGGCCTTCCACGAAGGGCCAGGGTAGGTCCGTGGACTTCTCGTCCGAAGTCACCTGCACGGTGAGCTGAAAGGGCTCGCCCACGCCGACCTGATTGGCGGAAATGGAGGCTTCGGCGGAAACGTCGGCGCGGGCCAGGCCCCACGAGCACAAGGCCAGGAGCAGAATGCGATGGAATACCTTCACCAATCTTCCTCAACTTCCACGGGACGGCGCTGCCTTTGGCGCTGCTGCTTCTGCTCCCGCTTTTCGTCGTCCTGGTAGGAATTTAGCAATCGTTCGGCCTCTTCCTTGGTCATTTGCCCGGGCTTGACGGGAGGGGCGTCCCCGTCGGTGGAATCGCCTTCGGGGCTCTCTTCGGGTTCGGGTTTTTCGCCGTCGCTCCCGCCCTTGTCTTCCTGGTCTTCGCCTTCCCGCTCTTCCTTTTCCCCGTCCTTCTCCGGGTCCTGCTTATCCTGGTCCTTATCCCCCTGCTTACCCTGGCCCGAGGAATCCTGCTTGTCCTGCTTATCCTTGTCGCTCCCGCCGCCCTGGGAATCCTGGCCGCCCTGATCCTGCTTCTTCTGATCCTTCATTTTGCGGATCTGGTCGGCCAAGGCTTTCAGGCGCGTATCGGCGGGATAGCGCCGCACGCCTTCTTCCGCGTCCACGCCGGCTTCCTGCAGGCGTCCTTGCACGTATTTCGCGGATGCCCCGTGCAGGTAATCGTCCGCGGATTGCGCGAAGACGGAGGCCGCTCCTATCAAGATCGCCGGTAACCACGTCCATCGAAGGAATTTCATATCACCCCCACACCGGGCTGGGACCCGCGGGGATCCTGGGGTTGCGGAGCGACGGGCGTCTCTCCCCGGAGTATTCTGAGCACGTCGTCGAGCCGCTGCACATGGGACTGGAAGGTCGCGGCCGTCGCGTCCGTCTGGATGATGTCCTCGAGCAGGGTTTTGGCCTCGGCATAGCGCCGCTCCTGGACCAATTGCATGGCCCGCGCCAGAACCTCCTTGGCCTTCTCGCTGGGCTCCGGTGGCTTCCCGGGATCGCCCTGCTGCTGTTGGTCCTGTTTCTGCTGCTCCAGCAACTCCTTGATGCGGGCCTGCACTACTTCGATATTGCGCTTGGCGTCCTTGTTGCCCGGGCGGATTTCCAGGGACTTCTTGTACATGGCCATGGCTTCCCGGTAATCCTCGATGCCCTCTTGCTTTCCGCTCTGGATGGCGAATTCGCCCTTGCGGAAATGGGCGTTGCCGAGATTGTAATAGGATGCCGAAGCCAGGCCGGCATCGTCGCCGTGCAGGGATTTTTTGTATGCGGCGATGGCCTCGTCGTATTTCTTCTTGCGGTAATGGGCGTTGCCGGCATTGTAGGCCAGAGCCTGCGATTCGGGATTGTCCAGCCCGGCCTCGGCGTATTTCCGCAAGGCCAGATCGTAATCCCCCGCGGCATAGGCCTCGGCCGCCTGCTCGGCGGGGGCGCCGCCGGCTCCCAGCCATCCTTTGAGTTTGGCCAGCCAGCGGGACCCGGAACCCGGGCTCTTTTCGTATTGGGACAGCAGGTCGGGACCGGCGCCCTCAGCGGCATCGGCGGGGTCGGCCGCGCCCTGGGACGCGGAGGATCCTCCGGACCCATCGTCACGGGGCGAAAGTTTGATTTGCCCATGGGCCGCCACGACGGCCAGCACCGCCATCGTCCAAGCCAGGAAAAAGATCCGATAAGGGCTCGCGCTCATGTGAACCGGCCCTCCCATTCCTTGCGCCTTTTGCGGCGATCCGAAATCAGCATCTCCGCCACCAGCAGGAACAGGGCTATCGCCAAAGGTATCTGGAAACGGTCCTCGTATTGGCTCATGCGTTCCGACTCCAGCTCGCGTTTCTCCATTTGGTTGATTTCCTTGAGGATCTCCTCCAGTTCGAAGCGGCCCGGCTCGGCGTGGTAATACTTGCCGTTGGTGGCCAGAGCGACCTTCTGGAGCAGCCCTTCGTCCAGCCGGGTGGTGACCACATCGCCGCTCCGGTCCTTTTTGTAGGTCACGTTTCCGCGCTCGTCCTTGAGCGGGATGGGAACGCCCGAAAGCTGGCCAATGCCTACCGTGTAAACGGCCACACCCATCTTGGCGGCTTCCTCGGCGACCTTTTCGGCATTGCCGCTATGGTCCTCGCCATCGGTCAGCAGCACCACTACCCGGTACTTGCGATCCTTGGGATCGAAGGCTTTGATGGCCGTTTCCAGGGCCGCGGTGATATTGGTGCCCGGCGTCTGGATCAAATCGGGTCCCAATACGTCCAGGAAAATCTTGAAGGCTCCGTAATCCATGGTCAGGGGGCATTGCAGAAAGGCATCGCCGGCGAAGGCCACCAAGGCGACGCGGTCCCCGGCCAGCCTATCCACGAATTTACCGATCTCCTGCTTGGACCGCGCCATGCGGTTGGGTTTGATGTCCTCGGCGTACATGGATAGCGAAACGTCCACTGCCACCACCACGTCCAGGCCTTTGCGGCGCATCAGCTCCATCTTGGTCCCGAATTGCGGCCTGGCCAGCGCCAGCACCGAGAACAGTGCGACCAGCAGCAGCAGGAAAGCCTTGAAAGCCTGCCGGCCGCGGGATATGCCTCCGGTCATGCGCTTCAGCATTTCCACCTGGGCGAAGCGCTTCAGGGTACGGGTCTTTTTGCGGTAGGCGTAAATGAAAAAGCCGGCCAGCAGGGGGATGAGCCACAGGAGCCAGAACATTTCGGGCGACGCGAATCTCATGGGATTTTCATGAACCTCGTGTTGACCAGGGCCGTTTCCAACAACAGCACGGCCAGGGCGATGATAAGGAGGTTGCGGAAAAGCTCATGATAGCGGTAATAGCTCGTGGTCTTGATCTCGGTTTTTTCCAGTGCGTCGATTTCCTGGTAGATCGCAGCCAGTGCCTTGGCGTCCTGGGCGCGGTAGGCCTTGCCGCCCGTGATTTCGGCGACCTTCTTCAGGGTCGGGAGATCCACGTCCGTGCGCACGCTTACGATGCGCTTGCCGAACATGGGGTCCTCGATTTCCATGGGCTGATCGCCGTCCTTGCCCACGCCGATGGCGTAGATCTTGATGCCCAGGGCCTGGGCCGCCTTGGCGGTCGTGACCGGGTCCACCTCGCCGGAATTGTTGGCCCCGTCGGTGAGTAAGATGATGATTTTGCTCTTGGCTCCGCTCACCCGCAGGCGGTTGGTGGCGTTCAGGATGCCGGTGCCGATGGCGGTGCCGTCCTCGACCATGCCGAAATCCACCTGCCGCAGGAATTGGACCAGGATGCCGTAATCCAGAGTAAGGGGGCACTGGGTGAAACTCTTGCCCGCGAATACGACCATGCCGATGCGATCGTGCTTGCGGCCCATCACGAAATCCTCTATGACCTGTTTGGCCACGAACAGGCGGTTACGCGGGCGGAAATCCATGGTGCGCATGGATCCGGATATGTCCAGCGCCAGCATGATGTCCACGCCGTTGGTGGTGACGTCCTCGATGGATTCGCCTTGCTGCGGGCGCGCCAGGGCTATGCACATCAGGGCGATGGCCAGGAGACGCAGGACCAGGAGCATGTGGCGGGCGCGGTAGGCCCAGCTATGGGGCACCCGCTTGACAATGGCCAGGGAAGGGAAGCGGATGCTGGCCTTGCGCTTCTGGTTCTTGCGGAAATAATCCCAGGCGAGCAGGGGGATGGCCAAAAGGCCCAGCAGGAACCAGGGATTCTGGAAATGGGGGAGTTCCATCACTCCCTCCTTCCCCGGCCGCCGCCACCGGATTTGCCCTTGAGAGGACGCTTGGCCTTGGACGCGATCGGCGCTGTGTCCGTTTTTCCGGATTCCGCGGCCGGCTTGGTCCGTCGGATGAAATCTCCCGTGCCGGCCAAGAGAGCTCCGGCGTCGCTTTCGAGCAGCAGGGCGTCCGCGAACTTGACGAGATCGGTGTCTTCGCAGAACTTCGCCAGCCAGGCCTTCTGTTCCGCCGTAATCGGCATGGTACGGACGGTTTCCAGGAATTCCGAAGTGGTGGATTCCAGGGCGTCGACGCCGAAGCGCCGCGAAACGTAGCGGCGCAGGGTTTCGGAAAGGATGAAGCAGAATTCGCCCGCACGGTTCTGGCGGATCAGGGCCAGACTCTTGATTTCCTCCAGGCGGGCCATGGCCTCTTCGAAAGGCGGCAGGGCGGGCTTGGCGGCGGGCGGGGCCGGCTTCCGGCGCAGGCGCTTCCACAAAAGCAGGGCCGCGATCAGCAGGGCCAGGGCGCCCAGGCCATAGGCCAACCAGGGACGGGGAGCTTCGACCTCGGCCAATTGGGCTATGTCGGCTATGTCTTTGACGGTTTCCGGAGAGGTGCGGACGACATTGATTTCTATGGGCTGGGTGAAATGGACCACCGCGGAAGTATCTTCGCCATGGCGGTAAGCTATCTGTTGCGGCGGTATGGTGTACTTGCCGACGGTGAAGGTGGACAGGTCGAAAAGCCAGGTTTGGATTTTGAGTTTGCCGGCCTCCTTGGGTTCCGGGGCATGGTAATCCTTGACCTCGAAGGAGCCCAGGTTGCCGAGCACGGAGGGGAGTTCCACCCGGCCCTCGGCGGGATGAATCACCTTGATTTCGTACCGGATCCTGTCCCCGATGGTGATTTCGGAGCGATCCACCTGGGAGGAAATGTCCAGGGATGCGGCCGATGCGGCTTTGCCCGCGGAGGCCCGGGTGCCGGAAGCGGGCGGAGATCCGGCGGCTGGCCCGGAGTCCGTGTCTTGGGCTGGCGCCGGAAGGGCGGACAGGCTTATAAGGGCGCCGACCACCAATGCCGCCAGGGC
>Ga0079224_100006553_pt1 | contig 15459 bp, 15 predicted proteins | sample Stecom2015_FD_80414 | JGI IMG/M metagenome (GOLD analysis project Ga0079224, IMG submission 80414) | Agricultural soil microbial communities from Utah to study Nitrogen management - Steer compost 2015 | ecosystem: Environmental > Terrestrial > Soil > Agricultural land | place: USA: Utah...
AAGATGCCGGATTTGAAGTAGATACTAATCATATTCCGCAAGAAGAACTTGCAGAAAAATTGCAGGCTTATGATGCCATTACGGTACGTAGTGCCACTAAAGTTCGTCAAGCATTGCTTGATGTGTGCCCGAATATTAAAGCTATTGGTCGTGGTGGAGTAGGGATGGATAATATCGATGTCGATTATGCACGCTCGAAAGGTATCGCTGTTATTAACACGCCAGCAGCATCATCCTTATCTGTAGGAGAGCTTGTATTTGCACACCTTTTAAACGGTGTGCGCTTTTTGTATGACGCCAACCGCAAGATGCCGGTAGAAGGAAACACGAACTTCGCAGGACTTAAAAAAGCTTATGCAAAAGGTGTGGAGTTGAGAGGGAAAACATTAGGCGTCGTTGGATTTGGAAGAATTGGCCGTGAAACAGCTAAGGTAGCACTCGGATTGGGAATGGACGTTATCTACACAGATTTATTTGACGGACCGACATCTTTACCGTTGACGTTTTCCGGTGGAGTTCAAGTCGATTTGCCGGTAAAACAAGTGACTTTCGAAGATGTGTTAAAGCAATCTGATTTCATTACTCTCCATGTTCCTTTCTTAGATAAACCTGCTATAGGAAAAGAAGAGTTTGCATTATTGAAAGACGGTGTAGGATTGGTAAATGCGGCTCGTGGTGGTGTAATAGATGAACTAGAGTTAGTTAATGCGCTTGATTCGGGTAAAGTATCTTTTGCTGCCTTAGATGTGTTTGACAATGAACCAACGCCTAGACAGGAGATTTTGAGTCATCCGCGGATTTCTTTGACGCCCCATATCGGAGCGGCAACAAACGAAGCACAGGAGCGAATCGGGATCGAATTGGCAACGCTGCTTATAGACGCCCTGAAGAAGTAATTCTTCCGCATAAATAATATATGCGGCACAAAAGCAATGAAAAGCATTTGTGCCGCTTTTTTGTGTAAAATAGGTACATTTATAGGTTTTTAGAGAGATCGCAATAGATACTATAATTATAAAAGATGAAAATTCTAAAATTTGGTGGCACATCGGTGGGGAGTGCCCAACGTATTAAAGGGTTGTTGGATATTGTAAACCCTACGGATCGCCAGATTGTTGTATTGTCGGCAGTAGCTGGTACAACAAATGCATTGGTCGAAATAGGTCATGCCTTTTTAGCGGGAAAGACAGAAGAGGCGTTAGATTTAATCGCGCAACATAAGACTAAGTACGAGGAATTAATAAAGGAACTTTTTGCTACGGAGCAAGGGCTTGAAAAAGGAAAGAACCTGATTGATTATCACTTTAATTACATTGCCTCTTTGGGTAATGAGATGTTTACGCCTATCGAGGAAAAAATCACTTTGGCACAGGGCGAACTGTTGTCCACCACCTTGTTCCATTTTCATTTGGAGGAAATCGGCGTCTCATCGGTATTGTTGCCGGCGTTGGATTTTATGAAAATAGATGAGGACAATGAGCCTATGGTGCCTTATATCGGAGAGAAACTTGCTGCTTTGTTGGCAAACTATCCTGATAATACCTTGTTTATTACACAAGGTTATATTTGCCGTAATTCGTTTGGTGAAATCGATAATTTGCGTCGTGGCGGGTCAGATTATACAGCGTCTCTTATCGGTGCTGCTATCCAGGCAGATGAAGTACAAATATGGACAGATATTGATGGTATGCACAATAACGATCCACGTGTAGTAAAAGGAACGCAACCAATCGCACATCTGAGTTTCGATGAGGCCGCCGAGTTAGCTTATTTTGGAGCGAAGATCTTACACCCGCAGAGTGTTTTCCCTGCGCAGCGGTACAATGTACCTGTGCGTTTGTTGAATACAATGGACCCGCAGGCCGCTGGTACTTTGATAAGCAAAGAGGGGGGGACTAATGGACAAATTAGAGCTATTGCTGCAAAAGATGGAATTACAGCCATTCATATCCATTCTTCCCGTATGTTACTAGCTTATGGTTTCTTGCGCAAGATATTTGAGATATTTGAACGTTATAAAACACCTATCGATATGATTACAACATCGGAGGTTGCTGTTTCATTGACGGTGGACGATACCCGAAATCTGGAAGATATTATCAAAGAAGTAGAAGATTTTGGTTCTGTACACGTAGATCATGATCAGACTATTGTTTGTGTAGTAGGTGATTTTAGTGCTAATACACATGGCTACGCGGCTAAGGTATTGGATGCGATTAAGCATCTTCCTTTGCGTATGATTTCTTATGGAGGATCGGATTATAACGTTTCTATTCTGTTGGATGCTAGTCATAAAACGGAAGCACTACGTTCCTTACATAACAGATTGTTTTAAGACGTAACGGGTTATTACAAGGGCGATATTTGCAGTCGTCCGTGGAAGAGGAAATAGGGGCAATTGCCAATCATTACAAAGACAAAAGATTATATGTTGTTTAATAATAGTCAGCTAGATAGGATCAAAGAATTAGAAACGCCATTCTACTACTACGACCTTAATTTATTGGACGAAACATTAGAGCAAGCGAAACGTGCGGCAGATAAACGGGGGTTTCATGTGCATTATGCGTTGAAAGCTAACTTTAACGACCGGGTACTATCTGTGATTCAATCCAAGGGATTCGGAGCCGATTGTGTAAGTGGAAACGAAGTACAAAAAGCAATTGATCTTGGTTTTGCTGCGGATAAAATTACATTTGCGGGTGTAGGTAAATCGGATAAAGAAATTATCTTGTCGTTGCGGCATGATATCTTTGCTTTTAACGTCGAATCGATTCAAGAGATGGAAGTCATCAACGAACTGGCGGGTAAGCTCGGTGTTATTGCCAAGGTGTCATTGCGGATTAATCCAAATGTTGATGCGAACACACATCATTATATCACCACAGGCCTTGATGAGAATAAGTTTGGGGTTCCGACTTCTGAATTGGAGCAAGCGGCTTCTGTTATCCGGGAGGCGAAATATGTAGAACTCGTGGGATTACACTTCCACGTTGGCTCCCAGATTACCGATATGAATGTCTTTAAGAGTCTATGTGTTAAAGTAAATGAGTGGAAAAACTGGTTTGAAGAGCGGGGAACACAAATCAAAGTCTTGAATGTTGGTGGTGGCTTAGGGGTAGATTATCAGCATCCGGACGAGAATCCGATTCCTGATTTTGAGACGTATTTTGATATATTTGATAGGTTTTTGGAACGAAATGCGCACCAAGAGGTTCATTTTGAATTAGGACGAGCATTGGTAGCGCAATCTGGATCACTTATTACCAAAGTTTTATACACCAAAAGTGGTGTGAAAAAACACTTTTTGGTGGTCGATGCCGGTATGACGGAACTGATGAGACCGGCTTTATATCAGGCATATCACAAGATAGAACGTATAGAAGCCGGTGAAGAGGTGGTTATCCCGTATGATGTTGTAGGGCCGATCTGCGAAAGCTCGGATTGTTTTGGTAAAGAAGTGCCATTGCCGAAATCAGAGCGGGGAGACTTGATTGCTATCCGAACAGCAGGCGCCTATGGTGAGGTGATGGCCTCGCGCTACAATTTGCGCGATGAGATCCGCTATGTGTATAGCGACGTATTAAATTTATCCCCCTCACTATGAATGGGTTTTTGTTTTTCTGAAAAAAAGAGATGAAGAATGTTTGCATTTTAAATCGAAATTCCTACTTTTGCATCACTTCAAACAACGAAGCTCTGCTTTAGAAAAACGAAGTAAGATTCCGTAGCTCAGCTGGTAGAGCAATACACTTTTAATGTATGGGTCCTGGGTTCGAATCCCAGCGGGATCACAAACAAAAGCAACTCAAAAGGAGTTGCTTTTTTGTTATAGCTGGAATGAGGACAGAAGGGGAGGCAAACACCACCACCCAACAGTGAAGAATTGCTTATCAAAATTGAAACACACATTGAAAAGGGAGTGCCAGAGGTACAATGGGCAATTAATTTTACTGCAGCTCAAATCGGAATTTTTGAAGAGAAATATCGTTTGAGATGTGTTTCTTAGGTCTGTTGTGGCGTAATCAAAAATACATATTGGGAAGTGCCGTCGGGTCTCGAATATATTTTAGTTTTGCGTTTAGCAAAAATCAATTGGCGTAATTAAAAGCACCTTTACGAAGTTGAATCCCATATTCCAGATAAGCTTTCATACAGTCGAGGAAGTTTCCCCAGCCAAATGTGTTGTCGGTAAGCCATTTGATATTTTTCTCGTTTAGTTGTTTCTCGCCTTCGGTAACTTTTACGACCGTGCTTTTGTCAGGTTGTTCTTCCAATGTAATACGCACGACGGTTTCTTCGTCCCAAACAAATTCTATGAATTTGTTAGGTTGTACTTCCGTAACTTTCACCGGAAATTTACCTGGGAAATCTCCAAACTCCCATAAAAGTTCTTTACCTGTTTCCATACGACCTGTGCTTTCAGAAATAAAATACTTCGTCATTTTCTCAGGATTTACTATCGCTTCAAAAACTTCGTGTATCTGTTTTTGGATTTGTAGAGTAGCTTTCGCGGTAAGTTTCATAGCAAATTTTATTTAAATGCGGGGTTCTTCCATAAATTTGGAATCCAACAAATGTAAAAAGGCTGTTGTAAACTCAAGTTGCCTTATGGCAAGAAAATATTTTCTTAAAAAGCCAGAACAAAATAATGCGTTAATTCTTTAAATGAACTAAATTTTAAATCGCATTTTTTTTGCTTCGCCAAATCCATAAACAACAAACATGGCCTTTCTTTCTTCGTAAGCAAATTCAGGTGATCTAGAACGAACAAGCACAAAAACTTGAAATTGAGACAAAACGTAAATAAATTGATACCGTGTTATTGGAAGACGTATCCATTTTAATTGTACCTTTAATATAAAATAAACCCAGTATGAAAAGAAGAACATTTTTACAAGCGCTCCAAGTAGGTGTCGCATCAGCTACGCTGTTCAATGGCAAAAGTCATGGAATGGATTTAACTTCACTGATAGATAGAACGTCGGCAGACAAGGAATTGGCCTACCATCGAATTCAGGAGATCAAGTTTTCAACAGTAAAGCTGAACTATCCGCGATTAGTCGGGAAAAATGCTCGTCTCGACCTCCATGGTTATGGTCCAACTGTCGAGATATGTTGCATAATAACAGACAAAGGTGCTATGGGATGGGCCTCATTACGTGGATCAAAACGCGATGCTGAAAAGATAGTAAACGAACTTGTTGGCAAAAAGGTATCGGAGATATTTGCAGCCCATATCGGCACGTTACAGGAAAGATATATTCCCTTCGATATGGCTCTTCATGATCTTGCAGGAATCATTTTACAAAAACCTGTATATGCGCTACTCGGAAAAGAAAAGCCCTTTATTACAGACTACTATAGTGGTATGATCTATTTTGATGATCTAGAGCCCGCCGAAAAACCTGCCGGGATCGATCGTATATTGGAAGAATGTCGCTATGACTATGGTGTAGGATACAGACAGTTTAAGTTGAAAATCGGGCGTGGTCATAAATGGATGCCTTTCGAGGAAGGTTTACGACGGGATATCGAAGTTACCAAGGCGGTGAATGAAGCTTTTCCTGATTGTGAAATCCTAGTAGACGGCAATAATGGATTTTCAGCTGATCAGTTTATTGCATATCTTAAGGGTATATCCGGAACTAAACTGTTTTGGATAGAAGAACCTTTTCACGAGACCGTTGCGGACTACCAGAAGCTACGCCATTATATACGAGAGGAGGGGATAGAAACATTGTTAGCGGATGGTGAGGCAGATCCTGATCAACAATTTTTAAAGGAGCTGATTCAGCAAAAACTATTGGATGTTCATCTAACAGACATTGAAGGACTTGGATTCACCAATTGGCGAAGATTGATGCCCGAGCTCCAAAAGTTAGGTGCACAGGCTTCACCGCATGCTTGGGGATCACTTCTCAAAACCAACTATACGGCGCACTTGGCTGGTGGGTTAGGTAATACGGTTACCATCGAAGGGGTAACGAGCTCATCTGATGACGTGGATCTTTCCGGGTACACAATCCGAGACGGTAAATTAATCCCACCATCGACACCAGGTTTTGGTATGCCGTTGTTGAAGAAAATATAACGGTCGTTATATGGATAGGTTCAATACTTTTGAATTTGCTTACACTGTCGGTTTTAGCTAGTTCAGATTTTCGTTTTTAGGCTTTCTGACACTCATCATTGTTTTTGAAGCAAACACGAGTGCTTGGATGATCACAGCAATGACGATGAGAATAGCTAACTCCAAATAGGAGAGTATGTTGGAGAAAGAAGTCATATTTAGTACATCGTCTAATTGGTTTTTTCCTTCCTCTACTTGTATGGAGGAAAGAGTTTGCAATGTGTCTCCGGCATCACGTGCGGCTAATAGGGCCGACGAATAATCGCCAATTTTGTTATTTCGGGATATGGTTTGACACAGCTGTTTGAAAATCTCAAAATTAGTTCTTTCTATGTCCGTAAGAATCGTTTTCTCGTATAATTCATTTAATGCGGTTACATCGGTTAGGTGATCGTTTATCCGGGCACTGATCTTTTCATCTTCCTTTTCCAAGATGACGATGATGCCCTCCATTTGCTTTGACAATTGGAGGATATATTGTGCGACGACAAGCCGATCTTCGTAAATGGAGGTAACCGCTGTACTTATCCGCGTAGCGATCCGTTGTTCACGCATATTGGTCAGCATTACCAGACCGATTACGGTGAATAATAATATCGCCGCCGTCATTTTCTGTTTAATCGCAAATGTCCACATAATCCTCAATTTAACCGACAACGTCATGCATCAGGTTCATAAAGCAGACAATTTAAGGAATTATTTCAAAAAACTATCACACATAGTCACAGATAAACGGCATAAAAATAGACATTAACGATGATTTTAAAAAAGATATCCGACATATATCAATTTTAATACAAACTGGCGACGGTTGGTTGTTTATTTTTTTCGTTTGTAATACAGTTGTGTCAATCCTGTTTCAAATGTTTTTGCGGTTATGAATTCAAGCGTTTGTTCAGATCTGCCACCCTTGAAAAGTCTCGTGCCATCACCCAACAAAACTGGTACAACCGAAATTATAAACTCGTCTATTAAGTCATGTTTCAATAGATCATTTATTACTTCCGCACCACCATCACAATAAATATTCTTTCCGTTCTCGGACTTTAGCTGTTTAACTAATTCGGACAAATCTCCCGTATAAAATGTCGTTCTTCCTACACTTGGCTTTTCGGTTCTTGTTATGACATAAACATCTCGTTGTCCGTTGTCGTAATGAGACGAGCCGATTTCCCTAAGCACATAATCATAGGTTTTTCGCCCAATAATTAATGTATCAATCGTGTCTGTAAATTTTGTATAACCATAGTCTTCTCCTTCTTTTTCAACGCTTTTTAAGAAACTAAGGTCGTCATTCGGTCCCGCAATATAGCCATCTAAACTTGTTGCAATGAAAAGTGATATCTTTCGCATCTATTTTTAAATTTAATCTCTCCTGTAAATTTCTGTGTAATTGTAACTTTTTTTGATTTAAACCTATCATTTAAGTTTTATAATTCGCTCCTTTATACAAGAAAAAGTAAGAATGTTGTTTATTTTAGCCGTTATTTTTTTGTAAATATTTGCTTTTTACTCATAATTTAATGGTATTGTTCGTAATTTATTCTATCTATAGAGATAGCAATGAACTTTTTTTCTTTTTTAGTAACTTTAAACAAAATTAAAAATTTTTAAAACATGACAACGGCCCTGTTAAGTGTATTTTTTGCCGTACTACTGATCGTATCAAGCTTATCTTCTTCAGGGGGAGAGATCCAGACTAAAATAAATAAAAAGTATCTTAATAATATTGAAGTGAAAAATCTAGAACTGTTTGGTATAGCATCCATCTGGGACTGATCATTTATTTGTTTCATAATCGGATTACCGGCCTCGCTTTTTCTAACGGAGGCGATTACGCAATACAATATTTCAACTAAAATAATGCAGAATTATTTCATAATTAGTGGTGGACCTGGAGTTGGGAAAACAACTCTTATAGAAGAGCTTAAACAAACAGGTTTTTTAACGGTTGAAGAAGAAGCTAGAAGAATTATTAAAGATCAGCTAACGATGGGCGGTGATGGTTTGCCTTGGAGGAACAAGACGTTATATGCGCAACTGATGTTCGACGCTTCGGTAAGAACCTTTGAGAAATTCAAAAATGACAATTTCCCTGATCCTATATATTTTGACCGTGGGATTTTGGATACTATTTGTTATATGAATATGGAAAATATTCCGGTATCCAAGGAAACCGTAGAGATTGTCCGTAAATGCGTATATAACAGAAATGTTTTTATACTCCCGCCGTGGAAAGCAATATACGAAACGGACAGGGAGCGGAAGCAATCTTGGAAAGAGGCTTTATCCACCTTTGATAAAATGAAAGAAACTTACGTGGAATATGGTTACAACGTAATTGAAGTACCCAGAGTTTCAATTTTAGAGAGACAACAGTTTGTAATTGAGCAATCTAGTCAGTATTAATCATAAATAAAACAAGTTGGTAAAAGGGTTAGCGATAATTTCCCAATATATTATAAAACAAAAAAGAGGCAAACACGTCGTAACATGTTTGCCTCTCCTGTTTTCACCGCTAAGAATTTTTGCTTAGTTGTGAAGAGCTATATTTATTTTTTAGCGGTGATATCAAATTCTAAGTCAACCTCTTGTGAAATCATCCAATCCTTAGGGTCACCATCTGTTCCGTAAGTAAGGCCCCAATCCTGTCTATTAATGCTGAATTTCGATTGTACATTCACCTCGTTTTCACTGATGGATACTTTAGCTGGGAAAGATATATTTACCGTTTTTTCCTTAATGGTAAGATTACCACTAATAACGTTTGTTGCATCCGCTAATACACTTTTGTCTTTTGCAGGATCAAAAGATCTTACAGACGTGATTTCCAATTTCGATGTGGGATATTTTTCAACTTCGAAAAAATCTTCGTTTTTTAAATGTCCATCTAAATCTGCAGACGTCTTTCCGCCCGTTTTCGCCACATCTACAGCATCTTCATCCGTGCGCAACGAATTCATATCGATGGTGAATTTACCACTCGCAATCGCATCATTTTCCAAGGTCAGGCTTCCCTCGCTCTCCAATATTCCAAATCGCGGATCAAAGCCACCTTTATGGTACGCTTTCCATTTTATGGAGCTGTTTGCACGATCAAGATAAAATACGGTACCTTTTTCCGTTGCAACTTCTTGTGCTGTTGATGTCTGTACTTTGTCTCCGTTGGAGTTACCTCCACAAGCCGCCAATGCTAATGCGGCAACGATTGTTAAAGCTGATAGTTTTTTCATTTTTTATTTAACTGTTATTGATGTCTGAATAGCGCTGCAAAGGTAATATAAGGTCGGTTTAAAAAATGCATTAGTTACCAATTGGAAACTAGTTTCCAATTGGTAACTAAAATTCGTTTGTTTATTTTTGAAAAAAACTCCAGTATGATAAAGAGGAAAGCGGTTAAGAAATCGTTAGAATATAAGGTTAGAATAACGGCGATAACAGACACGATGCAAGTCCTATCGGGTAAATGGAAAATTCATATCCTCGGAACGCTTTTGCAAGGTGGAAAAATGCGATTTATGGATCTTTTACGAGAGATTGATGGTATTGCCGCCAAAATGCTGTCCAAAGAATTGCAAGATTTAGAAATGAACCAGCTTGTAACGAGGACTGTCGTTGACACAAAGCCCATAACGGTCGAATACGAAGTTACGGAGTATGGAAAAACGATGGAACCGATCATCGATGAAATTGCAAATTGGGGTGTTTTCTATAGAAGTAGGTTGCACGGCAAGACCGAATAAATCAACACCTAGCCGACAAACCAGTTCAAGAGTAAAACGCCAAATAAGCCAATAACAGAAACCAATGTTTCCATAATAGACCACGATAGGAAAGTATTCCGCATCGATAAACCAAAGTATTCTTTAAACATCCAGAAACCGGTATCATTTACATGCGAAAACATGAGGCTCCCTGCTCCAGTTGCCAGCACCATGAGTTCGGGGCTGCTGTGGGAAGACTCGAGGATGGGTAGCATAATTCCGGCTGTCGTAAGCCCCGCCACAGTAGCCGATCCAATAGCTAGCCGTATAATAGCGGCAATTGCCCAGGCCAAAACCAATGGTGACAGCGTAAGGTCAGCGGTAATTTTAGTGATATATAGCGCTAGGCCACTGTCCACAAGCACCTGCTTAAACACACCAGATGCTCCAATAATAAATAGTATCATCGTCACACCCCGTAGAGCATCTTCAATGCTCTCGGCCTGCTGTTTCAAACTCTTGCCCTGTCTTATGCCCATCGTATACATAGCCAATAGAGCCGCTAAAAGTAATGCAAATACGGGATCCCCTAGGAATTGTATGACCTTTAAGATACGGGAATTTTCGGGCAGAAACAGCGATCCAAATGATCCCAATGCGATGAGAAATACGGGAAATAGTCCGGTGAAAATACTGACAGCAAATCCAGGTGAAGTGGTCTGAATTCTGGATTTAGGAGCAAATAATTCTTCGGGTGGATTGGTGGGTATAGATTTCAAGAAGCGTCCAAAAAGTGGACCACTTATAATAATAGCCGGTACCGCGACAATCATTCCATAGATCATTGTTAACCCAATATCTGCCTGAAATATGATCGCAATAGCTGTTGCCCCAGGGTGTGGTGGCAGGTAGCCGTGTGTGACAGAAAGTGCTGCAAGTAAGGGGATACCCACGTAAAGCAAAGGAAGTTTGTTCGACCGACATACCATAAAAACAAATGGAACCAACACGATAAAGCCTACATTATAAAAGAGAGGAATTCCCACGAGGAATCCCGTTAATACCATCGCCCACGGGAGATTTCGGACGCCAAACACCCTCGTCAAAACATCGGTTATCTTCTGTGCTGCTCCGCCATCAGCAAGCAGCCTTCCTAAAATTGCGCCGAAGGCAAGTATTAGCGCCAACTGGCCCATTGTGCTACTCACGCCAACTTCTACAGACTTCATAATGGATGTCCCGTCCATTCCCATGGCGAAACCAACTGCCATCGACGTAAGCAGTAACGAAATTATCGAATTAAGCTTTACGACCGTTATTAATAGTAACAGTAAAATGATTCCAGCAAAAACAATCATCAAAGGCATAATACAATTATTAGATGTTTAAAATTCTTCTTTCAACTTAAGGTAGAGACGTTCAAATTTCTGAAAGTTCTCCATATAAATGCGATGGTTATTCTCATCCGGAAGATATCGTGTACTGTACGTGTCAATTGTATTGGGCGATAGGTATGCACCATTTATACCAAGTGCTGCCATTCCTACGATAGCCGCTCCCCATGCCGAACTTTCTACATTTTCTTTTACAAATACGGGTTTGTTAAATACGTCGGCCAGCATTTGAACCCAGAGCACGGAACGTGCTAGGCCACCACTTGCATAAATAGTTTCTATCGGTTGTGTTGTTTCTTCCAGTGCGATTCCAACGTTATACAACGCAAATAGCATCCCTTCAATCATCGCACGCGCAAAGTGTGCTCTACGATGCTGAAGCTGGATTCCAAAATAAAGACCTTTTGCCTTTGCATCCCAATATGGGGCACGTTCCCCCGTAAGATAAGGTATAAAGATTAATCCGTCCGAACCAGGAGGGACGGATCTGATTTCGTTATCAAATAAAGCGGAGGAATCCGTACTTAACGATGACTGCGAAAGTTCGGACATAAACTGATCTTTAAACCAGTTTCGGACAACTCCTGCATTATTGATAGCACCACCTACCACAAATTCACCGGGACGAAGGATATAACTGAAAACACGTTCTTTAGCGTCCGTATTGGAGCGATCCGTCATTACCCGTATAGCGCCACTGGTTCCTACTGTCAGGGAGGCTACGCCGGGCTTGGTCGCGCCCACGCCCAAATTGGCGAGGCACCCGTCGCTAGCACCAATCACAAAAGGTGTGCCTACGGGAATTTTCCACCGCTGCGCTATCACTTCATCCTCTACTTTCATTACATAATCAACAGAGACTAATGAGGATAGGTGTTTATCTGTTATTCCAACCTCTGAAAGCGCTAGTTTACTCCAATGCAGCGTATGGATATCTAATAGACCCGTAGCGGAAGCGATAGAATAATCTATGACATATGCATGGAACAGTTGGAAAAATAGGTATTCTTTTATGCCAATAAACTTGTGGGTTTCGTTAAAGACAGTTGGCATATGCTTATTCATCCAAATTAGTTTGCATAATGGAGACATTGGATGTATGGGCGTACCTGTTTGTCGGAATAGGTTTTGGCCTGCGGGTGTTCCTTTTAAGTTATCTGCAATATCTTGGCTACGTGTGTCTGCCCAAATAATACAATTGGTAAGATGATTCCCTTTCTCATCCATGGCGATAAGCCCATGCATAGCACTGCTTACAGCTATACCTTCTAAGCGATGTTCCTGTTTACAATTTTTTATAGCATCCATAACTTCCGAAACTGAGCGGACACAAGCCTCGTGAATTTGCATCGGATCTTGCTCATAATAACCAGTTTGTGGAGATAAAATAGGATATGTTACGTTATATTGTGTAATGATTGTACCCCCGTGGTCAAACGCTATTGCTTTTGTAGAGGATGTACCGATATCTAAACCAATGATCATATTTTATTTATTCTTAGAAAAGCCGATTACAAGGTACGAAGATGTGCGTCATTTATAACCAGTTTTTGTTTCTTTTTAACAATAAAGTTTTCTTGGACACGCTGTAACCTTTTGCCATGTTCCTGCGTGTCCTGTAATAGGAGAAGGGCTGCCTTTATCGTGATTTCATTCGGTTCGTGTACGAAATCAAACTATCTCTTGAACATAATATAGTCTGTTATTAAAGGATCCAGGTTACTCAGCCTGAACTCCGTCGCAATCTGTGCGCGGTGATAAGTAGAATGGTTTATGACATGGAAAATAATGCTCCTAATAGAAGATGTAAAATCCCCTCCTGTACTTATTTTATAATTTACAATTTGGTCGAGATCGAAGTTCTCTATAATATCTATTGAATGCCTATAGTTCGTTAGATTCAGGTTTATGAACTCAGCCGTGTTGTGGATCTGCCATACACTGAAAGTCTTTGCTTTCGGATCAATCCTGTTGTTCCAGATCTGATGCGCGTTGAGTATGTGACTGTATAAGCTGATGACCTTTTCGGATAGTTTCTCTTGTTGAGAGACTATCGCGTGCGCCAATATTTGGTTGCATTCGAGATTATAATCGAAGAGTTCCTTGAAGAATTGTACCATTGTTTTATCCATGTAGATGGATTATAAATATACTTATATTCTTGTCTTGGGGCAATTTTAAGTAAGAGAAATCTTTATATACTTGTAAATAGATAATTGATCAGAAAAATAGGTTAATAACTAAAAACATAAAGCGATGAAAAAACTGCAATTCACAAAAGAAATTAATGCATCGGCTCAAAAAGTATATGAAGCGATGTTGGGTTTAAATGATAAGTCGACCTACGAACACTGGACGTCGGCATTTAATCCGACTTCTACATATGAAGGAAATTGGGATAAAGGAAGTAAAATCCATTTCGTCGGCACAGACGAAAAGGGAAAAAAAGGTGGAATGGTTTCGGAAATCGTAGAACACAGACCCGCTGAGTTTGTTTCGGTTCGTCACTATGGCTTTTTGGATGGTGATACCGAAGTAACTACGGGTGAGCAAGTGGAAAAATGGGCAGGTGGACATGAAAATTACGGCTTTCGAGAGAACAACGGCATTACAACCGTAACAGTAGATATGGATATGACAGACGAATATCTCGATTATTTCAACAACACTTATCCAAATGCTTTGAATAAGTTAAAAGAAATTGCTGAAAAGTAAATCCAGTGATCGTGGGGGTAACCGCCACGCCTTCCTGGCACTATTGCTCCGGAAAAGTCGCGAGATATAGATCCTCAACTTTCTTACGAGCCCAAGGTGTTTTTCTTAAAAAAGTCAACGATGATTTTAGACTCGGATTGTCAACGAAACAATTAATCCGTATCTCTTGGCTCAGCGCTTTCCAACCGCCATAGTATGTTAACAGTTCTTCGATAATCGTATCGAGCCGCTTGCCATGTAAAGGGTTGTTTGGTTGTTTTTCCATGCAATAAAGTTATGAAAAATAATGTTTTGTAAACAGCATCCCTATGGAAATTCGGATGTCGGTTCCATTCAATTCCAACGGCTTGTTCGGTGGCAAGTTCTCGGTCCCGAGCGATTCCATTTTTTGCATATATTAAATTATTCTCTATCTTTGCGCTCATTCTTGATTTATTTACTTTTTAATATCAAGGAATCATGACAGAGCAAATTTACATATCGTCCCTTTCGCTCATTGCCTAATAAGGCAGTCAAACCTCTTTTTTTTTAGAATTAAGCAGTTGTGTAATTAACTTATGCAATGTTTGCCTGCCTAAAATTTCATTAGATGGTGCTGCGCGCTCCTAAAAGGGTATATCCTTCTACAAGGACGAATTGCAATCAAAAATCAAATTCAACAAAAATTACAAACATTTCCAGATACAGCCCGAATCAGGCTTTTCTGGGTTTAAATATATACCCCCACATGGGCAATTTAAGAACAAAAGATTTAAGTAAGATAGGTTATCATAATGATCAGCTACGAAGTCTGGTTATTGGTATAGTCTCCAAAAATTTCAAACATCACAGCAAACAGGAAATACTTGACCTGCTCCAGGATATTAAGAACGATCCCGAAGCATTTTTAGATAACGAACTGACACGTAAAATAGCCGAGAAAGTTATCGGGAAGATCGATGAAGTGTCATTTAAAGCTTACGGGCTCCGCGATGAACCGGTAAGCTTTAAAACGTACGGCGGTAAGGGCATTGAACCATCAGCCAAAAAGCAAATGGAACTTGCTAGCCTGTTGCCGGTAAGCATACAAGGCGCTTTAATGGCAGATGCGCATATGGGATTTGGTTTACCTATTGGAGGTGTGTTGGCCACGGATAACGCTGTTATCCCATACGCAGTGGGTATGGATATCGGTTGCCGAATGGCACTTTCTATTATTGATGAAAGCGATAGTTATATAAAGAGGTTTGCATATCAAATCAAGCAGGCGTTAAAAAACCATACTCATTTTGGAATGGAGGGCGGGTTGGACGTCAGGCAGGATCATGAAGTTTTAGATAGTCCGCTATTCAACGAAATACCTTTTTTGAAACCACTAAGAGGTAAAGCCGTTAGGCAATTGGGCACATCTGGAAAAGGCAACCACTTTGTGGAGTTTGGTGAAATAGAGATGCTGGCCAATAATGTCCTGGGATTACCGGCCAGGAGGTACTTAGCATTATTAACCCATTCGGGAAGTCGTGGTTTAGGCGCG
>Ga0079224_100006555_pt1 | contig 15458 bp, 16 predicted proteins | sample Stecom2015_FD_80414 | JGI IMG/M metagenome (GOLD analysis project Ga0079224, IMG submission 80414) | Agricultural soil microbial communities from Utah to study Nitrogen management - Steer compost 2015 | ecosystem: Environmental > Terrestrial > Soil > Agricultural land | place: USA: Utah...
GAACCATAAAAGGAAAGTACTTCCTCGGGAGATTGATAGCTAATATTTAATGTGAGATTGCCGTGCTCTGAGTTTATCGGCTGCGGCAGATAGTCTCTTCCCTCAAAACGTGGGAGAGTTTTATACATTTGGTTTCGCAGGCGCATAATTTTTACTGCTGCCTCCAGAATCCCTGCTACATCATCAGTCGAACTATAGGAAGAGAATTCTGAATCAATTTTTTCTACCCATTCAGATCTGGACGGCGAATTATCCTCAAGAGCAGCGGAAGAGAGTGACTTTAGATCATCAAGGCTATTGAGGTGTGAGAGCTCTCTAAAAAGAACCCGCGCATCAACTATAGTCATCCCGGAGCGAAGATCTTCGAGCACCGGAGCCATTTCCCTGGCATTTACTATTGTTGTATTGGTAAGGTCTTCCCACTCCCAGGGAGAGGAAAAATCCATTCCATACTTATCCTGGCTTTGTAAAGTTCTGCCGGATAAGATCAACATACATATTATTACAACAGGATATAAGAATATCCTTCTGTGATTTTTGTTTAATCCCATAGGTCTATCTTTAAACCATCCCGTATTTACCCTGCTTAAAACCTTACCTTATCTCAGTTACTAATCCAATCTCTTTTAATACATTGTCCACCGGTAAAAGCTTATTAACACCACCGGAAAGTACAACTGCTTTTCCTTTGGTGTGCGCAATCATCGCTATCTGCTCGCATTGTAAAATATCAAAACCTGTCGCCTTCTTAAGCTGGTTTACGACCTCATCCCAATAATGACCTGAATTAAAGAGTATCAGGCTTTTTTGATCGCCTCCTAAAACGTCCTTATCAATCTTTTCCAGTTCTTTTACATCCATCTGAAAGAATATATACAAAATTGGGGATTAAACCTACATAAACAAAATACAATTAGTTTCTGCTAAACTGGCATAGTACCTCGCAGATATCATCCTGTAAACCTCTGTAATAACTTGCATTTCCGCCAAAACCATTCATTGAAATATAAAACATAAGAAGCTCCAGGTCCCTCGTAATGGCATACCCTGCAAGCGCTGTAACCGAATTAAGTGTACCGGTTTTAGCGTGCACGTTCTTTTCAGCTTCCGTGCCTATCATTCTGGACCTTATCGTCCCGTCAACTCCGGATATTGCAAGAGAATTATAAAAATAATCGAAGTTATTGACATCTTCATACATATGCTTGAGCATTTTCATTACCATCCCTGCTGTCATAAAATTATATCTTGTAAGCCCGGAACCCTCCAGCACCTGGAAATCATCCAGCCCGCAGCCGATCGATGTAAGAAACTCCTCCACAGCCCTCGTTCCCTTTTCAAGTGTCCCGGGAGGACCATATTTGCTAGCGCCTACTACCTTGAATACGGTAATTGCGGAATGGTTGTTACTTGTCTTATTCATATACGCGAGCACATCCATCATTGAGTGCGATACTTCCGTAATCTCCTTTACTTCACCCGTAGGAGTAGTTCCTGCACTTATACTGCCCGTGAAGTTAATTCCCATACTCGTAATATCCGCAGCGAGAAGGTCGGCGGCAGTGTATGCCGGGTCATACCCACCGTAATTTTTATCAAGGTTTAATGCAGAAACATATGGCCAGTATCTCAGGTCCGTATCATTACTCTGGGAACGGCTATAGTAATCGTCATCGAGATATGACTGGTCATAAATTATATTCCCGGTAATGGATGTAATGTTCTTTTCTTTGAGCTGCTTTGCGAGGTAAATTATATCGGATGAATTCAGGTCAGGATCTCCGTAACCCTTGAGATAAAGATTACCGTTGATGACACCATCCTTAATATTCTGGTCGTCGGTATAGAGTATTGTTTTGAATTTAAAATCAGTGCCAAGATACTTTAGCGCTATTGCGGCAGTCACAAGCTTTGTCACTGATGCGGGAATAAGCTTAGCATCGGGATTATAAGAGTATATCATATCGTTATTCGACGCGCTGATCACCTGTACCGATACCTGGCAATTCGCAGCAGAGATTATGGCATCCAGCCTCTGCTGAAGCTCGGTGACATTATCCGCTTTTGCCTGGCTATAGGAACAAAGTACCAGGACCACACACAATAACTGTATAACAAGCGAATTGTAAAGATTCTTTTTCATAATAATTTCCCCTTATTTATTCTATTCAACTTTTTTGTTTTAAATATTCTTTAACAATATCGTAAGCGGCTTTCAGAATTCTTCTGGAGCTGTCAAATGTTAATGCTTCAGAACCGGTTTCATTGGTAATCCATTTATATTCAAATATTTCACCCTTCTGCATTATTACGTCCTTATTTTTTACTCTGCCAATGTAAAACTCGACTACTTTATGTGTTTCCTCCGGTGTACCGGGTTTAATCGTATATTCATCGATTATTTGAGGAAGATCTGAAATCAACTCTACATCTTTAATTCCTGCTTCCTCTTCAAGTTCCCTGATAGCCGTTTCGAGCTTGGTCTCTCCTTCGTCAGCGTGACCCTTGGGAAACGAATAATGTCCCTGGATTTGTTTTAGTATGAGAAATTGAATCTCACCATTCAGTTCACCATTATTCTCGACATAGAATACAATTACACCGTAAGCTGCGTCTTCCTTCATTAACTCTCCTTAGCTTTATTCCAAACAGCGTCCATCTCTTCGAGTGTCATATCCTCAAGGTTCTTATTCTCAGCCTTTGCGTGTTCCTCTATTTTGCGAAACCTATTTGAGAATTTATTCACGGTCTGCCTGAGAGCATCCTCGGGATTCACATTAATGAACCTGGCGTAATTTACGATGGAAAATAAAACATCGCCGAGCTCCTCTTCTATCATTTTTTGATCCGCTCCGGAATCTACATTTTGCCTAAGCTCTTCTACCTCTTCGCGTATCTTCGCAAATACAGGCTCCTTGTCCTTCCAATCGAAGCCTACTTTTGAGGCTTTTTCCTGTATGCGGTATGCCTTGAATAGCGCGGGAAGTTCGGACGGGATCCCGTCCAGCACTGATTCCCTGCCTTCTTTCTTTTTCAGCTTCTCCCAGTTCACCAAAACCTCATCAGTACCTGACACCTTTGTGTCCCCGAATACGTGAGGATGACGTTCAATAAGCTTTTCACGTTCCTGTCTCATCACATCCGTCAGGTCAAAATCCCCTGTCTCTTCACCCATTACTGCGTGAAAAACGACCTGCAAAAAAACATCCCCAAGCTCTTTCTTCAACTCATTCTTATTGCCGGAATCTATCGCGTCAATGACCTCGTATGATTCCTCAAGCAGACACCTTCGGAGAGATTCGTGTGTCTGTTCCCTGTCCCAGGGGCATTTTTCTCTCAAAATACGAACTATATCTATGAATTCAATGAATTCCGACTGTAATTCGGCTATTTTTTCCGTATTCATATAATTACGGAAAAATAGGGAATTTGAGTGAGTATGTCAGGTGAGAAAACCAGGTAGAAGAATGAATATTTCTACTTTGGAGCTGATAGCTCGGTCCACTTTTTAGGTGAGAAGCAGTCAGTAACTTCATTACGGTAGCCTTTATAATACGCTGCTCCCCAGATTGGCGTTTTTGGGTAGTAATAAATGTCACCGGACGAGAGATTTAATACAACCGGGAATTCAGCGGCAGCAAAACGTTTGGGGCAGTAGCTTTGAGTCCAGTTATATAGTTCAGTGGATATGTTATCCACTATCAGAACGGGATACACAACAAGCATTGCTCCAAATCCAAGCGGCGGACCTGTGCGGATACGGTTTGCATAATCAGATAATCCGTTAGAAAATGAATTTGCATAATTTGTATCGATATTATCCGGCACTTTTTTTACGAATGCGTATGTATCCACCTTTCCAAATTTCGTGCCTTCCACGCGTCCCCGGTAAAACATACGGTCAACGTCAAGCCCTTCGGGCAGGTCTTTCTTTTCAAAAGCCCAGTATGTCATCCAGTTGTCGAGAGTATTTAAATAATCGGTAATGTTCATTATTTTACCAACAAGGCATTTATACTTTACATTTCATTTACAAAGATAATGATTGCCTGTATTAGATTAAAGCTAACCCATAAAATAGTGTGCACTTGATTAGAAAGCCTGTGAGAAACTTACACGAATTGGAAAGTATCCGCCAAGTCCTGTACGATAGACTCCTTCAATATTTAGCGAAGACATATCACCGATGCGGATAGAATAACCTACGCCCCCGCTAAATGCAATTTCGGAACTGCCATTCGTAAAAGTCATGCCCGGTCCCACTAATAAATACATATTTGATCTCTCTCTGAAGGACGTGCTTATCATTAAAAGGAGATCTGTGCCGGCTTGATTTTGCTGATCTTCATAAAAGTATACATCAGCTCCTACATCATCTGTTTCTGAATGCACCATACCTGTCACATAATCATCGGATTGAGAGAAAAAAAATGAGTAATCCAGATTTATCTTTGCGGCAAAATTATCCGTAAAATAATATCCCGCTCCAACGCTTACCCCCATCCCCCAGATTGGGTCAGTTCCATTCTGGTCAAGCACAATGTTGCCGCCGGAGCCAATAGATACAAAATTCTTTCCTTTATAAGTAAGACTCTTTCCCGATGTTTGCGCAAAAGTGATACCTGCGGCGAAAAGGAATATTAGTATAAGATTTAATTTCATTTATGAATTCGAATACTTAAAAATATGAACTTTCATATTAAGGAGCAATAGATGTAAGGGTGGCATAATTGTCCCCTAAGTGTCTTTATTGTGATACAAGTTTAGTATTTCAAACTTAATAATCGCAAATTTACAATTATATCGCGGTTTATTTAATTGGAAAGAGATTTGCATATAAAACTCTGGAAAGAAAGATTTTTACAACATAAACAGAAATTAGTTTATTCTATTTACAATTAACAATTAAAACAAAGGGAAAAATGAAGACTTTAATTACAACAGTCTTGATGGTTCTATTTGCATTTGGAGCAGCCAATGCGCAATGGACCACTCAGACATCAGGTACAACTCAAAGTATTTACTCAGTTTCCGCAGTTAGCGATGACGTAGTTTGGGCATGCGCCGCTGGTGGAGTAGTCTTAAGAACTACAAATGGCGGAATGGACTGGACAAGCGTAGGTGCAGCTCCCGTAAGCGGCGACCTTTATAATATCTTTGGAGTTGATGAAAGTATTGCCCTGGTTACCGGTTCCGGAACGACTGGTACCAATGTATGGAGAACTACAAACGGCGGAGCTACTTGGTCTAATGTTTTAACACAGCCGGGTGGATTTTTCAATGTCATTGAAATCAACGCAGTTGGAGGTGGTTTTATACAAGGTGACCCTGTAGGTGGAAGATGGTCACTCTGGCGCACGTTAGACTTTGGAGCTACCTGGGATTCAACTTTAATGTATCTCCCTCAGGCAGGTGCAGAAGCAGGATGGAATAACTCACTTCACGTGAATGGATTAAATTATTGGTTTGGTACCAATAATAGTAAGATATATTACTCTGCAAATGCCGGATTATCCTGGACTGCTCAAAACTCTCCACAGCTAAACACTTATGCGGTATGGTTCAATACACCATTAAACGGTGTATCAGGTGGAACGGCCGGGATAGTAACTTCCAACGGAGGAACTAACTGGACAACTACTACAATTGGCGGAACAGGGAATATTTCCGGAGCAGCCGGATATGGAACAAACTTATGGGTAGTTCAGGGAACAGGAATTTACAGAACAACTAACAATAGTACCTCATGGGCAAGTGATTTTACCGCAACAGGTGCACTGCAAGACATTGCAATCTCCAGAACAGGTACAAGATTATGGGCTGTTGGTACTACCGGTTTAATTTATACAAATGATGGAGTGGTAAGTGTAAACAACATCTCATCCAATGTCCCGGACAGATACTCTCTTTCTCAAAACTATCCAAATCCATTCAACCCTTCTACTAAGATCAATTTTGACATAGTAAGGGCTGGATTTGTTTCTGTTAAAGTTTATAATTCCTTGGGACAGCAGGTAGCAGACCTTGTTAATCAGGATATGACTCCGGGTTCATACCAGGCAGACTTCGATGCTTCCGCTTTGACATCAGGAATTTATTTCTACACGATCAAAGCAGGTGACTTCGTTGAAACAAAGAAAATGGTATTAATGAAGTAATATATTAATAAATAGTATTAGCCTACTATTAGTTTGTTTTATACGCCGGGAAGCTGAAGAAGCTTCCCGGTTTTTTTATTGATAAAATACTTTACAATAAAAAAGAAACTTCATATATTAGTATTGGCTCCCCCTTAAAATACCATTTACAACTCTAAAACGAGGTAGAAATGAAAACCTTATTTACTTTACTACTATTACTTACACTATTTAATTCAAATTTAAATGCTCAATGGGTACAGCAAACATCCGGAACTACTGCGGATCTATATTCAATGTCAGGTACTCTAGGAGGAAGAATCTGGGTTTGCGGAGCAGCGGGCACTGTACTAAAAACCACCGATTGGGGTGTTACATGGGTAAATGCAGGTTCAAGTCTTTTTTCGGGACTTGATCTCTACAATGTGGCATGTATCGATAATAACACTGCGCTTGTGACAGGTTCAAACAGTACGGGCGCGTATGTTTATAAAACGTCAAATGGCGGTGCTAATTGGGTTGAGGTATTTTTCCAAGCCGGGGGATTTATTAATGTTATAAGTATGAATGAATTTGGGCAGAATGGTTTTATGCAGGGTGACCCCGTCAGTGGAAGATGGTCACTCTGGAAAACTACTAACAACGGATCAACCTGGGACTCAGCAGGTATGTACTTACCTCAGAATGGAAGTGAAGCCGGCTGGAATAATTCAATTTATGCAACAGGTATTTTAGGGGAATATTTCTTTGGAACTAATAACAGTAGAATATATAAAACAACAAATTGGGGTACTTCTTGGACATTTACACCAACACCCGATGTTAATAGTTACGCTTTATGGTTTAATACTTCTTTCGGATATGGAATTGCGGGAGGAGCACAATTAATGTTGTCAACAAATATTGGAGAAAACTGGCAAATCCAATCGGCACCGGGAACAGGAAATATTACCGGAGCAACAGGTGTAAAAGAAGTATTTTGGTTCACAAGACAAGGACCGGGCATATATGTCTCTACAAATCATGGTCAGGATTGGACAATTGATACTACCATAGCCGGCGCACAATTTAATGATATGGAAGCATTGCTTGTTGCACCATTTGATAGCCCTTTATCCGGGGCATATTATATATATGCTATTGGTTCGGGGGGTAGAATTTACATACTTGATTATGCATCTTCGATAAATTTTCTATCCTCACCTCTACCGGACAGATACTCTCTTTCTCAAAACTATCCAAACCCATTTAATCCTTCAACTAAGATCAATTTTGACATAGTGAGGGCTGGATTTGTTTCTGTTAAAGTTTATAATTCCTTGGGACAGCAGGTGGCAGACCTTGTGAATCAGGATATGACTCCGGGTTCATATCAGGCAGACTTTGATGCTTCAGCTTTGACATCAGGAATTTATTTCTATACGATCAAAGCAGGTGACTTCGTTGAAACTAAGAAAATGGTATTAATGAAGTAGGCTTGACGTAACACTTGAATTTATAAAGCCGGGTTGTATTGCCCGGCTTTTTCGTTTTACTATGGTATGATCAGTATTCCGGCTTTAATGGGAATAAAACCTTTTGCCGAGCCGTCATTTACATTGTAATCGAGACCTGTTTCAACATATCCCAGAGTAGATCCCGTGGAAGAAATATTGAAGGTAAGACCTATACCACCCGCGAAGCCAAAATTAGTCTCCGAGAATCCTGCAATATCCAGGAGATATACTCCCATTCCACCGTAACCGTAGATGTTAGTCGAGGCTCCCGTAATTCTCCCGAACATAAGATCACCCCTTATGGAGGTTATTGCGAGTGATGAAGAACCGGGACCGGGAAAGTTATTGTACTGAATCCCAAAGCGCAAAGTCTGGGTTTCGCTCAGCCGGTACCCTGCTCCTCCGTGGACATTGAGCCCAACAGAAAAATCATCACTAAAGTCATTTTCTATGATGGGAGCTGATATACCTGCTCCAACAAAGGCAATGAAGGTTCGCGCAGGCTGATTAACCTGAATCCTGTCTTTCAAACTAATTGGCTGTAATAAAAGCTTTTCCCCGGAGCTTTCATTTACCTCATAAATATCTTTCTCCAAAATTAAAGTGTTTTCCTGCGTATGGGCATTAATGGAAAACAGCATTAAAGAAACTACAAAAATGATTCTTGTCATTTTCTTTTGGTTTAATTTTGAAGAACTAATGAAATATAATTAATATATCCTATTGAGCAAATAGCAAAAAGAAAATTATTTCTTTTTCTGCTTCGCTTCACATATGAAGCTCCGGCGGTTCCTTTTTCCTGTTTTCTTTAGAGTTACTTTCTCACCGGTGTCCTGACAGGTTTTCTGTTTATAAATCTTCCAGTGCTTACGCAGTTCAAATATTCTTTTCCATCCGTAAAATTCAAACGCATAAGCACGGGCTTCTGAAACTAAATTTTTTATCTCTTTGTCAGAAAGCTTTTTTACTTTTGTTTCGGGATGAATGCTTACATTATAAAGAGTTTCGCACTTCATTATATTACCGAGCCCCGCAAAAATATCCTGATCCAGAAGCACATCCCCGATCTCTTCCTCAGGATATTCCTTCACCCGTTTAATTGCCAGCTCTTCATCCCATTCATCACCCATCAGGTCAGCCTTCCAGTCGTATGCTTCATTCAAAGGCTCCTCGATGAATTTAACTGAGCAATTGTAAAAGTTCAATTCACCTGATCTTGTTTTAAAGCAAAGGCGCGCTTTTTTACCGGGCTTTCTTTCATTAATGCGGTAGCTGCCATACATAAGGAAATGGATTCTTAGAGAAAATTTATCGAATTCAAAGATGAGGTGCTTACCCCAGGTTCTGATGTCCCGGATAACTTTATTTTTGAGACGCTCCTTTTCTATCTTTAAGGTATTTCCTCCTACTCCCGAAATACGATTACCGATGAAATCCGATAACTCTTCTTTTAATAATATTAGTGAAGGACCTTCCATAGGGTAAAATTACTCAAGAGAATTACTACAATCAAGAATCTGCTTAATATTTATATGGGGCAATAACGAGACTGGATGGGAAATTTCTTAGAACGAATTGAAGCAAAGGATAAAATAATTTACTAAATATTAACAATATAAACGTCTTAGAGAGTTGGAATAATAATTGTAATAATTAAACTTTATATGTAAATAATTTGAAATTTCAATAATGAAAACAATTACGACAATATTTGGATTAGGACTTGTATTATTAGCGTTATTCTTATTTTCGTGTAATTCAATGGAAGTTGACAGATCAATTCAACCGGTTGCGAATGATGATGTCATACTTCAGTTTGTTCACGAAGAACCATACTTCGAGAGCTATTACTCCGGACCTCTCACAGATCAGCAAATGATGGTTCTGAACGGAGCAAAGCAGGTTCTCCAGCAGAAAGCAACATATGATACTACAATGGCATATCATCCTGTCTCTTATCTTCACGGTGTTGGGTACCTGGGTGGTGAAGTTTATCCTAATGGAGATATCGACCCTGCCCTTGGTGTCTGCACAGACGTGACCGTCAGGGCTTTGAGATATGCAGGCATTGTCGATCTTCAAAAAGAAATTCATAATCACATAAAACACAACTCTTCCATCTATCCGCTGAATAGATGGGGTACATCCTATGCAGACAGGAATATCGATCACAGGAGGGTACCTAACCAGCACGTATGGTTTTCACATAACTGGATCAATCTGGGATTTTCGGATTTTCAACCCGGGGATGTGGTTATCTGGGACCTGGACGATGACGGAGCAGGCGATCACATTGGAATTATTTCCGACAGACTGATTGCAGGATTAAAGCCATACGTAATACATAATAGCCCTGATGTCGGGCATACATCCGAGGACGATGTGTTAAACATTGAAAAGATGGTTGGACATTATAGAGTAAAGGGTTAATTTCCAAACACATCTCATTTCTTCATTTTAATCCTTAGCTATAAGGATTAACTTTCCTATATTATCCTCAAATAATGAATACAACAATGAATATACTATTTGCATTAATTCTTTCCGCATTTTTTGCGTGCGGAGAAAAGAGTAATGATAATGAAGTAAAAGTACATAAGGATTCGCTCAAGCAGGAGATTAACAGTACATATACAGGTGATCTTACACCGGGTCAAAAGAAAATCCTCGAAGGCGCAAAGAAAGTATTGGAGCAGAAAGCGGAATATGATATGAGCATGGCGTACTATACAACCGAGTACAACGAAGATGGAGAATATGTTGGAAGCAAGGTCTTCCCCGGTGGAGACATCGATCCGAATATAGGAGTATGTACAGATGTAATAGTAAGAGCTCTCAGATATGGCGGTATTAATGACCTCCAGGAAGAGATCAACAAAGATGTCAAAAATTCCTGGTCTGACTACCCAATGAAAAGGTGGGGAGCAAAGAAACCGGATTCAAATATAGACCACAGGAGAGTACCTAACCTCGAGGTTTGGTTCGGGAAGTACTGGGAGGAACTGCCAGTTTCAGATAGCCATTCGGATTATCAGCCGGGAGACATAGTAGTCTGGGACCTCAACCAGGATGGAGTAAACGATCATATTGGCATAGTTTCTGATAAGATCGTGGACGGCAGAGTGTACATAATACATAATTTTCCTGATCCCGGATATGTGGCTGAGGAGGATGTGCTGGATGAATGGCTCCTGACCGGACACTATCGAATTAATTATTAATTTTTAAAATATATTTTAACCGCAAAGAGCGCAAAGGCCGCTAAACAATTATGAACGAGAATGATATAGCAAAGATTGTTGTAAATTCGCTTACAGTGTCCATAAGGAATTAGGTCCCGGATTATTAGAATCAGCCTATGAAGAATGTTTGTTTTTTGAGTTAATTACATATGGTTTTAAAGTAGAGAAACAAAAAGCGCTCCCTTTAAAATATAAAAATGTGTTTGTTGACTGTGGGTATCGGTTGGATTTGATTGTTGAAGAGAAAGTTATAGTTGAAGTAAAAACCGTAGAAGCTCTCTCTAAACTTCACTTAGCTCAAGTACTAACATATCTTAAGTTAACTAAATGCAAACTTGGATTATTGATTAACTTTAATACTATTCAAATTAAGGATGGCATAAAAAAGAGTAGTCAATGGATTATAGACCTTAGCGCTCTTTGCGCCCTTTGCGGTTATAAAGATTTGATATATGGAATTACAAGACGCTATACTAAACAGAAGAACCACAAACTCCAGGTTTGCTGATAAGAAGGTTTCTCCGGAGCATATCGAGCTCTTGATCCGGATGGCATCCTATTCGCCGAGCCACTTCAATTCCCAGCCGTGGCGTTTTATTATAATTGATGATGAAGCAGTAATAAGCAGAATAGGAAAGATTGCCGGGGAGTCGATGATAAAACTGATGGACGAAGGTAAATTCTGGAAACAGTATGAGAAATATTTCCGGCTGAGCGAAGAAGAAACAAAAGAATCCGGAGATGGCATTCACATCGACCACATACCTGCTATTCTTAAGCCCTTTGCGAAGCAAATTATGAGTGAGAAAGGCGGAAAGGTACTCGCAAAACTAAAAATTCCAAAAATACTGGGTAAAGATGAAGAAGAGCTGATATCATCATCACCGCTTCTCTTTGTAATATTACTAAATAAAGAAGAATATAAACCCGGCGAATTATCGGGCTTTTACTCTACCATCTCTATGGGAGCAGTTATACAAAATCTTTGGCTGACGACAACTGACATCGGGATGGGAATGCAGTTTGTTTCGACACCGGGAGAATTTCCGGACAAATGGAATCAGATATCCCGTTTGCTACATATTCCTGAAAACTACGAGATGGCGGCGATATTCCGAATGGGATACAAAGAGAAAGATGAAAAAAGAAGAACTATCGACTGGAGATCGGAACAGAGAAAGCCCCCGGAAGAACTGGCATTTAAAAATAAGTGGAATGAGCCATTAAAATAAAATCAATGGATAGTATTCTTGCGGGTTTTGGACTTATATTGTATATCATAAATTACTATATCGGCTGGGCGTTAAATTTTGGTAAACGCCCCGTTTCAAAGAATATTCACCAACTAATCTATACACTCCTAATTCTGATTCTCATTTTTGTAATGTTTTTCACCGATATGGAATCGATGGGATTCACCTTCGCAGGCTTTTCACTTGGAATGATGCTGATACTTCCATTCGGAAAGAAGGGGAGTATGTATCACAAAATAGTCAGCACCCTGGGATTAATATTGTATTTACTGTTCATTATGTCATAAGTTAAAAAAATTCAAACATTTTTATTTTTATTTCTTTTGAATCTTATGGGATTTTGCTTAATTTTACTCAAATTAACATCCTTATATGAGTAATATCTATAATGTAAATGCCACAACTCCGAGACCATACATCCCGTCATCATCCGGAACAAGAGGTTCAGGTACCACCCCAAAGTCCGGCTGCGGAAGAATAGGGTGCTTTACGGGATTCATGGGATTAGGTGTTGTGGCAGTGCTGATTGCAGTTGTGTATTTTTTTGTATGGCCGATGCTTTTCCCAAATGATATTAGCGGCGACCTCCTCGATCTCACTTACGCGGAAGGTAAAGATGGAAAAGGCTATCTATGGGTGCAGACTAACCCATCCTTTCAATACATTTCCGAAACAAGCACTCCGGGAAGTCATTCGGTAAGTTCCGAATGCTTATTTTGCCGGACAGAGACATTCATTATAGACCCTGAGACACAGAACGTAATACATAAATTCACAACTGACTTTGATGGTCCGCCTCCTACACCGAAAATGTTTTCAGTGGACGGGAATGTGTGGATAGTAAGCGGAAATTTCCGTGACAATGAGCCAATGATAAATGTGTATGACGCAGCCAGCGGCGACCCTGTAATGGATACAAAAGGATTCATTTCAAAGCATCCGAGATTCAGCGCAGGGATATCAGAGCTGCGATATGAAGATAAGCCCGCAAGACTGAACATTAAAACAAAGGACGGGCTCGACCAGGTTTATTTAGTAGGAAAAGATACCATCTTTAAAAATACTTCCGACTATAATCAATACACGGAAGGGATAATGTCCGGCGATGCTTCTATTTTTTCATTAATAAGTGAAGAAGGTATCAGCGAACGAAAAGTATTATACAGGATTACGGGACCGGCAGGAAAGGTATTCGGTTCTCACATACCGGAAAGCATGCTTGACGATGCAAGTTACATATTGCGTCATTACAACTCAACCGCAGAACCCATAACCCCGGGCACAGTATACCTCGAAGGGGAAATGCTTTATTTTGATGATGAAGGAGCAGTAATCATTTACCAGGATCAGCTGGGCAAAAAGGCGGAAAGATTATTATCACTTATCGACTCAGAAGGCAACATAAAATGGACCAAATCAACCAAAGATGGAGAGTTATTCGAGGAATTAAAACTGGATGAAGAGGAAAATACCTTCGGCAGGATGTTTTTCCTTAGAAGTCACTTGAAAGGTGAGCGCGGTGACAATATGTTCATCTTTAAATATTCGGGTAAAGGAATTATCTGCTTTGACTGGGAAACCGGCAAGAAGATCTGGGAGATGGAAGACTAAGTTTAGTTGTTCAGGTTTTTAAAGTTTGTAAAATTCATCAAGTTGATTAGCAAAAATCACTGAATTTGATTCTTAGTGATTTTACAGTTGTTTAGTAAAAATTAGTTTTCCATCGGAAAATGTGGTTTGTTTTTACAGCACTTTCCCATACGCTGTTTGTTTTGAATTTTTTTCATCAATTTTGTAAAAACAGGATTTAAAGATTTTACCTCTCTCAAGAGTTATTCATTAAACGATTATATGTCAAAGAACGCTGCCGGATAAACGAGGTAGTAAATGCGTTATACAGCTATTAATATAGTAATAATTACGGTTATTGTCAAGTCATATTTCAGCATAAATCATTAGAGCACCATCTCACTATTTGCAAAGTCTTTTCTCATAGTTACCATCATCATCACATTACCAATGATTCAATTTCATTCCATTTATTAATCATATTATCTACATTTAGAAAATTAATTTACTTAAGGAATATTGAACCGGACGTTTCTCATAATCTTATTTTTTTTCTCATTAATCTTACTTTCCTGTAGTTTTTTCAGGGATGTTTTCAGAGACATTAGGACTGAATTCATTGAAAGAGATATCAGGCAGCAGTATGAATCCGAGAGTAAATATCATTCCGGAGTTGTAACATTTGGTCAAAGCGAAGGTCCGGATTTCAATGAAATGGATACCTTTACTGAAACGGGTGTACTGCTCATACCCATATCTGCCAAAGTTACTTTGCACAGTGCAATTGATGCGGAGAAGATAAGAACTACAATTTACAAAGTTCACGAAGGTTCGATATACCTACAGGACAGGTATACAAACAATGTTGACAAAGATTGGCCCGAGTTTACTATCAGCCTTCCAATCTATTCACCCGGTTTTTATAAAGTTGATTTTGAATATGAAGACGGTGAGGTATTTGCGTCAGGAACCGTTGAAGTCTTCGAAGACGAAGAATAAACCGAAGAATGATCCCGAACCCATACGGCCCTATTTTTGTTGCAATCATAGTTACCGCTATCGCGTAACTAACCTCATTTTTTAACGTAATTTTATATTATCCCGAAATTAAACATCCCAATATGCGTAAGTTATTAATTAACATCATATTTGTAACAGCCACAATACTTCCCGGTGCAGGACTTTATTCCCAGGATATCACTCAGGACGATGGCTACTACTATTGGCTGAATCTCAATGCAGTATCGAATGACCAGGCTGAGGTGACATTGATCACTCCTAAGATTAGCCAGGAATCGATAGTTTTGTATTTCCCCAAGGTCATTCCCGGTACGTACAGGATCGCGGATTTCGGGAGATTCATCAGCGACGTAAAAGCATACTCGGCTGACGGGAGCGAGCTGCCTGTGGAAAATATAGAAGTAAACGGTTGGCGGATAAGTAATGCAGAGGCATTATATAAAATAACTTACAAGGTGGATGACACCTTCGATGCGGTGATAACAGAAAATCCAATTTATAAAATGGGCGGCACGAATATAGACGCGGGTGAGGCTTATCTAATAAATACACACGGGTTTTTCGGATACCTGGAGGATATGAAGGACAGGCAGTTCACGGTAGACATATCTCATCCAACAGGATTTTACGGGGCGACAGGTATGACCGCCTCCGATGATGAAAGCCACAAGGACATATTCATAACAGAAAGTTATAACAGGCTGGTGGATTCCCCATTAATGTACACACTGCCGGACACTA
>Ga0079224_100006556_pt1 | contig 15455 bp, 15 predicted proteins | sample Stecom2015_FD_80414 | JGI IMG/M metagenome (GOLD analysis project Ga0079224, IMG submission 80414) | Agricultural soil microbial communities from Utah to study Nitrogen management - Steer compost 2015 | ecosystem: Environmental > Terrestrial > Soil > Agricultural land | place: USA: Utah...
AGATTCTTTTTGAGCCCGCTGATTTTTGCTGCCAGTGCAGCCGCCTGTTTAACCGGCAATTCCTCCAGCAGAATTTTTAATGTGCGCTCGGCATCCGCTGACAGCGCTTCAGCCTCCGGCTCCGGCGCACCATGCACCAGCACAACAAACTCTCCGCGACGATTATTGTCATCTGCCTGCAGCCACTCACACAGTGCGGCCAGCGCATCGCCGTGAATGGTTTCCCAGGTTTTGGTCAGCTCGCGACAGATCACGGCCTGTCTTTCGCCACCAAACACATCACGCATGTCCTGCACACTTTCACTGATACGGTGTGGTGATTCGTAGAACACCAGCGTGCGCTGCTCAGCCGCCAGGGATTCAAACAGCTGCTTTCTGGCTCCTGACTTGTGCGGAGGAAAACCTTCAAAAGCAAAACGGTCAGTGGGAAGTCCTGCTGCAGACAACGCTGTTGTCAGTGCACATGGGCCTGGAACCGGAATCACCGCAATACCCTGTTCGCGCGCACGCGCCACCAGCGTATAACCTGGATCGGAAATCAGCGGCGTACCAGCATCACTGATCAATGCCACACTGCGCCCGGCATGCAGATCATCCAGAATGCTGTCCTCACGCGCACGAGTACTGAAATCATGATAGGACACCAGACGAGTACCAATACCAAAATGCTGGGTCAGCCGGCTGCTGTGCCGGGTGTCTTCTGCTGCAATCAGATCTACTGACTGCAGCACATCCAGTGCACGGCGGGACATATCACCCAGATTGCCGATGGGCGTGGCAACAATATAAAGCGCTGCGGCTCCTGCAGAACCGTCGCGGTTGTCGGCAATCATGTCAGTCATGGATATTCTCTTTGCGGTCAGGGAGTTTCAGGTATCTGGCGGCAAACACCTGCGCGGCATCATAGCGACTGCAGCGGACAGGCAGCAAGCAATGCGGCGCGCAGCCTGCTATCATTTGTGCAGAGCATCAGCGTTATAGCGGATTTATCGATGATTTCCCAGAAAGCCGTCAGACAGGATCGCAGACTCAGGACATACATCAAACAGATGTCGCCTCTGGCACTGGCCATTGTACTCAGCCAGTGCTCCAGCTCCAGCGTGCCGGAGCCGGAGTTTGAAGTACGCCCCCTTCCCAGCGACGTCATTGCAGATGTCCCTGCCGGAGCGTCCAGCCAGATCAACAGACTGCTGCTTCTGGCTGCAGATGCAGAGTCTCCTCAGGCCGAGCAGTACACACTGCAGGCCAGCCAGCTGGCACTGGATGAAGGTGATACCGATACCGCCTCTGCCATTCTGGGTGGTCTGGGATACAGCAACAGCTGGCCGCTGATGATCCGTATCGATGTTGGCCTGCAACGCACCCGTCTGGCGCTGGCCCAGGGCGAAGCTGCCCGCGCACTGATCCTGCTGAACGGCAGCCCCTTTGAGCGCCCGGATGAACTGCCGGCATCAGCCCGTCTGCAGATGATGCAGCTGCGCGCTGATGCCTTCCAGATGATGGGTCAGCCACTGGCTGCAGCCCGCGAATACACGCGCATGGCACCGCTGCTCAACGCAGAACAGCAGGCAGCCAACAACGATCGCATCTGGCAACTCCTCAGTGCCGCCTCCCTCAACAGCCTGCAGGCCCAGCGTGCGCTGGTGGACTCCTACGAGCTGCGCGGCTGGATGGAGCTGGTCAACGTGGTGGTTGGCTCACAGAACAATATCGAGGAACAGGTACGCGCCGTTGAATCCTGGCAGGCGCGCTGGAACCAGCACAGTGCTTCCAAGCAGCTGCCACAGTCCCTTTCCTATGCCATCGAGTTGCTGAATACACGACCTGAACGTATCGCCCTGCTGCTGCCGCTGTCAGATGCAGCCGGGCGCGCCGTCAGCGAGGGTTTTATTGCTGCTTACTACGATGCCCAGCAGCAGAACCAGCAGGTGCCACAAATCAGTGTTTACGACACCAGTAACCTCACCGACATCCTCTCACTCTATAACGAGGTGGCGAGCAGCGGTGTTGATCTGATCATCGGACCACTGCGCAAGGATTCAGTCAGACAGCTGCAAGCCCAGACCTCCTTGCCGGTGCCGACCCTGGCACTGAACTATGGCGATGATGGCGTACCCTCTCCGGCAAACCTGTACCAGTTTGGCCTGGCACCCGAAGACGAGATCCGTCAGGCGGTGCAACTGGCATGGCAGGAAGGCCACCGCGTAGCCGCCGTACTGACACCGGCAGGTGAAGAGTACCGCCGTATTACCGAAACCTTTGAAAATGAATGGACGGCCCTTGGAGGCCATCTGGTGGCCAGCACCGGCTTTACCGGCACAAGTTCCTACTCCGATGCAATCCGCCGTCTGCTGGACATTGACGACAGCGAGGCACGTACGGCACGCCTGAACTCCATCATTCCCCGCCGCAACCTGATTTCCACACCCAGACGGCGGCAGGATGTGGATGTTATGTTTCTGCTGGCAAACCCGTCTGAAGGCCGGTTGATCAAGCCGGCGATGGGCTTCCACTTTTCCGGCGATGTTGATGTATATGCAATGCCGGCGATTTATGACGGCTCCGAAGCTGCAAACAACCGCGATCTTAATGGCGTTGTATTTATCGATGCCCCCTGGCTGCTGACCGGTGACCCGGTCAAAGACTCGGTACAGTCCAGCTTCCAGCCCGGCCCAGGCCCGGTGGAGCGTTTGCGCGCGATGGGTGTGGACAGCTATCGCCTGCATACACGCCTGGCCCAGCTCGACAATTTCCCCGGCATCAGCATCCAGGGCGCTACAGGCATCCTGACCATGCGTGAGGACGGCAGCATCAAGCGTGAACTTATTCCGGCGCGTTTTGACGAAAACGCCATTATGCTGCTGCCCCCACCCGGAACCACGGACAACTGATTTATCCGCAACTGACGCAGAGGCAAGGATGTCTGACCGTAACCAGCCGGAGCCGCACACACTGCTGCCTCCGGGCCCATTGCCGCCCTCGCAGCGCCGCCACACTGGCAACGCCTACGAACAGCTCGCGGCTGAGTATCTGACAGCACAAGGACTGCAGCTGATTCGCAGCAATTACCACTGCAGGCTTGGCGAAATTGATCTGATCATGCAGGAGCGCGACACCCTGGTGTTTGTGGAAGTACGTTACCGCCTGCATAACCGGTATGGTGGGCCTGTGCTCAGCATCAACCGGCAAAAACAGGCCAGAGTGCTGCGCACAGCCCAGGCATTTCTGAAACACTACCGTCTCAGTCATGCAATGCCGTCGCGCATTGATGTGGTTGGGATCACGCCGCGAGAAGATGGTCAGGGCTACCATTTCCAGTGGGTGCGCAACGCAATCCAGGCCTCCTGGTAAACCTGCTTTCAGCCTGGTTTGCAGTAGAAGTAGAATGTCACCTTCATGTAGTTACTGATGACAGGATCGCAATGACACCACAACAGCGTGTACAGCATCATTTCCAGCACAGCATGTCCACATTGCAGGACACCCAGACGCTGCTGACTGAAAGCATCTGCGTGGCTGCAGAACGTATTACCCAGTCCCTGCTTCAGGGCGGCAAGATTCTGGTTTGCGGCAATGGCGGCTCCGCAGCACTGGCACAGTATTTCTGTTCACTGCTGATCAACCGCTTTGAGCGCGAGCGTCCGGCACTGCCGGCCATTGCACTGACCTCCGATGCAGTGGCGATGACGGCGATAGCCGCGGATATGCAGTACAAGTCGGTTTATGCCCAGCAGATTCGCGCCCTTGGCCAGAACACTGACCTGTTGCTGCTGCTGACCAGCGGACGCAACAGTGCCAATCTCAGGGAAGCTGTGGCTGCGGCCTTTGATCGGGAAATACCCGTAATCGTGATAAGCTGTGAGGAAAGTGGCAATGTGGCCGAGATGCTCAAACCCGGCGACATGGAGCTCAGGATTCCGGTTCGCACTGCCTGCCGGAGCCAGGAAGCCCAACTGACCATATTGCACTGTCTTTGCGACCTGATTGACGTTCAGATATTTGGAGAGGAACTGTGAGAATCAAACATTTAGTTGCTGTAGGTATTCTGCTGGGCAGCACTGCCTGTACCACCATTCTGACGGAGACAACCGGCCCGCAAGGTATGCAGGAAGACCCCTATCTGCGTACTGCCGGCACCATTGTGGAAGATGAATCCATCGAGACCAAGGTGGCTGTAAACATGCGCTCCCAGCAGCCGCAGTTCCGTAATGCCAGCTTTGACGTGGTCAGCCACAATGGTGTGGTACTGCTGGTTGGACAGGTGCAGTCTGATGAGCTCAAGCAGCTGGCAACCCGTATCGCCTCCGAAGCCAGCGCACATGTGCGCCGCGTCCACAATGAGCTGGAAATCTCCGGTCCGCGCAGTTTCCTGTCACGCAGCAATGATTCCTGGCTGGCAACCAAGGTCCGCACCCAGCTGGCCGCCAACGACAGCATCAACTCCAATCGCATCCGCGTGGTTGCCAATAACGGCACCATTTACCTGATGGGTATTGTTGATCGTGCAGAAGGTGACCGTGCCATCAGCCTGACGCGTAATGTGGGTGGTGTGTTGCGCGTTGTAAACGTCTTCGAATATCTCTGAGATAACTGAAGCGTCGCACTCAGGTGTTATTTGACAACCCTGAGTGTGGCGCGACCACGCGGCTTGTCTCCGGCCGGAGCAGGTCCTGCCGGCGGCTTTGTTGAAGGGCCTTGCGGCGGAAGCGGAGAAGAAGGCCTCTCGGCCTCAAACATCATTCCCTGACCGTTTTCACGGGCATAGATACCCATCACAGCGTATACCGGTACATAGACCGGCGTGGGAATTCCGGCAAAACGGCCGTTAAATTCCAGCGCCTCATTGCCCATAAGCAGGCCATGAACAGCAACCGGGGAAATATTGAGGATTATCTGGCCATCCTTGACGTACTCCTGTGGCACCTGCACTGACTCGGCCAGGGCATTGACCACAATGTACGGAGTACAGTTATTCTCGAGTATCCACTCGTAGAGGGCTCTTAACAGATACGGGCGGCTGGACGTCATGCTCATGGGCTGAGTCCTATACCATCTCTTTTTCCTGTTCGGACAGACTCATACGAATGGAGTCACGTGAGAACAGTCGTGCCCGGTACTCAAGCAGAGGCTGGACGGATTTATGGCTCCCCAGATCAATGCCCAGTGAAGGCAGTCTCCAGAGAATGGGTGCAACACAGCAGTCCACAACGGTGAACTCGTCGCTCATAAAGAAGGGTTTTTCAGCAAAAATCGGTGCAATCGTTGTCAAGCTGTCACGCAATTGCTTGCGCATCTTCTCCTGCTCTGCAGCAGTGCCTTTACCGGAGGAGAGATCATCAACAATTGAGCACCAGTCCCTCTGGATGCGGTACATCCAGAGGCGACTTTGAGCCCTTGCTACCGGATAAACCGGAAACAGGGGCGGATGCGGGAAACGCTCGTCAAGGTATTCCATCATGATATTGGCCTCATAGAGGACCAGATCACGATCAACGAGCGTTGGCAGGCTGTTATACGGGTTCAGTGAAGCAAGGTCAGCCGGAGGACTTGCCGGGTCGACATTGATTGTATCAACCGCAACTCCTTTCTCGGCCAGCACGATGCGCACCCGGTGGCTGTACTGACTACGACCATCGGAATAAAACATCATCGAAGACCGCTTGGCTACTACTCCCATACTTCACTGTACCTCTCTAAACATCCTGCCAGAGTTGAAGACGTATCAGTGGATACGTCTCCAGTATTCACGGTTCAGCAACGTTACGAATACCAGCAGTATTGCAAGGAAGCCAAGTACGTACACACCGATGGACTGACGCTTCAGTCTTACCGGTTCAGCGATGTAGTACAGGAAGTTGGTGAGGTCATGAATGACCGCATCAAATTCTTCCGGAGACAGCTCGCCGGTACCATCAACGTGCGCCAGGTGGCACTCTTCCGGAGTGGAAGCGTTGTTGGTGCAAACTACATCACCCTGCAGCTTGTGCAGAACGTTCGGCATACCTACGTTGGGGAAAACCACGTTGTTTACGCCCCAGCCACGCGCTTCATCTGTATAGAAGGAGCGCAGGTAGGTGTAGATCCATTCCGGGCTGCGCGCACGCGCAACCAGGGTCAGATCCGGCGGAACTTTACCGAACCATGCGTTGGCGTGTTCCGGACGCATCGCGTTGTCCATCAGCTCACCAATCGCCTGACCGCCAAATGCTGTGTTCTGCAGCATGATCTCGGTCGGAATACCCAGATCGTTGGCAGTACGCTCGAAACGGGCGTATTTCAGCGAGTGGCAGGAGAAGCAGTAGTTCATGTAGGTGCCCAGGCCACGTTGCAGTGAAGCCTGGTCACGCAGATCCAGCTCTACATGGTCCAGCGGAACATCAGAGTGCTCAGCACCCACTGCACGCAGCGGCAGAACTACCAGTACAGCCAGCAGAGCCAGAGTAATCACCAGCTGCTTGTTGCTGATCCAGCGACCGGTCACGCGGGTCGGTTCCGGGAAGGTCTGCTCTTTCTTCGTGTACCACGGCATCAGGAAGAAGTACAGGAAGTAAATGATCGTGCAGATCTGCGCCAGAATTGTACGGCCCGGGCTTACTGTCAGAGTACCGAGGTACATCAGGATCAGGAAGGAGGCGGTGAAAATCAGCAGCGCAATACGGCTGTACCAACCTTTGTAGCGGATGGATTTAACCGGGCTGCGATCCAGCCATGGCAGTACGAACAGGATGGCGATCGCACCAAACATTACCACCATACCCCAGAACTTCGCGTCGATGCCGAACAGCGGGATAGTTACCGCACGCAGCATTGAGTAGAACGCAGTGAAGTACCATACCGGCGGAACGTGCGGAGGCGTTACCAGCGGATCAGCTTCCTGGAAGTTTGGCGGCTCGAGGAAGTAGCCACCCATTTCCGGAGCAAAGAAGATGATGCCACAGAAAACCATGAAGAAGATTGTGATACCAACCAGGTCGTGCACGGTGTAGTACGGGTGGAACGGAATGCCGTCAACCGGAATGCCGTTTTCATCCTTGTTCTTCTTGATTTCGATACCGTCAGGGTTGTTGGAACCTACTTCGTGCAGAGCCAGCAGGTGCAGTACAACCAGCGCGATCAGGATGATCGGCATGGCAACTACGTGCAGCGCAAAGAAGCGGTTCAGGGTGGCACCAGAGATCAGGTAGTCACCACGCACCCATACCAGCAGGTCTTCACCGATAACCGGAATTGCACCCACCAGAGACACGATTACGTTCGCACCCCAGTAGGACATCTGACCCCAGGGCAGTACGTAGCCCATGAAGCCTTCCATCATCAGGATCAGGAAGATCGCCATGCCGAATACCCAGATCAGCTCGCGCGGCTTCTTGTACGAACCGTACATCAGACCACGGAACATGTGCAGGTACACAACAATAAAGAAGGCGGAAGCGCCGGTGGAGTGGATGTAACGGATGATCCATCCGAATTCCACATCACGCATGATGTATTCAACAGACGCGAAGGCAGCTTCGGCGCTGTTGGTGTAGTGCATTGTCAGGAAAATACCGGATACGAGCTGGATAACCAGCACAACCAGTGACAGCACACCAAAGAAGTACCAGAAGTTGAAATTCTTCGGTGCGTAATATTTGCTCATGTGCCTTTCCCAGGCAGCCATGATGGGCAGACGATCATCAACCCAGTCGCGCAGACCTACGAGTGAGGACACGATCACGCCTTGTTTCTTTGTATCGCTCATTATGCGCTCACCTCGTCTTCACCAATTACCAGGACATTGTCTGTCTCATAGTAGTGCGGCGGCACCTGCATGTTACGTGACGCCGGAGAACCTGAATACACACGGCCGGCCATGTCAAACTTGGAGCCGTGGCAAGGGCAGAAGAAACCACCTTTCCAGTTCGGCTCGAAAGGTTCCGGACGAATGGCAAGACGCGGAGTCGGAGAACAGAAGAGGTGAGGACACAGACCGATCAGCACCAGGATTTCCGGGCGACGTGAACGGTACTGGTTGGCTGCATATTCCGGCTGTTCAGGTTGCGTGGACGCCGGATCCTGCAGATCATCTTCAATCGTCGCCAGCGCATCGAGCGCTTCTTGTGTACGACGCACAACAAATATCGGCCGACCACGCCAGGCGGGAATCGGTCCGAGAATCGCACCTTCTTCGATGCGGCTGATATCAACCCTCACGGCAGCACCGGCTGCGCGAGCTTTGGCACTGGGATTCCAGGAACCGACGAAGGGCACCACCGCCCCCACGACACCGGCTACACCCACTACCGAGGTTGACCCCAATAAAAACCGTCTGCGGCCAGAATCAGTACCGTCTTCACTCACCGTGTATTCTCCTGAGCATTGTCATCTGTCAAAAAATAATCAGGCCCACACCGATAAACCGGTACAGGCAAAATCACAATTGCTGCTTTGCTGCGCTGCACATTTCGAGATCAGCCAATGCTGTCTGATGGATCCAGTACAAGTACAGGCCCATAGCTCGAAGCCTGTGCTTCCTTTCACGGGATGACTGGCTCTGTCCAGGCAGAATTGGAACCGCCGGGCAATCAGCTCGGGTTTCAGGGCGCAAACCGGCAAACGCGCGGAATGGTAGTTAATTTGCCGTTTTTTTTCAAGCGCACAAAACGCAATAAGCGCTTTAAGCTCTTGAACAAAAAGGGAAATTTTTATTTTCGCGGAAAACAAAAAAGGCGCTGACCGCACATCGGACAACGCCTTTTTGACCTGGATCAAATTTGCCGGGCAAATTTGATCCGGTACAAGCAGAAAATTAACGCTTGGAGTATTGCGGACGCTTACGCGCTTTACGCAGACCCACTTTCTTACGCTCAACAGCACGAGCATCACGGGTTACGAAACCGGCTTTGCGCAGCGGAGAACGCAGTTCTTCATCATAAGCGATCAGAGCACGGGTCAGACCGTGACGGATTGCACCAGCTTGACCGAAGCTGCCACCACCGGCAACAGTTACTTTAACGTCAAACTTGCCAACCAGGTCTACCAGCTCGAGCGGCTGCTGCACAATCATGCGCGCCACGTGGCGACCGAAGTAGGTATCCAGCGTGCGGTTGTTGATGCTGATGTTACCAGTGCCTTTGCTGAGGAAAACGCGCGCTGTTGGGGTCTTGCGGCGGCCTGTGCCGTACCGTGGTGTTGTTGCCATAATGACTCAGTGAACCTCGTCAAAAGCTTACAGTTGCAGTGCCTGCGGCTGCTGTGCCGCGTGCGGATGCTCATTACCCGCGTACACTTTGAGTTTCTTGAACATTGCACGGCCCAGCGGAGTGCGGGGCAGCATACCTTTGATAGCCAGCTTCAGAACACGCTCCGGAGCGCGCTCGATCAGCTTCTCGAAGCTGAAAGACTTCAGACCACCCGGGAAGCCGGTGTGGTGGTGGTACATCTTGTCTTTGGCTTTGTTACCAGTAACACGCACTTTGTCAGCGTTGATTACTACAACAAAGTCACCGGTATCCACGTGCGGCGTGTATTCAGGCTTGTGCTTGCCGCGCAGACGGCTGGCAATCTCAGCAGCAAGACGACCCAAGGTCTGGCCTTCTGCATCAACGAGCAGCCAATTGTGTTCAACATTCTGTGGTTTGGCACTAAAAGTCTTCATGAAACATCACCGAACGGGCATTATCTTCAGGGAGCGCGAATACTACCGAAGCACTTGTAAAACTTCAAGCACTTTGTTCGCAAAAACGACTGACTAGGGTCTGTGTTCGAGAGCCAGGTAGTCTTCCGATTGCATTTCCAGCAGCCGACTGCGTGTTCTTTCGAATACAAACGCCAGTTCGTGCCCGCTGTACAGCTCTTGCAGAGGCACCTCTGCCGACATAATCAGTTTGACATGACGATCATATAACTCATCAACCAGACTGACAAACCGTCTTGCCATATCGTCCTTGCTGCCATCCATTTGTGGTACATCGGACAGAATGACCGAGTGGTACTCGCGTGCCAGTTCAATATAGTCAAAGGCACTGCGGGCGCCGCCACACAGCTGCCTGAACTCAAACCAGGCCACACCTTCGGATACCAGCGTCACCGGCACAGGACGCCCCAGGATTTCCACTTCGGTATTTTCCTGGCGATCAGCACGACCGGAAACCAGGTTCTCAAACAGTGCTGTCAGCGCCTGATTGGCTTCCGGCCCCAACGGCGTGAAATACAGGCTTGCCTGTTTCAGTGTACGCAGACGGTAATCGATACCGCTGTCCAGCTCGAGGATCTGGCAGTGCTGATGCAGCAGACGGATGGCCGGCAGAAAACGATCACGCTGCAGACCATTGGCATACAAACCGTCCGGATGGATGTTTGAGGTGGCTACCAGCACCACACCCCTGGCCATCAGATGCTCAAGCAGGCCACCAAGGATCATTGCATCGCCGATATCGGATACAAAAAACTCATCGAAGCAAAGTACACGGGCACGGGCTGCTATGGAGTCAGCCACGGTTTCCAGCGGATTCTTCTGCTGCTTCAGCCGCGCCAGCTCGGCATGTACCTGCTGCATAAAACGATGGAAGTGGGTACGCAGCTTGCGTTCGAAGGGCAGACACTCAAAAAAGGTATCCATCAGATAGGTCTTACCCCGCCCTACCCCTCCATATATATAGAGGCCTTTGATGGGCGCCGGTTTTTCCAGCCCCAACCGCGACTTGAGCCAGCTGCCAATGCCGGCAGAACGCTCTTCTGCAGCCAGAACAGCATCATACAGCGACTGCAAGGCCTCGACCGCGCGCGCCTGGGCAGCATCCGGCCGGACAAGACCCTGATCAAGGTCGTTTTGATAGGATTGCAAAGGGGTTGTCATCAAAAGCCCAGTGAGCTGTGGAGGCGCGCATTCTAAGACAAGTCGGCAATGCATACCAAGCCTCGGCCTGCCCGCCCCTGACCCGGACCCGTCCATCGTGCTAGAATGTGCGCGGGCCAAGACGCTGCTTTCGCGCTATAATCGCCCGGTTTTCAGATAAGGATACTGTCAATGATGTGGTTAACAGGCATTATTTGCCTTGTAATAGGCGCGGCCGGAGGCCTCCTGCTTGCCAGACGCTTTGAAAATACCAGCCCGAACAAGGTTGAAGAACTGGAAAACCGTATTCAGGAGCTGCAGCGTACACACGCTGAGTACCGCGAACACGTCAGCGAGCACTTCAACACAACGGCAGAACTGGTCCAGCAGATGACTGACAGCTACCGCGACGTATATCAGCATCTTGCCCGCGGCGCACAGGACCTCTGTAGCGACGATGTTGCCAGCAGGCTGCTGCCGAGCGCGGACAATGCATTGTTCCTTGGCCACGATGACAACAGTGTTGAACAACCCAAGGATTACGCTCCCAAGCGTGGCAACGGACAATCGGGCGCCCTGTCTGAAGACTTCGGTCTGGACCGCAGGGACCTGGAATAATACCGATTTCACGATCAACCATTCGACATCCGGCAGTCGCCCCTGCGGACAGACTGCATCACCCGGAACAAAGACACCATGGCAGATTACAACCTGACTCACCTCAAACAACTGGAAGCTGAAAGCATCCATATCATCCGCGAAGTTGCGGCCGAGTTTGACAACCCGGTCATGCTCTACTCGATCGGCAAGGATTCCTCGGTGATGCTGCATCTGGCCCTGAAGGCCTTTTATCCGGGACGTATTCCGTTCCCGCTGATGCACGTGGATACCACCTGGAAATTCCGCGAGATGATCCAGTTCCGTGATGAGCAGATGAAAAAGCTGGGATTGGACCTGATTGTTCACATCAACCAGGAAGGTGTGGACGCCGGCATCGGCCCGTTCACCCACGGCAGTGAAAAACACACTGACGTGATGAAAACCCAGGCCCTGCGTCAGGCCCTGGACAAGTACAAATTTGATGCTGCCTTTGGTGGTGGCCGTCGTGATGAGGAAAAATCCCGCGCCAAGGAGCGCGTATTCTCTTTCCGCGACAAGAACCACCGCTGGGATCCAAAAAACCAGCGCCCCGAGCTGTGGAACATCTATAACGGCAAGGTGAACAAGGGCGAAAGCATCCGCGTATTCCCGCTGTCCAACTGGACCGAGCTCGATATCTGGCAATACATCTACCTGAACAATATCGACATTGTTCCGCTGTACTTTGCCAAGGAACGCCCCGTGGTGGACATGGATGGCACACTGATCATGGTGGACGATGATCGCATGCCGCTGGAAGGCAAAACCGTAGAGCACAAGATGGTGCGTTTCCGTACTCTCGGCTGTTACCCGCTGACCGGTGCTGTTGAATCCACGGCCAATACATTGCCCGAAATTATCCAGGAGATGCTGCTGACAACCAGTTCAGAGCGCCAGGGTCGTCTGATCGATTCCGATCAGGCCGGGTCAATGGAAGAGAAAAAGCGCAAAGGATACTTCTGAAGATGTCACACCAATCTGATCTGATCGCAACCGATATTACCGCCTATCTGGCCCAGCACGAGCGCAAGGAACTGCTGCGCCTGCTGACCTGCGGCAACGTGGACGATGGCAAAAGCACCCTGATCGGACGCCTGCTGCATGACTCCAAGATGATCTACGAAGACCAGCTGGCAGCCATCCAGAAAGACAGCCTGAAAGTCGGCACCACCGGCGGCAAGCTGGACCTGGCACTGCTGGTGGACGGCCTGCAGGCTGAACGTGAACAGGGCATCACCATCGATGTGGCCTACCGTTACTTCTCCACGTCCAAGCGCAAGTTCATCATTGCCGACACCCCCGGCCATGAACAGTACACGCGTAATATGGCAACTGGCGCCTCTACCTGTGACCTGGCCATCATCCTGATTGATGCCCGCCACGGCGTACAGATACAGACCCGTCGCCACAGCTTTATTACCTCGCTGCTGGGCATCCGCCACATTGTGGTTGCCATCAACAAGATGGACCTGGTGGATCACAGCGAGGAAGTCTTCGAGAAGATCAAGGCTGACTATCTTGAATTCAGCAAGAAGCTGCCGCGCAAGAGCGAGTTCCACTTTATCCCGATTTCAGCACTGAACGGCGACAACGTGGTGAACGCCAGCGAGTCCATGCCCTGGTACCAGGGTCCGACACTGATGTCACTGCTGGAAAATGTAGAGATTGGCGACAGCCGCAACTTCAGCGATTTCCGATACCCGGTGCAGTACGTCAACCGCCCGAACCTGAACTTCCGCGGTTTCTGCGGCACCATCGCCTCCGGTGTTGTGCACAAGGGCGATGAAATCATCGTACTGCCGTCGAAGAAAAAGAGCCGGGTCAAATCCATTGTCACCTATGACGAGGAGCTGGAGTCCGCATTTGCCGGTATGGCCGTCACACTGACCATGGAAGATGAAATCGACATCAGCCGTGGTGACATGATTGTGCACCGCGACAACATGCCGGTCGTAGCTGAAGAATTCGACGCCACTGTCGTGTGGATGACTGAAGAGCCGCTGCTGCCAGGCAAAATGTACGACATCAAACTTGGCACCAAAACTGTCAGCGGCCGCGTTTCCGTCATCAAGCACCGCATTGATGTAAACACACTGGAAGAACGTCCTACTCCAACACTGGAGCTGAACGAAATCGGTCTGTGTGAGCTGTCTGTTGACCAGCCCGTATGCATCGACAGCTACGAAAACCACCGCTACACCGGTTCCTTTATTGTGATCGACCGCCTGACCAACGTAACCATTGGTGCAGGCATGATCAGCGTGGATAAAACCGCCAAACAGAAACGTACCCGCAGCAGCACCGTTCACGTAACCCGTGAAGAGCGTGCAGCACGTTACGGCCAGAAACCGGCCACCATCATGTTTATTGGTGTATCCGGCTCCGGCAAATCCACACTGGCTTACGGTCTGGAACGTCGCCTGTTTGACCGCGGTCGCGTCAGCACTGTGCTTGACGGCAAGGCCATGCGTCTGGGTATCAGCAAGGATCTGCCGCACGATGCAGCCGGCCGCGCCGAGAACCTGCGCCGCAGCGCACACATTGCCCGTCTGATCAACGACTCCGGCCTGATCTGCTGTGCGGCATTTGTGGCTCCGAACCCGGATTCGCGCGAACACGCACTGAGTGTAATCGGCAAGGACAACTGTGTGATTGTTTACCTGAACCCGCCGATGGATGTGTGCCAACAGCGTGACCCGAGCGGTATCTACGCTGCTGCTGAAACCACTCCGAACCATGAAGTGCCGGGTATCTCATTCCCGTATCCGCGTCCTGATCACGTGGATCTGGAACTCGATACCAGTGCACTGTCAGTGGAAGAGTGTCTGGACCAGGTTGTACTGCTGATGCAGGACAAAGGGATTATCTCCGGTCGATAATCCCTTCCGGTTTCTCAAACCGGATTGTCTATATCAATAAATGTGTGACGGATACCAAAGCGTTGGGCAAGCATTTCGCCCAACGCTTTGACTCCATAACGCTCCGTTGCATGATGTCCCGCCGCAAAATAGTGAATACCGTGCTCCTGTGCGCTGTGCACCGTCTGCTCGGAAATCTCGCCTGAAATATAGGCATCAGCACCAATTCGCACCGCTTGCTCAATATAGTTCTGCGCCGCACCGGTACACCAGGCTACACGTCTGATGGGCCTGTCTGCACTGATATGCATGGGTGTTCGTCCCAGTGCGTGTTCTATGCGCGCAAACATCTGCGCCCCACTCTCGTCCTCTGGCAGCTCCGCCACCAGGCCCATCACCTGATTATTCTGTTTCAGCAGCTCGCCGGTTGCAGTCAGGCCCAGCATAGCTCCAAGCTGCGCGTTATTGCCCAGAACCGCATGGGAATCCAGCGGAAGATGGTAGGCAATCAGGCTGATATCGTGATCCAGCAGGGTCTTGATACGCTTGCGCTTCAACCCCGTGATTACACTGTCTTCTCCACGCCAGAAATAACCGTGATGCACCAGCACTGCGTCGGCGCCGGCCTCCACCGCCGCATCCAGCAGCCGCTGGCTGGCTGTGACACCAGTTACCAGATGACGGATCTCGGGTTTGCCTTCGATCTGCAGACCATTGGGACAATAGTCATTGAACTGGTCAGGTTTGAGCTGACGGGTGATTTCCGCCAGCAGCTCTTTTAAAGCAATCTGCATGACAACTTTCCTGCAAGAGGGGTAACGGACAGCCTGAATTATGGCTTTTTGATGATCACCTTCACTTCGAAGGCATTTGTTCGCATAATGCGCCGAGTATCTGTGAAGCCTTCATGGATGGCAAGCGCGCTCGAGAGCCTGAATTCAACATGATCAAAAAATATCTGCAATTCCTGGCCTGGCCAGTCATCTGCGGTGTACTTATCGCACTGGTGCTGGTGCAGTACCAGCAGATCCAGCGCGTGCAGCCAATGTTGACCGAACTGTCAGCTTTGGTCATGTGCCGCGCCACCCCATCAGCCTACTATGCCGACGCGATTGTTCCCGCTACCCCTTCCGTCGTCAGCA
>Ga0079224_100006557_pt1 | contig 15454 bp, 18 predicted proteins | sample Stecom2015_FD_80414 | JGI IMG/M metagenome (GOLD analysis project Ga0079224, IMG submission 80414) | Agricultural soil microbial communities from Utah to study Nitrogen management - Steer compost 2015 | ecosystem: Environmental > Terrestrial > Soil > Agricultural land | place: USA: Utah...
CTCGTCGTGCAGCTGCTCGAAGAGTTCCCCGAGTACCTTCGATCGGAAGATCACGGAGTCACCCCGCGGCCCTCGGCTCGGAGTACTCGTGTCCGTCTTGTAACCTCGTGACCCCATGCGAAATCGCCTCATCGCCGCCGCGGCGGCCCTTCTCTTGGTCGCCGCCTGCGACGGCGGCACGGGGACGACCACGACCACAGTCGCCCCGACTTCGGGCACGCCTGCTCCCACCACGACTGTGGCCGAGACCACGACCACCACGCTCCTGGCCGGCACCGAGGAGCTCCCCGAGGAAGTCCGGGCGGAGCTCGCGGAGCTGGCCGAGATCACGGAGGAAGTGCGCGGCCTCGAGTTCTTGGAGCCGCCGAACGTCGTCGTCGTGAGCAACGACGAACTCGCTCAACGGGTGCGCGATCAACTCGCCGAGGACCTCGAAGAGCTCCCCGCCGACGAGGCCCTCTATCGTCTGCTCGGCCTCGTCGACGACGACCTCGACCTCGAGCAGCTCTACACCGATCTCTACTCGGAGCAGGTGGCCGGTTACTACGACGGCGACGCCGGCGAGCTCGTGGTGCCTCGGGACGAGGACGGCTTCACCGCATTGCAGAGAGCGACTCTCGTCCACGAGCTGACGCACGCCCTCACCGACCAGCACTACCGGTTCAACGACCGCTACAAAGCCCTGCTCGACGAGGATCGCTACGACGAAGCGTCCGCCTTCCTGGCGCTGATCGAAGGGGACGCGACCCTCGCCGAGCTGATCTACCTCCAGGGGCTCACCACGGAGGAACAGGCGGCCTTCTTCCAGGAATCGTTCGGGATCGACCAGCAGGTGTTCCAGTCGGCACCTCGGTTCATACGCGATGCCCTCGTCTTCCCCTACGACAGCGGATTCCTCTTCGTCGACCGCCTGTATCGCACCGGCGGGTTCGGCGCCGTCGCCGAGGCGTACGAATCGCCCCCCACCTCCACCGAGCAGATCATCGATCCCGACGACTACCCCGCCGACGCTCCGATCGAGGTGGTGATGGAGCCGCTGGCCATCGAAGGCTACGAGTTGGCGTACCAATCCACCTGGGGAGAGTTGAGTTTCGCCCTCATGTTCGACCAGGTCCTCGACACCGACACTTCCGACGTCGCGGCCGGCGGCTGGGGCGGCGACACCTACCAGGTACATTTCGACGGCGAAGACGTCGTCCTGGTCCTCTACTACCGAGGCGACGCCGCCACCGACGCCGAAGAGCTCCGCCAGGCGCTCCACCAATACGTCACGGCGGCGATGGACGTCGGCGATCCCCAGGAGACCGAAGAGGGGATCGCGTTCCGGGGCGACGACGCGGCGTGGATCTCGGCGGATGGCGCCAACCTGCTCTTCGTGGCGACCTCCGACCCCGATCTGCTCGACTCGGTCGTCGCCCGAGCGATGGAAGCCGTCGCCGCAGACGACGCCACCGACACCACGGCGGAGACGACCGGCGGCTGACCTCCTGGCGGTGCCAGCCCGCGTCACATATCTTCGAGGCATGCTCATCGTTGGTTCCCACGGCTTCCGAGCCGACGGGGTGCAGTCCGCCGGCAGCCCCTGGGGCAGGTGGCGCGGCCTCATGGCGAGAAAGCCCCACCCGATTCTGCTGCCGACGTCGTCCGTCCACGGGTTCTGGCTCCGCGAGCCCATCTGGGTCGTCGCCGTCGGGTCCGGCGGCGAGGTTATCGCCGCCCTCAGCCTGCAACGCGGAGAGGTGATCACGGTTCCGGGCGCCCGGTGGATGCTCGAGCTGCCCGGCCATCACCACCTGCCGTCACCCGGAGAGAGGTTGACCTCCGTGATGCGCCCCGGCGATCCTGTCCCCCATGGCCGGACGCCTCTTTCTGTGCGCCACCCCGATCGGCAACCTCGAAGACGCCTCTCCCCGGTTGGCGCGGACGCTCGAAGAAGCCGACGTCGTATACGCCGAAGACACCCGCCGGACCGCGAAGCTCCTCTCCGCCCTAGGAGTCGCCGCCGACTTGCGATCGTACTTCGTCGGAAACGAGCGTCGACGGACAGCCTCGGTAGCCGCTGAGCTGGCGGCGGGGCGCGACGTGGCGCTGGTCACCGACGCCGGCTCGCCCTCGGTGTCCGACCCGGGCGCATCGGCGGTGGCCGCCGCCCGCCAGGTGGGCGCGGAAGTGGTCGTGGTTCCTGGGCCCTCGGCCGTCACTGCGGCGGTGATGGGCTCGGGGATGGTCGATGGCCGCTTCGTGTTCGAGGGCTTCCTCGAGCGGAAGGGACGGGAACGTTCCCGGCAGCTGGAGCGGATCGCCGACAGCGACGCCCCCACGGTCCTGTTCCTCAGCCCTCACCGGGCGGTGGCGGATGTGGAGGCGCTGACGGAAGCATGCGGGGCCGACCGCGAGGTGTGTGTCGGCCGCGAGCTCACGAAGGTGCACGAGGAGCTGTGGTGGGGCACCCTCTCGGAGTTGGCGGAACGGTGGCGCGATGACCCGCCGCGGGGCGAAATCACCCTCGTCATCGCCGAGGCTGTCGCCGCGTCACCCGATACCGAAGACGCCTTGGAACTGGCGCGCCAGCTGGTGGCGGAGGGCAAGACGGCGTCGGCCGCGGCCCGGGAGGCAGCCGAGGCGACGGGGGTGGCCCGCCGTGAGATCTACGACCGACTCGTCAGGTGAGGAGTTGGTTGCGGCAAGTGGAGCAGACTCCCTTGCCCTTGAAGTCGGTGACGTGCTCCTCGGAACCGCAAAAGGTGCAAGTACTGGTCATCTTGCGCAGGACGATGTTCGGTCCCTCCACCGAGATGAGGATGTGATCCCCCTCCCGGATGTTGAACAAGCGTCGGGTTTCAGCCGGTATCACGACCCGACCCAAGTCGTCGATCTTGCGTGCGATGCCAGCGTCCATGGCTCCCTGTGGTCCTGGTAAGCCGGAGACTACCGTCCCCGCCCTCGGTTTGCGGCCGTCAACGGCTCCTCTTCTCGGCGGTACGGTGATGCCACGATGTCGTGGGTCGACACCCATTGCCACCTCCAATTGGACAGGCGCCCGGCGGGGGAGCTGATCGAGCGAGCCACCGCGGTGGACTGGATCGTCGTGCCCGGGATCGACTCCCGTTCATCCCGGGATGCGAAGAAGCTCGCCGCCCGGTATCGGGGGAAGCTGGAGTGGACGGCGGGCTTGCATCCCCACGAGGCGGACCGCTGGCCTGCCGAAGAACCGGAGATAGCCGAGCTCGCCGCCGAGGCGGCCGCGGTGGGAGAGTGCGGGCTCGACTACTACCGCGACCTGTCTCGCCCGGATGAGCAACGACGGGCGCTCGAAGCGCAGCTAGCGCTGGCGAAAGAGCTCGACAAACCGATCGTGCTCCACTGTCGTGATGCGTTCGCCGACCTCCACGCCGTCCTGGAGAGCACTGGCTACGGGCCGCGCTCCGTCCTCCATTGCTGGACGGGAGGGCGCCGCTGGACCCGCCGATTCCTCGAACTGGGAGTGGTCTTCTCCTTCGCCGGTCCCCTGACGTACCCGACCGGCGAGACCATCCGTCTGGCGGCCGAGCTGGTCCCGCCCGAGAGGGCGATGGTCGAGACCGACACCCCGTACCTCGCTCCCGTTCCCCACCGCGGCGAGCCCAACGAGCCGGCGTGGGTGGTCCACACCGGTGAGGTCCTCGCTTCGGTGTGGGGAATCAGCATCGAGCAAGCCGCCCGGGCGACCTCGGCCACCGCCGAGCGGGTGTTCCGACCGTGACCTACCAGAGCCGAAGCGACATCCGCCGCCTCCTGGAGCGCCATGGGCTCCACCCGAGGAAGAGCCTCGGGCAGCATTTCCTCGCCGATCCCAACCTGATCCGGAAGGTGGTCGAGGTTGCCGGCGTGGGACCCTCCGACCGTGTCGTCGAAGTCGGGGCGGGTACCGGTGCGCTCACCGTCGCGCTCGCGGCCGCCGGCGCCCATGTCGTCGCGTACGAGGTCGACGAGCGACTCAGACCCGTCCTCGAAGAGACCGTCGCCGACACCGGGATCGACCTCCGGTTCGTCGACGTGATGGACGTGGACCTGCAGGCCGAGCTCGAAGGCGACAGGTGGAAGTTGGTGGCGAACCTGCCCTACAACGTGGGCACCCCACTCGTCCTCGATGTCCTCATGAGAGTGACCAAGATCACCTCGGCGACTGTGATGGTCCAACGAGAGGTCGCCGACCGACTCGCTGCCCGCCCGGGAACTCCCGACTACGGCGTCCCCTCGGTGGTGGTCTCGTTGTGCGGGCGGGTGGTAGAACGTTTCTCCGTGCCGCCCCAGGTGTTCGTTCCCGTGCCCCAGGTCGACTCGGCGGTGGTCCGGATCGACCGCATCGAGCCGCCTCCCCACTGGCGGGAGGCGGTCGACATGGCCCGGCGTGCCTTCGGTCAGCGACGCAAGATGCTGCGTCGCTCGCTCGCCGACACGGTGAGCGAGGAGGCCTACGCTCGAGCCGGCATCGATCCCCAGTCCCGTCCCGAGGAACTGAGCCCATCGGATTTCGTCGCCCTGGCGGAGGCACTGGCCGATGGGTGAGTGGGAAGCCCCCGCGAAACTGAACCTCGACCTCCGGTTGCGACCGCCCGACGCGACCGGCCTCCACCCGATCCGCTCGATCTTCCAAGCGGTGGACTGGCTCGACCTCCTCGTGGTCGAAGAAGGCGACGAAGACGCGCTCGTGGTGGAGGGGGCGGACCTCCCCGACGACGGCGACAACCTGGTCTGGAAGGCCGTCAGCGCCCTCGGCGTCCGGGACCGCCCTCCGCTGCGCATCGAGCTCCACAAGTCGATCGCGGTGGCCGCCGGGCTGGGCGGAGGGTCGTCGGACGCCGCCGCCGCCCTCGCCGCGGTGGGCGAGATCGTGGGACTGGACGAGGCGACGATCGAAGCGGCGGCGCCGATAGTCGGCGCCGACGTGCCTTTCTTCCTTCAGGGGGGGACGGCACTCGTCGAGGGGTACGGCGAGGTGATCACGCCCCAGGAGCAGCTCAGCGGCTTCGCGGTGGCGATCGCGGTTCCGCCATTCGAACTGGCCACCCCGGAGGTCTACAAACGCTGGGACGAGCTGGGGGGTCCCACGGGGCCCGAGGTCGGCGGAAACACCCTGCCTCCCCCGCTCCGACGGTTCGACGAGCTGCGCAACGACCTCCTGCCGGCGGCGGTGTCGCTCCGTCCGGAACTGGCGGACTGGATGTCCGACCTCGGGGAGGCGTGGGAGCAGCCAGTGCTCATGTCGGGGTCGGGGCCGGCATGCTTCGGATTCTTCCTCGACCTGGGCGAGGCGAGCGACGCCATCGCCGCGGTCGACGAGCACCGGGCGGCCGTGGCGGCGGACTTGCGGCCCCGGGGTGTGGCGAGGCGGGAATGATTGCGGCGGGTGGGTGGCGGTCCCGTCCCATTACACTCGGGCTCAGTCGCCCCGGGATGCGGACCGACATCCCTCGATGGGGGGTGGTGTAATTGGCAGCACTACGGGTTTTGGTCCCGTCAGAGCGGGTTCGAATCCTGCCCCCCCAGCGACTCACACCCCACACCAGAGGTATCACTTGCCCGTCCACGCTCTAGTACTCGCCGCCGGAAAGGGGACGCGGATGCGTTCCGACACGGCGAAGGTCCTCCATCGGGCGGCCGGGCGCACGCTCCTCGACTGGGTCCTGGATGCGGTCGCCCTCGCCGAGCCCGACCGGACGGTGGTGGTCGTGGGGCACCAAGCTGCCGCGGTGGCCGACTCACTCGGCGGCGATGTGGAGACGGTGCTCCAGGAGCCGCAGAACGGGACGGGCCACGCCGTCCAGGTGGCTCTGTCCCATCTGGGCGCGTTGGATGCCGACGACACGGTGCTCGTCACCTATGGGGACATGCCCCTGATTCCCGCCGAGGTCTACCAGGACCTCGCGGCGCGGCCGTCGGAAGTGGCGGCGATCCTGACCACTGTCGACCCGGGACCGGCCGGGTTCGGGCGGGTCAAGCGCGACGCAGACGGACGGGTGATGCGTATCGTCGAAGAGCGGGATTGCACTCCCGAAGAGCTTGGGATCACCGAACGGAACGCCGGCCTGTATGCCTTCGCCGCCGGGCCCCTGGCGGAGGCTCTGTCCAAGCTCACCGCCGACAACGTGCAGGGCGAGCTCTACCTGACGGACGTCATCGAGCATCTGGCCGCCTCTGGTGGGCGGATCTCCGTCCGCCGTGTCGCAGCCGGCGAGGTCTCGGGAGTCAACTCCCACCTCGACCTGGCGGCGGTCCAGGCGATGCTCCGGGAGCGGATCAACTCTCGTCTGATGGAGGCGGGAGTGTGGATGCTCGACCCGGCGAGGGTGTACGTCGATGCCACCGTGGAGGTCGAGCCAGGCGCCCGCTTGTACCCGGGGACACATCTCGAGGGTGCCACCACCGTGGCCGCAGGGGCGACGATCGGGCCCGACACCTTCGTAGTCGACTCCACGGTCGGGCCGGAGGCGACGGTCATGTACTCGGTCTTGCGGGGGGTCACCGTGGGCGAGAGGGCGTCCGTGGGCCCCTATGCGTCGCTCCGCCCCGGAACGGTCCTCGAAGCGGGTTCGAAGGCGGGCACCTTCGTCGAGATCAAGAACAGCCGCGTGGGCGAGGGGGCCAAGGTGCCGCATCTCTCCTACATGGGCGACGCCGACATCGGCGCCGGCGCCAACGTCGGAGCAGGGAGCATCACCTGCAACTACGACGGGTACCGGAAGAACCGCACCGTCATCGGCGAGGATGCGTTCATCGGGTCCGACACGATGCTCGTGGCACCGGTCACCGTGGGGGACGGGGCGGTGACTGGCGCCGGATCGGTCATCACCCGTGATGTGGAGCCGGGTGCCCTGGCCGTGGAGCGTTCCGAGCAGCGTCAGGTTCCGGGCTACGCTGATAGGCGGGCCGCCCGGCATCGGGCAGAGGAAGCCGACGAAGGCAGCTGATGGACATAGTGTCACGAAGCCGGCTGATGCTGTTCACCGGCCGAGCCAATCCCGGTCTCGCGACCGAGGTCGCCGAGTTGCTCGGCGCTCCCCTTGGGAAACTCGAGCAATCGACGTTCGCCAACGGCGAGATCTACGTACGTCCCACCCAGTCCGTGAGAGGAGCGGACTGCTTCGTGCTCCAGAGCCACTGCGAGCCGATCAACGACCACATCATGGAGCAGTTGATCACCATCGACGCCCTCCGTCGAGCCTCGGCGCGACGCATCACCGCCGTGATGCCGTTCTACGGCTATTCCCGCCAGGACAAGAAGGTGCTGCCCCGCGAGCCGATCTCCGCTCGCCTGATGGGCGACCTGTTCATGACTGCCGGTGCCGATCGCCTGGTGTCGGTCGACCTGCACAGCGGCCAGCTGCAGGGTTTCGTCACCAAGCCGTTCGACCACCTGACCGCTCTCCCGATCATCACGGACTACCTGCGGGCGCGGATCTCTGGCCCGGTGGCGATCATCTCGCCCGACGCCGGCGGGGTGAAGCGGGCGGAGAAGTACGCCCGCCGCCTCGATGCTTCCGTGGCCGTCGTGTACAAGCGCCGGGAGGCGGAGCTCCACAACGTGTCGGCCGCTCTCGACATAACCGGCGACGTCGAGGGCAAGCACGCCGTCATCGTCGACGACATGATCGACACCGCCGGCACCGTCGTGAACGCCGCCGAGCTGGTGAGGGCGAAAGGGGCGCAGTCGGTGCGTATCGCCGCCACCCACGCCATCTTCTCCGGCAACGCCGTGGACCGGATCAAGAACGCTCCGGTCGACGAGGTGATCGTCACCAACACCCTCCCCGTCCCCGAAGACGTGGCCAATCTCGATGCCATCCAGGTGCTGTCCATCGCCCCGATCGTCGCCGAGGCGCTCCAGGCGATCTTCATGGACAGCTCCGTGTCGGAGATCTTCCTGGGCGACAACGCATGACGTTCTCGACGGAGACGCTCGACATCACGACCGGCAGCCGGCCGGGGATCTTCGACCTCACTCCGGCGGTCGCCGACTTCTGCCGCGACAAGGGCGACGGCCTCGTCAACGTCTTCGTGCCGCACGCCACCGCCGGGCTGGCCATCATCGAGGTGGGAGCGGGATCCGACGACGACCTGATGGCGCTGATCGACGACCTGCTGCCGGCAGACGGCCGCTGGCGGCACGCCCACGGTTCCCCCGGCCACGGCCGAGACCACGTCCTCCCGGCGATCATCGCCCCGTCGGCGACCATCCCGGTCGTGGAAGGGCGGCCGACCCTCGGTACCTGGCAATCGGTGGTTCTCGTCGACACGAACCGCGACAACTTCGAGCGCCGAGTCCGGTTGACGTTCCTCGGCTGAGGTCAGGCCTCCGGCAGGACGATCTCCTCTCCGGGGAAGATCAGATCCGGGTCGCCGGAGCGGATCCGTTCCCGGTTGGCGCCGACCAGCTTCTTCCAATAGGGGGCGGTCTCGCCGTCGGTCGGCGGCCGTCCCAGCACCTCGGCGAGATGCCGCTCGGCGATCATCCACATGTTGTCGCCGTGCTCGACCACCACTCTGAGCGATTCCCGAGGCGCGTCGGCTGCAGGAGGAGCCGGTGTGCGGTCGGCGGTCGGGGGCGAAGGGCGCCGCTCAGGGCCGGCCGGAACGGGCACGTAGGCGGGATGGACCGTTTCCTGCGCCGCAGACGCTCCACCCGGGGCCGGCTCGGCTGCCAGGCCGGGAGCCGCCATGTTGAGCAGCAGCGAACCGGCCAGCAGGGCGTCCACCGCCCGACGCAGCGGGGGAATCGACAGCCACTCGAGAGCCGACCGGCGGGCACCGAACAGTCGGGCCAAGGCGTAGACGACGGTGGACACCCCCGTCCAGGCCACCAGCGCCAGTCCCGCGGCGCGGGCGATCGCCGCCAGCGCCGACTCTAGGTCGGTGGTCCGGAGCCACGATCCGAGATCGGCCCACTGGACCGACATCCCGTCGAGCTCGCCGAGCCTCAGCAAGGCGAAGCCGGCGACTGCCAGACCCGCGATCCAACCCAGCGCAGTCAGCTTCTGACGCATGGCACCGAAGCTACGCGCCGGCGACAGGGGATGGAAGGGGACTGCGGTTGCCGTCATAAGATTGGCGCCACCGTCCAGAGGAGTTTTCTCGTATGAAGGCCCGAATCGGCGTTGCTGACAGCAGCAAGGTCATCGAGATCGAAGTCGAGGATGTCGACGAGTTCCGATCCCAGGTGGAAGCGGCGTTCGCCTCCGACGACACCGACGTCTACTGGTTCACCGACATCAAGAAGCGGTCGGTGGGGGTCCCGGTGGATCGGATCGCGTTCGTGGAGATCGACCCCGACGAGCCCCGCAAGGTCGGGTTCGCCCCCGGCACCTGACCGACCTAGCGCCGGCGGCGCTGCGCCAGCCACCGCTTGCGCAGCCTGCGGCGCTCGTCCTCGGGATACCCACCCCATATGCCGGACTCCTGGTTGGACTCCAGCGCGTACTGCAGGCACTCCTCTCGCACCTGGCACGAAATGCAGATGGCCAAGGCTTCGTCGATCTGGCGGAGTGCCGGGCCAGTCGATCCGGCCGGGAAGAAGAGGCTCGGCTCCGAATCGCGGCAGGCAGCCAGCTCCTGCCAGGCGACTGTCGTGGGCGGGGGGAGAATCCGTAGCGTCGTGGTCACGCCGGGCTCCTGTGGTCGGGTTCTCGTCTAGGAGGAGTTCGTGAAGAGACTCACGAGGCCGGCCGCCCGGCGGGCGAGCCGAGCGGGGAATCGGCGGCGGAACGGTACCGTCTGGCAGTGGTCGACGCAATGAGTTCTTCCTCGTTCTTCACCGGCGAGTCGATGGTGGTCGGCCACCGCGGTAACCCCGCCCGGCATCCGGACAACACCCTCGCCGGCGTCCTGTCCGGACTCGAAGTGGCCGATGCGGTCGAGGTGGATGTGCGGATCAGCGGCGACGGTCTCCTGGTGCTCGCCCACGATCCCGCAGTCGGAGAGGCGCTGGTCCACGCGACGCCGTGGTCGGAGCTCACCGGACCGGACGGACGGCCGTTGTGCCAGCTGGAGGAGGCTCTCGCAGTGCCGGGCCGTGTGTGCATCGAGCTGAAGAACCTCCCCGGGGATCCGGGATTCGACCCCGAGGGCCGGATGGGCCTCCTCGTCGCCTCTCGAGCCCGGCCCACCGACATCGTTGCCTCGTTCTACTGGCCCGACATGGACCTCATCCGGTCCCGGGTGGAATCGGTCGCCACCTGCCTCATCGTGGGTCGCGGGGGATCCGCAGCGGATGCTGTCGCCTATGCTGAGGAGAGAGGCCACGCCGCCATCTCGGTCGATCACACCCTGATCGACGGATCGGTGCCGAAGCTCGCCTCCGCAGCCGGTGTGCGAGTGTTGGCTTGGACCGTCAACGACCCGCGGCGCGCACGCGAGTTGTACGCCATGGGGGTGACGGCGATCATTTCCGATGACCCCGAATCGTTGAGAGACGCCCGGAGCGCCCGATGACAACCGACGAGAGAGTCAGCATCCAGGATCAGTTGGCTGCCGAGTTGAAAGACGCCATGAAAGCCGGTGACAAGGCGCGGCGTGACGTGATTCGCCAGGTGCAAACCGAGGTGCGGACCGTCACCAGCCAGGTGGGGGTCGGTGAGGTCACCGACGAGGTGTACCAGGTGGTGATCGCCGCCTACATCAAGAAGATGTCCAAGGCCCGCGACGAGTACCGCGAGCTGGGCGAGCGGGGCCAGGCGATGGCCGACAAACTCGAGTTCGAGATCGAGTACCTGTCGAGGTGGATCCCGTCCAAGCTCGGCGAGGAAGAGACCCTGCGGCTGGTCCGCCAGACCATCGAGGACCTCAACGTCGAGGGCAACCCCAAGGCGGTCGGCAAGGTGGTCGGGGCCCTGATGAAGACCCGCACCGACCTCGACGGCGCATTGGTCAACCGTCTGACCCGGCAGGAGCTGGGGGCGGACTGAGCCAGCACACTGCCTATCTGCCGATGCTGGCCACGCCGTGGCCGGCGGCATTCGACGACGACGAGTGGTGGTTCGAAGTCAAATGGGACGGCTATCGCTGTGTCGCCCGCTCCGAGCGCTCCGGTCTCCGGATCTGGAGCAGACGCGGCCTGGATCTGCGGGAGCGCTTCCCCGAAGTAGCCGCCCTCCGTCTCCCCGAAGGGTGGGTGTTCGACGGGGAGGTGATCGCCTTCGCAGAAGACGGCAGACCCGACTTCTCCCTCCTCCAGGCGGGCAAGCCGGCGACCTACGTGGTCTTCGATGTCCTCGAGTCGCCCCACGGGCCTCTCGTCTCGGCGCCGTTCGAAGAGCGAAAAGGCCTCCTCGCGCAGCTCGAGCTCCCGGACCGGGTGCTGGTCGACCAGCCGATCCGGGGGAGAGGTGTCGCCTTCTTCGAGGCGGTGCGGGCCCGAAACCTCGAGGGGATCGTGGCGAAGCGAGCCAACAGCGTCTACCTGCCCGGACGGCGCTCGCCTGACTGGCGCAAGGTGGCGTTGCGGCGCACCATTCGGGCCGTGGTCGGGGGGTGGCTGCCGGGAGACGGGGGACGACGTTCCACTTTCGGATCGCTGCTCGTCGGGTTGTGGAACGGGCCCGATCTCCGCTGGGCGGGGGCCGTGGGGTCCGGTTTCGACGACCGGACGCTGCGGCGGCTGGGCGAGATCCTGGCGGGCATCGAGCGGACCGCGCCGCCGTTCGTGGACGTGTCGGCGGTGCCCCGGGGAGCTCGTTGGGTGGAGCCGATCGTCAACGTCTTCGTCGAGTACAAGGAGTGGACACGCGACCTGCGGTTGCGGGCGCCGGTGTTCAAGGGTGTCGACTTGGACTCCACGCCTCCCCGCTGGGACGAGGAAGGCCCCGGAACGTGATCAGGCCGACTTCTGCTTCTTCTCCGTCTTCGTAGCCTCGACCGACGCCTTGAGGGCGTCGAGCAGGTCGACCACCTTGGTGGTCTCGGGAGCCTCGGGGGCCACGATCTCCTCGCCCGCCACCTTGGCAGCCGCCGCCGCTTCGATCGCCTCGCGAGTGGTGTCGACGTACTCGGAGGGGTCGAAGGGGCGAGTGAGGTTCTCGATGAGCGCCTCGGCCATCTTCACCTCTTCGTCGCGGATCTCCACGTCGCCGTCCAGTTCCTCGAACTCGGCCGCACGGATCTCGTCGGGCCAGTGCATCGTCTCCATGACGAGCACGCCGTCCTTGGGGCGCAAGGTGGCGAGGTGCTGCTTCTCGCGGATCGTCACTTTGGCGATGGCCACCACTCCCTTCTCTTCGAGGGCCCGCTGGAAGATCCGGTACGCCTTGAGGCCGGTCTTGTCGGGCGCCAGGTAGTAGGACTTCTGGTACATGATCGGGTCGATCTCGTCGGCCTCGACGAACTGGACGATGTCGACGAGCTTCGACGTGCCCGGGCTGGCCGCTTCCAGCTCCTCGTCGGTGAAGACGACGTACCGGCCTTTCTCGAACTCGTAGCCCTTGACGATGTCGTCCCAGGCGACTTCCTGGCCGTCCGTCTCTGCCACCCGCTTGTATCGGATGGGCACGTTGTCGCCCTTGCGGAGCTGCTTGAAGCTCGGGCTGCGGTTCTCGGTGGCGGTGTACATCGACACCGGGATTGAGACCAGCCCGAAGCTGATGGCGCCTTTCCAGATCGAACGAGCCATGGGGCCAGTGTATGCGGGTTTCGCGCTCTCGGCCCAGGGAGATTCAGGTAGCCACCGAGTCGAGCAGATCGCCGAGGGCGCCGAGGTCGGCGTCGATCCGCAAGATCCGCTCGGGGGCGGTGAGCAACCCGGCCATGTCCTCGGGCAGCTCGGGTGCGATGCCCGTGGCCTTCTCGACGACTTCGGGGAACTTGGCGGGATGGGCGGTGCCGACGACCACTGTCGGGTCCGGGCTCGCGGATTCCTCGGCCACCGCCCAGGCGGTGGCGGTGTGGGGATCGAGGGCGAGCCCTCGCCGTTGATGTACCCGGCGGATCGTGGCGACGATGGCGTCGTCGTCGAGCCAACCGGCCTGGAACGCCTCCCGCAGCCGGGCGTGGACCTCCGGCGGCAGCTGCAGGACACCTCGGGCGCCGAGGATGTCCTGCATCTCCCGGATCGTGCCGGCTGCTTCTCCAACCGCCTCGTACAAGTATCGCTCGAGGTTCGACGGAACCTGGATGTCCATCGCCGGCGCCACCGTGTGCTCGACCGTGTCGACACGTAGAGCGCCGGTGGCGACGAGGTCGGCGAGGCCGTGGTTGGCGTTGTTGGCGATCACGAGCCCGGAGATCGGAGCCCCCATTCGGCGGGCGAGGTGGGCGGCGTACACGTTTCCGAAGTTGCCGGTGGGGACCACGAAACGAGCCGGGCGGCCGAGCCGCTGGGAGGTGTATGCGTAGTAGGCCGCCTGGGCGACGATACGCGCCCAATTGATCGAGTTGACCGCTCCGAGGGGGAATCGGTCGCCGAGAGTGGTGAACGCCTGCTTCACGAGCCGCTGGCAGTCGTCGAACGTGCCCCTGACGGCGACGGCGTGCACGTTGTCGTCGGGGACGGTCGTCATCTGTCGGCGCTGCACCTCGGAGACGGCACCGTCCGGGTAGAGGATGACGATGTCGATCCCCGGAAGCCCGCGACAGCCCTCGATCGCGGCCGATCCGGTGTCGCCACTGGTGGCTCCCAGCACCAGCAGACGACGGCCCTCCCTCTCCAGGACCCGCTGGAAGAGTGCCCCCACGAGCTGGAGCGCATAGTCCTTGAACGACAGCGTGGGGCCCCAGAACAGCTCCAAGAGGTAGAAGTCGTCGTCGATGCGGCTGAGCGGAGCCACGTCCGGGTGGCGGAACCGCCCGTATACGTCGGCGGTGATGTCCGCCAGGTCGGCGGCGAGGGGGTCGGGCTCCACGAAGGGCCTGACGACCTCGGCGACGGCCGCCGCATAGCCGTCGGGGAGCGACGGCAGCCGGGGGAGGGATTCCGGCACGTACAGCCCTCCATCGGGTGCCAGGCCTTCGAGGAGAACGTCGGCGAATTCCCGGGAGCCCGAGCCGCCCCGGGTCGACACGTAGCGCATCAGCCGGAGTCGCCCACGACCCGGATGACGGACGCCACCTGACGGACCGTGTGGATCTCCGTCAAGCGCTGTTGCGCCTTGGCGTGCGCCGCTTCGGGGGCGGCGTGGGTCACGAGGAGCAAGGTGGCGTCCTCTCCTCTCCCTTCTTGCCACACCGAGCGGATCGACACCCCGGCCTCCCCGAAGGCGCCGGCGATGGCGGCGAGCACCCCCGGGGCATCGTCGACTTCGAGACGCAGGTAGTGGCATGTGTCCACCTGGCCGAAGTCGGCCACGACACCGGCTCCGATCCGCACTCTCGGTGCCACCGGGGCGTGGGCCAACAACTCCCGGGCGGCGGTGACCACGTCACCTAGGACCGCAGTGGCGGTGGGGTCGCCGCCGGCTCCGGGGCCGGAGAAGAGCAACTCGCCGAGGGCCGGACCCGACACGAACACGGCGTTCTGGGCGCCGCGCACCGCCGCCAGCGGATGGTTGTCGGGGACGAGAGCCGGATGGACCCGCACGCTGACGCCATCGGCGGTCGATTCGGCGATGCCCAACAGTTTGACCACGTACCCCAGCCGAGCGGCGAAGGCGATGTCGGTGGACGAGATCTGCTCGATCCCCTCCGTGTGGACGCGGTCGACGTCCACCCAGACACCGAAGGCGAGGCCGGCCAGGATCGCCGCCTTGGCGGCGGCGTCGGCACCGGAGACGTCGGCGGTCGGGTCGGCTTCGGCGTAACCGAGTCGCTGCGCCTCGGCGAGGACGTCACCGTACGGCCTGCCCTCCTCGGTCATCTGCGTGAGGATGAAGTTCGTGGTCCCATTCACGATCCCCATCACGGAGGTGATCCGTTCCCCGGCGAGCGATTCCGAAAGCGGCCGGATGATCGGGATTCCCCCGCCCACCGCCGCCTCGAACAGGAGCGACACGCCGTTCGCCTCGGCGCGTTGGAACAGCGTCGGCCCCTCGGCGGCCACCAGTTGCTTGTTGGCGGTCACGACCGGCTTTCCGGCGTCCAGGGCGCGCAGGACGAGGGAGCGGGCCGGTTCCATCCCACCCATCAGCTCGACGATCAGCCCGACGTCGGGGTCGTCGACCACCTCCTCGGGGCGATCGGTGGCATAGCTCGCCGGGAACGGGCGCTCCTTGTCCAGGTCCCTGACCGCGACCTTGACCAGTTGCAGGTCGAGGCCCGTCTTCGCCGTGATCACGTCGCTTTCGGTGAGAAGCTTGTGAGCGAGGCTGCCGCCGACGACGCCGCCACCGAGGATTCCGATACCTACGCGCATGGGAGGAAAACGGTAGTCCTCCGGCATTCGGCCCCGGAACCGGCCCCCGGTACACTGGAGGTCTCCACCCGCTCCCGTAGCTCAGGGGATAGAGCACTGGTCTCCGGAACCAGGTGCGCAGGTTCGAGTCCTGCCGGGAGC
>Ga0079224_100006558_pt1 | contig 15453 bp, 13 predicted proteins | sample Stecom2015_FD_80414 | JGI IMG/M metagenome (GOLD analysis project Ga0079224, IMG submission 80414) | Agricultural soil microbial communities from Utah to study Nitrogen management - Steer compost 2015 | ecosystem: Environmental > Terrestrial > Soil > Agricultural land | place: USA: Utah...
CATCTTCATCATCACGGCGCCGATCCTGCAGGGCGGCATCGAGGTCTCCATCCCAAGGGCGGACGTGCAGGCGGTCACCTCGGACGAGAGCCCGTTCTTCATCACGGTGACGTCCGAGGGCCGGATCTACATGGAGGAGAGCGAGGTCACCATCGAGCAGCTCGAGACCGGGCTTCCGCAGCTCCTCGCCGCCGGCGGTGTCGAGCGGGTCTATATCCGTGCCGACTCCCTGGCGCCTTACGGCCCGGTGCTCCGGACCATGGCGACCGCGGTCAACAGCGGCGTGAACTGGTCGGTCGTGGCGGAGCCGTACCGGGGTCGTCCCTGACGCGACATGGCCAGACGTCCCGATCGATCCGGCCGCGGCGCCTTCGTGCTCTCGCTGATGCTGCATTCCGCGATCCTCGTGGTCGCATGGATGAGCACGCTCCAGGAGCGCGACGACATCCAGTTCCTGACCTACGAGATCGAGCTCGTCTCGCCGCCCACGACCATCCGGGCCGAGGAGCTGGTGGCCCCTGTGGAGGAGCTGGTCGTGGAGACGCCGGAGACGGAGCCCGAGCCCGAGGTCGAGCCCGAACCCGAGCCGGAGCCGGAGCCGACGCCCCCACCCGAGCCGGAGCCCGAGCCCGAGCCGGAACCGGAGCCGACCCCGCCGCCGCCCGATCCGGCCCCGGTCCGGCCGAGCGAGCCGGCGGAGGAGCGCCCTCCGGAGCCACGCGAGGAGCCGGCGCGGGCCGCGGCGCCGGAAGCCACGCCCGACGCCGCGGAATCGGGCGCGGGCATCAACGTGCGACTCGAAGGGCTCCGTCGGGACTATCCCGCGTATTACGAGAACATCATCAACCAGATCTACCGGTGCTTCCGGTGGCAGGGCGGGGGCAGCTGGGAGACGACGGTCCGTTTCGACATCAGGAGCGACGGGACGGTTGCCGACATCCAGTTCGTGAGCCGCTCCGGCAACACGGGCTTCGACTTCGAGGCGATGGGCGCCGTGGACTGCGCGGGCAAGGGGCGGTTCGGACCGCTCCCCGAGGATCTACCGTACGAGCGGCTACCTATCCAGTTCAGCTTCCGCCCGACAGGCACGTGAAGCGTAGATCACGACGGCGGGCGCCGGAGCCGCGTCCGCCAGCGGGCGACCCACTGGACTTTCTTCAACAGCCTTCCGGGCCGGGGTGGAATCGATGACAGGTATGCACGGAGCGGGACGAGGCGCGTCGCGGACGCTCGGGCTGGTGCTCGGGCTGGCCCTGCTCGGCACAGGCGCGGCCCCGGGCGCGGCGCAGCAGCCGAACGAGATCCCCGGCGTCAGCCTGGGCCTCGTGTACGAGACGACGTATCAGCCGGCCCTTGCCATCAAGCCGTTCACCGGCCGGCTCGGCGGCGGTGGGGTGGCGGGCGAGGTGGAGGCGATCATCGGGCGGGACCTCCGCAACTCGGATCGGTTCGTGATCATGGACTCGCTCCCGGGCGGCCTCGTCGGAGACCAGGTCGACTACAGCCTGTGGGACCGGCTGGGCGCGGTCTGGCTCGTGAACGCGCAGGTGGAAGGGGCCGGCGAGGGCTACATGCTCGTGCTGGAGCTGCACGACGTCGTCTACGGCGGGATCCGCGAGCAGGGGCGGTTCCGCCTGCCGGAGCCGCGCGATCCGGCGTTCCGGATGGCGGTCCACCGCGTCTCGGACGAGATCGTGCGATGGGTGACGGGCGAGCCCGGGATGGCGGCGAGCCGCATCTCGTTCACCATGACTGCGTCGAACGGCGACAAGGACATCTATATCATCGACTCGGACGGCGAGAACCTCCGTCGGGTCACGAACGACGCGAGCCTCGTCGAGTCGCCCACGTGGGCTCCGGACGGCACGCGCATCGCCTATGCGTCGTGGAAGACCGGGCAGCCCAGGATCTACGAGATCGACGTGGACGCGGGCACGGAGCGCATGCTTCCGGAGGTCCGCGGGGCGGGGGACTACATCACGCCGGCCTATCATCCCGACGGCAACACCATCGCGTTCTCGGTGCTGGGACGCGGCGGGCAGAGCGGAATCTTCACCTACGATCTCGAGCGCGGCTGCTGTCCGACCTATCTGTCGGGCGGGCCCTGGTACGACATCTCGCCGACCTACTCCCCCGACGGCCGCTGGATCGCATTCAACACGCTCCGCTTCGGCGACGCCGTGCCGCAGATCATGCTGATGCCCGCGGAAGGCGGCGAGGCCGAGACGCTCTCCCCCTACGAGTACGGACGCGGCGGGTATTACACGGCCCCCGACTGGGCTCCGTTCGGCGAGCGGGTCGCGTTCCACGGCCGCATCGAGCGGGGCCGGTACCACATCCTCATCGCCAACCTCCAGGATGGAGGGCGGGTCCTGCGTCAGCTCACCTCGGAGGGCAACAACGAGGATCCCAGCTGGGCTCCGGACGGGCGCCATCTCGTGTTCGTGGGTGAGCGTAGCTGGGGGTATGGGCTCTTCGTGGTGGACGCGGCCACGGGCGCGATCCGTGCATTGATGTCGGGCCGCCGGGTCGGGCTGCCCGATTGGTCGCCGACGCTCCCACCGGGCCGGTAGAGCGAACGATTTTCATTGCGCCGCAGAGCACGATGGCATATATGCGATTGGGTCTTTCCCCGAGGTAGAACGGCATTACCTTCGTTGCGTCGCACGCCCGCCGCGCGCGCCGTATCCATAGTCACTACAGGTTTCAACCCGGGAGTAGGGATGATCGTCCGCCGCTTTGCATTGTCGGTGCTGGCCGCCACGTTGGTCGCAGGTTCCTGCGGTGGTGATCCGCCGCCGCCACCGGCTCCGCCGGCCCCCGATCAGGATTCGCTCCAGGCGTACCGCGACTCCGTAGCCGCCGCGCAGCGCGCAGCGGCCGAAGCCGCGGCCCGCGAGGCTGCCGAGCGCGCGGCAGCGGCCGAGCGCGAGCGTCTGGTCCGCGAGGCCCGTGAAGTCCTCGAGGAGCGGGTGTACTTCGACTACGACGAGTCGAGCATCCGGCCGGAGGCCGAGGAGCTGCTTCGCGAGAAGGCTGCCATCCTCCGCGCGAGCCCGCAGGTCCGGCTCCGCATCGAGGGTCACGCCGACGAGCGCGGCTCCACCGAGTACAACCTCGCGCTGGGCAACCGGCGCGCCGAGGCGGTGCTCGCATTCCTGACCGGGTTCGGGCTCTCCGTCGACCGGTTCGAGACCGTTTCGTTCGGTGAAGGCCGGCCGCTGCGGACCGGGACGGGCGAAGAGGTCTGGACGGCGAACCGCCGTGGCGAGTTCGTGATCACCGCCGGTGCGAACGCCATCAATCCGGCAAGCTGACGGTACGACCTTTGCGGGGTTCCCTCCCTCGGACCATTCCGGGGGAGGGACCCATGCGGACCATGATGAAAACCACAAGCTCCACGGCGGCCCGCGCCATCACGGCGATGGCCGCCGTCCTCGTGCTCGGCGGATGCGCCACCAAGAGCGACGTGCGTGACCTGCAGGATCAGCTGACCGCGCTCACCGCGAGCCAGGATTCGCTGATCACGGAGCTGCGCATCGCGACGCGGCTCACGCAGGACACGCTGCGGACGCAGTCGGGGCAGATGTTCGATCTGCGCGGGGACGTGACCAGCCTGCTGCGCGACATCCAGCGCCAGATGGGCGAGCTGCGCGCGCTGACGGGCGAGAACCAGCGCGGGATCATGAGCGTGCGCGATCAGGTCGCGAACGCGCGGGGCGGGGCGGGCGGCCCGGCGGGCCCGGGCGGTGGCGGGGCGGTCAACGAATCCATGGCCGGCGTCGATCAGAACGCCGACCAGCTCTGGAGCGTCGCGACCGGTCAGCTCTCGCGAGGCTCCCTCGCGACCGCACAGCGCGCGTTCGAGCAGTTCCTGCGGGATCATCCGAACGACCCCAGGGCGCCCGACGCGCACTTCTTCCTCGCGGACATTCTCGCCCAGCAGGACCGGCCGGACGAGGCGATGCGGGCGTTCGCCGAGATCCAGGAGCTGTTCCCGAGCTCCCCGAAGGTCGCCGACGCGCTGTACCGGATCGCGGTGCTGCAGATCGACGCCGGGGACCTGGACCAGGCACGCGAGATCCTCCAGCGGATCATCAACACGTACCCCGAATCCGCGATCGCCTTGATCGCGCGGGACAAGCTCGAAGAGATCGGGTAGTGGCGGGGCCGCCGTTGCGGGGCGCCACGCGACCGAAGGGCTGAGCCATGCGGTGTCCCGAGTGCGATGCCACCGAGAACCGGGTGGTCGACACGCGCGCGAGTCGGGGCGGCCGCGCTGTTCGTCGGCGACGCGAATGCAACGTCTGCGGCGCCCGCTTCACGACCTACGAATACGTGGAGGAGCGCCCCACCCAGGTCCTGAAGCGTTCGGGCGCCGTCGAGGAGTTCGACCGCGGCAAGCTGCTGTCGAGCGTGAGGGTGGCCTGCGCCAAGCGGCCGGTATCCGCATCCGCCATGGAGGCGCTCGTGGATGCGGTCGAGGACGAGCTGTCCCGCGGGGCCGCGGTCGAGATCCCGAGCGTGCGGCTGGGCGCGCTCGTCATGGAGCTGCTACGTCCGATCGACCGCGTGGCGTACGTGCGGTTCGCCTCCGTGTACAGGAACTTCCAGGACGCGGGTGAGTTTCAGGAGTTCGTCGACGAGATGGCCGCGGCGCAGGAGCGCGAGGAGTTGCGTCGTAACCAGGTGGAGCTCCCGATCTGACCGTGCCCCTCCCGAGCCTTCCCTCTCGCCCACGGCACGCGGCGAACCGTGACCCCCGCGCCACGCCATGAAACGTCATCGTAACGAGCGCGGCGAGATGCCCTTCCTGGACCACCTGGAGGAGCTCCGGTGGCGCGTCCTGTGGTCCCTTCTGGCGGTCATCCTCGGCACGATCGTCGGCTTCGTGCTCGTGCACTATCTGGGTGTGCTCGAGCTGCTGGTGCGGCCCGTCCGGACGGCCCGGGGAGACCCGACCCTCAAGCTGATCTACCTGTCGCCGGCCGACCCGTTCTTCATCACGTTGCGGCTCGCGATCTATTCGGGGATCATCCTCGCCTTCCCGATCATCGTCTACCAGATCTGGGCCTTCCTGTCGCCGGCGCTGGAGAAGCGCGAGAAGCGCGCCATCATTCCCGCGCTCTACCTGGGGATGGTGCTCTTCTGCGCAGGCGTGGCGCTGGCGTACTTCGCGGCGCTGCCGGTGACGCTCGAGTTCTTCCAGGGCTTCATGACGGAGTCGCTGGAGGGGAACCTCGAGATCAACCAGACGCTGGGCTTCATCGTGAAGCTGCTGCTCGCGTTCGGCGTCGTGTTCGAGCTCCCGATCGTCATCCTGATCCTGAGCGCGCTCGGGCTCGTGACACCGCAGTTCCTGCGTGAGAAGCGACGCCACGCGGTGGTGCTCATCACGGTCCTGGCCAGCTTCATCACGCCCGGCGACGCGATCACGCTCACGATCATGATGATGCTGCCGCTCGTCCTGCTCTACGAGCTGGGGATTCTCCTGTCGGTGGGCATCTACCGGAGGCGACGCGCGCGCGAGCTAGAGCTGGAGGCGGAATTCGAGGCCAGCCGCCGGGTGGACCTCGAGGCACGCCGCGAGCCGCCCAGGGAATCCGTGGAGCGCGAATGACCGGTCGGAGGGGCCGAGGCGTCGCGCCTGGGGCGAGGGCGAGTCGGACGTTGCGGCTGGGGCTCCTCGCGGCGGCGCTGGCCTGGGCCCCGCACGGGCTGGAGGCACAGCAGCAGCCCCCGCAGCAGCCGGGGGAGCCGGCCCCCGATTCGACCGAAGATCGTATCCGCGAGCGGCTCCGCCGCCTCGCGCGGCCGATCGGATACGACAGCGTGCTGTACGTCGAGGACTCGCTGCGGGTCGCCGCGGCCGAGCAGGGGGTGCGACCCACGATGGCGGCGAGCGGCGACTCGGTCCTTTCCGCGCTCGCCGGCATGCCCGGGTATTCCCTGACGCGCTACGAAGGGGCCGCGGCGGACTTCGCCGCCGGAGAGCGGATCCTCGTGTTGCAGGCGCCGCCCGAGGGCCGGGCCCGGGTGAGCCGCGAGGGCATCCAGGTCGAGGCGGACTCCTCGATCACCTTCGATGAGACGAGCGGGCGGATGCGCACGGTCGGCATGGCCACGTTCACGCCACCCGACGGCGAGCCGGTCAACTCGCAGGACATGATCTACGACCTGAACGAAGGTCGCGGCTCGGCCACCGGCGCGCGGACGGAGTTCAGCGAGGGCGGGGCGCGCTGGTTCATGACCGGGGACATGCCGTACGCGGCCACGGACTCCACCTTTCTTTCGCACGCCCGCTTCACGACCTGCGAGCTCGAGGAGCCGCACTACCACTTCGAGACGGACGAGATCAAGGTCGTGGGCGGGAAGCTGCTCGTGGCCCGCGGGGTGCGGCTCTACTTCGCGGACGTGCCGGTGGCGTGGCTGCCGTTCATGGCGCAGAGCCTCGAGCAGGGCCGTGCCTCGGGCCTGCTCACGCCGCGCTTCAGCATCAACGACATCGTGCGCACGTCGAGCGGGTATCAGCGCCGCCTCAGCAACCTCGGCTTCTACTGGGCCATGAGCGACTACACGGACGCCGTCGTCGCCTTCGACTGGTTCAGCGACGCGTTCGTCAGCCTGGAGACCGGGTTCCAGTACCGGGTGAACCGCCAGTTCCTGGACGGGACGGCGAACGTGCGAACCTTCTGGAGGACGGAGGGAAATCGGGCGATCTCCTTCGATACCAACCACAACTGGGAGCCGGACGAGCGCACGCGGATCGGAATCGCGGCACGTTACGCGCAGGAGACCGAGCTGGTGACCGATTACTCCCTGGATCCGCGGGAGTCCACACGCTCCATCGAGTCCAACGCGGGGCTCGACCGACGCTTCGACTGGGGATCGCTGTCGCTGTCGGCGAGGCGCGCCGAGTACCTGTCGGACGAGCGGATCGAGTGGGACCTCCCGAGGGTCAACCTCTCGTTCTCGTCCCGGACGCTGTTTCCAGCGCCCAGCGCGACCGCGAACGCCTTCAACAACATGACCTGGAGCGCCCGGACGAGCTTCGCGCGCAGCACGATGGACCGCGCCGAGCAGGAGACGTTCTCGCGCGGGTTCGCGGACACGGAGACCCGCACGGCGAGCGCCGGGACCCGGCTCGGGATCGGGAACCTGTCAGTCTCCCCGTCGGTCAACTTCCGCGAGACCGCGACCATGGACGTGCCCGAATCCCTGATCGGCGGCGGTCCGCTCCCGCCGGGCGAGCCGATACCGGCCGGGCCCCTGCGCGACATCGCCCGCGCCCAGGTCTCGTTGAGCGCGTCCGTGAGCTACCAGCAACAGCTCATCGGCTCGACGACGCTCACACCGGACCTCACCGTCGCCCGCGAGATGCTGCGGAACGACGAGTCGCCGCTGGCCCAGAGCTTCGTCGCCGGTCCCACGCGCCTGTCGCTCGGCGCCCGTCTCAAGACGGACATCTACGGGTTCTTCCCGGGGTTCGGCTCGTTCGAGGCCATCCGGCACAAGCTGTCGCCCTCGATCTCGTACCAATGGTCGCCGGAAGCTCGTCCCGACGAGCTGCAGCGCGCCGTGTTCGGGGACAACCAGCTCCAGGCGCGCAACATCGTCTCCCTCGGCTTGAACCAGACGTTCGAGGCACGCCGCCGCCCCAACGAGGACGAGCCGCGGGCACAGGCTGGTGACTTCGAGGATCCCGATCCGCTGGCGGTGACGGACTCCGCCGTCATCACGGACCTCACGCCCCAGGTGCCCGATACGGCGGGGACCGGTCCTCGCCGGCTGGAGCGCTCGCCCGTGGTCAAGCTCCTCGGACTGAACACGAACGTCGTGACCTACGACTTCGTCGAGGCCGACTCCCTCGGGTCGTTCCTGGGCGGCTTCCAGACCGTCAGCCTCAGCAACCAGATCTCGTCGGATTACCTGCGGGGTCTCTCCATCTCGGTCGTCCACGACCTGTTCCAGGATACCACGGTCGATGGCGTCTTCCACCGCGAGCTCGCGCCCCGCCTCTCCTCGCTGAACTTCGGCTTCTCTTTGAGCTCCCGCTCGTCGATCGTGCGCTGGCTCGGCCTGGGCGGCGGGGGCGGAGGCAGGGACGACTTCGCGGACGACGCAACCGAGGAAGAGCTCGACGAGCTCGAAGACCCGTTCCTGGACGACCCTCTGCTCGGGGAGCAGTCGATGATTCCCGGCCGCCGGTCCGGCACTACCGATCCTGCCGCGACGCAGGCGCGGAGCGATTCGGAGGTCGGAAGCTGGAGCGCCCGCATCGGCTACGCCCTCCAGCGCCCGCGGGCCCAGCCCGACCTGCTGAGCCAGATGCTCAGCGGTACCCTCACGCTCCGCCCTACCGAGAACTGGGACCTGAGCTGGCGGACGTCCTACGACGTCGAGGCCCGGGCGGTCAACGATCACGTCATCCGCCTCACGCGGGACCTGCACGAGTGGGAGGCGCACTTCGACTTCCTGCAGACCGCCACGGGCAACTGGAGCTTCCGATTCGAGGTGGCGCTGACCGGGCTGCGGGACCTGAAGTTCGATTACCGGCAACGCAACCTGGATGTCGGGCGGCCCTCCGAGACGGAGGCGCCCTGAGGCGCGGCTGTCCAGCCGCCGAACCGATGTGTCCTTCCGAGAGGACGCCGCCTGCGTCTACGGCGTGGCCAAGCCATTGTGGGGCAATGCATTGGCGTTTCGGTACGGCCCCTGCATCAGGCACCCGGAAGAAGAAGGTCCCGGAACGGCCGGGCCACTACCAGAGGAGTGAACCATGAGACGTGCCCTGTGGCTTTCCCTGCTGACGGCCTTCGCGCTGACGGCGTGCAACGACGACCCGGTCCAGGTCGTCGACGCGCCCGCCGCGCCCCGGGCCCTGAACGGCAGCTACTACGCCGGCACGGTCACGGTGACCTGGGAGCTGGGATCCGGGTGGGACGGGGAGTCCTTCCGGGTTTACGGGCGGCGCGTGGACGACGCCGACTACTTCCTGATCGCCGAGGTCACGAGCTGCGTGGAGGGCTTCTGCTCGTACGGCGACACGAACCTCGAGCAGGACATCACCTACGAGTACTACGTCGCCGCCTGGGATCCATCGTCGGGTCTCGAGACCGCGAGCGACGCAACGGTGGACGTGTACGTGCCCACCTTCACGCCGCCGCCGGTGCCCAACCAGCCGGCCGTCATCGCGCTCGACAACGCGAACTACATCGTCTGGGGTGATGCGTCGCGCGTCGCGGACTTCTCGTTCTACCGCGTCTATCAGGCGGCGTCGGACGGGAACGACTATCTGCTCGGCGAGACCGACTCCGAAGGCTTCCTCGACCTGCTCGCCGCGAACGGAACCACCTACGAGTACTTCGTGAGCGCCGTCGACGTGGATGGCCACGAGAGCGGGGGGAGCAGCCTGGCCGCCGGCACGCCGCGCCTGGATTACGCCGGGGAGCTGCTGTACGACTACGGTGACGTGCCCGAGGACTCGGGCTTCCGGTTCCCGCTCAACGAGGCGGACGACCCGGGCGTGCATGGCGATTCGGCCGACGCGCACTTTTCGGTCGAGCGCGACGTGGACGGCCTGTGGTGGCTGGTGCCGGGCCCCGACGCCGGAGCCGTCGCCTACCCCACCGGCACGCCCACGACCGCGTTGAAGTGCGGGGTCGCAGCGGACGCGAATTGCATGGACGCGACGGTGGCGCCGACGAACGGCTACTCCGACGACTCGATACCCATCGATCCCGAGCAGACCTACTTCCTGCGCGTCCGTGACGACGACGACGAGGTGCACTACGGCGCCATCCGCGTCGTCATGCAGGGCGTGGACCAGAACGACCACGGCGTAGTCATCTTCGACTGGGCGTACCAGCTCCAGGTCGGCAATCCGAATCTGGCGCCGGGGGCGCCGTGATCGGGAGGCGCTGACCACGCGCCAACGGCATGCGACGGAGGGGACGGGTGGGCTCCGAGGATCTCCGCCCAGAGTCACGAGCGCCATGCGCTCCTCCGGCGCGGCCCGGGCTCCCACGAGGGGGGCCCGGGCCTTCGTTATCTTATCCGCCATGGTCCAGGTTCTCGAAGCGGTGCCGAACGTCTCCGAAGGGCGCGATCCGTCGAAGATCGAGGCACTGATCGCGCTCGTCCGAGGCACCGGAGTGGATGTCCTCGACTGGTCGGCCGACGCCGACCACAACCGCGCCGTGCTCACCTTCATCGGAGACCCGCCGGCGGTGGAGGAGGCGGGCGTCGCCGTGGCGCGCTTCGCGCTGGAGCATCTCGATCTGCGGACCCACCAGGGGATCCATCCACGCGTCGGTGCGCTCGACGTGCTGCCGTTCGTGCCGCTGCACGGGCTTTCGATGGAGGACGCGGTCACGTCCGCGCACCGCGTCGGCCGGCGGATCGCCGACCTCGGTGTGCCGGTCTACTTCTACGGGCAGGCCTCGAGCCCTCCCGGGCGCGGCCTCGCCGAGCTCCGACGCGGTGGCGTGGAAGCGCTCCGGCAGGGCTTTCCTCCCGATCGGCGGCCGGATCTGCCCGCGGACGCCGCAGTGCCGCATCCCTCGGCCGGCGTCACCTGCGTGGGTGCTCGCTCCGTCCTGCTCGCGTGGAACGTCTTCCTCGAGGGCGTGGGCCTCGAGGACGCACGCCGAATCGCCGCGGCGGTCCGGGAGAGGGGCGGGGGGTTCCAGGGCCTCCGAGCCCTGGGGCTCGATCTCCCCCGCACGGGGCGGCTCCAGATATCCATGAATCTGGAGGATCCGAAGCGGACGTCGCCGCTCGAGGTCCTCGCCGAGATCCGGCGACGAGTGGAGGAGCTGGGCGGAACCCTCGGAGAAATCGAGATCATCGGGATGTGGCCCGATACCCTTGTGCTTCCGGCCGGTGGGGACAGATTAGACCTTCCTGACCTGGGACCCGCCCGGGTCCTATCCAGCCGCGTGGCCGAGCACGTCGAGCGTTGCGCGCGCCGGATCCCGGAGACCTCGGACGGCACTGAATGAGCATCGAGTCGCTCAAAGCACAGGCCCGACGCCACGAACAGAAGGAAGAGTGGCAGAAGGCGCTGGATCAATACGCGCTCGCGCTGAAGGCGTTCGGCGCGGACGACCAGCCGGACATCGGTCTCTTCAACCGGGTCGGGGACCTGTACGTGCGCGTCGGCAACTATGCCAGGGCGCTCGATCACTACGAGCAGGCGGTCGACCTCTACCGGGAGGCGACGCTCCACAACAACGCCATCGCGATCTGCAAGAAGATCGTCCGGCACGTCCCGGCCCGGAGCCAGGTCTACCTCACGATGGGCCAGATCCGGGCGGAGCAGGGCTTCCTGCCCGACGCCCGCACCAACTTCCTCGCGTACGCGGAGCGGATGCAGGAGGAGGACAACCTGGAGGAGTCCTTCCGGGCCCTCGTCGAGTTCTGCGACCTGGCCCCCGAGGACGTGGACCTGCGCATCACCGTAGCCGAGCAGATGGCCGCCAACGGCCGGATGGAGGATGCCCTCGCGCAACTCGGCATCGCCTACAGGACCTTCAAGGAGACCGGGCGTGAGGATCGCGCGTTCGGCCTCGAGCGGCGGATCCTGGAGCTCGATCCCGATGCCGATTTCGATGCGCTGGCGCAGGCGCCCGCCGACGACGGGGACGTGGACTACGCCACGGCGTACGGCGAGATCGCGTTGGAGGACGACGCCGAGGTGGCCGACCCGCCGGAGGATGTCGAGCCGTCGACCGGTATCGGGTTCGATGACGAGGCCGCCGCGGACGAGGTCTCCGTGGCGGCGGATCCCGGATTCGAGGACGACGAGGACGACGAGCCGCTCCCGATCATGGAGGGGACGTCCGACTGGGACGACGAATACGAGGAGCCTGCGGAGCTCCCGCTCATCGCCTTCGACGGGGACGCGGACGGGGACGATCTCGATCTCGAGCTCGATCTCGAGCTCGAGGACGCCGTCGCCCGGGAGGAGGCTGCGACTCCGGAAGGCATCGCCGAGCCGCTCGAGGCCTTCCTCGACGTGGACGAAGCGCTTCTCGAGCCGGAGGAGGAGCCCGCCGCTCCCGAGCCCGCCGCGCCCGAGCCTGCCGCGCCTGAGCCCGCCGCTCCCGAGCCCGCCGCGCCCGACCCTGCCGCGCCCGAGCCTGCCGCGCCCGAGTCACAGTACGTCGATCTCGGGTCGATGATCTTCGGCGACGAGCCGGCCGAGCCGAAGACCACGCGCTTCCGGGTCGCCTACGAGGAGCCGAGCGGCGACGAGGCGGCCGACTTCCAGAAGATGCTCTCGCAATTCAAGGAGAAGGTCTCGGAAAACCTGGACGCCGGTGACGTGAGGGCGCATCACGACCTCGGCACGGCGTACAAGGAGATGGGCCTCTTCGACGAAGCGATCTCGGAGTTCCAGGCCGCGCTCAGGGCTTCGGCCGATCACCTGCCGACCTACGAGCTCATGGGCCAGACGTTCATGGAGATGGGCAAGCACGAGGCGGCCGTGAAATCGCTCGAGCGCGCCCTCCGCTCGCGCAATACCGTCGAGGACGAGCTGGTCGGCATCTATTACTACCTCGCCCGCGCCTACGAGCAGCTCGGCAAGAAGGACTCGGCCGTCGAGTTCTACGATCGGGTCTTCTCGCTGGACATCAACTTCGCAGACGTCACCGAGCGGCTTCGCACGCTCCGTTGACGCACCCCATATGAAACCTGCCGTTCAGGGCGTGCCGCCCAAGCTATCCGCCATCCAGGCCCCCGTGCGGCAGCCGCTCGAGCGCGTGGCCGGCGAGATCCGGCGCATCGTGCTTTCCGACTTCGAGATGATCGAGGACGTGAACGAGCACCTCCTGTTCATGCAGGGGAAGCTCTTCCGCCCCACGCTGCTCCTGCTCGCGGACGCGGTGGAGGGCGCGGGCGGCGACGACGCCCTCACGCTCGCCGCGGTCGTGGAGCTCGTGCACCTCGCCACGCTCGTGCACGACGACGCGGTCGACCATTCGGTGCTGCGCCGTGGGCTTCCCACCGTGAATGCCCTCTGGACCCACCAGGTCGCCATCATCATGGGGGACTACCTGTACTCGCGGGGCGTGAGCGAGCTGGCCCGCGTGGGCAACCTCGAGGCCCTGGCCGTCCTGGCCAACGCCGCCAACGAGATGTCCGTGGGGGAGATGCGGCAGCTCACGTCGTACGATGCGCTCGACTTCACCGAGGCGGATTACTACCGGCTGATCGCCGCAAAGACGGCGTCCCTGATGTCGGCCGCCTGCGAGATGGGCGCTCTCTCCGGGGCCCCGGCCCACCGGGAGCCGCTGGCCCGCTTCGGACACAATCTGGGGATGGCGTTCCAGATCGCCGACGACCTGCTGGATTACACCGGCACCGAGGCGGTGACCGGCAAGCCGAGCGGGCACGACCTGCGCGAGCGGAAGGTGACCCTGCCGCTCGTGGGGGCTCTCGCGCACGCCTCCGAGGCGGAGGACGCCGAGATCCGCCGGTTCTTCACCCGGGTCGACCCGAACGACGAGGAGATCGCCCGGATCGTGGAGATCGTCACGTCGAGGGGCGGGCTGGACTACGCGCAGCAGCGGGCCGCACACTACGCCGATCTGGCCAGGGCCGCGCTCACGGAGCTGCCGGCGGGGCCGGCCGCCGACGCGCTCGAGGCATCCATCTCGTACGCGGTCGATCGACGTCGATGAGGAAGCAGATGAGGAGGCACAGGGTGATCAGGAAGGGGCGTCTCGAGGGAACTCGCCGAAGCGGATCTCGGTATGTTGGTTGACTCGCGACGGCGAACGGCCGTGCGGATCATGTGGACGATCATCCTCGGCTTCTTTCTCGGAGGCCTGCTCTCGGTACTGGCCGAAGGCCTCCCCGACAGCGTGGCGCGGGACTTCGTGCTGACGTCCGTGAACGCGTCCGTCGGACCGCTCTCGGTCGACCTCGTCGCGATCGCGTTCGAGCTGGGGCCGCTGGTCCTGACATTGAACTTCCTGACGTTGGTGGGCATCGCCATCGTCGCTCTGGTAGCGCGCTCGCTGATCTGAGGGCTTCCGCGCCCTCACATCGGGAGACGACCACAACACGGGGCCGGGTGGTCCCGACGGAGGGTGTGATTATGGGCTTCGGCGGATTCGGAATGGGAGAGATGATCTTCATCTTTCTCATCGTGCTGCTTCTGTTCGGCGCGAAGCGGCTCCCCGAGATCGGGTCCTCGCTGGGCAAGGGCATCCGGGAGTTCAAGAGCTCGGTGAGCGACATCGAGCGGGAGTTGAAGGTCCCCGATCAACGTCAGCAGATCCACCGGCCGAGCAAGCTCTCCACGTCGGATGGTGCGGACGCGGAGGCTCGTAAGGAGAAGGCGGTGGTGGAGGACGACGACGATGGCGGGCCGCGTAGCCTGAGCGAGAGCTCGCCCCAGGCGTGAATGAACGCAGGGCCGGTCGCGCATCCCGCGACCGGCCCTGCGAATCAGAACCCCAGCGGCATCGCGGGCGGGAGCCCTTCCTGCTCCTCGGGCGTCAGCAGCACCTCGTCCCGCCGGTCCACGATTCGCGCGGCGCCCCGCAGAGCCTCGATCCACACGTCGAGCCGCTGCTGCTGCAGCTGCTGCACCGTCGCGGCGCGCTGCTGATCGATCTGGGCGCGCCATGCGGTGGAGTCCGCATGGGTGCGCTCCACGACCTCGAGAATGAATGCGTTCGTCTCCGTCGTGACGACGTCGCTCACCTCGCCCGGAGCCGTGCCGAACGCAGCACCGATGGCCGCGTTCTGACGCCCCAGCCCGGGGACGAAATCCATGCGCGTGAACGGCCCCGCGTCGCGCACCTGGAGCTCCGCTTCCGCCGCCGCGTTGATGAGGGCCTCCCCCTGCCGCACACGGTCCAGAACCGTCTGAGCCTCGCCGCGCGCCCGCTCCATCTTCCGGTCGAAGAGCAATCCGGACTGGATCGAGGCACGGACGTCCGCGAGCGGTAGCACCCCTGCGGGCTGCGCGCTCAGGAGCTCGAGCGCGTAGAAAGCGAGGTCGGTCTCGAAGACCGGGCTGACGTCGCCCGCTTCCGCCTCCTCGAAGGCCCAGTCGGCTCCCTCGGCGATCTGCCCCGCACCCGCCACCACGGGGAAGGTCTCGCTGAGCTCCACGGTGGAGAAGGCGGCCCCGACGGCTTGGGCGGCTTCCGCGAGCCCGACATCCTCGCTCATGTCCTCGAGCGAGTCCGCCAGCGTGAGCAGCGCGATCTCACTGTCGTCGGTCCGCTCGAACGGGATGAGAATGTGGCTGGCGCGCGCGCTGTCGGCGGCCCACCGCTCCCGCACCTGGATGAGGTGGAGCCCGAACGGAGTGCGGATCGGCTCGGTCACCCGACCCACCGGCGCAGCGAAAACGACCGAATCGAAGATCGGCGTCATGTCGCCCGGCCGGACGATCCCCAGCTCACCGCCCGAGCGGGCGGAGTTCACGTC
>Ga0079224_100006559_pt1 | contig 15452 bp, 9 predicted proteins | sample Stecom2015_FD_80414 | JGI IMG/M metagenome (GOLD analysis project Ga0079224, IMG submission 80414) | Agricultural soil microbial communities from Utah to study Nitrogen management - Steer compost 2015 | ecosystem: Environmental > Terrestrial > Soil > Agricultural land | place: USA: Utah...
AGGCTGAATCTTCGTCACAAGCCTGGAAGCATTGCCGATGCCTCGCGGATTCTGGCAGACCTGGGTTTCAATATTAAGGATTCGATGCAACGACGGCGCTTTCAACAGGATATCAATGGAGAAAAGGTAATTCCCGACATCCTGACCTTTGAGGCACTCCCGTCTCGAACAGTAGCCCAGGCAATCAAGGCGCTGGAGAAGTGTCCCGCAGTCCACGGCCGCCCCTTCCATTTGCGCTTTGAGGAGTCGTGAGTGCCCGGGGTTCTTTCTGAGGATCCAAGCCGCCTGCAATACGGAAATTTTAATGCAGGCCGAGGACTACAAAATCCCGTATCGCGGATTTTACGATATACACCAGCTCATTATTTGTCTCTTCATCGGAAGGCCAGAGATAAAAGCCATTTGAGAAGAGAAGTTCCTTGTCGTTTTGAACACGACCCTCGATCACCTCTTCGTCGAAAAAGGTGATCCGGACCCACAACCAATTGCTCTCATCCTGCTTCTTGAAGAACTTTACCTCGCGATAATCGGAATCTCCCTTAAAGTCACGGACGAAGAAGACCGCCTTCAGCTCATCCAGCGGGCGGGCCTGCTCTTTTCCATCCCGTGAAATGTAGGTCACTTCATCTTCCTTGATGTGACCTTCGCTCGAAAACCCACAGATCACACCGCCATCACGAGTACGAACGACAACTTTCCCCAGAGTATCTCTTCTTTTTCTTATTGCCATGGCAAAGCTTTTCGATTGTTTCGGGATGCAACATTATTACCAGCCGCTGTGACAAGTTTCTTACTATCCGATCCCGGCTTCAGGAAGCGCATTGTTCGCATTTCTAATCCCCTGCTTTTTCCAAACCCGGCACAGATCCGTCAGGGAGCACGGGCAGGGATCACCGGAAAGGTCGTCAAAATCGGGACTTCCTCGGGAAAATCGACAAAAGGATCGTTGATCTGGCGCAGGGTCATCGCTGCCAGCGGTTGTGTACTTTCGACCGTCACGACACCTTCCATCTCTCGCGCTGGATCCTCAAAGCCGGGAAAAAGCTGAAAGACGAAGCGTGCCAGGTGGTGCCCGGGAGCTAGCTGAAATGATCTTGCAGCAATCTGGTCAAAGCTCTTATCGTAAAGCCGAATGGTGACCTCGGCTATCTGGTTCTCTGCCGGGTTGACCAGCGCGACCCCGGTGTCACGATCTCCGAGGGAGTCCAGAAAGAGACTGAATTCGCGAAGTAGAACCGAGGAAGCCACCCCGGTCTCGTAAAGGATAATCTCACGTTCGACATCCACTTCACTGAAGACCGCTGTCCCGCCGACGGAAACGGAATTGCTGGTGATCCGTGCATATCCAACTTTCAGGGTGTCTCCTCCAGGAGTTTCCAGAAACCTGAAAAGCCCGGGAGCGATAGAGAATTGATAGCTGCTAGCCGGACCACTCGATCCCAGGACAAGCTCCATCGGATTGCCGTTGGAGTCGAAAAAATGAAGCTGGACACTGGCTGTCGATGTGCCGGTATTGGCCAGAACGAATGACGTCCGAAACCGCGATGCTCCTGCCGGGCCATCACCGACCTGTGCAAAGTACAGTGTTTCCTTGAGGTTGTTCAATGGCAGCACTGGAAAAGCCGTCAATGAGGCCACTTCGTTGGGATACTCAACATTTGGATCATCGCTTTGCCGCAAGGTCACGGCAACCACCGGACGGTCACTGACGGCTGTAACCAAACCTCGCATCTCGCTGGCCTGCAGCGCGATGTCGGAAAACAATTCGGCCACAAAGGCAGCCCTGTGTTCACCCGGCTCCAGTTCCAAGACGGTGTTATCAAGCGGATTTCCATCCTGATCTGAAAGTTGGAGCGTAATTTGAGCCAGACCATCCTGACCCGGAAGGAGGTCGGGTGGGTTGACAATGGCTACGCCGGTATCCCGAGTCCCAAGAGAGTCGAGAAAAAAGGAAAACATCGATCTGGCTGTCGAAGCAGGGACACCCGCCTCATACAGGTTACGTCGCACGAGGGCGTCGCTACGTGCGAAGATTGCCGTTCCGCCAACCCGATCACTTGTCATGACGCGCGCATAACCCACCTTGACCGGTCCTTCTCCGGGTGTCTGAATCGAGAAGGATTCTCCAGATGCGAGATGGATTTCGAATACGGCACCGCTTCCGAGATCACCCAGAGTCAGCTCAAGTGGAGCACCATGAGAATCGAAGAATTCAATTCGTACCGGGGTTGCAGGGCCGGTATTAACAAAAATGAGAGTGGTCTGAAACTTGATTCGAGCATCCTGCCCATCAGCTATCTGAGGAAAATAAAAAGTGTGGTCGGATTCCAGCTCTACCAGGAACCCGTCCGAGCCGCTGTTGACGCCGGCAATAAGCGACCCAGGAGATCCGCCGCTGAACACAAGCGCTCGGATTTCACGGATCGGAAGCCCGGTGTTTGCTGCTTCCCAGGTCAGGGCGGTATCAGAACTCTTAAGGACACCGGAATCGAATGTTCCAGCCCAGAGAACGGCCGGATTTGAAGGATGAACGACGAGTTCGGAGACAGCTCCCCCAATCGGCTGAGCGGTCCAGTTAGCACCTCCGTCCTGACTCCTGGCTACGATGCTGGCACCTGCCACCACGCCACTCGCGTAGAGAACCGAACTGGAGGTAATGGCAAGTGCACGCACATCCCCCACCCCCGTCAAACTCGTGGACTCCCAGGAATTCGCTCCGTTGATGGTCGACATAACACGTCCGCGAGTGCCGATGTAAAGTCGATCGCTGTCAGTCGGGTCGATTGCCAGGGAGAAGATTCGCTTGCCGTCGTCGTCCAGACCGTTGTTGACAGCTCGCCAGAGATCTCCACCGTCCGTCGTCTTGAAGACACCTCGTTGTTCTGTACCGGCATAGGCAATGGCAGGATTCACCGGGTCGACGACCAGAGCCTGGAATACTCCCTGTGGGGGCAGCCCGGCTGTCTGCAGCACCCAGGTTTCGCCTTCGTCATCTGATTTGAAGACCCCTCCGATTGTCCCGGCGTAGAGTACTCGAGAATTCGAGGGGTCGACCGCTACCGAATAGATCGGTCCTTCCGTTAACCCCGTCGAGTGCCAGGTAACCCCATTGTCATCCGAACGAAAAACACCACCCGAGGTACCAGCATAGACCCTGGAGGGCCGCAAGATATCGACCGCAAGAGCTTCCACGTTTCGGTTTCCCGGACCTTCAGACGACGGATTCCAATTCTGGGCATCAGTCGTCGAGCGAAATATTCCGGCTCCACCGAAACCGTCCTGAAAAGGATTGAGAAGGGGAAAATCAAGAGAATCCACAGCACCACCAACAACAATACCTCCCTCATCGGTGATCGCCAGAGTGTGAATCAACTCTCCACTGCTGCCACCAAAAAGGGTGCTGAAGAGAAGAGTTGCGCCTTCAGGATCGAGTTTCGCCAGAAGAGCGTCGAGACCCCCCTGCTTGACAGCCATATTTCCGGCCTCCGGAAAATCGATCGAGAACGTGCCACCAGCGAGATAGATGTTTTGCTGTGAATCGACCACCACACTCCGGCAGGAGTCATTGTTGCTCCCTCCGAGATAGGTCGAGTAAAGCAACTCGGCTCCGCTGGATGAGATCCGCGAAATGAAGCAGTCTGTCCCGCCTGCTCTTCTCGATTGCAGTGGAAACTTCACAGGATAGCTGGTACTCGTTGTTTCACCGACCAGATACACGGAGTCGTCGCTTCCGAGGGCAGCTGCTCGCAGTAAATCTGAACTGTTTCCTCCCAGGTAAGTGGAAAAAAGCAACTGTCCGGACCCGTCTAGCTTGACCAGGAAACTGTCATCAGAACCCGCCGCGGTGCTCTGGTAAGCAGCCTCGAGCGGAAAATCGGTGGAACGAGTGGTTCCTGCGACGAGGATGTTACCTTGAGAATCAACCAGGACCTGGCGGCCCAAATCATCGCGAGCTCCCCCCAGATAAGTGGAAAACGCAGGTGCCGAGCCGGAAGGATTGATTTTCGTAATGAATACGTCGACAATCCCCTGAAACTCGAATTCCAGGGCATTCTGGACGGGAAAGTTGGAGGAGCGGGTATACCCTGTGACTATCAATTCTTGCCCTCCGGTCGCCGTCACCGAAGTTGCGACATCCTCTCCGCTCCCGCCGAGGAATGTGGAATACACGAGTGAAGAATCAGTCCCTGAAACAACTACCAGGAAGGCATCCGAAGTACCGCCGCCGGCGGTATTCTGGAAGGCCTTCTCAAGCGGAAAATCGGGTGAGTTTGTGCTGCCTACGATGGCTGCCTGTCCCGCGCTGTTGACGGCCAGCGCAAACCCATCGTCGTCTCCGCTACCCCCGAGGAATGTGGCAAAAGCCAGAGTCTTATCGGGGCGAAACTTCATTAAGAAGACATCCCGCCGGCCCTTCGCAACCGATTCAAAAGGCCCACTGCTAACGGGAAAGTCAAGCGACTGAGTTGTTCCCGTTACAAAGACGCTGCCGTCAGCAGCGACCTCTATGTCGTTTATCTGGTCCGCGTGGGAGCCTCCGATAAAGGAAGAATAAGAGAAGACAGGATCGATCACCAGCGGCGCCGTCTCGTCATATGACCCGACTCGAAAGCTCACCTGATTTTGGGCATCCACAACAAAGTCGCATTCGACCCATCTCCTTACGCCTCCAATCTTCTGATATGCCTTTGGTTTCCGCATGCGGAGGAAGCCCCCCGTTACCTTCAGACGTAGATCACCCTCAGACATTAGCTCTAAATCACTGCTGCTGGAAAACCGGAAGCGAATTAGCGAAGGGTCTGCACCTGCTTGAAGGCGAAAATCGTACTCGAATTCCCCGGCGTTGCCGTGAAAGACAAGATCAACCCCGAAATAGACCTCGCGATAAATTACGCTCTCATAAGCCTGTACTCCTACCTGCCACTGATCTGGCTGATTTCCCCGAAGAAAGTTCAGCTGTGCATTGAGCGGCGTCCTCCCTTCCGGAGCGGAGATGCGTGACTCCAGCAACTCCATTCGAATCATCGACGGTATTCTGTGCGTCGACGAATCAAACTCCCACCGAATTTCCCGCGGACGCAGGAAAAGCCGAAATCCCCTGCCCCGGCTCGAGAAGGTGTCGGAATCGTTACCCGAAGGTACAAAGTAGACTGGAAAGCGTGGGACCGGTTGAACCAGATTCTTGTTCGTGAATTCATTCGATCGCGAAGACGAATTAAGTGCCAGACTATGCGGCGTAAGGAGCAGCGTCGAAAGAACTATAAAGAATGTGATCTGAAAAAACATTTCAATGCTTACCCGATCTGGACCTGGAAAATGAGGTACTGCGAACTTCCGCTACATCACCCTGACATTTCCTGTTACAGTCGATTGCGCGTTGCGCTGCGATATCCTGAGGAAGGATAGCGCACCTAATCCTCGCACTTTTAAAGGCCTGCGGCAACCCACTTTATAGACCGTTCGAGAACTACATACAATCTTTTGCAACGTCCGCACACAACTTGCAAGGCCCATCATCCCTCGATTCCAACAGTAGCAGGATGGGTTGAAAGGGCGTGATCGTCTTGGTTTTCGATCCTCCCGTGACCAACGACCCGGCGCCACGCAGAGGGTTTGCTTCGGTGCGGGGCGAGGCCCGAACAAGAGTGATAACGCCCCTGACAGCGTCCGGCTCGAGGCCGGGCAGGAGTCACGCCGTCCTGGATCGAGAACGAAACAAAAAGGAGCCCGACGCAACCGCGTAGGCAATGGCCAGAAACGCCTCGGTAATGAGAAAACTATGGGCAGCACCCGCCGCTCCGGAACGCGGGATCAACAAAAAGTTCGATACGAGATTGGTAATTAGGGCTAATCCGGTCACGATCGGTAAACGCAGGACAAGTTGATGCTGGCTTAGAAGAACGTGACTGAACGACATCCCCACAAAAATTGGAATCAAGCTCCAGGATAAAATGCGAAGGATGAGAACCGATGCCGAGTACTGGTCCCCGTAGATGAGCATAATGATCGGCTCGGCGAATAGATAGAAAAGCAAAGCGAAGGGAATAGAGAGGGCGATCATCAGCAGCAGTGAATGGCTGAATAGCCGACGGATCGGTTCGTTCTCACCCTGGAAAGATGCCATGACGGGCAGCACTGCACTGAAAATTCCAATCGGGACGTTGCTCATCGCGCTTGCAATTCGAGCCGGGGCTGAATAGATCCCTGCCGGATACGGCCCGGCAAGAAGAGCCAACAGGGTGATACCGATCCGGCCGGAGACGGTATGAAAAAGGGTACCCAGACCAACCGGCCAGGATTTTCGAACGAAGTTCCTCCAGTTCCCTTTGCCATGAAGGCGAGCTGGGTGGATGGCCCTCTCGAACAGTAGAAAATTTGTGACTAAACCCACTCCAGTAGCTACCAGGTATGCGGAGGCGACCGCAATGAGCCGACCGCCCATTAGAAGCAAGATTATTCCAACTATAGTTTGCACCAGAAAAACAGCAAAGATGTTGAGACTTGCCCAGTACAGTTTCCCGTGCGCCTGGAAGACGATATTGAGCGCCAGATTCAGGGAGTGAAGAAACATCCCGATCCCCAGGATTGCCAGCGCTACCCTCGCTTCGTAGGTCTCCGGAAGGATCATCGCCAGACCAAAGACCCCCATCAGCAGGAGAACTGTCAGGATTAGTTTGAGACGAAAAAAGAGGCCCGAAATCAGGTGAGAATCATCCCGTTGACTGGAGATCTCTCTAAGGGCGGCATTGTGCAGGCCCAGGTCACCTCCGATCAAGAGCATTTGAATGATGCTGAAGATGAAAGAGAACCTCCCAAAATCTTCGGGGCCAAGGTAGCGCGCTACAACGATCAGGTAGCCAGTCTGGAGGAGCAGAACTGACCCGAGCGCCAGCATCTGCGCAAGAGCATTCCACGCGATCATTGAAACAGACCCATGGAAGCATAGATATGGTAGAAGACTTCCCAGGGTGCGCGGTCAAACACGAGCGCCGGAAAAAGACCTCCAAAGATTCCCCAGAAAAGACTGTAGGCAGCTGCCAGGCAAAAGAGACCTGGTCGAATCTGGCTCGGAAGAGAGATTCCTGTGATAAGCAGGGGAAGCATGGGAACCAGATACCGAGACGAAAACCCGGTCCCTCCGCCCCAGCCTGCATAGAGAGCATGTACCAGAAAATATGCAATGGCGGGCAGATAAAGAGCTCCTCCTTTACGAAAGCTCCAAACGCCCCATGCCAGTAGGGGAAAGAATGGAAAAAGTCCATCGCGGGGATGGAAAAACGTCCCAACCAGGCCAATCACAGGTTTGGGGCTGGCTCCCGAGTGGGTTCCTACGTGAAACAAGCTAAAATGCGACACTTCCTGAAACAGGTACTGGGTGACGAGAAAAGCCGTGAGAAGACCGGCACCGGAAGAAGCAGCCAGCACAGCCCCCTGAAGCCGGTTACCCTTGAAGAAATGGACCACTCCCATGGTGAACGGAACCAGTGCGAAAGGATACTTGATCACCGATCCAAGAAACCCGAGTACGAAGGAAGCCGCCGGATGAGAAAAGAACAAAAGGCCGATCCAGATCGCCAAAATCCAGGGCTCCGTCCATAGATCTCGAGAGTAGCAGAAGAGGGACGTGCCAAGAGCCAGTAGTAAGACACGCGCTATCGTCCCCTGAGGGTTCTCCGCTGGGTGTGTCCTTTCGAAAACTTCCCAGGCACCTCGCAATCCCAGCAAGGCCGCAGCGATCGTCAGCAGAATACAGGCTGACTCTACCCAACGAGACCCTGCAAGAGGCCATACCAGGGCGGCTAACAACAGCGAAAAAAACGGGGAGTGAGTGGGAAGTTGCCGTCCTGTCTCGTCGGTGTCAACGTGACGATCAAGTTCGACACCGCGGAAACGTGCACCGGCGTCCCATCCTCCCTGCATCGCCCGGTCGTAGTTATTACGAAGGTCAAAGTCGCGGTCAAGAATCAGACTCTGTACGGCCGTCAAATAGTGAGGGGAGTCGCCTGACAACACCATCGGCCGGCTGATGATAAAGCGGCCGACCCGGAGATGAGCGATTCCTTCCATTTGCTCAGGCTCACGGGGACCATGCACCAGGGAACCAACGAGATAAAGAACGGCAATCAAGAGAAGGAAGCGAGCCCGCGTTACTAGTGGCATTCGTGTGTACTCGGTCGTGCTTCACAGGTGACGGCATGATGATACTATACGCACACCCTGAATAGGGTCCCGGTGTCTCCATTTGGCGACCCCCTGACCATTCCAGTTAAACCATTGGGACGTGACCTTGAAAGGTTATCGACTTGCAGCCGGAGCGATTCTTGCCTTCGTTATTGCTGCTGCGGCCGTCTACCTCAACATTGCTTATGCCCTCTGGCTCGCCGCCCTGGCGGCGATCAGCTTCGTCCGACCTGTCGCCGGCATTTCAGTTCTTTTCTTCGCGATTTCTGTCGATTTCGCTGCACCTATGGCGGGAGGCATTTTTGTCTCTTACTCCGAACTCCAGCTAGCTGTTTGCCTTGCTGCATCGACATTCGCGTTCAAGGACTTGAATGGCGTGGACTGGCGACCACTCAAATGGGGGCTTCCTTTCCTCGCAGCTGTCCTTATTTCCAGCATGATCCAGCTACCGCTCTACAAAGTCCCATTCCACTTGCTTCGAATCGCCGAGCTGTTTGTAGCCGCCACACTGAGTGTCAATCTCCTCGTGAGAAGCCACCTGATTTCAGAGAATCCGCCAGATCTTTTCAAGTGGTCGATCGCGGCTGCTGCCCTGTTTTATTCCAGCACAGGTCTTTTTCAGTTTTTGTTCCTGAAGGAGTCGCGAATTTTTTCCTTCTTTTCTAATCCGAATCAGTTCGGCGGTTATCTCATCCTTTTACTACCTTTCTGCCTGGTGTTCTTTTTTGCCGGAGCCGGCCGTGACCGCCGGGTGTGGGGCTATCTCAGTTTCTTGACGATTTCGGCTTCGTTGTTGACTCTCTCTCGAAGCGCCCTTTTGGCGACTCTCATTTCCTCGGCTTTGATCCTGGCTATTCAGTGGAAGAGGATGACCTGGCGCCTCGCCGTTACTGCTGTCAGGGACTTTCTCCGTACCCACTTAATGCTCATCGCTCTTCACGCGGTCATTGTGGCGGGTGCGATTGCATGGATGGCCTTTTCACCGACCACCCAGATGCTTCTAGCAGATCTACGGGCAAGGAATATGGGCGGCATCCTGGAAGCCTTCAAGAACTCTCGCTGGCCCTATTTCGTGGTCGGAATTGAAATCTGGAAAGACTACTTATGGACGGGGGTTGGACCCGGGCGCTACCAGGAAGTGCTCGTCGAGTATCAAGACGTCATCGAATCCTTTCGAGGCCGGATTACGACATTTGATTACTTCGTGCGCTGGCTTCCTGTTCACGTTCACTCCCTCTACCTTCAGTTAGGTGTGACTTTTGGGATTCCAGGCCTGGCCGGCTTCCTCTGCTTTGTGGGTTCCGCTCTCGCCGCTCTGCTTCGCAGGCTACGAACTTCACCCTGGGCACTGGCGGGTACAGCTATGTGGATCGGCTTTCTGATTCACAACCTACTCGATGTCACGTTTCCGAGTCTTGCCCTGGAAGTTGGGATGCTGCTGGGAGCAAGTCTGGCCGGTTGCTCCTCACCGGAACCACCAAGCGAGACTCAATAGCGAATCATAGGCGACCCCTTGCGGGGGTCGGTATTTCTCCTGCTTCGAGATACTCGTCCTCGCTGCCGATCGTTTCGATCTTTAGCCGTCGGCCGTCCAGGATGCTGCGCGCGGCGGCCATCCCCATTTCCAGTGAATGATCCTGATTGTTGTACCGGAAGCGCCCGGGACGGCCAATGTAGAACAAGTTCTGAAACCGATCCAAATAGCCTTTTATGATCGAAAGGTGCTTTTCGTACTCTAAATCATAAATGGGATACACATTCTCGAGCCGCGCATGATAGATGTTACGCACCTCCCGGCGGCTAAAGAAGCCCAGCTCCTGAAAAAATGGATAGGACTCCTCAAACAGCGTTTTGGCATCCAGATTCCAGATGCGATCACCCTCAAAGCAAAAATACTCCACGAAAAGTGACGTCTTGCCGGGAGGAGACATGTGCGGGCTAAAGTTCTTCATCTCACTCACGCGACCAAATGGAATGCGCTTTTCAGGAAAATAAATCCACTGATCCGGAGTAACCGACTCTTTGTCAAGAGTTAGGAAGAGATAGATCTGACTGCGGAAACGAAGGTTCGCCGCCGCCTGCTGCACGGGTAAGGGCGGGGGAGGATCTAACAGTTGAACGAAAGCATTGATTGGAATACTTTCTATCAGGTGCTCAGGCTCTACGACGTACGTCTCTCCCTGTCGAGAAAAGTGAACCCGGGAAATTCGGTTCTGATCATGTTCGATCCGAACTGGCCAGGATTCGAGATAAACGGGGACATTTTGTCGCCGCAGTTTTTCTTCGATCGTTTCGTAAATCAAGCCGGTTCCGGTAACCGGATAGTAGAAGCTGTCAGCCAGACTTTTCGGTGAATCCACATCCTTCTGGCTAACAGCGGTACGCAGGGCGTTACGGGCGGCGCTCAAAAAGTTTAGTCCTCGGATGCGCTGGATCGCCCAGTCCGGGTGAATCTGAGAAGCAGGAATGCCCCAAATCTTTTCGGTGTAATTGATCATGTTGAAATGACCGAGACTCTTTCCGAAATGTGCGACGATGTAATCCTCGAAGGAGCGGATTGGTCGCCTGACTACTCCGTACTGGATCCGTGCCTGCACGTAATCCAACATCATCCGTGATGCCCGCCGTATCCCGATTTGACCGAGCGCCTGCCGTATCCGGATCGGGTAGTGATAGAACTTTCCATCAATGTACTGGCGGGTACATCTTTCTACTCGAATCCACCGCTCATCGAGGAGGCTCTCAATGAACTGGTAGAGTTTGGGATTCTTGGAAAAGAATCGATGCGGACCATTGTCGGTGAGAAAAGTGTATTCTTCCTCCTGGAAGCGATATGTCTTGGCTAAACCTCCAACGGCCAGTTGTTTCTCATGGATCTCAAGAGGATATTTCTCTTTCGCCAAGGTCATGGCTGCCGCCAGTCCAGCCGGACCGGCGCCTATGATAACAGCCCTGTGATCCCTGAATTCTAGCTGTGTCATAACTTCCGTTTTCTATTCTGCTCGGAGAAAATCATTGCCTCAGCAACGCTCCCTCCTATCAATCCGATCTCTGGCTATCCTCTCCAACGGCAGAATTCCGCGGAGCAGTCCTGCTGACGTCCCCGCAGTCCCCACGATCACGAACAGAGGCGACAACAAGGCCAGCCACAGGGACCTCTGCGCACTTCTCACGATCACCGGAGCCGAGAGTGACACCGCGACCATCACCAAAACGAAGGCCAGAACGGGTTTCCAGAGAATCACCGAGATCACGCTAAGAAGAAACAGCAAAATTTGAAGCCGACGTGTGAACGAGTTGCCGCTGTCCGACAATAACTTCTCGGGGAAACTTCGATAGATGACCGGTGAACGACGGGCGTAGTTGAACTTGTGCCGAAAATACTCCGCCAGGCTCTCGGGATGCCGATGCTCGACCTCTGCCTCAGGGAGATAGCGAATAGAGATACCGGCGGCAACCAGGCGAAAGGACAGCTCTACGTCCTCCAGCCATTCAAGTGTTTCATCGAAAGGGTACTGTAGTAGCACGTGCCGGCTAAATCCACAATTCCCGGTGTTGGCAAAATCGACGGTGTGACTCTTCTTCATTCGATCGTACCGACTCTCCAAATCGAACTGAATCAATTTAGCTACTCCACTTTGCTGGCGGGAAATGATTCGGCCTACAACACCATCAACTTCGCGCCCCAAAAGAGGAGCTGCCAATTTAGCCGCCCAGTCGGAAGCCGGGCGACAATCTGCGTCAGTGAAGAGGACAACCCTGCCTCGGGCGGATCTGACGCCTTCATTTCTCGCAGCGGCCCTGCCTCGCGGATCCTGCCTCACAACCGATGCCCCCAAGCGGCGCGCCAGTTCACCACTTCCATCGGTCGAACCATCATCGACCACGATCACTTCAAGAGGAACTGTCTGGCTGAAAAGCGACTCCAGACAGCTTTCGATCACGTCTCTCCCGTTGCGGACCGGGATCACAACCGACAATTCCGGCTGACTGGCTTCTCTCTCAGCAGCTCCCATCACCTTTTGCGCAGGAGGGAGTATAGTCGATATCCACTCTCATGGAGAGCTTGGCTGACTCCGATGGGATCGCCCGGGGAAGCGGCCTTCTCCAACCGCTCCAACCCGGAGGCAAAATTTGGGGAAATATCGAGACCGCCGCGAACGACCAACACTCCCGGCTGCGAATGGCCTCTTCTGAAGGAAAAAGAAGTACTTCACGGAGCTTCTCTCCGGGTCTCAGGCTGCTGAACTCAAGGGCAATGTCTTGGCCCGGAGTCATCCCTGCGATCTCGATCATCTGGTGAGCTAGATCAAGGATTCGGACCGGCCTACCCATATCGAGGAGAAAAAGCGCGTCTTTGTCAGCAAGAGCGCCCACCTGAATCACCAACTGAGTCGCTTCCGAGATGGTCATGTATAGCGCTCCGCATCAGGATGAGTCACGCAAATTGGTTTCCCCTGGCTGAGTCTTGCCTGAGACCTTGACTCCTTCGAGCCGCTTCCCGGTCGTTCTCGCTTGATCATCGACCGCACCAATTACGTGTACATCGTCTACATATACATCGTCCTCTTGTTTGAGTTGGGCCAACCTGCTTGCGGTTATCCCTGCTCCGGCCAGGAGAATGCGAGACAGTGGGCCGGTCTTACCGGAGTTAAGGTGGAGACCTGGCTCTTTCTTTCGGTACTGCCAGCAGCGCAGCAAGCGAGCACCGATCAGTCCTCCGTACATTAGAATCGGGAAAGAAACTACCACTCCAAAAGGAATTCGGAGTAGCTCGTGAGATTGGAACAACGCTATCCGAAGAAGCAGAAAAAGAAAAGCCAACGAAGCCACCGACTGCGCGATGACAAGAGAGTCACGAATACCGGTAAATCGCCGTAGAAGGGAATAGACACCCCAGGAGCAGTTGAACACGATCCCCGACAGAACTACGTACGGCAGCAGGAGAAAGAGTTGCTGTTGGAAAGGATCAGGCAAGGGCAGAGTCTCGAAGCGCACGAGATAAGCACCCGAGAAGGCCAGCGCGATCAGGATTCCATCGATGATAATTTCCGAGGCAACGCTATGACTTTCCTCTTTCTTGTTCCGCTCCTGAAGGTTCTCAATCAACAGGCCGGTCGCGACGATCACAACGCTGATTGCCCATGCCACTACCCATGTGAGGCGGGGAAAATGTGAATTTTCAATTGGAAGGAGCCTGTAGAGAAGGATGGCGGGAAAGAAAATTGAGTAGGGAAGCAGAGTGAAGAACAGCTTCCGGCTTTTCTGCTTTCTCGACCGGCTGAAAATTTCGAATCCTCCAAACACCGCCAGTCCGAGAATTGTAGTCGGCATGAGTGAACCTGTGAAAGCCTCTAGCGAGGCATTCACATACGTCCAGTAGGTCTGAGGCGTCACCGCGCCTTCTACAGAAGTCATCCAGAGAAACCGAATGATGAGGGCCGAGATGAGGGCGATCCAAACGACTCCCAGCCTCTGGCCAACACCGGAAAAAAATGACCACAGGGAGAAGAGTCGTTCACCAGATACTTCCGACCGTAAAGATTGGTGCGCTTGCGAACTCTCGGTCGCGAGAGAACGCACGCGACTCTCAATCCAGAGAGTCAGCCCCCAGATGGCGCAGCATGGCAAAACAACAGCCGCCCCCATGATCGTCTCCCCTCGCCTGGCTCCCAGCAGCCACAGTATGGCACCTGCGGAACTGACAATAGCGGCAGTTCCATAGATGAGCGTGACAATACGATGGGAGTATCCGGCTGCGGCCATCCTTTGATAGAGGTGGGTACGATGCGCCTGTAAGAGGTTTTCCCCCCGCCAAAGACGCCGCAGAAGAGTCCAAGAGGTATCGAACAGAAGAGGGGCTAGAAAGACAGCGCCGGCCACCAGAAGACGCTCATCCAATTGAGCTGTCATGAGAGCCATTATTGAAAAGGTGTATCCAAGAAATACACTTCCGACGTCACCCATGAAGATTCTCGCTGGTGGCCAGTTGTGGACCAGGAAACCCAGCGACGCGCAGGCCACCAGCAAAGCCGCAAAGGAGAGCCCATGTAACCCTAGCAGCCAGCAGGTGCTGGCCCAGGCCAGGCCGATCACTACCGCTTGCGTGCCGGCCATACCGTCAACTCCGTCCATGAAGTTGTACGCGTTGGTGACCCCAACAACCCAAAGAATACCCAAAGGAAGGGCCAGATAGCCGGTATCGATCGAACCACCCCAAGGCAACGCCAGCCACTCTATTGTTCCAATGAAAAGTGAAACCAGGATCGCTGCCACAAGATGAAAGGCCAGTCGAATCGAGCGCGACGTCGAGTACAGATCATCTACGAAGCTGATGCTGCCGACCAGGAGTGCCCCGACCAAATAAGGCACTAGCTCGGAAGTATAGAATGCGCTCTGAAACAGCCAGTAGCTGGCCAAACCAACCAGAGTGATACCAGAGATGGCCAATCCGCCTGCTACCGGTGTAGGTGTTGAATGGGAGCTGCGTTCGTTGGGTATGTCGAGAATGTGGGCACGACGTGCCCACCCATAGACGGCGGAAACGGCAAAGAAGGAAAAAACACCCGCTAAAAGAAGCCAGCCGATAATCATGCAGTCTCGCGTTGTCTGCTGTGCTGAATCCGCCAGAGAAGCTGTATCTCCTCCCAGACTCCCTGTCGAAAAGAACGAGGCTGGTAGCCAAAGTCGTTTTGAGCCGGTTGCAAACTGTAGACCTTGTGCTCGTTCAGGCGTTGCACTTGTTCCGAACTCACAGGTACCGGAATGCCCAAGCGCTCAAGGGCTCTCAGACCCCAAACCACAGGCGGTGCCGGGAGATGGATCTTTGAGATTCTTCGACTCAGATACCGAGCAATCAAATCGACTATCTCATTGAAGGTAAGGATCTGTCCTCCGGGCAGATTGTAATCACGGATTGACGTACCGTCATTGTCGATCACTTGCACCACTGCGCGGGCCAGATCATCCACAAACACTGGCTGCAGTAAGAAGGCTCCGCTCCCAGGGACGGCCACCCAGGATCTTTTCATTAAGTATGTAATCAGTCGAGAAATATTGCGGTCTCCGGGAGCCCCGTAGATCATGGTCGGACGGAGAATGGTCCATGCCAGGCGGCTCTCGCGGATTGCCTCCTCTGCCTGAAGCAGGGTTCGGCGGTCATCCTCAGCGCGCGTCTTGATGATGGATTTCGTACTGACTACCAGTACGCGATGGATGCAGCACATCTGAAGGCTATACATGAGATACGATGATACTCCGACTTCCCAGCA
>Ga0079224_100006560_pt1 | contig 15452 bp, 13 predicted proteins | sample Stecom2015_FD_80414 | JGI IMG/M metagenome (GOLD analysis project Ga0079224, IMG submission 80414) | Agricultural soil microbial communities from Utah to study Nitrogen management - Steer compost 2015 | ecosystem: Environmental > Terrestrial > Soil > Agricultural land | place: USA: Utah...
CTCGAACCGGGGCGGTGGAACTCGGTGCTCGGCACCACGCTGGTCCTCAAGGGCGCCGCCGAGCAGCGGATCGGCGACCCGCGGGCCGGCGTCTACAGCCACCGCTCCCCGGACGGCCGGTGGTGGCCCGGGGGCGCGTCCAGCTCCGGCGCGGGCGTGCTCACCGCGGCCTTCCCCGGCGCCGACCTGGCCGCCATGGACGCCGCCGCGGACCTGGAGCGCCCCGCCTCCGCGGTGGTCTACCCGCTGCCGGGCCGGGGCGAGCGGTTCCCCTTCACCGCGCCGGACGCCACCGGGTTCACCCTGGGCTCCCCGCGCGACGAGGCCGACCGATACGCGGCGACCCTGCAGGGCGTGGCGTTCCTGGAGCGGCTCTGCCTGGAGCGGCTGGCCGAGCTCGGCGCCGAGGTGCGCGGCGCGCTGCGGGTGACCGGCGGCGCCGTGGCCAGCCCGGCCTGGACCCGGCTCCGCGCCGACGTGCTCGGCCGGGCGCTGGAGGTCCCGGAGAACGCCGAGCCGGCGTTCGGCATGGCGGTGCTGGCGGCCGCCTCCGACACACCGCTGTCCGAGGCGGTGGCGCGGATGGTGCGGGTCCGGTCCAGAGTGGAACCGCGCCCGGAGGTGGGCGAGCGGCTGCTGGGCTCCTACCGGCGCCTGGTGCGGGAGCTGGCGGATCGAGGATGGACCGCCGGGGCACGGGAGCCCGCGGCGGTGCGGACGGCGAGCGGGAGGGGTGTCCGATGACGGAGGCGGCCGAGCTGATCGTGGTGCGCCACGGCGAGACGGTGTGGCACGCGGAGAACCGGTACGCGGGCTCCAGCGACGTGGCGCTGACCCGGGCCGGGGAGAAGCAGGCGGAGGCGCTGGCCCGCTGGGCCGCCGGGGCCGGGCTGAGCGCGGTGCACTGCTCCACGCTGTCCCGGGCCAGGCGGACCGCCGAGCCGGTGGGGCGGGCCGCAGGCCTGCCGGTCACCGCCGACCCGCGCCTGGTCGAGCAGGACTTCGGCGACGGCGAGGGGCTGACCGCGCAGGAGATGCGCGAGCGGCTGGACGGCGCGCGGGAGCGGTTCGAGATGGACCCGTTCCGCAACCCCATCCCCGGTTCGGAGGACCCGATGGAGGTGGCCGAGCGGGGCCGGGCCGCGCTGGCCGACGCCGCACTGGCCGGGGCGGGCGGCAGGGTGCTCGTGGTGGCGCACGGGACGCTGATCCGGCTGGCGCTGTGCTCGCTGCTCGGCATCGATCTGGGCCGCTACCGCCGCGCGTTCCCGAAGGTCGGCAACTGCCGCGGCGCCCGGCTGCGCTGGCGCGGGGACGGGGAGGTCGGCCTGCTCGCCTTCAACGAGGAGCTGGCCGGGGTGCCCGCGGGCTGACCGGGCGCTCCGGCCGGGGCGCGGCGCCCCGGCCGGGCCCGCTTCCCCGCGGGCCCTTGACGGGACGTGACATATAACCGTAAAAAATGATAAGAAAACATTCCTAGATGTTAAGTCCACGCTCCGGCGTGGTTTCCCATGTCGTCTCCCCACCGTTCCGCGCTTCCCGCGGGGGCTCCGCCGAGCAGCCCGCCGGACCGGGCCCGGCGGGGGGCTGAGGAGGCTCGATGGCGCACCCCCGGACCCCGGTTCCCCTGCTCCCCAGCGGCCGCTCCGGCCGGCGGGCATGAGGGCGGAGGCGCGGCGCATGTACATCGGAGTGGACATCGGCACCTCCCTGACCAAGGCGGTCGCCTTCGACGCCGACGGGCGCGAGGCCGGTACCGAGGCGGTCTCCACGCGGCTGCTGCACCCGGCCCCCGGGCGGGTGGAGCAGGACGCCGACGAGGTGTTCGCCTCGGTCGGCACCGTGGTCGGGCGGCTCACCGCCCGGCTGAGCGGACCGGTCCGGCTGCTCGCGCTGACCGGGCAGGGCGACGGGCTGTGGCTGCTGGACGACCAGGGGCGCCCCACCCGGCCCGCGCTGTCCTGGATGGACGGCCGGGCCGCCGGCCTCATCCGGCGCTGGGAGGCCGCCGGCGTCCCCGACGAGGTCTTCCGCGCCACCGGCAACACCCTGTTCCCCGGCGCCCCGGCCGCCCTGCTGGCCTGGCTGGACGCCGAGGAGCCGGAGGAGCTGGACCGGGCGGCCACCGCCGGCTACTGCAAGGACATGGTCTTCCAGCGGCTCACCGGGGTGCGCGCCACCGACCCCTCCGACGCCTCGCTCCCGTTCGGCGGCGGCCCGGACGGCTACAGCTCCGCGGCGCTGCGCGCCACCGGCCTGGAGCACCGCGCCGGCCTGCTCGCCCCGGTGCACGACGGTCCGCCCGCCGCCCCGCTGAGCACCGCCGGCGCCGAGCTGGTCGGGCTGCCCGCCGGCACCCCGGTCACCTCCGGCCCGTTCGACCTGCCGGCCTGCGCCCGCGGCTCCGGTGTGCGGCGGCCCGGCGACGGGATGGTCATCATCGGCACCACCCTGGCCTGCCAGGTGGCCCGGGAGAAGGCGCAGACCACCGGGGAGCCCTCGGGCATGTCCCTGGCCACCGGCGGCGGCGCCTACCTGCGGGCGATGCCCGCGATGGTCGGCACCGCCGGCCTGGACTGGGCGCTGCGCACCACCGGGCACGGCATCGGCGACCTGGAGGGGCTGCTGGCCGAGTCCCCGCCCGGGGCGCGGGGCGTGCACATGCTGCCCTACCTGGCCCCCTCCGGTGAGCGCGCCCCGTTCGTGGACCCGTTCGCCCGGGGTGAGATCAGCGGCCTCAGCCTGCACCACGGGCCCGCCGACGTGGTGCGGGCGCTGTGCGAGGGGATCGCCTACGCAGCCCGGCACTGCCTGGAGGCGGCCGGGCTCGACGGCGACCTGGTGCTGTGCGGCGGCGGATCGCGCAGCCCGCTGTGGGTCGAGGTGTTCTCCGGGGTGATGGGCGTCCCGGTGACGCTGGAGGCCGGCGCGCAGGTGGGCGCGCGCGGCGCGGTGCTGGCCGGCCTGGCCGCCGTCGGCGAACCGGTCGACGAGCAGGCCTGGACCCGGGCGCCGCGCACCGCCGCCCCCGCCCCGGAGCCAGTGCGGCTGTACGAGGAGGGCTACCGCCGCTACCGCGCCCACCTGGAGGCGGTGCGGCCGCTGTGGGCCGGGGACGGCGCCCGGTGAGCGGGACCGGCGGAGACGGATCGGACCGGCGCACCGGCGCCGCGGCGGAGGGGACGGAGGCGCCGATGCGCTGCGAGCGGGAGCGCCGGGCGGTGGTGGACGCGGCCCGGACGCTGGTGGCCGAAGGACTGGTGGTCGGGACCGCGGGAAACGTGAGCCTGCGCGCCGGCGACGGGGAGGACGCGCTGGTCGCCGTCACCCCCAGCGGCCTGGACTACGCGGCGATGACCCCGGACCTGATCGGCCTGCACCGGCCGGACGGGACGGCGGTGGACGCGCCGCTGGCACCGACCAGCGAGATGGGCATGCACCTGGAGGTCTACGCCCGGACCGCGGCCCGAGCGGTGGTGCACACCCACTCCCCCTCGGCCGCGGCCCTGTCGGTCCTGGTGGAGGAGGTCCCGCCGATCCACTACTACCTGGCGCTGTTCGGCGGCCGGGTGCCGGTGGTCGGCTACGCCCCCTACGGCTCCGCCGAGCTGGCCGAGGCGGCGGCGGGCGCGCTGGAGGGGGCCGGCGGCTGCCTGCTGGGCAACCACGGTGCGGTGACCGTGGGCGCCGATCTCGGCCAGGCCCTGGAGCGGGCGCGGCACCTGGAGTGGCTGTGCGAGGTCTCGCTGCGCGTACTGGGGGCGGGCCGCCCCTACCGGGCCCTGTCCGCGGAGGAGATGGCCGAGGTCGGCGCGCGGATCGGCGGCTACGGCCAGCGCCCGCCGGAGCGGTAGCGGCGGGGCCCGGCCGCGCCGCGGCCTTGTTCCGCCCGGCCCGTTCTGCCCCGATACTCGAGGGGTGCCCCGTCTGCGGGGTGCCCCTCCTCCGCGTCTCCCGGCGGGCGCCGCCGGGGAATCCCGGCGCATCGCCGGAGGTTGCATACGGGCAGGGGGTATATTGATGGCTGCGGAACCAGAAGACCAGGGGAGCACCCGGATGGCGACCTACGGCTACCACGACGACAAGCAGAGCCACATCAACCGGCTGCGCAGGATCGAAGGCCAGGTCCGGGGGTTGCAGCGGATGGTCGAGGAGGACGAGTACTGCATCGACATCCTCACCCAGACCGCCGCGGTCAACAAGGCGCTGCGCTCCTTCGCCCTCTCCATGCTCGACGAGCACCTCAAGCACTGCGTCGGGCACGCCGTCGCCAACGGCGGCGAGGAGGCCGACGAGAAGGTGCGCGAGGCCTCCGAGGCGATCGCGCGCCTGGTGCGCTCCTGATCGAAGGGCCGGAATACCAGGCAGACGGCAACGGAAAGGGAGGCCGCCAGTGGCAGCCACCACCATCACGGTCACCGGCATGACCTGCGAGCACTGCGTCCGCTCGGTGAAGGAGGAGGTCTCGGAGATCCCCGGGGTCACCTCGGTGGACGTCGACCTCGGCAGCGGCCGGGTGGACATCGCGAGCAGCGGGCCGATCCCCCAGGAGCGGCTCAAGGCCGCGATCGACGAGGCCGGGTACGAGATCACCGGCTGAGTCCCGCAGCGGTGGAGGCGGGAGGGGCGGCCCGAGCGGGCCGCCCTTCCCGCCTCCGTTCCCGGCGTCCCGGCCCCGCCTCGCGGCCGCTCGGCTGCGCGGGTGCGGGGCCCCGCGGGGCCGGCTCCGGTGCGGACGGGGACCCATGTCCGTGCGGCACCGCGGAGCCGGCTTCCGGCCGGGGGCGGTCTCGGGTCCCGCCTCCCCGCCGGGCTCTCAATCGCTCCGGGTCAGCCGGGCGGCCTCCTTCTTGACCGCGTCGGCCGCCAGGTAGTGGTCCTGCTCGATGTCGACGAAGGCCGACGGCTTGCCGTGGTGGAAGCCGAGCCGGGAGACCTCCCCGCCGAGCAGGGTGTCGATCGCCCAGTTGGCCAGCACCCGGGCCCGGGAGGGGGCGGAGGGGACCGCCATCAGGTGGTAGGCCCGGGTCACGCCGAGCGCCGGCAGCCCGGTCAGCTCATACCCCAGCGGCCGGGCCAGCGCCTCCTTGCCGCTCAGGTCGACGACCAGGCCCAGGTCCTTGTGGTGGAACTCGTGCAGCGGCCGGCCGAGCAGCGAGGAGATGACGTTGTCCGCGGCGACCGCGCCCTGCCGCTGCGCGTACTGCGCGGTGGGCGGGCAGTACCGGCCGTCCTCCCGGGACAGGTCGGGCACGGCCGCGGCGTCGCCCAGCGCGAAGACCCCGGGCAGGCCGGGGGCGGCCATGTCCGCGCCGACCACCAGCCGGCCCCGGTCCACCTCGCCGCCGAGCGTGCCCATCAGCGGGCTGGGCGTGGTCCCCGCGGTCCAGATGAGGGTGCGGCAGGGCAGCACCCGCCCGTCGGTCAGCGTCACCCGGTTCTCGGTGACCTCCTTGACCGAGACCCCCAGCTTGACCTCGATGCCCATCCTGCGCAGCAGGTCCAGCGCCTCGTCGCCGAGCTTGACGCCGAGCTCGGGCAGGATGTGCGGGGCGACGTCGACCAGGTGCCAGCTGATCAGCGGGCGCAGCTCCGGGTAGCGGCGCGCCATGTCCCGGGTGAGCCGCTCCAGCGCGGCCGCCGTCTCGGCGCCGCTGTAGCCGCCGCCCACCACGATGAACCGGCAGCGCTCCTCGCGCTCCACCGGGTCGTGGCTGGCGTTGGCCAGTTCCAGCTGGGCCAGCACGTGGTCGCGGAGGACCACCGCCTCGGCGAGGTTCTTGTTGCCGAAGGCGTGGTCGCGCAGCCCCGGGATGTCGAAGGCCCGGGTGAGGCTGCCGGGCGCCAGCACCAGTCGGTCGTAGCGCTCGTGGGTGAATTCGCCGTTGATCCTCTCGATCACCACCACCCGGGCCTCGGTGTCCACCCCCACCGCGGTGCCGGGCACCATCCGGGTGCGGCGCAGCACCCTGTTCAGGGAAATCGCCAGCGACTGCGGCGTGAGCAGCCCCGAGGCCACCTGCGGGAGCAGCGGGCTGTAGAGCATGTAGTCGTTCGGTGCGACGAGGACGATCTCGGCCGCTCCGCGCGGGACGCGCCGCTCCAGCCTGCGCAGCGTGTGCAGACCGGCGAACCCGGCGCCGATCACCACGATTCTGGGACGTGCCGTGATGGGACGTGCCATGGTCGTACCTCCCCCTTCGGCCGCCCGGCACCGCCCCGGTGCTCCCCCGGCGACAGGCCCCGACGCGGCGGCCCCTGGCTCCAGGAACGGGCTGCCCGGTCCGCCTTGCGCCAAACGTAACCCCGGATCGACCGGGCCGCCCGGTGGCGCGCCCAGGGCTCTTCTTCCTTTGGTGCGGGATTTGTCTTCGGACGGATTCCGATACCCGGTGTTCATGTGGCGCTGACCCTTAAAGAAATCACAGATAGTTACGCTTATGTGTCAGAGCGTGATCGACGGCCGGGTCCCGTCGTCCCCGTGAACGCCGGGCCCCGAGACCGGGCGAGACGTCGTCGACCCGAGGAAGGAAAGACCATGCACCGTGCCAGTAAGGCGGCGGCCGTCGTCCTCATGACCGGTGGTCTCGTCGGAGCGGGGTTCGCCTCCTCCGCGGCGGCCGCCGCGCCACCGCTGCCCGACCCCGAGCTGCGCGAAGCCATCGTCGCCGTCTGCGAGGCCGCCGGGAGCAGCACCCAGGGGGCCGGCGAATCCGCGCCGACCCCGCCCGAGAACCCGGTTGCCGGTTCCCAGGACCCCGAGCCGCAGCCCCCGGAGGGGCAGCTGCCCGAGGCCCCCGGGGAGGCGCCCGGCGAAGCGCCCGGCGGCGTGGGCGAGGCACCCGGGGAGGCGCCCGCAGAAGAGGGGGCGCCGCTGCCCGAGGCTCCCGGCGAGGCCCCCGAGGTCCTGCCCGGCAACCCGCAGGCCGCCCCGGCGGCCGGCGTGGACGCCGAGGTCAAGCACCTCTGCGAGCTGGCCGCGGAGAAGAAGCTCCTGGACTCCGAGGCCGCCCCGGCGGCTCCCGGGCGGGGCTGACCCGAGAACCCGACCCGACGGCCGGCCCGCACCCCGCGGGCCGGCCGTCGGCTTTCCCGGCCCTGCACGCGGACCCGCGCCTTCCCGCGCGCCCGCAGTACCGCCCGCTCCCTGTCGGGCCGCCCGCCTTCCCGTCCTCGCACCCCGGGCGGCGCAGCCCACCCCGTCGAGCTCCGGGAGGCTTCGCGGGGCGGGGGGGGTGGACGGCGGTCGGCCGTGCGCTGCACCGCTCCCGGCCCCGGCCCCGGAAGAGGAGGCGCGGGGCGGGCAGGTGGGCCGCACCGGGTGCGGCCGGGTCGGTGAAGGCGAGCACGGGGCGGGGCCGGCGGCGGAAATCCGGCATCGGCGGACTCAGGGGCCGGCGCCGTCCTCCGTGGCGGAGAGCAGCGCGGCCCGGCCCATCCGGAACAGCAGGGCCGACATCCGGTCCGGGGTGAGCCGGCCGGCGCTGTGCGGGGTGGAGTTGAGCAGCCCGAAGGCGGCGTGCACGCCGGCGCGCAGCGTCTCGGCGGGGACGCCGGGGCGCAGCTCGGCCAGGACCGCGACCCACCGCTCGGCATAGCCGCGCTGCAGGCTGCGGATCCGGCGGCGGTCCGGCTCGGGGACGTTGCCGAGCTCGCGGTCGTGCACGGTGATCAGGGCCGGCTCGCTCAGCGCGAAGTCGATGTGCCCGCGGAGCAGTGCGTCCAGTGCGGCGCCCGGCCCGGAGGCCGCGGCGGCCAGCTCGGCGCCCTGCGCGGCCAGCCGCTCGCTGATGTCCAGCAGCATCGCGCCGAGCAGCGCCTCCTTGCCGGGGAAGTGCCGGTAGAGCGCCGGGCCGCTGGTGCCCACCGCGCGCCCCAGGTCCTCGATCGAGACGCCGTGGTAGCCGCGCGCCGCGAACAGCTCGGCCGCCGCGCGCAGGATCTCGGCGCGGCGCGCTCCGGCGACCCGGTTGGCCATCGGCGCTCCCCTCGTCCTCCCCGGTCTCCGCCGGTCCGCGCCCCTGCCGCGGGGCACCGGGGCGGAATCGTACCGCCCGCGGCCGCTGTGACCCTGGACACCGATGTTAATCATCATTAACATCAACCATGTTAGCGGTCATTAACCAAGAGGGGAATCGATGAGCAGGGCACCCGTGCTCTCCTCCGCGGTCGACACCGGCGGCGCCGCGTTCACCGCGAACGCCGAGGCCAACAAGGCCCTCGCCGCCCGGCTGCGGGAGCGGATCGCCGAGACCTCGCTCGGCGGCCCGGAGAAGACCCGCATCCGGCACGTCGAACGCGGCAAGCTGCTCCCCCGGGACCGGGTCCGGGCCGTCCTCGACCCCGGATCGCCGTTCCTGGAGCTGTCCCCGCTCGCCGCCTGGGGCCTGTACGGCGAGGACGGCCGGGACGCCCCCGCCGCCGGCATCATCACCGGGGTCGGGCGGATCGCCGGGCGCGAGGCCGTCGTCGTCGCCAACGACGCCACCGTCAAGGGCGGCACCTACTACCCGATGACGGTGAAGAAGCACCTGCGCGCCCAGGAGGTGGCGCTGCAGAACCGGCTGCCCTGCGTCTACCTGGTGGACTCCGGCGGCGCGTTCCTGCCCATGCAGGACGAGGTGTTCCCGGACCGCGAGCACTTCGGCCGGATCTTCTACAACCAGGCCACCATGTCCCGGCTGGGCATCCCGCAGCTGGCCGCGGTGCTGGGCTCGTGCACCGCCGGCGGCGCCTACGTCCCGGCGATGAGCGACGAGGCGGTCATCGTCCGCGAGCAGGGCACCATCTTCCTCGGCGGGCCGCCGCTGGTGAAGGCCGCCACCGGCGAGGTGGTCACCGCCGAGGAGCTGGGCGGCGGCGACCTGCACTCCCGCGTCTCCGGGGTGACCGACCACCTCGCCGACGACGACGCGCACGCGCTGTCCATCGTCCGCGACATCGCCGGCACCCTCGGCCCGCGGCCGGAACCCGCCTGGGAGCGGCGCGAGTCCCGCCCGCCCGCGCTCGACCCCGGCGAGCTGTACGGCATCGTGCCGACCGACACCCGCACCCCCTACGACGTGCGCGAGGTGATCGGCCGCATCGTCGACGCCAGCGAGTTCACCGAGTTCAAGGCCGAGTACGGCACCACCCTGGTGACCGGCTTCGCGCACCTGCACGGCCACCCGGTGGGGATCGTCGCCAACAACGGCATCCTGTTCGCCGAGTCGGCGATGAAGGGCGCGCACTTCATCGAGCTGTGCGACCGCCGCTCCATCCCGCTGGTGTTCCTGCAGAACATCTCCGGGTTCATGGTCGGCCGCGACTACGAGGCCGGCGGCATCGCCAAGCACGGCGCGAAGATGGTCACCGCCGTCTCCTGCGCCCGGGTGCCCAAGTTCACCGTGGTCATCGGCGGCTCGTTCGGCGCCGGCAACTACAGCATGTGCGGCCGCGCCTACTCGCCCCGGTTCCTGTGGATGTGGCCCAACGACCGGATCTCGGTGATGGGCGGCGAGCAGGCCGCATCGGTGCTGTCCACGGTGCGCCGCGACCAGATGGCCGCGCGCGGCGAAGAGTGGAGCACCGAGGAGGAGGAGCGCTTCAAGGCGCCCATCCGCGAGCAGTACGAGGAGCAGGGCGAACCCTACTACTCCACCGCCCGGCTGTGGGACGACAGCGTGATCGACCCCGCGGACACCCGCACCGTGCTCGGCCTGGGCCTGTCGGCCGCCCGCCGCGCACCGCTGGAGCCCGTGGGCTACGGCGTCTTCAGGATGTGAGCCGACCGTGTCGGATGAGAGGTTGACGATGACGACGACGGGCCCCCGAGGGCAGGCCCCGGCCTGCCGCACCGGCGAACCCCCCGCGGTGCTGGTCGCCAACCGGGGCGAGATCGCGGTGCGGATCATCCGCACGCTGCGCCGACTCGGCATGCGGTCGGTGGCGGTGCACGGAGACGGCGACGCCGGCGCCCGGCACGTCCGGGAGGCCGACACCGCGGTCCGCCTCGGCGGCGCCGCGCTGGCCGACAGCTACCTGAACGGCCCGGCGATCGTCGAGGCCGCGCGCGCCTCCGGCGCCTCGATGGTCCACCCCGGCTACGGGTTCCTGTCGGAGAACGCCGAGTTCGCCCGGTTGTGCACCGCCGCGGGCCTGGTGTTCGTCGGCCCGCCGCCGGAGGCCATCGAGGCGATGGGCGACAAGATCCGCGCCAAGGCCGCGGTGGCCGCCGCCGGGGTGCCGCTGCTGCCCGGCTTCGCCGAGGAGCCCGGCGCGCCGCTGGACGACGGGGAGCTCGCTGCGGCCGCCGAGAAGGCCGGGTACCCGCTGCTGATCAAGCCGTCGGCGGGCGGCGGCGGCAAGGGCATGCGGCTGGTGCGCTCCGCCGAGGAGCTGGCCGGCGCCGCCGCGGCCGCGCGCCGCGAGGCCCGGGCGGCCTTCGGCGACGCGACGCTGCTGGTCGAGCGGTACGTCGAGCGGCCCCGGCACATCGAGGTGCAGGTGCTGGCGGACGGCCACGGCACCGTGCTGCACCTGGGCGAGCGCGAGTGCAGCCTGCAGCGCCGGCACCAGAAGATCGTGGAGGAGGCGCCCTCCCCGCTGGTCGACCCGGCGCTGCGCGCCGCGATGGGCGAGGCCGCGGTCGCCGCGGCCAAGGCCTGCGGGTACGTGGGCGCGGGCACGGTGGAGTTCATCGTGCAGGGCGGCCCGGGCGGAGCCGCCCCGGAGTACGCGTTCCTGGAGATGAACACCCGGCTCCAGGTCGAGCACCCGGTCACCGAGGAGGCCGTCGCGATCCGCGGGCGGCGCGGCATCGACCTGGTCGAGCTCCAGCTGCGGGTGGCGCTGGGCGAGCCGCTGCCGTTCGGCCAGGCCGACGTGGAACTGACCGGGCACGCGGTGGAGTGCCGGGTATACGCCGAGGACCCGGCCCGCGACTTCCTGCCCACCGGCGGGACCGTGCTGCGCCTGGACGAGCCGGCCGGCGAGCACGTCCGGGTCGACTCCGGGCTGGACGAGGGCACCGAGGTCACCTCCGCCTACGACCCGATGCTCGCCAAGGTGGTCACCTGGGCGCCGGACCGGGCCTCCGCGCTGCACCGCGCCTCGGCCGCGCTGGCCGGCTACACCCTGCTCGGCTGCGGCACCAACGTCGCGTTCCTGCGCCGGCTGCTCGCCCACCCGGCGGTCGCCGCCGGCGACCTGAGCACCGACCTGACCGAGCAGGTCCGGCCCGAGCTGGTGCCCTCCCCGGAGCACGCGGTGCCCGAGGAGGTGTACGCGGCGGCCGCCCTCGACCACCAGCTGGGGCTGGAGCCCGAGGGCGCCGGCGCCGACCCGTTCGCGGTGCCCAGCGGCTGGCGGGTCGGCGGCCGGGAGTGGACCACCTGGCGGCTGCGCGCCCCGGGCCGGGAGCCGGTCGCGGTGGACGTGCACCGGCTCGGCCCGGCCGAGCCCGCGGCCGCCCCCGGCGCCGTCCGCCGCTACCGGGTCCGGGTCGACGGCGCGGAACCGGCCGAGGCCGCCGCCGCGCGCTCCGCCGACGGCCGCACCCTGACCGTGGCCCTGGCCGGGCGCACCGAGCGCTACGCCCGGGCCGCGCACGGCGGCGAGCTGTGGCTCGGCAGCGCCGGCGCGGCCTGGTCGTTCTCCGACGCCCCGTCGGTGGCCCCGATGCGCGGCTCGGCGGCGGCCGACGAGGGGCCACTGCGCAGCCCGATGCCGGGCACCGTGCTCGCGGTGCCGGTCGCCGTCGGAGACGAGGTCCGGGCCGGGGCGCCGATCGTCGTCGTCGAGGCGATGAAGATGGAGCACTCGGTCGCCTCCCCGATCGACGGGACCGTCGCCCACCTGGCGGTGCGCCCCGGAGACGCGGTGGCCATGGACGCGGTCCTGGCCACCATCGCCCCCGCCGGAGCGGACGCCCCCGCGCCGGCCCCGCCGGGCGGCGCCGGATCCGCCGCCCCCGACCAGCCCGCACCGGACGAACCCGCCGAGGAGCAGGAATGACCGCGATGACCCGATCCACCGCCCTGTCCGCCGAGCACGAGGAGCTGCGGGCCACCGTCGAGGCGTTCGCCCGCGAGGAGGTGGCGCCGGTCATCGGCGACCTCTACGAGCGCGGGGAGTTCCCCTACGACATCGTCGCCAAGATGGGCCGGATGGGCCTGTTCGGGCTGCCGTTCCCGGAGGAGCACGGCGGCATGGGCGGCGACTACTTCGCGCTCTGCCTGGCCCTGGAGGAGCTGGCCCGGGTCGACTCCTCGGTGGCGATCACCCTGGAGGCCGGGGTGTCGCTGGGCGCCATGCCGATCCACCGGTTCGGCTCGGAGGAGCAGAAGAAGACCTGGCTGCCCCGGCTCTGCTCGGGCGAGGCGCTGGGCGCCTTCGGCCTGACCGAGCCGGGCGGCGGCTCCGACGCGGGCGCCACCCGGACCACCGCCCGGCTGGAGGGCGGGGAGTGGGTGGTGAACGGCTCGAAGTGCTTCATCACCAACTCCGGCACCGACATCACCGCGCTGGTGACGGTGACCGCGGTGACCGGGGAGCGCCCGGACGGCCGCCCGGAGATCTCCGCGATCCTCATCCCCTCCGGCACCCCCGGCTTCACCGTCGGCAAGAAGTACTCCAAGGTCGGCTGGAACGCCTCGGACACCCGGGAGCTCGCCTTCGACGACGTCCGGGTGCCCGAGGCCAACCTGGTCGGCGAGCGCGGCCGCGGCTACGCCCAGTTCCTGCGCATCCTGGACGAGGGCCGGATCGCCATCGCCGCGCTCTCCGTCGGCCTGGCCCAGGGCTGCGTGGACGAGAGCCTGCGCTACGCCGCCGAGCGCGAGGCGTTCGGCTCCGCGATCGGCGGCTACCAGGCCATCCAGTTCAAGATCGCGGAGATGGAGGCCCGCACGCACACCGCGCGGCTGGCCTACTACGACGCCGCCGCCCGGATGCTGGCCGGCGAGCCGTTCAAGAAGGAGGCCGCGATCGCCAAGCTGGTGGCGTCCAACGCCGCCATGGACAACAGCCGGGACGCCACCCAGGTCTTCGGCGGCTACGGGTTCATGAACGAGTACCCGGTCGGCCGGTTCTACCGGGACGCCAAGATCCTGGAGATCGGCGAGGGCACCTCCGAGGTGCAGAAGATGCTCATCGCCCGGGAACTGGGCCTGCCGGCCTGATCCCGGGGGCCGCGGCCGGCCGGGGTCCCGCCCCTTTTTTCGGGGGGCGGGCCCCGGCCGGGTCTGCGCGGTCCGGCTCACCCCTCTTCTTCGAGCAGGGCCTTGAGCGCGGCGAGCCGCTCCCGCCAGTAGGCCTTCGTCCGGGCGGCCTGCTCGGCGTCGGGGAGCCGCTCGTGCGCGATGCCGACGTGCGACTTGGCCTCCCCCTTGGCGGTGAAGCCGGCCACCAGGAGGCCGCCGCCCTCCCAGTCGGCGCGGAAGTTCTTGGGCTCGGTGGCGGTGCGCACCCGCAGCCCGGCCCCGGGCAGCCAGCGGTCGCGGAGCGCCTCGTCGGCGAAGGCCGCGAAGAGCCGCTGCACCGGGACGGCCACGGTCCTGCTGCCGGTGACCGAGAAGGTGCCGTCGGACATCTGCCCGGGCAGCCGCATGCCCCGCTCCTGCTCGTAGGCGACGGTGATGCTCTGCGCCCACCAGCCCCCGACGCCCTCCTCCCGCACCAGGTGGCGGGCGATCTCGGTGTGGTCGCGCGCGGTCGCGCCCCAGGCGTCGAGCAGGGCGAACCACTCCTCCCAGCTCCGGCCGGTCCGCTCGGCGACGGCGGCGGGGCGGTGGGCCCCGATCCCCTCGGAGGCTTCCCCGGCGCCGCTCTGCGCGCCGGTCCGCGGCGCGTCCGGGGCCTGCTTCTCCAGGATGCGGCGGCGGGCCGCGGTGTAGCTCTCGCCGGTCTCGGCCATGCGCGAGCGGACGGTGTTCTTGAAGGACTTCTGCCTGGTCATCAGAGGCTCCCTGGCGACGGCGCGACCGCGGGACCCACGCTCCCCCCGGCCCCGCCGGATGGGGCTCTGTACCGACCGGTGTCCCGAGGGCTCGAAGCCCCCTTTGCCTCCCGGGGCCGGCGGCGTGGGCGCCGGAGCGGAGGTTGGGCGCGGGACTGCGCCTGGGCACAGGATAGGACCGCGCACCGCAGGACACAAGAGTCGAACAGGGGTTCCCCTCGCGGCCGCCGGAGGCGCACCCGCCGGGAGCGGGCTCCGGGCGCGGACGCGTCCCGAGCGGTCGGTACCGTTGTTCCGACCGGACCGCGCCGGGCGGAGCGCCCGCACGGCCGCCCTTCCGCCCGACCCGCGAACGCCCCGAGGAGGACCGAGGTGAGCGCTGCGACGCCGACCCGCCGCCGGAGAGCGGCGGCCGCCCCCGTGCAGGCGGGCCGCGGTGCCGTCGTCTACGACCTCGCCGGCTCGGGCACCCCGGTGGTGCTGCTGCACGGCCTGGGGCACCGGCGGCAGACCTGGTACCCGGTGATGCGCGAGCTGGCCGGCGGACACCGGCTGCTCGCCCTGGACCTCCCCGGGTTCGGCGCCTCCGACGCCCCGCCGCCCGGCGCCCGCTACGACGTCGCCTCGCTGGCCGACACGGTGCAGCGGATCTGCTCCGAGCTCGGCCTGGAGCGGCCGCACCTGGCCGGGAACTCGCTGGGCGGGGCGCTCGCGCTGGAGCTGGGCGCGCGCGGGTTCGCCGCCTCGGTCACCGCGTTCTCCCCGGCCGGGTTCGCCCCGGCCGCCACGCACGCCGGGCTGCGGCTGCTGGCCGCGGGCGCCCGCGCGGCCGGCCGGGTCCCCGAGCCGGTCCGGGTGGCCGCCGCGACCAGCCCGCCGGCCCGCGCCATCGCCCGCCGGGTGCTGCGCGGCGACCCGGCCTCCCCCGCCGCCGCGCGCCTCGCCTTCGACGCGACCCTGGTCAGCGCCGGCTCTCCGTTCGTCCGGCTGGTCCCGCGGATCGCGTCCTACCGGTTCGCCTCCCCGGTCCCCTGCCCGGTGACCATCGCCTGGGGCGACCGCGACCGCCTGCTGCCCCCGTCCGGGGCGCCGCGCGCGCTGCGCCGCATCCCGCACGCCCGCCTGGTCACCCTGCTCGGCTGCGGCCACATCCCGATGGCCGACGCCCCGCACCTGGTCGCCGCCGAGATCGCCCGCACCGCCGCCGCGGCCGAGCGCCTGGCCGACGGCTGACCCGCCCGCACCCTGGAATTCCAGCAGGTGCGGTTTTCCCGGTTCTTTTCCGGTTCCGCGTCCTTCGCCACGGCACCGCCGCTACCGTCCCGCCATGCCCAGCCCTGAGCATGAGATCCGGACCGAGTTCTTCCGGAACCGGCCGGAACTCGCCCCCTTTCTCCTCGAATCCGTATCCCACTGCGCGCTGCCGGAGTACGCCTCCGCCAGAGCCGCCCCCACCGACTGCAACGACCTCCAGCCGAAGGAGTACCGGGGCGACACCGTGGTCGCCCTCACCGAC
>Ga0079224_100006561_pt1 | contig 15451 bp, 13 predicted proteins | sample Stecom2015_FD_80414 | JGI IMG/M metagenome (GOLD analysis project Ga0079224, IMG submission 80414) | Agricultural soil microbial communities from Utah to study Nitrogen management - Steer compost 2015 | ecosystem: Environmental > Terrestrial > Soil > Agricultural land | place: USA: Utah...
ACGAAGCCGCAGCAAAAACGGCGGTCGCAATCAGATGAGCCATTTTGACCGGTTTGTTCATGTTTCTCCTCGCTAGGAACGGAACGATTCTGAGGTTCGAAATCCATATCGCCGGCACGCGCCACGCCTCAGGATGCAGCAGTACCCGACAGAATCCTACTGATTCGATTCTGCCACACCCCGATCCGGCCAACTACGTCGGAGAGGGCCGTCCTGCCGTTCTTATCGGCTAGTTGTCGCTTGCGGACAACATGCCGTCCGGCGATCCAGACTTCCGCAACATGCTCCCTTCCGGCGGTATAGATCAAGTGAGAAATCGGGTCGAAAACGGGACGGGATTCGGGCGCCCGCAAATCGACCGCCACCAGGTCGGCCTGTTTCCCGGGGCGAATCGATCCGATTCTGTCCTCCATCCCCAGTGCGCGGGCCCCACCGAGGGTCATCGCCTCCAGGACGGCGCGCGCCGGGAACACGTCGGCGCGCCGGCTCGCACCCTTGGCGAGCATCGCGGCAGTGTGCGCTTCATGCAACAGATCGAGCCGATTGTTGCTGGCGGCCCCGTCGGTGCCGAGCCCGATGTTCACCCCGGCATCGAGCAGTTCCGCGACCGGCGCGATGCCGCTGCCCAGCTTCAGGTTGGAGTGCGGGCAGTGGGCGACGCTGGCCGAGTGGCGGGCGAGCAGCTCGATCTCGGCGGGTTCCAGGTGCACGGCATGGACCGCGACGAGCTCCGGCCCCACCAGGCCCAGGCGGGCCAGCCGCTCGAGCGGCCGGCAGCCGTGGCGCTCGATGCCCTGGGCCACCTCGTCCGCGGTCTCGTGGACATGGATGTGGACCGGCAGGCCGAGTTCCCGGGCGAGGGTGGCGACCCGCCGCAGCGGCTCGTCGCCCACCGTGTACGGCGCGTGCGGCGCCAGGGCGAAGCCCGCCAGCGGATCGTCCAGCCAGCGGTCGCGCATGGCCAGGCCCTTGGCGAGGTAGTCCTCCGGCCCGGCGCCGTACGGGCTGGGGAAGTCGATGACGACGATCCCGGCGACCGCCCGCATGCCGAGCGCCCGGGCCGCGAGCAGCAGCGACTCCGGGAAGAAGTACATGTCGTTGACGCAGGTGACGCCGCCCATCAGGAGCTCGTGGCAGCCGAGGAGGGCGCCGTCGTGGACGAACTCGGCCGAGACGAGCTGCCCTTCGATCGGCCACATCCGCTCGGCCAGCCAGCGTTCGAGCGGCAGGTCGTCGCCGATGCCCCGCAGCAGCGACATTGCGGCATGACAGTGCAGGTTGACGAAGCCGGGGCAGAGGAGGTGGCCGGGCAGTTCGACCACCTCGGCCGCGGGACGGGAGGCGCATGCCTGCTCGACCGGCTCGATCGCGGCGATGCGGTCTCCCTCGACGACGACCGCCATGCCGGTCTCGACGTCGTAACCCGGTTCGACGCGGGCAAGCCAGGCGGGGGCGATCACGAGGGTGGGTGCGGACATCGGCGGCGTGCTTGCGCCCCTCCGGTTGAATCGGTGCCAAATGATAGAATTCAAAGGTTTAGCTGCTCAAGCTTCATCGAGCGGCCTTCCTGAAGACCCCCTGCCGACGAGCCCCACCGATGGATCCATTCGCCAAGGAAACCTTGCCGATCAGCCTCGAGGAGGAGATGCGACGCTCCTACCTCGATTACGCCATGAGCGTGATCGTCGGCAGGGCCTTGCCCGATGTGCGCGACGGGCTCAAGCCGGTGCACCGGCGCGTCCTCTATGCGATGTACGAGGCGAACAATGTCTGGAACCGCCCGTACGTGAAATGCGCCCGGGTGGTCGGCGACGTCATGGGCAAGTACCACCCCCACGGCGACTCCGCGATCTACGACACGCTGGTGCGGATGGCGCAGGACTTCTCGCTGCGTTACCCGCTGGTGGACGGGCAGGGGAACTTCGGCTCGATCGACGGCGACAACGCCGCGGCGATGCGCTACACCGAGTGCCGCCTCGAGAAGATCGCGGGCGAGCTGCTCGCCGACATCGACAAGGAGACGGTCGACTTCCAGCCGAACTACGACGGGAAGGAAAGCGAGCCGACCGTCCTGCCGGCCCGCCTGCCGAACCTGCTCGTCAACGGCGCGGCCGGCATCGCGGTGGGCATGGCCACCAACATCCCGCCGCACAACCTCGGCGAGGTGGTCGATGCGGCGCTCGCGGTGCTCGAGCAGCCCGACATCACCATCGACGAGCTGATCGAGAAGATCCCGGCCCCCGACTTCCCCACCGGCGCGATCATCTACGGCATCGCCGGCGTGCGGGAGGGTTACCGCACCGGGCGCGGCCGCGTCGTGATGCGCGCGGTGACGCACTTCGAGGAGATCGACCGGGGCTCGCGCACCGCGATCATCGTGGACGAGCTTCCCTACCAGGTGAACAAGCGGGTGCTGCTCGAGCGCATCGCGGAGCTGGTCAACGAGAAGCGCATCGAGGGCATTTCCGACATCCGCGACGAGTCCGACAAGTCGGGCATGCGGGTGGTGATCGAGCTCAAGCGCGGCGAGCGCCCTGAGGTCGTCCTCAACAACCTGTACAAGGCCTCGCAGCTCCAGGACACCTTCGGCATCAACATGGTGGCGCTGGTCGATGGCCAGCCGCGGCTGCTCAACCTCAAGCAGATGCTCGAGTACTTCCTCGCGCACCGGCGCGAGGTGGTCACCCGCCGCACCGTGTTCGAGCTGCGCCGCGCGCGCGAGCGTGGCCACATCCTGGAAGGGCTCGCCGTCGCGATCGCGAACGTGGACGAGATGATCGAGCTGATCAAGGCCTCGCCCACGCCGCCGATCGCCAAGGAGCGGCTGATGGCGCGGGGCTGGAGCGCGGGCGTGGCGCGCGCCATGCTCGAGCGCGCCGGCCAGGACCTCGCGAGCTACCGGCCCGAGGGGCTGGACCCCGCCTTCGGGCTCCACGGGGACGAATACCGGCTCTCCGACGTGCAGGCGCAGGAGATCCTGCAGATGCGGCTGCAGCGCCTGACGGGCCTGGAGCAGGACAAGATCGTCCAGGAGTACCGCGAGATCATCGAACAGATCAGCGACCTGCTCGACATCCTCGCCAGGCCCGAGCGCATCACCCGGATCATCTCGGACGAACTCGTCGCCGTCCGCGCGGAGTACGGCAACGAGCGGCGCTCGCGCATCGAGTTCAATGCCACCGAGATCGGCGCCGAGGACCTCATCACGCCGACCGACATGGTCGTCACCCTCTCGCATACCGGCTACATCAAGAGCCAGCCGATCGCGGAGTACCGGGCGCAGCGCCGGGGCGGCCGCGGCAAGCAGGCCGCCGGCAAGAAGGACGACGACTGGATCGAGCAGCTGTTCATCGCGAACACGCACGACACGATCCTCTGCTTCTCGGATCGCGGTCGCGTCTACTGGATCAAGGTCTGGGAGGTGCCGCAGGGCACCCGGACCTCGCGGGGCCGGCCGATCGTCAATCTCTTCCCGCTCGCCGAGGACGAGAAGATCACGGCGATGCTGCCGGTGCGGCAGTTCGACGAGCAGTCGTTCGTCTTCATGGCCACCCGCCTCGGCACGGTGAAGAAGACCCCGCTCGCCGACTTCTCGAACCCGCGCAAGGCCGGGATCATCGCGGTGGATCTCGGCGAGGACGACCACCTCGTCGGCGTCGCGCTGACCGACGGCCATCACGACGTGATGCTGTTCTCCGACGCGGGCAAGGCGGTGCGCTTCCACGAGGGGGATGTCCGCCCCATGGGGCGCAATGCGCGGGGCGTGCGCGGCATGTTCCTCGAGGAAGGCCAGAGCGTGATCGCGATGCTGGTGGCCGAATCCGAGACGCAGTCGGTGCTGACCGTCACCGAGAACGGCTTCGGCAAGCGCACGCCCATCACCGAGTACACCCGGCACGGCCGCGGGACCAAGGGCATGATCGCGATCTCCACCAGCGAACGGAACGGCCGCGTGGTCGGGGCGGTGCTGGTCGAGGAGGGCGACGAGATCATGCTGATCACCCACGGCGGCGTGCTGGTGCGCACCCGTGTCTCCGAGATCCGCGAGATGGGCCGGGCGACCCAGGGCGTCACCCTGATCTCGCTAGACGAAGGCGACTCGCTCGCCGGTGTCCAGCGCGTGGTCGAGACCGACGATCCCGAGGGCGGGGAGGACGGCAACGGCGACGGGGCGCGCGGCGGGGACGACGGAACCGGGGACGATTCCGGCGAAACGAGCGGGGCACCGGCGCCATGAGCGAGAACATTCCCGGCGATCCGGGCGAGGGCATCGACGCGCGGCTGGCGAGGCTGCGCGAGCGCATCGACGCGATCGATGCCCAGGTCCTCGACCTGCTCAATGCCCGCGCCCTCTGCGCGCAGCAGGTGGGCGAGATCAAGCGCGAGGTCGATGCGCCCGTGTACCGGCCCGAGCGCGAGGCGCAGATCTTCCGGCGCCGGCGCGACCTCTCCAGGGGGCCGCTGCCGGACGCCGCCGGCGAGGCGATCTACCGCGAGGTAATCTCGGCCTGCCGCGCGCTCGAGCGGCGCCTGCGGGTCGCGTACCTCGGGCCGCCGGGGACCTTCTCCGAGCAGGCGGCCCTCAAGCATTTCGGCCAGGGCATCGAGCCGCTCGACTGCCCGAGCATCGACGAGGTGTTCCGCCGCACCGAGGCCGGCGACGCGGACTTTGGCGTGGTGCCGATCGAGAACTCCACCGAGGGCGCGGTCAACCGCACGCTCGACCTCCTGCTGGAATCGCCGCTCAAGGTCTCGGGGGAAATCTCGATCCCGATCAGGCACTGCCTGATGAGCCTCGGCGGCACGATGGAAGGCATCGAGCGGATCTGCGCCCACCCGCAGGCGCTGGCGCAGTGCGCGGCATGGCTCGATCGCAACGCGCCGGGCGTCGAGCGGGTGCCGGCCAGTTCCAATGCCGAAGGAGCCCGGCTCGCCGCGGCCGACCCCAGGCTCGCCGCGATCGCCGGCGAGTCCGCCGCCCGCAGCTACGGGCTCGCCATCATCGAGCAGGGCATCCAGGACAACCCGGGCAATCGCACGCGCTTCGTGGTGATCGGCACCTACCAGTGCGCGCCGTCCGGCATGGACCTCACGTCGCTGATCCTGTCGGTCCCCGATCGCGCGGGGGCCGTGCACCGCATGATCGAGCCGCTCGCCCGGCACGGCGTGTCGATGAAGCGCTTCGAGTCCCGCCCCGCCCGCCGGGGCGACTGGGAGTATTTCTTCTACGTCGACGTCGTCGGGCACAAGGACGATCCGCCGGTTGCCGCCGCGCTCGAGGAAATCCGCGAGCACGCCGCCTATTTCCAGCTCATCGGCTCCTATCCCCGCGCGAGCTAGAGCGCCCCACACGCATCAGGCAAGGCCCCCCACGATGACGATTCCCGCCGCCGACTACATTCGGGCGATCGCGCCCTATCAGCCGGGCATGCCCATCTCCGAGCTCGCGCGCCGCTACGGCCTGGACGAGGCCGGCATCATCAAGCTCGCGTCGAACGAGAATCCGCTCGGCATGCCCGCGAGCGCCCGCGCGGCGGCGATCGCCAGCCTCGACGAGGGGGCCCGCTATCCCGACGGCAACGGCTTCGAGCTGAAGCAGGCGCTGTCGCAGGCCTTCGACGTGCCGGCCGAGTGGATCACGCTGGGCAACGGCTCCAACGACATCCTGGAGATCGCCGCCCGGGCGCTGCTCCATCCGGGCGTCTCGGCCGTGTACTCCGAACATGCCTACGCCGTCTATCCGCTCGCGACGCAGGCGAGCGGGGCGCGGCCGATCGTGGTGCCGGCGCGCCACTACGGGCACGACCTCGAGGCAATGGCCGCGGCGATCGCGCCCGACACACGCATCGTCTTCATCGCCAATCCCAACAACCCGACCGGGACCTTCGTGCCGGCGGCCGAGGTCCAGGCCTTCCTCGAACGGGTGCCGGAGAACGTCGTGGTGGTGCTGGACGAGGCCTACAACGAGTACCTCGACGAGGCCGACCGCTTCGATTCCTCGCGCTGGATCGCCCGTCACCCGAACCTTCTGGTCTCGCGCACGTTCTCCAAGGCCTACGGCCTGGCCAGCCTGCGGGTGGGCTACGGCCTCGCGCAGGCGGAGCTCACCGACCTGCTCAACCGCGTGCGCCAGCCCTTCAATGTCAGTTCGCCGGCGCTGGCCGCGGCCGAGGCGGCGCTCGCGGACCGCGAGTTCGTGGAGCGATCGCGGTCGCTGAACCGCAGCGAGCTCGCCCGGCTCGAGCGCGCCTTCGCCGAGATGGGACTCGAGTACCTGCCGTCCTACGGCAACTTCTCCCTGGTGCGCGTGGGCAAGGCGGCCGAGGTGTACGAGGGACTGTTGCGCGCCGGCGTGATCGTGCGGCCTGTTGCCGGCTACGGCCTTCCCGAGTGGCTGCGTGTCAGCGTCGGGCTGCCCGAGGAGAACGACCGCTTCCTTGCGGCGCTGCGGCACCTGGTCGGGCGCTGATGGCCGAAACGATGAAGTCGGGCGCCGTCGAACGCATCACGATCGTCGGCGCCGGCCTGATCGGCGCCTCGATCGCGCTGGCGCTGCGCCGCGCGCAACCGGGCTGCCGGATCGCTGCCGTCGATCCGGACCCGGCGGTGCGCGCCGCGCTGGTGCCGGGGATCGCCGACGCGGCGACCGACGATCTCGCCGTCGGGCTGCGCGACGCGCAGCTGGTGTTCGTGGCCTGTCCCGTCGGCGACATGCCCGCCGTGCTCGAGGCGGTCGCGCGGCTCGCCCCGGGGGACTGCCTGGTGACGGACTGCGCCAGCACCAAGGCCTCGGTCGCGATCGCCGCGGCGGACGCGTTCGGCATCGACAGCCCGCGCTTCGTGGCCGGCCATCCGATCGCCGGCTCGGAGGGCAGCGGGCCCGGGGCGGCGCGTGCTGACCTGTTCGAAGGGCGGATCTGGCTGCTGTGCCCGGCCGGTCCGGCGCAGGAGAAGTCCGCCGCCCGCCTCGGCGAGCTGCTCGAGCGGATGGGCGCCCGCGTGGAGTCGATCCATCCGGCCGCGCACGACGCGATGTTCGCCGAGTTCTCCCACTGGCCGCACGCGGTGGCCTTCGCGCTGTGCGCCGCCATCGCGGACGGCGCCTTCGCGGATGCGGCCCGGCATTTCTCGGGGGCGGGCCTGCGCGACACGACGCGCATCGGCGCGTCCTCGCCGCAACTCTGGACGGAAATCCTGCTCGACAATCGCGAGCCGGTGCTCGCGAGCGCGCGCCGGTTCAGGGAAAAGCTCGATGCGCTCGAGGCGGCCCTGCGCGCCTCCGATGCGGACGGCCTCGAGGCGCTGCTCGCCGCCGGCAGCCGCTGGCGGCGAGCGGTGGACTGAGACCGCGGGATGAGGGCTTCAGACGGGACCGCGGCGCAGGCGGTCCCGGTACTCGGGATGGATCACGTTGAAGTAGTGATCGCGCAGGTTGATCAGCTCGTTGAGCACCGGGAACGGGAAGCCGGCGCGGTTCGGGCGATCCATGAGGGTCAGGTCGTCGATCACCTTCGCGAAGCGGCTCGGGTCGTGCCAGACGTCGGCCAGCCGCTCGACGACGTGCGGATACTTGAGCCGGGTTTCATAGAGGCGGAATCCGCGCGGCAGCATCTCGACCAGGCGCAGGGCCCGCGGCGACATGCGGCGGGGAATGTCCGGCGTGCCCGCGGCGGGCGCGTGTTGCGCGCCGGCGGGCTCCTCGGGCGGCAGCGTGGAGGCCCGGAGCATCTCGACCATCACTCCCATGTCGACCCATTCGAGGGTGTCGTCGTCTTTCGTGCGCATCGTCCAGCACCTTTAGAATCCTCGGACGGATCGCCTGTCCCGATCGGGGCATGGCCGGCCCGTTCGTCCCGGCGGGCCCTCCGTCCATCGCCTGCCAGAACCTTATGTCGTCGGCCCGAGTGGCGACGAGGAAATCGATCACATGCATAGCCTCAGCGCATACGAAGTGGCCCCCGGCGGGCGCCTGCTCGGACGGTTGCGGGTGCCGGGCGACAAGTCCATCTCGCACCGCGCGATCATGCTCGGCGCAATCGCCGACGGGATCACCCGGGTCAGCGGCTTCCTCGAGGGCGCCGATGCCCTGTCCACCCGGAATGTATTCCGCGCGATGGGCGTGCGGATCGACGGTCCGGAGTCGGCCAGGGTGACGGTGTACGGCGTCGGTCGCGAGGGATTGCGCGCGCCACCGGGCCCGCTGGACTGCGGCAACGCCGGCACGGCGATGCGCTTGCTGATGGGCCTGCTGGCGGGCCAGCCCTTCGCCAGCGAGCTGGTGGGCGACGAGACGCTGATGCGCCGGCCCATGCGCCGGGTGGCCGACCCGCTGCGGCTCATGGGCGCGCGCGTCGAGACCGACGGCGACTGTCCGCCGGTGCGCATCTCGCCGTCGCCGGGCCTGCGCGGCATCGAGTACCGGCTGCCGGTGGCCAGCGCCCAGCTCAAGTCCGCGCTGCTCCTCGCCGGCCTGTACGCGAGCGGCCGGACCACGATCATCGAGCCGGCGCCCACGCGCGACCACACCGAGAGGATGCTGGGCGGCTTCGGCGTGCGGGTCGAGCGCGACGGCCTGCGAGTCGCGATCGAGGGCGGCCAGCGGCTGACCGGCTGTGCCATCGACGTGCCGACCGACATCTCCTCGGCGGCCTTCTTCCTGGTCGGCGCGTCGATCGCGCCGGGCTCGGACCTCGTCCTCGAGCATGTCGGCATGAACCCGACGCGCACCGGCGTGATCGACATCCTGCGACTGATGGGCGCCGACATCACGGTGCTGGCCGAATCCGAGGTGGGCGGCGAACCGGTCGCCGACCTGCGCGTGCGCTCGGCCGAGCTGCGCGGCATCGACGTGCCCGAGGAGCTGGTGCCGCTCGCGATCGACGAGTTCCCCGCGATCTTCGTCGCGGCGGCCTGCGCGCGCGGCTGCACGCGCGTCACCGGCGCGGCGGAGTTGCGGGTGAAGGAGTCGGACCGGATCGCGACCATGGCCGAGGGCCTGCAGGCCCTGGGGGTCGCGGCCGAGCCCACCGACGACGGCATGATCATCGAGGGCAGGCCCGACGGGGCCGCCTTCACGGGCGGTCGGGTTGAGGCGCATGGCGACCACCGGATCGCGATGTCCTTCGCGATGGCCGCGCTGCGCGCCTCCGGGCCGGTGTCGATCGGTGACACCGAGAACGTGGCCACGTCGTTCCCCGGCTTCGTGCGGCTCGCGGCCGGGGCCGGGCTGGAAATCGCCGAAACCGGGCCGGGTGCCGCATGAACGCGCGGTCCGAAGTGCCGGTCATCGCGATCGATGGTCCCACCGCCTCCGGCAAGGGCGCGGTCTCGGAGGGCGTCGCCCGGGCGCTCGGCTGGCACTACCTCGACTCCGGCGCCCTCTACCGGCTCGTCGGTCTCGTGGCGATCCGGGCCGGCGCCTCGGCGGACGACGTACCCCGCCTGGCCGAGCTTGCCCGCACGCTCGACGCGGTCTTCGAGGACGGCGTGGTCCGGCTGGGGGAGGAGGACGTCGGCGCCGCGATCCGGGCGACCGAGGTCGGGGCCATGGCGTCCCGGATCGCCAGCCACGGCCCGGTCCGGGAAGCGCTGCTGGACCGGCAAAGGGCGTTCCGGCGTCCGCCCGGGCTGGTCGCCGACGGCCGCGACATGGGTACCGTGGTGTTCCCCGACGCCATCCTGAAGGTGTTCCTCACGGCACGAGTGGAAGTCCGCGCCGAGCGCCGATATAAGCAGTTGATCGAAAAGGGTTTTTCTGCTAACCTAACCGACCTTTTGCAGGACCTGCGAGAACGCGACCGCCGTGACACGGAAAGGGCGGTGGCTCCGCTGGTCGCGGCGGAAGACGCGGTGCTCGTCGATTCGTCCGACCGATCGCTTTCCGAGGTGATCGATCTGGTGGTCGAACTTGCCCGTGGCCGGTTGTAGCCGGCATGGCAGTACCCGGCCAGGCATGACCTGGTTGGTGAAGAAATGGTGCCCGTCGCGTGGCGGGCTTGTCGCAACTCCGCTGGCGATGTCGAGATCGCCCCTTGCCGCTGCATGGCGCGGCGCTCGGGGATGAACGCGTCGTCGGCGTGTATTCATTCATTGGAAATTTTCAACATTGGCTAACGTCCAAACCAACGCCCCTTCGAACGAGACCGAAAGCTTTGCCGCGATGTTCGAGGAATCCCTCGCGCGGCAGGAGATGCGCGCCGGCGAGGTGATCACCGCCGAGGTCGTGCGGATCGACCACAACTACGTCGTCGTCAACGCGGGCCTCAAGTCCGAGAGCTTCATCCCCATCGAGGAGTTCCTCAACGACCGCGGTGAGCTCGATGTGCAGGAGGGCGACTTCGTCTCCGTGGCCATCGATGCGCTGGAAGACGGCTACGGCGAGACCCGGCTCTCGCGCGACCGTGCCAAGCGCCTCGCGGCCTGGCTGCAGCTCGAGAAGGCGCTCGAACAGGGCGAACATGTCGAAGGCACGATCACCGGCAAGGTGAAGGGCGGCCTGACCGTCATGACCAACGGCATCCGCGCCTTCCTGCCCGGCTCGCTGATCGACATGCGGCCCGTCAAGGACACCACGCCGTACGAGGGCAAGACCCTCGAGTTCAAGGTCATCAAGCTCGATCGCAAGCGCAACAACGTGGTGCTTTCGCGTCGGGCCGTCATCGAGCTTTCGCAGGGCGAGGAGCGCCAGAAGCTTCTCGAGACCCTCACCGAGGGCGCGATCGTCACCGGCATCGTCAAGAACATCACCGACTACGGCGCGTTCGTGGACCTCGGTGGCATCGACGGCCTGCTGCACATCACCGACATGGCCTGGCGTCGCGTGCGCCATCCCTCGGAGGTCGTCCAGGTCGGCCAGGAGATCACCGCCAAGGTGCTCAAGTTCGCCCAGGAGCGCTCGCGCGTCTCGCTGGGCGTCAAGCAGCTGGGCGACGACCCGTGGATCGGCATCTCGCGCCGCTATCCCCAGGGCACGCGCATGTTCGGCCGGGTCACCAACATCACCGACTACGGCGCGTTCGTCGAGATCGAGCCGGGCATCGAGGGCCTGGTGCACGTCTCCGAGATGGACTGGACGAACAAGAACGTCAACCCGTCCAAGGTGGTCGCGCTCAACGACGAGGTCGAGGTCATGGTGCTCGACATCGACGAGGACCGCCGCCGCATCTCGCTCGGCATGAAGCAGTGCCGCCCGAACCCGTGGGAAGAGTTCTCGGACAACTACCGCAAGGGCGACAAGGTGAAGGGCGTCATCAAGTCGATCACCGACTTCGGCGTGTTCGTCGGCCTGCCCGGCGGGATCGATGGCCTGGTCCACCTGTCCGACCTCTCCTGGAACGTCCCGGGCGAGGAAGCGGTGCGCGAGTTCAAGAAGGGCGACGAGGTCGAGGCCGTCGTGCTTGCGATCGATACCGACCGCGAGCGCATCTCGCTCGGCATCAAGCAGCTCGAGGGCGACCCGTTCAACAACTACGCCGCCACCCACGAGAAGGGCTCGATCGTCCGGGTCAAGGTCGTCTCGGTCGATGCCAAGGGCGCTGTCTGCGATCTCGGCAACGATGTCGAGGGTTACCTACGCGCCTCGGAAATCTCGCGTGATCGCGTCGAGGATGCCCGCAACCACCTGAAGGAAGGCGACGAGATCGAGGTCATGATCATCAACGTCGATCGCAAGAACCGTTCGATCAGCCTGTCCCTCAAGGCCAAGGAGAGCGCCGAGACCGCCGACGCCCTGCAGCGCATGCAGGCCGAGAGCGGTGCGGCGACGGGCACCACCAACCTCGGCGCGCTGCTGCGGGCCAAGCTCGACAGCAGCGGCGACGACAACTGAGGCGACTGCGGACAAGGCTCGGGGGCATGGACATGGAAGCTCCGGCGAAGGCTGGGAAGGGGCCCGCGAACGCGGCCCCGACCATGACGAAGTCGGAACTGATCGCCCGGCTCGCCGAGCGCTATCCGCAACTGGTCGCGAAGGACGCCGAGTTCGCGGTGCGCACCATTCTCGATGCGATGGCCAGGACACTGGCCGACGGCCATCGCATCGAGATCCGCGGCTTCGGCAGCTTCGCGCTTTCCTACCGGCCGCCTCGGATCGGTCGCAATCCCAAGTCCGGCGAGAAGGTCATGGTGCCGGAGAAATGGGTTCCCCACTTCAAGCCCGGCAAGGACCTTCGCGAGCGGGTCGATGCCGGGATGAAGTCCTCTCGCTGATTCCGCGCACAGTGCCTGCGCCCGGAGCCTCTCGATGCGCGTCGTAGCCTGGATCTTCAACCTGCTGCTTTTTCTCGTCGCGCTCGGCTTCGCGCTCTCGAACACCACCGTCACCGAGCTGCGCTTCTTCCTTTTCGGAGACGACATCGCCTGGCGCGCGCCGCTGGTGATCTTCCTTCTGCTTTTCTTCGTCGCGGGGGCCGTCGTCGGCCTGCTCGCCGCGTTTCCGTCCTTCTTCCGCAGCCGGCGCGAAGTCTCTCGCCTGCGTCGCGAGCTGCGCCTGCGCGAGGCGCGGGACTCGTCCGCGCCCGCGTCGGATGTGCTGCCACCCGATTCGGCGGCGGTGCCGCCGCGCGTCGGCGGCTGAGCATCCGTGAGCGAGGCGCCCGATCGCCCAGTCCGCGCCGGGCCGTTCCGCCCCGGTAGCCGCGCCGGACGGGATCTCGCAAGATGACCTTCGACGCCTGGTGGCTGCTCGCCATCCCGCTCTTCTTCGTCCTCGGCTGGTTCGCGGCCCGCTTCGAGTCGCGCCAGGCCAACGGCGGCGGCAACATGCCGGACGCCTACTTCCGCGGACTCAACTTCCTCCTCAACGAGCAGCCCGACAAGGCGATCGACGCCTTCATCGACGTGGTGCAGGTCGATCCCGAGACGATCGAGCTGCATTTCGCCCTCGGCAACCTGTTCCGGCGTCGGGGCGAGACCGACCGGGCGATCCGGGTCCACCAGAACCTGATCGAGCGGCGCGACCTCGACCCCGAGCAGCGCGAGCACGCGCTCTTCGAGCTCGGCCAGGACTACCTGCGCGCCGGCCTGATCGACCGTGCCGAGGACGCGTTCAACCGGCTCGAGGGCTCGCGTTATCGCGCCGCCGCGCTGCACCACCGCCTGCAGATCGCGCAGATGGTGCGCGACTGGCCCCAGGCGATCGCCATCGCCGAGCGGCTGCAGATCGATCTCGGCGAGAAGCGCTCGCGCGAACTCGCCCATTTTCACTGCGAGCGCGCGGCGGCCATCCTGGCGGCGGACGGCGCCGACGCCCCGAAGGCGGCCATGGACGCCATCACGCTCGCGACCGAGGCCGACCCCGATCATCCCCGGCCGTGGCTCATGCGCGGCGAGCTCGCCCTGCGCGACGACAAGCCGCAGCAGGCGCTGGAGGCGTGGGAACGGATGCTCGAGATCAGCCCGGGCCATGCCTCCCTGATCGCCGTCCCGTGGCTGGAGGCATCGCGCCGCGTCGGGCGGCTCGACGAGGGCATCGAGCGTCTCGAGCGCATCGTGACCAGCGCGCCTTCGATCGACGTCTTCCGGGCGGTCTTCGACGCCCGGCTCGCCCGCGACGGGGTGGATGCCACGATCGAGTGGGCGGAGGGCATCCTTCGCAACTGGCCCTCGCTGCTCGCGCTCGAGACGTTGCTGTCGGCCGGTGCCGAGAGCCGCAATCCGCGCGAGCGCGCACGAGACGACCTGATCCGCTCGCTCGCCAGGGAACAGGCCGAGCGGCTCGGGCGCTATGTCTGCTCGTACTGCGGCTTCAAGGCGCGCACGTACTACTGGCAATGCCCGGGATGCAGCCGCTGGGACAGCTACGCCCCCCGACGCGGGGAGGGCATCGGTGAGTAGGCGACCGGCCGCGCGGCGCACCGAGCGGGTGGATTTCCGCGCGGCCCGCGTCCTCGTCGTGGGCGACGCGATGCTCGACCGCTACTGGTTCGGGGACGTCGAGCGGATTTCGCCCGAGGCGCCCGTTCCGGTGGTGCGCGTTCGCGAGCTCCAGGAACGCCTGGGCGGCGCCGCGAACGTCGCGCGCAACGTCGTCTCGCTCGGCGGCCACGCGGTGCTCGTGGCGATCGTCGGCAACGACCAGCCCGGCGACCTGATCGAGCGCATGGCGCGCGACCTCGGCGTGGACACGAGGCTGTCGCGCGACCCGGAACTGCCGACCACGATCAAGCTTCGCGTCATCGGCCGGCAGCAGCAGCTGCTGCGCATCGACTTCGAGGAGCTTCCCGGCGCGACCGTGCTGGCGAACAAGCTGCAAGCCGTGCGCGACGCGATCGCGGAATGCGACATCATGGTGCTGTCCGACTACGGCAAGGGCGGTCTCGCGCAGGTGGACCGCATGCTCGCGATGGCCCGCGAGGCGGGGCGTCCGGTCGTGGTCGATCCCAAGGGCGAGGACTTCGAGCGCTATCGCGGCGCCACGGTGCTCACGCCCAACCGGGCGGAACTGCGCGTCGTGGTGGGCAGCTGGCGCGACGAGGCGGAACTCGCGGCCAAGGCGCATGCGCTGCGCGAGCGGCTCGATCTCGATCATCTCCTCCTCACGCGGTCGGAGGAGGGGATGTCGCTCTATTCCCGCGACGGCAGCAGCCATCATGTGGCCGCCCGCGCCCGCGAGGTCTACGATGTATCCGGCGCGGGCGACACCGTCGTCGCCACGCTCGCGACCGCGCTGGCGGTGGGTTGCCCGGTCGAGGTCGCGGTCACGCTGGCGAACACCGCCGGCGGCATCGTGGTCGGCAAGCTCGGCACGGCGGACGTGACGCCAGAGGAGTTGTTCGGAGAATGATCATCGTCACCGGCGCGGCCGGCTTCATCGGCTCGAACCTCGTGCGCGCGCTCAACGCCCGCGGCGAACGGGACATCGTCGCGGTCGACAACCTGCGCGCGGCAGCGAAGTTTCGCAACCTGGTGGGCTGCGACATCGCCGACTACCTCGACAAGGAGGAGTTCCTGTCCCGGCTCGGCGGCCTGAAGCGCGTCCGCGCGATCTTCCATCAGGGCGCATGCTCCGACACGATGGAAAGCGATGGCCGCTACATGATGGCCAACAACTACCGGTACTCGGTGGAGCTGCTCGACTACGCGCTGGCGCAGCGCATCCCGTTCATCTATGCCTCTTCGGCGGCGGTGTACGGCGGCAGCAGCGACTTCATCGAGACGCCGGAGTACGAGTCCCCGCTCAATGTCTACGGGTACTCGAAGCTGCTCTTCGACCAGATCGTGCGGCGCCGCCTCGAGGGCGCGCAGAGCCAGGTGGTCGGCCTGCGCTATTTCAATGTCTACGGCCCGCGCGAGGCGCACAAGGGCCGGATGGCGTCGGTGGCGTTCCACAACTACAACCAGTTCGTCGCCGACGGCCGCGTCCGGCTGTTCGGCGCCCATGACGGCTACGGCGCGGGCGAACAGTCGCGCGACTTCGTCCATGTGGACGACGTCGTCGCGGTCAACCTGCACT